>Ga0247758_1000412_pt1 | contig 38345 bp, 26 predicted proteins | sample UWRJL156409C4_FD_180950 | JGI IMG/M metagenome (GOLD analysis project Ga0247758, IMG submission 180950) | Plant litter microbial communities from Arlington Agricultural Research Station in Wisconsin, United States - UWRJ-L156-409C-4 | ecosystem: Environmental > Terrestrial > Plant litter >...
TGGCGATGTTGTTGTTGTTGTTGTTGTTGTTGTTGTTGTTGTTGTTGGTGTTGTTCTTGGTGGTGTTGGTGGTGGCGTTCGTGGGAGTGGTATTGCACCCTCGCCGATGGCGGCGGCGACCCATCACTCTCCGCGTCTGTGTATGACTCCGGCTCGTGTCCGCATTCCTGTCGCCGCCTTCCCTGATGAGCACGATTGTCGGCTTGCCCAAGAATAGCTTTGAGCTCCTCCTTGAAGGGCTCCCAGCTTTCGAGGGTCCCTACAATCGCTCGAACCTTGTCCTCTATTTCGGGATGCAAACGAGGCGGCCTGGGTTGATCCGGCTCGGTCTTGTTTTCCTCTGAATTTTCCACGGCAGCCATCTGCGGCAGACCGCCGTTGTTGGGCTTGGAGTCACCGGGCGTGTCCTTCTCGGACTCTCCCCCCTGGAGCGGCTGTTCGGCATTCTCTGGCAAAGCTTCTAACGATGTATGGAAAGAGGATTGGCTTTCCAATGCACGGGCATCGCCCAACAGAGTTGTTTCCGACTGATCGGTATCTCTGGTGGTATCGGCTCTTGCAGGTGGAGTTTTGTCATCGCCAGTAGAAATTTCCGAGCTCGTCATACCAGAGGCTGAGGTTGGAGGGGTGTTCTCGCCAGCATCAGTTGAAGTTTCTTGTTCGGGGATTTCAAGGTTCCCATGCTTGCCATCAACCTGTGGTTCAGCCTTCACTGTCACCTGTGAAGCCTCGGGCTCAATCTTGGCCTCTGATACCTGCCCTTCCTTGTCCTTTGAGTTCGAATTCTTGCCAACCCCGGTCTCTTTGTCATTTGCTGCATTTGCATTGCCCGTCCTGTTTTCCTCGGCTTCCCTCCTGTGGTTCTCAGCCTCTCTTCTCTCTGCTTCTTCTCTCTCCGCCTGGTGCCGTTCCTCTTCTCTCTTCCTCGCCTCGGCCTCTCGTTTCTCTGCCTTCGCTTTCTGCCGCTCATTTGCGCGTTGTACTTTCCGCCTCTGTGTATTTGCACGCTTCGTATCAAAGTAGTGGGCTCGCTCCTTTTCTTTCATTATGGCCTTCCGAAGGCGATCGCGATACTTCTCCTTTTTGCGCTTCTCGTACGCTTCCCGAGCAGCTTTTTCCTCTACAGTCTCCACGATCTTTGCTTTCCCATGGGCCAAGTCGTAGGCTAGGCCGATACGGAGGAGCTTCTCGCGGCGGGTTTTAGCATTATTGCGCATCACAGCCTCCGGGGGCAAGGTATCGTCGTAACGCAAAGCGTCGATCTTGACGAGGACGAGATACTCGCCCGCGTCCAGATTAAGCTCGACGTTGACGGAGCGCCTCATGCGGTACGACCCTTGAGTGCGCACAAGATAGTCGTCCTGGCCGCCTTTGTGGACTCGAAACGCGAGACTGAACTCGTATTTGCCCTCAAGCCCTCGGAAATATCGATCATCTAGCTGAGAGAGAACAATAACCACGGGGCCTGGCTTAGCGAGTGTGAAGGCAAATTTAGTATCGTGATACTCGATGGTCCACGGTACGGACAACGTTGTCCATATTGTCGTGACCTTCCAGTCGGGTCCAAAGAGCCGTGTTCGATCAAAATTCTGGTATTTCCTCAAGAGCTCCTTGTATGAAATCCAGAACGCCCCGTCGTCGCCGAATCGGTGCCCAAGTTTCTGCAGCCACTCCGGGGTCCATTCTTTCGAACCGTCGCCTGAAATATCATCAGCACAATCACAGAGCACAAAACGCTGAGACCAAACTTACTCCATGGGCCCTTCCATTCGGACTTTCCCCAGGGGTTTTTGAGCAGAAGCAGTCGTTCCCCGTCAATTTCGACAGCCCGCATGACGGAATAGGCATGCTGTTCGACGATTCCCTGTGACAGATATCAGCTTATATTCTCCATTTTGTGAAATTTCTTTGTGTCTCGGGAGCAGAAACTCTCTCTTGACTCCCGAGACAAGATGAAATGGACAGAAAGGGGAGAAGAGCATTCCAATTTGCACCTACCTTACGATCGCCCCAGCCGCGGCCCCAGAGGCCAGTTGAGCAGCCGAATAAGAATGTCTCGTTCACTTGCATGAGCTCATTCTTCCAAAAGCTCTCCTTGTCTAGAATATCGGTTGTGAACAGCTCTGAAGTCACACCTCCGGTAAGGTCCTCTATCCCCTCCCCGGTGAAGCCGCCTTCAATTGCTGCGTAGTCACCATGGGCCTTTGCATAGGCCTTCTCGAGCAACGGAAGCCAAGTTTCGTTGGGGTTCTCGCACTGCGCAAAGTACAATGCGCCGCTGTTGGACTGATAGGTTTTCCTATAGATCTCCTCGGAGTCAGGACGCTCCCGGCCATCGTCCCACAATAGCCTCTCAATGTTGAGACGATCAGACATGGCCTCGTCATAGTCGGGCTTCGTCAGATACAGCTTGTCATCGATAATCTCGCTGAACCAATCGCCATCACGGTGGAAGACAAAGCCGTAGACACCGACGTCTTGGTCGTGACGTACGCATATTTTCTCGATCAGACCGGGTTTGTTGCTCAAAGTGCACAAGGCTGCCATGAGCCAACAGTCTCCATCTCGCCCCTGGCGAACATCATTGGCGGTCGGCCCATCGATATAGAACTTGGGGTCGTCAAAGATCTCGCCAACTCGCTTCACCGATTTGGGAGCAAATCTGGAACCTGGGGTCCTCCCATGCGGACGTTGGGGACTGAGAGGATCACCAAGATCCCCCATGCCATCGTCTCTGGCTCGCCGATCGGTTTCGACACCCTCTGCGGCATCCCGCTGCCTTCGTCTACGACGTCTATGACGGTGCGAAGGCGGGGGTGATGGCGAACGATAGGAGTCCGAATCGCTCTCGGATGAATCGTCCCTGGTGTTATCTAGGGATTCGAGGCAGTCACGCTTTCCTGTCTTGAGGTCGAATTCCAGATCGAAGTGCGGGTCGCGGTACTTTTGGTTAACGCGCCGACACTCTTCAATGATCTTTTCAACCTTGGCTCGGCATAGCACAGCAGCCTCCTCGAACGATGCTTGAGCTGCCAATCCACTGCCGCCCTCCTTGGCTGCCGCGCGTCTTGAGAGCTTCTCGGCATATTCGTTCTTGGGCAGGAGAGTCGTTGCTGGATGCGAGTGTAAGCTGGAGCCTCGTGTTTCTACATTCTAAGGCTCTACTAGGCCATGTGGGCTGAGCGGGGGAGGTTTGATGCAACTTACCCTTGCCGGGAGCCTTAGTCGTGAACTTCTTCCAAAACTCATCGATCTTCTTCTGCGGCGCTTTCTGTCGGTCCCTATTCGCTTGCGATAGAAACACTGGCATTTCGGCCACAAGCCTCCTCCCGCCTCCCCCAAAATCTGCCTCGGACGACGAAGAAGACATAATGCCAATTACTTCTCCTTCAGTCAGTTCCTGTTTCACAAGAGTCGACACTTCTCAGCAATACGACGTTGTGCGCTCCTAGTAGAGAGAAAAATCACAATCAATGACAACAGCGACGAAGCAATCCAGGGGTAATGGAATGGCAATTGGGATGTGGGGAGAAACAAGAAAAGCAGTGCAACCAGCCGGACAAGTGACAGCCTTGTCCCATATATAGGTAGCGTCGATGGCTGCACCATTGGCAGCCACAGGTGACACGACCTCAGCTGCTGCTTTCGATCTCATTAGATGGATGGCTTCAGCTTGCATTCAGCCCCTTTGAACCCCTCCCATCCTGCCGGAGCCTCGACCCGCATATGCAATACCTCACCTTTCGACCTTTTCTTTCTCATCGAGATCCACATTAGTTCACACCTTCTGCTGTATGCGCAGTTCTTTTGCATCAAATGTGTTGAGGGGGCCATGTGTCACACACCAAGGCTATACTTACCATGAGGGAAAGATGAAGGCATGGCCAGCGAACCACCCCCTCCATCAAATCCGCAAAGTAACCTCGTTTTCATCGTGTTGCAGATTGAGACGCTGCTCAGCCTTCGGCTTTCCTCCCAGTCTGGCAACGTCCGGGGTTGCTGCCTTTTTTTCCCTCGGTGACCCCTCCAATCATCCACCCCTGCCTGGCCTGCCGCCGTAGGGACCAATAGCACCCGCGACGGTATTCCAACCACTCACTTTCTCGTTTTGCCATCTACCCCCGCCCCGGGTCAGTTAACGGGTCGCAGGCTCGCAGCGAGTAGTGGCAGGCCAACAGGCAGGCAGGCAGCAAAGGAGGGCGGACGATTGGTGCTTGGTAGGAATATAAAGTAGTAGGGCTGTTGTGACATCACCTTGGCTCTATTGCTTCACCAGCCACTTGTCTTGACTGAAAAGGCCGTACAAGAGCAGAGGCTGAGGGTATCTTGTGGTTGTGCGCCGTGCACAGAAACAGGGCACCAACCAGTTGGATGCTTAGGGTTACACAATGAGTTGCCATGGACAGCAAGCGAACCATCGAGGTAACTCTCTGGAGGCGGTGCGAGGAATTCGCCATTCCACTAGATATCAGTGGTGCAGTCAATTTTTCATGTCCAATATTTGGGCGAAAACATAGTGTATCTCCAATATTTGTTTCCATATTCATTACAACTACAGTCCCTCGTTTCCCATGATCCCCGACCAAGTTGCTCACTTGTCACATAGCCTGAACCACCGCCCTCACATCCAGTGCTCGCTCTCCTTCATCCTCCCGTCCCTCGACATCGACCCCAATGCTCCATGTACATGCCAACGTCACGATCGCGACACCGCCAATGCTAGAACGCCCAACCGACATTATACAACGCATCGCACCGCATCGCGGTCATCCGTCATTCTCCACAGCAACATGTAATTCGAGAGAAAGGGAGACAGTCATCTCCACGTCTCGTCGCCAAAAGAAAGAGAAAAAAGTGCAAGATATATACAAGAATGGCCATCATGTTGACTCCATACAAACATGCCACAACAAGCCCCAAACTAACCAACGCGGGCCATTGTCATCTCCATGTGCTTAGCGTGTATCTCTCGCGCTCAAGCTTGAAAATGCGTCCGGGCTGTGTCGTCCGTTAGACCACTCCAGGCCAAGCGCCATGACACTTTCTCGGCTTGCGTTGTACTGTTTCGGCATCGAAGTGTCGATCAGTGCTGGTTGCGCTGCTGGCCCAGGAGCGAAGCCGCTTCCCGAGTTCATGAAGGGGTTTTTACTCCCCGGTGCGGGAAGCGGTGCCGCTGGGGGGGCGGCGGCAAAGGCATCTTGCTGTTGCGGGGCTTGGGTGGCATCTTGCGTTTGGTACGACGCAGGGGCGAGTTGTGGGTAATTGTACAGGTCCATGATAGATGCCTTGTCTGGACGCTGTGGCTGGTATGCGCTCTGCTGGTATTGGACCGGGACCTGGTGGGAAAATCCGAACTGCTGTTGTTGCTGCGGCATTTGTACAGGGTAATGTTGCTGTTGTTGCTGTTGCTGCTGCTGTTGCTGCTGTTGGGGCGGCATGGTCATTGCCTGTGCGAAGAAGGGGTTGTTTAGCTGTGGCGAAACCTGTCCGACCTGCTGAGCCGCTGGCGTATAGAAGTTTTGCTGCGACTGTTCAGGAATCTGGGTCAAGCCGGGTGACTGAATCCGCGTTGGCGATCGGGTGAATGGGTTGCTCCCGAAGCCATTGGCCGTATTGACCATCAGCGGCTGCTGGGCCTGGGCCTGTGCCTGTGCCTGTGCCTGTGCCTGTGCCTGTGCCTGCTGCTGGCCCATAAAAGGATTGTAGCTGGCCGTAGATTGCTGTGCCGGCAGGGGGTACGTTTGACTGTGTTGGAAGGGTCCCATCGAGGGGTAGTTCTGAGCCATCGACGGCATAGGGGCCGTCATCGGCTGCTGTTGGTATATCACCTGGGCTGACATCTGGGGAGGTCCGGCCATCCCTCCCGTGTGGTTCGGAAATAACGGCTGTGACGGCGGCGCCAAAGACATGTTCCGAAAAGCCAGGTCCATAGCACTTGGAGCCTGTTGCATAGGCATACCGTACGGGTTTGGGGATGTCGATAGGTAGGGATTTCTGTTCTGCAGGGTGCCTGTCGACTGCGAAGAGAGGGGCTGAGGTGGTAGAGGTGTATCGAGCATATCGAAGGGGTTGTTGCTCGCCGGGCTGATCGGTCGAGGACGAGCGGCGTCGCGAACGGACATCATCGAGGTAGCAGGGGTTAAACTTCGGTTTGTGGAGGCCGCTTGTTCCCCTGTAGATGCGTACGGATTTGGCGATCGCCTTTCACCCTCTCCCAGCCGGACGAGAGCCTCGATCGTCTTCTCCAAATTCCCACCCACCCCCTTTAGCACTATAGTGTTCCTTTGGTGATCCGTAAAGCCCATATCTCGCAGCTTCGCCAACTTATGCTCCATGCTCTGTGCATCCGCCTCTTGGACGCTTGCGCCAAATACCTGGGACGCCTTGTTCCATCGCGGCGAGTTTTGAGATGTGAGATCCCGTGGGCTCGGAGGCGGCTGGCTGGCGGCCTGGGCCTTCGCTTTCGACCCGAGCGGAAAGATGGAGGAGGCCGATCGGAAGCCAAAGCGGCTGGGGGTCTTCGGCGGTAGCGGCGGCGGTGTCTCGTCGGACTCGGTGCTTCCCGTATTATGGGACTTGGTCGAACCAAAGGCACGGTTCATGTACTTCTGACGAATAAATCTCTCCATCGCGCCGTCGGCCTCGTCGATGTCTACAGGCAAAGACGGTTTCTTGTTTTGCGGGTTGTAGTTCTTGTTCGATGCGATGTTACCGACCTTTCGCATATTCTGGATGTGAGAGCTCAGTCAGTTCCGGCCCGATGGGGAAAACGCCGCGCTAGGATAGGACGGGGCCCTACTTCGACCTGCTCGTTGGACCAGCTGTCCATGCTCAACGACTTGACTTTGGAGATATGGGTGCCCAACTTGCGGTGGATAGCGGCGCACCGCATGCAGAGAAAGATGCCTAACTGTGGCACTCAGTCAGCTTAGGTTCGGAGTACGTGGCTCGACGGGGTCCGGAGGCTCGACGGGGACGCGAAGACGTACACTCCATGATGCCCAAGCTACACAGAGTCCAGCGCGTTAGCAACAGAGCCGGACGGCTTCGAGGGTAGGAATCAATTGCGTACAGGGATTGCGGGCTTGACAGTCGGCACAAAAGTTGTTGCCGGGCACGCTGACCACGAGGTCTTGCAGGGCCTTCTCGTTGCGCGCCTGCTGGCGCTTGCTTAACGTTCCCGACATGTCGCGTGAGGTGCTGGACCGGAACGGAACGGGCACCCAAGGTTAAGACTCCGGATGCTGCGCTCTGTATAGCATGGGAAGGTATGGCAGGCGTTTTGGGTCTGTGGATGGTCGAGAGCAGCTTTAGGGGTGATGGAGAGTGGACCAGCGAGCCAGTCAATCCGAGCAACGGCTGCCCCAGAAGTTGGGCAGGGGGTGGATGGGGAGGACCAAGGGCCAATCAACGAGGCCTGGCCAGAGTGCTTTTTAATACGCCTGCGTCCAGAACCAGGAAAACAAAGGCTGGGTCTCGTACGTTTCCCGGGGAGGTGGAGCGCGAAGACAGGATCCGAATGGGTGGTTTCTTCAATTGACAGTGTGCAGCTTCAACGCGCGCTGCAAATTCCGGGCTTGCATTGAAAATTATCTTTGACTCCTGAAGAGATGCATCGCGAAGTTCGAGGAACCCAGACGGCCTAGCCAGATCGAGCAGACCCTTGCTCGAGTGCTGAAAGAGGGGTTGCGCTGGGAATTCCCGTCTGAGTGGAGGCACGCGAGGTGAGCAACACAGGAAAGTGTACTTTTTATATCTGACGGCGGACAACTTCAGAACCAAGGCTGGTCATCTGCCGAGAAATCCGGAGAATGTTGGCTGCGAGCATATTCATCCCGCAAGCCTGGTCCTGCAAAGTGGCGAACGCGACCGGGTGAGCTTCTCCTGCGTGTCAAGCGGTGCGCGCGCTGTCCAGGTGGGACCCAGGAGAACCGAGAAGTGGTGTCGACCATGCTGAGGCCAATCTTGGGTGATTGCCCACTGCCCCGGATAAGTGGATACTCGATGCTGACAAGGTCCAGCCCGCCTCCTGAGTAGTGAGCGGTGCTCGAGGGGCAGGACCGTCCTCTGGGTCCGTGACACGGCGGGATTCCGAAACACCTCTAAAGATACTTCTAGTCCGTGTGCAAGGCTTAAGATCTATACTTGGGATCCACGCTGTCATTTGTAGTAGAATTCGGGCTGATGAGCAATAGCTCTTCGAGACCCAAGCTTTTCCTAGCTCCGGACAGTGCAGCAGCTCCCGTTCTGACATCACACCAGTGATTTTCGCACTCAACAGCTACCCTTGCTTGATCAACACCAAAAATGGCAGGCCTCGAATATCGCCAATACCGAGGCACCTGAATGCACTTTCCTATACGATAACATAGGTCTCAGCGGCCGTCAACACTCTTGTTCATCATCACTCGCCATACCGACCTCACCCCGCCTCCCTCCCTCAGGAATCCGTAAACTCCGGATCCACTTCTCTGACACCCGATTAGATAGCAAGATGTTCATGGTAAGGGAGGCAAGCTCGTTTCGCCCGAACTGATCAACCACACCAAATGTAGTCTACGTAATTACGACAGAAAAGGAATGGAACGTAGACAACGCACTGGGCGGTGAGACCAAAAAAAACAAAGTCAGCAACCTACGAGTCCGCAACGCTCTCTTGAATCGAAATTTTTGTATTGTCGATAACCACCTCTATCTCCCCATGAACCATCTTTTTCTTTAGTATTACTCTAAGTTGCTGCTTCTACTTCTATCCAAGTTCCCTTATCGATCTTCTACTCTCTATCCTTGCACGCCACATCACCAACCCGAGCGTTCCGAGTACCGCAAGACCTCCCTGCAGCAGGAAAAAAACGCTCAAAGATGGCCTCACTCATCCGCCCGTCCTTCCCACGCCAGGATAGCCCTCCGGCGGACTCTCCGGCAGTCCAGACAGTCATCGCCACCCTCAATATGCAGGCTCATGGCGAAGGAGGCTATTTTGCCGAGACAGACCGGGACCCGCGGCTTGTGCCAAGCCCCTTTCCCGGGACGGCCGCCTCGAGTGGCAAGCTCGGCCCGGACCTGCTATCGGTGCAGCGGCCGGGCTTCGACCCCGCAGTCCGCAACGCCTCAACCTCCATCTACTACCTGCTCACCCCCGGGTCACCGCAGGGTTTTTTCCACCGCAATCGCGGCCGCACCGTGCACACATTGCACCGGGGTCGTGGGCGGTATGTGATCATCCATGCCGATGAGCCGGAGCATCGGGTTGAGACATTCATCGTGGGACATGAAGTCGCCGCCGGCGAGAGGCTGCAGTGGATTGTTGAGGGCGGTAAGTTCAAGGCAAGCTTCCTGCTTCCGGACCGAGATGCGAGCGGGGCCGAGACGGACAAGTCGGAGGGGTTACTTATTTCCGAGACGGTAATACCGGGGTTCGAGTACTTTGATCACGACTTCCTCGTCAAGCAGTCGCTCGCAGAGCTCGTGGGCGAGGAGAAGGCGAAGGAGCTGGATTGGCTTGTACACAACTGAGTCTAAAGCCTTTTTGCTGCTTGCTTTCCTCAAGAGTCGGCTGAAGGTTTCCCCTCCTCCTTGTTTCGGTAAAGCCGGTATGCGCAACAAGCGGAATAGCGTCACTTGGTAGACAACATGAAATGCGGAGGGCTTTCACTCTGGTTTCTGTCCCGTTACAATATACAACTTTAGATATGAGTGAACGTTGTGGTCGAAAATGCTCTGCTGGGTTTTCACTAGCGAAACCTGATTCAACGTTAGCCCGCTGTCCCGTCTTCAAACATAATTTACAACAACACCAGATCTCCGCAACTGAGCCACATACCTGAATTTCTTCCACAGTCCTCCCCAGAACACGATTGAACAAGCCCAATGTGAACCCGCTGAGCCCGCTCAGCAAGTTCCACTGCCAAAGCATGCCCATTTGCCTAAGGCGACGGTCCTTCGGCCACCCTCCAATGGGAATCTTGATGACTGTCTCGCGGACATTGATGAACCCGACAGACTTCATCCATTCTTTCAAGTCGTCGCCCATCACAAGCTGCTTGCCAGCGAGCTCCGAAGCGGCTACCAGGTCCCGCGCCCACACCAGCCACCCAAAGTCATCGGGTATCGTCCCATCGTCGCAGCATGGAGAAACCATGACCTCCTGGCACTCCAACCAGCCACCTGGCTGGAGGTGGTCGAATACGCGCGGGACAATTTGCGTCTTCATATCGCTCCAGCACCCGAGAGTGATGCGAGTATGGATATAATCAAAATTTGGTGTGAAGTCCCAATCTTCGGTACTATTTGATAGTCAGGGGCTGGGCCATGTGCTGCTGGAGACGGAGTTGAGAGAGTGTTACATACGAGTCCTCGACGAAAAATCTCACATTAGGGGGTACGAAGGCCGGCTAGATGGGGGACAGGTCTATCCCGATGACTTGAGCTTCGGGAAATTCATCACCGAGCTCAATGGCCCAGATCCCGGTGCCCGTGGCGATGTCCAGCACTTTCCTGGGTGAATTTGTGGGGGAGAGCGGGGCAAAATAGAGCTTGCCGTCCATCATCTCCTTGATGATCTCGTACTGGTTTTCCAGCCGCTCCGTCTCAGTGGGGTCATTGGGGTAGTGGTAAGCTACATGGGCGGTGTTGTCAGCCAGGCACGCCGAAGTACGTCAGGAAATGAGAGAAGAGGTCAACATACACCCCGCGCGATACGAATGGTAAGTCCTCCCAAACTCCTTATGAGACATCGCTATACTGGCCGTCAAGGACTGGGTATCACTGTTGGGCGTCAGTCAGTCATCTTTCTTGCCAGCTCAAAGTAGTGTGTGGCATACTAAACATCATCCGAATCGAAGTCAGGCTGAGGAACAGTGTTAGCTTAGACATTTCATATATGTAGATAAATGACCACCTACGTTCGTTTCAATTTCTTTTGAGTCGAGGTAAGACTCGACACCAAATTCGTGCCCATCGAGTGATTGAGGTGGGGGTGCCATCGTGTTGAAGGTCTGGGAGGTCCAGGAAATAGAAGTGGCTGGCAAACCCTTGGGAGGTTTATTTGAGTATATGCCCGAATTTATACCAGCGGCATCTCCTCTTCCTCTTGTCCTAGCAGCACTGCAGGCAAGTAACGTAGCGTACAACTTGGAGCTTGGGTGTAAGGGAGCGAAAAGCTATTGGCGCGCACTTGACGTGTGCATACTGCCAGCACCCTTCCATACTAGAGCGTGGTGGATCTGGAGTAGCTAACTTGGAATGGGGTGACCTAACTGGGTGCCTGGCACGCCTGCCGAGGAGAAGTTCTCGCGGGTCCCAGTGGTCTGGGACCCCGGCAAGGGACAACCACACCCTCCAAAACTTTCATGTGGGGAAAGGGGGTAGGTTTGACCCGACTGTCTGGGCGCCTGGCGGTACGGGCGGAGGGGTGGTTGATACTCCGCTTGCAATTTGATGGACTGAAAGTTTGAAGCCCAGCTTTTTGCAAGGAATAACGTCCTGTCGTCGGCCTCACTGTTCGTCGCCGACTAGTTTCTAGCAGCCATTGTTTCAAGGGAACCCAGCCAGACCGCCAAAGATCGGGGGGGACTGGGGATTTCAACCTGCGAAATGGAAGTTCATGTGTAGGTGTGTTCACGGCAACACCACCCTCTAGTTCGGGTCTCAAGCGCGTTGCTTTTGACAGACATGGGACGGGAGTCGGCTAGGGTGGGAAGTCGTACGAGACGGGCACGCCCGACCGACCCCTGGCGTCCAATGATGTGGTCGCTAGCAAACGCAAAGGATTAGCGATGCCGGCAAAAGCTTATCAGTCGGCAACCTCTTTTCCCGTGTTTCCCACCCAGGAACTTCGTATCTACACGGCTCACCGCGGTTGGCTTTCTCGTTGCCTCTGTTCTCCTCTTGAACCTCAAGTGGGATTAACCCCACGCTAGGCCCCCCACTGTCTGACTTCGCAGATCATGGCACTTGGATCGTCCGCTATGAACACCCGAACAGTTGAACGTTGACGGATATACATAGAACTAGTATGGCACGTATGGCTCATCGCGACTCATAATCCGCTCTTGTTTTAAGACAGATGTCGGGGATTGCGGGGACCATCGGGAGCATCAATCTTGGTCAAATCCCACAGTCCCCTTCCCCTCCTCGGGTGTCCCAATCCGGAGTGTGGGATGGGTCCCAGTGCAATGGATCGTTGCAACCACTAACCGCGACCTCGGTAGCTGGCTTGCAGGTGCCCATGGAGCGACGAACTGCTTCCAGGTTAGCTCACACCTATCACCATCCTCGGTCTCCTTCCCATCTCCCGTCTCCAATGGCAGCGACCAAAAATATCCCCCAAGACCCGACAGCCCTGATTCTGCGCACGTTAGTTTGACACCATGGCGGCCGGCACGCACCAGGATTCAATTGCTAATAAAGACGATGTGGCGTTTTTGTTGCAGTCTTATGCCCGCTTGCGGCAGGCAGTCTCCGAGCGGACCGCCGAGACGACATCAACTCTCCCCAGCCCCGCCAGTTTCGAAGGCGCCATTGCCGCCCTCCCGCATGAAGACAGTCCCGAGTTTCTCGCCCCTTGTGGTGCCACCGCGGTAGTTGAGCATATCCTCACCACGCTTGCGCCCGGCCTGAACAACCAGAGCTTAAGCGGTCGCTACTACGGCTTCGTGACGGGCGGCGTGCTTCCGGTGGCCGAGGTCGCTGACAACGTAGTAACGGCGCTGGACCAAAATGTACAGGTCAACATGCCGGGCCACTCTGCAGCGCCAGCGATTGAGAACGCCGCGCTAGCCATGCTTGTAGCGCTGCTTGACCTCGGTCCCGGCACAGGCTGGCCCGTCCGTACCTTCACCACTGGTGCCACCGGTAGCAACGTCCTTGGGCTAGCGTGCGGACGCGAGGCTATCATTGCTCGACAACGCGAAGGCGTCAGTGTTGCTGAGATGGGCTTGCTCGTAGCGTGCCAGGCTACTGGGGTTAAGGAGATACAGGTGTTGACGAGCATGGGACACTCATCGCTGTCCAAGGCGGCAAGCTTTGTTGGGCTCGGTCACCACGCGGTCAAGGAGTTACCAGCTAGCCAGGAGGAACCATGGCGGCTGAATCTCCATGCTGTCGAGCAAGAACTGGCACGGGAGGGGGTTGTGAATATTATTGTTGTGAGCGCCGGTGAGATCAACACTGGTCACTTCGCCACAAATGCTCTTGATATGCCAGTACTCAGGAGTCTTGCTGACCGCTATGGTGCTTGGATCCATGTTGACGGGGGTATGTTGTCTTTAAATTCCTATGCACCGATAACAGCAGTGTTGTTGGGTCAACCCACCCCTTGCTTGTGGTCTTTTATTGATATTTGCGGCCTTCTCTGCATCTAGCCTTCGGTATTTTTGCCCGTGCGCTCCCCAAGACGGACGAGTTCCTAAACCTGCACGCAAACGTCGCTGGCCTCGAGCTGGCGGATAGCATCGCCGCTGACGGACACAAGATCCTGAACGTGGTATGTCACTGTCATTCGTCTGGAGCGGAACGAACATGTATGAAAAGCGTTGTCAATTCTAACTGTCCATGGAAAAAGCCATATGATGCGGGTATATTTTTATGCCGGGATGCATCTATCCCCTCTCAGGTCTTCCGAAACCCCAACGCTGCATACCTCGCAACCCCATCAGGAGCCGGCGGCGCCGTTATCCACAGCCCTCTGAACATTGGCCTGGAGAACTCGCGCCGCTTCCGCGCGCTACCAGTATATGCTGTCCTATTGAGCGAAGGAAGACAGGGCATAGCCTCCATGGTCGCTCGGATGGTGACGCTCGCTCGAAAGATTGCAAGCTTCATTCGCGACTCCGAAGACTATGAGTGGCTTCCCGACGAGGAGGCGATGCTGGAAAATTCGTTCATGATCGTGCTGTTCAGGGCGAAAGATGCCGCGCTGAACGAGGTGCTGGTGGACAAAATCAACGAGACGCGCAAGATGTTCGTGAGCGGCACGCAGTGGAGAGGGAAGAAGGCGTGTCGCATTGCCGTGTCGAACTGGCGGGCTGGCGTAGAAAAGGATCTGCCGGTCGTCCAAGAGGTGTTGACGTCGATTGCTGAGGCACGGCCGTAGGTTGCAGAATAGCCCGCACCTTTCCATAAGATTTCCTCTCGATATTGCTCCTTCCTCCCCAACCCCTCGATGATGCACTCGCCCTCGCAGACAAACCCATCGCCAACCCCCATCAGAAGAGCCCGGCCAAGCTTCCTCGTTCCGTGCTTCTGCGTCTTAGCCAAACTTTCTGGTGCCGCCCTTCTGGATCTTATCGCCATCGGCGAGCTGCTTCTTCCTGCCCTTGCCAATAAGCTCGAGATGCCCCGCCCTGGCGCCCAGCATCTTCTCCGTCTGCGCGACCATGCCGGCCGTGTATTTCTTCGTGACCTTGTCGGCGGCCGTCTTGTTGTGTTTTTTCTGCGGCTTCATGATGCCGGTGCCTTTTTTGGATTTAGCGGCGGACTTGTTGAGGCCCGGGTTGGGCTTTGCCGTTTTCATGCCCGCACCTTGTGCCATTTTCGCTTCTTCTTCTCCTCAGAGGGAGAGAAAAAAATGATGGATGGGAATTGCTCGATGTCAAGGTTGGCCGCGGAGTGCTGGAGGAAAGAATTATTTTGGAGGGGCGGTCGGTTTCGGAAAGTTGTGCCATGTGTGACCGCCTTTCTACAAGCAGAGGGGAGATGTGGGTCCCGAACTTTGTTGTGTCTTGGCACTATGACCAGCCCCTGAAGGACAACTCTGTGGGTATCATCACATATTCCTTGGTCTACAATAAACTAACAAAACGCCTATATCACGAATAAAAAGGTATTCCACGTCCCATTTGGTGGGTGGCGAGCTACCATACAGCCCTCTTTATTTTTCCCAGATCCCTTGAAAAAACGCCTCCCTGGGCCTTACGCGGCAGGTCTGTCCGGATCCTAAACCGCCCTGCGAGGCAACAAACAGGCCTCACTTGTAGATGGTGAGGATAACGACCCCAAACTCCATGCCTAGCCGCTAAATCATGACGCCCTCGCCCTCCTCTTCCATGCCCTCCTCATCCTCGCTCCACTCCACGTCGGCTGCCGCCGCTTCCGCTGATCGCTGCACCTCGGCCAGTCCGCTGAGCTCCGCGACGTAGTCTCGGCTGTTGAGAGCCTTCTTAACGAAAGCCCAGCCGTCCGATTTGTAAGCGTCAACGATAGGCTTGCTGCAGGCGCTGCATTGGGGATATGATCTGCCGCGGATGACCATATTCTGAAAGGAAGATAGGAAGCCGCGGATTTGGTGAGGGACAATTCCGAGTGCGTGGTCAGTAGGGTCGCGCTCATAATCAGATTTTGCCGATGGGACAGGTGCCGGCGCATGCTGTTTCTCTGGGTGCTGAAGGATACTGGCAAGAAGCTCAACAAGAAGAGCGGATGCGATGGCCGCAACGCCGGGCCGGGTGACTGTGCATTGCTGGTCGAGCGTTTGGTCCTTCATTGACTGCAGCTTGTTAGGCAAGGCATGACGAGGAACACATTTGAACAGAAGAAAACCCACATCGGCCGCAACAACAACGTCGTTGCAGAAGTAACACCCAATGGTGTCCTCACTACCATCCTTTGGCGGCGCGCCATGCCGCATCACCACGTATGTGTCAAACCCGAGCGCCGCGTTCATCACGATCTTGTTTCCGGCTTTGCCCATCACCGTAGGCAACCATCTCGACTCACGACTATCCATGAGGAGGAAGATCGCGTCATGAGAATCGACCAGCTCTTCCAGCTTTGCAAAATCCGCCTCCGTCTTCTCCTCGTTCAAGACTGGGTGGCCAAGCATTGGTACCGAGAGTGCATAGCCCTCAGCCTCCACGCCAGGATAAATCTGCTTCAGGGCTTCCGCAGCTTGGAGAGCCTTCGATTTCCCCCCATCGAGACAGTCTTTGAACTCAAAGAGCGGCTGTCGAACCGGATTCGAAAACGAGACGTTGCCATAATCAACAAAGGTGATCTTGCGCACCCCCCAGCCCATCAAGTTACGCGAAACGTAGCTTCCAAGCGTGCCGGCACCAAGAAGCAGACACTTTGTGTTCTTGATCGCATCAAGATCGAGGTTCGGAGACAAGCGCCACTTCATGAGCTTCAAGTTCAGATCGACGGCCTGGTCGGCGAGATGGGCTGGATCCATATACTCAGCCAGGTTCGCGACACGGGCCCTCAGGTCGCCCTTGTGGTTTCTTTCCCAGCCGGTGATCTTGGGCATCTCCGTCACATCCATATTCTCAACCTGGTCCATAGCCACTGGGAGGATGATGCTACGGGCCTCATGCCTCCGGGGTTGAGTATCGCGATAGCACAGGATCCGGGCTTCTGTCAGGCGATACCTATGACGGATGAGAACCAAAAGATTGCGGAGCGGCCATGAGGGATTCTCCGAATAGTTCGAAGGGTCGACAAATGAGATATACTGGTCCTCGACGGGCACATTTTTGAAGAAGCCGGTCTCGAAGTCCCTGAGAGAGCCGATGACCCACCGATATCCTATCTCGGCGAACCATTCGTCCTGGGGGTTCTTAGAATCCTCAGTGCGGATCTTCTTGGCCAAGAAAAAGCCGTGCTCTCTGTTGTCGACGGCGTACCGCCATGTCCCGACTTCCTCAACCAGTGCGGTGCTCTCCTTTGAGTTCATGCGCCCGATAGGGCCAGTCCGTTTCCACTGCGGCTCAGAGTGCAGAGCAGGAAAGGCAAACCAATAAACTAACTTGTACTTCTTGAGGTCGGCATATGAGAGGATCTTGAAGGAGGAGAGAAGCGATGGGATGGAATAAATCGTCCCATCTTTGATAGCATCCCAGATCTGCGGCAACAATCATGAGTAGAGGGTCTCAGCGACAATCGCATGCTACGAACCTGTTCACCAGCCTTGCGGATAAGACCGGCCTTGTCGGTATTTATGAACTCTTCAATGGTGTTCACGTTTTTGATATAGCCCTCGGCTCGGGTCAGTCCAAGGGGCACACTGCAGCCAGTCAATCAGTATACAGCACCTCGGGCATAGACGGGATGAAATCTCGTCCTAGTGGAACTCACTGATCACTGGTCAGTGCACTACCGAGAATCTGCATCTTGGTGCCGGTCACCGCATCAGCCTGGGCGCGCGGCTCGTACAGGCCAAGCAACGGTCGCACGGAATCGTCAAGTTTGTCATGTTCGAGCTTTGAGGAGAATAGGGCGGAGTAGAAAGGCAGCTCGATCTCCGAAGAGAAGGTCGAAAATTTCAGGTCCATCGCAAGGTTGTACGCGATGGTGTCGCGACCACACAACTCAGCCCTGAGTGGTGATTCCTTTGCGCGAAAGGCTTCGCGGGGACACTTGGCTCCTGTATCGGAGGGAACGATGCTTCAAACGACCGGAACAGTGGTGCGCTATTCTCACCAAAGGTTTGCGACCGTGATAAGCTTTGGAGTAACTGGATATTCCACCGCGAAAGATCCAGACTGAGCAGTCTTTGTTGAGGTGGTAACGGCAGGGCCAAAGTTGTCTTGCACTTGAGTGGTTGAGAAGAGGGTTGAGAGCTGGAGCTGGGTGCGGGGCAATCAATGAAAGTTGCAGGGAAGAGTCAGTCAGCTGTTTCTCGTCATCGCCTAGAAACTAAGCTAGATTATGACCAAGCTGTGTCACTAGATCATGAAGGGGAGGGCAATGAGGCCGGTGATCTGCTAAATAAGCTAGGCAACAGTCTGCGGCACGAGTGGTACCTGATTATCGAAAGCTGGAGGCAGGTGGTATGAAATGGTGCTGTGCCCCGCACTCGGTGTCTTGCAGCCACAGTGGACGGACATCACCTGGACAATGGGCAAGTGCCCCGCCGGCTAAACTCCGGCCTATCTCCTACAGCTGTTTGAGCTTGACGCGTTGATCAGGCTTCGTGCAGCCCGACGCGTCTTGCAGGCAATCACGCTATTTGTGAAACCAAATAGAACTTCGTCCCGGACCTGTGTTACCGAATTCTCATGCAGGCTAACATATGACGACTGCACCTGTCCCGACTACTCATTAAGATGTTTATTGGCGTTTGCGGGAGTAAGCACCCCCCTTTACTGCTCACTTTTACCCTGACCGCGTTTATGGCCCCTTTTCACTGACATGAGACTCAGGTGCTTATGCCGGCAAGGAGACCATTGCCGAGTATCTCGTCAAACAATATGGCTTCACCCGCCTAGTCCTGGATGAAAATCCGTCAACAGACTGTCATCACTTTACCTTAGCCGATGACCTCCTCGACTTCGTCACCAAGCGCTGGCGCGAGCGATGGGTTGTCGACGACATCCCCAGCGAAGCCGTCCTGGACCTGTACGCCCGGCGTCCCTTCTTCCTCCTTGTCAGTGTCGATGCGCCCCTCATGGTCCGCTGGCAGCGCTTCCTAGAGCCTACCTATCACTTGCATCCCTACCGGGGCTGGCCCGCAGACCCCAATAACAAAACCTCAGCAACCCTTCAGGATTTTGCCTCCTTCTCCGACAGCCAACTCTACGATGCCACCGACGGCCAGCTCCCGCTCATGTCGCGGGCGACGGTCCGTATCCTCAATACCTCCTCCGACGTGACCGAGCTGTATGCCACGGTGGATAAGCTCAACCTGCTCAACCCAGATCGGCTCCGCCCTAGTTGGGACGCCTACTTCATGTCACTGGCATCACTAGCCGCGCAGCGCTCCAACTGCATGAAGCGGCGCGTAGGTTGCGTCGTGGTGCGTGAGCGGCGTGTCATCAGTACAGGGTACAACGGCACGCCGCGCGGGCTGCTCAACTGCGGCGAGGGCGGGTGCGGGCGATGCAACGCAGGCCAAGGGTCGGGCGAGGGCCTCGCGACGTGCCTGTGTCTTCACGCGGAAGAAAACGCGCTTCTGGAAGCAGGTCGGGAACGGTTGCGCGAAGGTGCCGTGCTCTACTGCGATACGTGTCCGTGCTTGACCTGCAGCATCAAGATCGTCCAGGTGGGAATTAGCGAGGTAGTCTATAGTCAGGAGTACAGCATGGACAACCGAACGGCGACGGTGTTGCGCGAGGGTGGTGTGCGGCTACGGCAGTTTGTACCGGTGGGTTTGTTCCCCTTTTCAGCTTTCACCCTAAACACAGACCAGAAAGGAGAAACAAAGATAATACTGACAATTAGACGGCAGCCGGAAAACGGGCTGATACGGCTTGAGAGGCCAGCGGAATATAACTAAGGTAAATTTAGATACCACCTCACCCATCTTTTCCTTCGTACACACACGATCTTCACCCGCATATGCGCACCATCTGGGTAGATACCCCTGACTGTCGCATACACACATACGTATAAACAAGCATTGGCAGTGTAGATGGCACCATTCATCGCCATCACCCAAACCGTCGTCATGTCGTTCTCCCAGTACTTGAACCAGGGGAGTCCCATGGAGTTCCACAGGCAACCCCATAATCAAGGCGTGCCCATAATCCACGATGCAGCTTCGATATCCCTACCTTACCGCCAACCAGTGGAGTGTATGGATCACCAAGCTCCAGTGGTAATTTGCTTTAGACCGGAAACCCCGGATGCTGCTTTTCTCAATTGGCTCTCTCCACTCTCTTGCGACATTTCGACGGTGACGATTACTTGAGAAGCAACAGTGCATAAAGCTGCGGATAGTGCGGCTTTGAGCAGGTATCGGTTCCACAATGAGGCGCCCTAAGATCGAATTGGTTTCTTTCCACAACAAACGCAAGATTTAACCCAAGGCAAAAATGGGTAAGTATTGAGGTATCAATAAAATTAGAGGAAGAATAACACAGCAGCAAGCCGTTGAGAACTTCCGGGGTGTAGTTCATATTCAAGACATCCTTCCATTCCCGAATATTGACACTTCCTCGCCTGAGATATGGCGAATCGTCGATTTTCAATCAGCAAGCAATCCAATGGCGCGGAAGAAAATGTCGGTGAAATGCCACAGCGAAAGTCCAGATCGCACCGATTCGGACCGGCAATGCCAAAACGCCCAAAATTGTCGCCCACCAAACGTCCTGATCAGACAGCCAAGGGGTCGCTCAGGCTTCCCATAGTCCTGCACCACATCCCATACAGCCTCTCGATCATCAATCATTAACAACATCCTTCGCCGTCCCGCTCGATCCCTGACCGCTGGCGCTTTTCTGGCGATAGCCTTAGCTGTTTTGCTTCCGAGCCCTGCGCGCCGAAAGCTTTTTGCTGATAAACAGGGAGATAAGACCAATAGCGACGACGCCGACGATGCAGAACACCGTGATAACACCAGGCTCTTGCGAGGCCCAGTTGCGCTTGGCGATGTGAGCGTAGGCGTCGCGAACGACAACGGCGTTGCTGATGGCAGGCATTTTGTGAGGGAGTATTAGATGCTGCGGTGGTCTGTTAGCAGAGAATGCTTCGACTTCTCGCGACTAGCTTTGAGGTTGATTGATGTCTGGAGTGGGGAGTCAACAGAGTGCGGGAGCTTCCCGCCGCGAATGCGCGGGCGCGCGGCTGGTCGCTTGGCGTTGTGGGCTTTGTTTCAATGGCAACAAACGACGGCTCTTGGCACCCGTCATGCGCGGCGCGCGCTGGGGGAGGGCGCAAAGTGAAGCTTCCAAAAGCCACTCGGCCTCGATATTTCAGGGAAATGACAGCCCGAAAGCCAATCAATTGAGGTGATGGTAATGACCGCGATGGCTTACAGTATCGTCGGCTTGGAGACAGTAAGTGAGAAAGGGGCCTCGCGTTGGGGAAGATGAGTTCCGGTGTGAATGACTCTCGAGGGTTTGGGATCGGGGTAGATCGATATGAGGAACGAACAACACAAGACGAGGCGGAATTGAGGATAGCGGGTTAGGCAATTCTCCCGTGTCTAGGACGATATTGTGTCGAGTGAGGTTGAACAGAGAAGAGGGGAAAGGAAGGCAGGAGGAAACAGCGGGTGGGAGGGAAGGAAACAAAATAACGGCTGGTGGATCCGACGCTGGCGACAGTGCAAACAGAGCTTGGCCACCAGAAGCCGGGGTGGCAGGGGTGGCTCAAGGCAAGGCCGCTTCGATGCGCGAATTTCGAGGATGCGATTGCCCATGCACAATCTGGACGGCGAGAGGCACGGCAGGGCACTCGTGGGGAATGCGGTGATGATGTGAGCGCACGACTCACGACCCGCGCCTTCGTTCAAAACTTTAGGCCTTGCGATCGCGGCGCGGGAATCGCCGGAACTCTGTCTGGCGCGAAGGTTGGAGACTTTGCTCACCGTCCTGGCTTATCGAAGCGGAAATACGGTAACCAAGTCCTGATATTGTTCTCTCCAGTATCCGTGCGAGACGAGCAACTGTTTCCGTTGATTTCTTAATTATGGTCACCTTGGGACAGCAAACGCTTTGTGAGGGTCTGTGTGAGCTGGATGCCGGGTCAGGTGGGGCAGAAGAAGTGATCCAAGCTCCACGGCACTACCCAAAGGCGAGCGAACCGCGACCCTCTTCGCCTCGCTTGTGCTGCCTCGCTGGGCTTGACTAGGCGGTAGGTGATGGCCCCCATCTAACACAGATGCCGCAACAGCCCCAAAGGTCGCCCCCTAGTCAGTGTGCTACATACCTAATTCCCTCCGAGGGATTTCAACCCTGACTGGCGGTGTCAGGAATTCATGGAGCGCATATTTCCGTTCTTGAGCAACCTCAAAACCGCCATGCAACGCAGAAATGGATAGCTTCATTGTCTCATTTGGGGAGCTTGGTACTGTACAGGGTCATTTGCAAGCTGTGTAGGTGTGGGTTTGTCCGGTTTGTCCCCGGGTGCAGCAGATGGACACTTGTTTTGACCAGAGCTTTGGGCATGGCTATTGGTCGATTTCCCCAACTGATTGTCACCTGTTCGCACAAGACAGCCCAGAGCTGGGCAGGCGCTGGGCAGACGCTGGGCACCCGGCCAGGTGGATGAAGAATGAGTCTGCGGTGACAACCTCACAACAGTCAACCCTGCCGGCCTCCCCTTTCCATCAAAGATCGATTCTCGCAGGGACAAATAAACAAACGAGCAATCACATTGGCTTGTCGAAAGACTGGAGACTACGGACTAGTTGCTACGGCGAAGGATTGGGCCTTTGTCATGCTTCGCCTCCCGCCCTTTCCCGAAGCCGACTCAGAAGTGCATTCTGTCGATCTGATCCCAGCATCGAGGCCCACATGCGGCTTTTCCGAGCCTTCCATGCAGAAATTCCAGTTTGCTCCCGAGTCCCGGGCCAAGAGTCAGGGAAGCGCGAGCGAGAAAGAGGCGAACCAAAAGTGTTCTTGACGCCAAGGTTTCATGATAGATATATATACAATCCGAACATGCACAGTAAAACGGCTGTTACAGGCCACAAAGGTATGGCTGGAATGCCCCAGGTATCGCATCAAACAAACCCCCTATCTTATGCTTGATGGTGACGGCTTAACGAATGACCTCGCCCGCCAGGATTTTCTCTCCCAGCGGTCTTCAAATATGCGGTATGTGCAGATTCCTTTCTGGCAAAAGGCCGGGCCGCCTAGCATGTAATTGGGGCCGGGCCGGGGGCCTGATAAGCCTTCCCACCGTTGTCGGGCTGGCCCGCAAGACCATAGATATTGGCCGAGATACCAGGATCGCCGGACTTGTATGCCCCGGGAAAGCTGACTGTCTCGGAGACTACCTTGCTGCCAGAGCTGGTGAGGCTGATCTGAGCGCAGGATTGGTAGAATTGTGCCTGGTTGGGCTTGTTGGCTGAGTGCAAAGCCAGAACCTCCACCCGCAGGAGATAGTCGCTGCCAGCAAGGCACGTGGGCAGGTTGAAGTACACCCAGCCCTGATTCTTCATCATGTTGTCCACTCCCCATACCTTGCTGCCGGTGTCGAAGGTATCTTGCCAGATCTTGAACCTATTGAGAATTGTTAGCGGCCGTTTCCGATCGCCCCTATGCGCGAGCCAAACGGGATCCATTCTCTGTTCTTACCATTTCAGCCCATTGATACCAGTCGATGCTGCATTGTCCACCTTTGCCAGGTAGGCCATCACTGGACCCTTGTGTGACTTGGCGATGGGATGATCCGCATCGTTGGGAAACTGTTGGCCGCCGATAACATGCCCCCAATACGCTCCAATCCTGTCGCCGCCCGCAACTTTGATCACGGTCTGGGACTTTGACCCTGGTTGGCCGCAGATCATGTTGCTGTTGTTGACATCCTGGACGGGGTTGTTGTTACTTGGGGCCCTGATTCCTGTGAGCTGCCCCTGGTCTTTTCCATTTACGGAGACTTTCTGTAGTAAGGGTTAGAAAAATATCTCTGGTGAGAGCGTGCAATGGGCATTGCGTACCTGGAAGATGGTATGTGCCTCGACAGCCAGCCCGTAGGCAAGGAGTGACGTAAGGGAGAACTTCATGGTGGCTTGTCAAAGAGGGTAGCTGATATGGATAGTGAGATCAGATTGCCTTGGTGTCGTCTGAATGATGGGATGGTGGTGCGCTCGGCGGCCATATTTATATGCAGACTCGCAGAAAGGCATATTGAGAAAGGCGACGCGTAGGCATTGACCGTTAGACCCAACTGTTCGTCCGAGAACGCACCGAATACCCAAATCCCGGACAGGACAGAACGGCACAGAAATTGTAGATGACTTCCTCCCTGTTCCTATGTGGCAGTGTGACAAATGGGCTGGCGATGGAGTTGAGGGAGCCGGTGCCGAGCGGTGGCTGCATGGTCGGTAGCTGAAAATGGCGGGGCCCCGGACTTCTCGAAAGCCTAGCAATATATTCAGATAGACTGTGGTTTAAATTGCCGTCCATCTCGCGGGAGATGCGATGGAGTGGCGGTGGGAGCTGGCGCCCGCCTACAGCTCAATGCCGTTCCCGCTCCTCAGGCCTTTACTTTAGGCACTATCCCGCCCAGTCACGGGAGTGACCAGGGCGAATGACCTGAACTCACGTCCAAAAAGGGACAATTGGCAAGACGGAATGCCGTCCATATAAGCCGTCCGGGCGAATCAACTCCACGACACTGCAATAGGTGGAGTTGTGATGATGTCGTCGGATCCCGGCAACCCACATAAACGGCCGAGCCAAGGCCATCGGTGCATATTACAACTGTGTATGCCCGACATGTGCAGAGCTTCCCTCCTTGCTGAACAGGGCCAAAGTTAAAGCATCGTGATTGATGGAACTGGATAACCCGGATTTCTTTTCATCGTCAAGAACGATGCGAGCGGGATGGGCGTGCCTTCAAGAGCCAGGCATAACGAAAGTCACGGCAGCCTGCTGATCGCTTGGAAGCGACCTTCCGCAGCATCGCCGCTCGGAGGACGGCCGCCCATGTAGGTAATTGAGAGAGAGATGCAATCGAGAAATTCGGCCGAGTTTGGAAGAGCTGGAATAGTCTGGTGAATGAGGGTGACACAAGCGAAGAGGCGCTCCGTGGTGTTGACACTGGTCAGACACTTGGCTCTTCTTTCCTACCACATTACGGTTCTTGACTGCATCGTGAAAGGCCTTCTCAGAATGCAGGAAGGCGTTTCCAACACCCTGAAATGCCAATGTAGAAACAGGTAGACCCTTTCGGAATGGGGGGTGGCCTGCCATGACCAAAGCCATGGATGGCGTGACAGTAAGAAGGCATATTTCACACTGGTTGATGCGACCCGAGCCTTCGCAGGCTGAATTGATACAGCGGGCTTAGCTGCTACCAAAGGCGGAGAGGCCCCTTAGACGAAACTACCGGCCAACAGCGTAAATCGCCAAGCGCCCGATACTCCTCGATCCCTCATGAGTTGGCAAAAATGGGTGAAATTAGTTATCAATTTTTGACACTCGTCAAAAATACAGGAGGAGCCGATGCAGGGTGGATGCAGTTTGGAGGCTCTTTGCATGTAGTTGACAGCCCCAGAGCCCCAGTACTGGCCGTGGCTTGCAGGCTCGGTTAAACGAATAAACCGAGCTTGCGTGCATCAGCCAATCAACAGCCCCCAATTGTCAGGAGCAAAGGCAGAGAAGGTCCGAGCTCTGCTATTCGAGGCGACGACGTTGTCGAGAGGCCCGGTCAACGACAAGCAGCTCAAACCGCCGCCGACGACGCTTGCAATTGCCTCCGCCATTGCCGGACCACAACCGCAGCCATGGCGAGCAAATTGACCCCGTTCCTCATGCGAGCAGCCGTCCGGTCGGCCTGCCGGGTATCGCGGCCGCAGACCCGCGCACTTTCGCTCTCTGCGCAAAGATGGAGCGACACGCTCATGGTGGTGAGTTTTGCCTCCAATTGGGCCGGTCCTGTGCCATTGCATCACCGCAGAGCTCCCGAACTGATGACACACGCCCGTACCAGCACCGCAACACCCCCGACAACAACCCCGACATCCCTTTCAAGTTCACAGCTGCCAACGAGGCCATCATCACCGAGGTCCTCAAGCGGTACCCGCCCCAATACAAGAAGGCGGCTGTGATGCCGCTGCTGGACCTTGGCCAACGGCAGCATGGCTTTACCAGCATCAGCGTCATGAACGAGGTGGCGCGCATTCTCGATATGCCCCCCATGCGTGTCTACGAGGTCGCCTCCTTCTACACTATGTACAACCGGACACCGGTGGGCAAGTTCCATGTCCAAGCTTGCACGACGGTAGGCACTTCCCCCTCTCCTTGCTCTACTAACCCCTTGAATCAACCTACTAACCCCGTTCTCCAGACACCCTGCCAGCTCGGCGGCTGCGGCAGCGACGTCATCGTCAAGGCGATCAAGGAGCAGCTCGGCATCAAGCAAGGCGAGACTACCCCCGATGGCCTCTTTACCTTCATCGAAGTGGAATGCCTTGGCGCATGCGTCAATGCTCCCATGGTGCAGATCAACGACGACTACTACGAGGACTTGACGCCCGAGACCACAAAAGCGCTGCTGACGGCGCTCAAGGAGAGCGTCACGGACGTGGGTAAGGCGGACAAGGTGCCGAAGCCAGGCCCGCTGAGCGGACGGGATACGTGCGAGAACAGTGCCGGTCTCACAAATCTGACAAGTGAGCCGTGGGGTGTTGAGACGACGAGGGAAGACTTGTAGATTACCACCAGACCAGATGGGGGTGCTGGAGAACCTGCTTATAGACGGTGATGTACAAACAAAACACATAAACCGGATATCTGTATGTGACATCGAAAGCTGACAATGATGGGTGATAATACCGATACCGTGATCAGGAGTCCTATTTCGTAACTATTTTCAGTTCATGCATCATACCTTTTCAGTACCCAGAACCGAACCTAAACCGGGATATTCACAGCGCGTTGTACTATTAGCACGACTCCCTCGTTCAACCTGGGATATAAGCATACAGCCATTGCGCCTGCTCGACAGCACGAGAACTAATCCATACCCATCAACCCAGTCTGAAAATCCAGCCATCTCCCAGCCGATTATTCCCCTCATCTAAACCTCCCCAAATGACGATTCCATTCTCCTCCAAATCACCCATCGTCGCACTCGCAAACCACCCCCTTGCCCCGGGCCCATCGAGCGATGCATCATTCTCATCATCGTACGGACCAGCCTCAACGCGCGCCCACCGCCCCTCACCTGTCTTCCTCCGCACGGCATTCATCACCGAATTGGCCAAGCTCGCAGCCGACATTCCCTGGGGTGGGACTTGGAACGCCCAGACATCATCTAAAAATTTACCCGCCGTCTCATGACCACCACCCGAGGACTCCCGCTCGCCAAGCATGAGCACAAGGTGCTCGCGACCCCCGCCAACAGTGACAGCCTCAAGACGAGCAACGCTGCGCGGTGCCGGCCATGGGTCTTCTTGCTTCTCACCCTCCGTGAGCGGGGCCTCAGCTGGGTCAGACTCCTTATACCCAACGTCCTCTTGTTTAGTCTGTAGTAGGGATTGCCACTCGCCGCGAGCAACGAGGCTGACTTCCCCGGCGGAGAAGCCGTCGTCGAAGCGGTCAACGCCCAGCTCAAGGACGTCAAGGCGGCCGCCTTCGGTGGACGTACCGTTGAACCCACCAAAGCGATAGAGCTTCCCGCGCGCAAGAGCAAGGGCAGCGCCGCCGCGGGGGGCGCCGGGGGCGTCGGGGAACCGCTGCCATGTGCGGCTGTGGATGTCAAAGGCCCAGACGTCGGAGGCGCGGGTATCGGGGGTAGAAAGGCAGCCGCCGTGGATGACGAGGGTGCCGAAGCCGGCGACATCCGGGTCAACCGCCCGTGCGGCGACATTTCCTACGATGGGGCGCTGCGGTGTGCCCACTTCGTCGGAGTCGCCGAGCACCCACTCCTTCCATGTGTCGGCGCGTGTGATGGGCTTGGGGTGGTGCTGCGCAAGGTTGAAGTCGCTGGGCTTGGCTGTTGCAATAGCGGAATGGTAGCTTCGTGCGGCGGGGATAGATGGGGAGGGTGAGACAGCGGCGGTGGCAGGAATGATTGGATCAAGGTAGGACCAATACCGGCTTTTCGTGTCGAAGACCCAAACGCGGCCGCCCTCGTCAATGGCTGACATGTCTGGGCCGCCACGGCCGCCAAAAAGAAAGATCCGATGGCCAATAGAAGCGGTAGCGTGGCCGACGCGGGGGGATGGGACAGACGGAAGGGGAGATGGGGGCTCATTGGCGTTCCCGTTGTTAGAGATGGTAGCTTCAGTGTCCTCGATCTCGATCTTGATCTCCGGGCCCGGGGGAGGGGTCGGGGCGGACTCCTTGGGCGCAGGTGATGCCTTGATCGTATAGTAGTCAGCTGGAGCACCGCTGGACGGCAGCGCCACAACGTGCATATCGTTGTCGACTGGCTTGCGAGCGCCGGTGCTCTCGCCGCCAAAGATGTAGACATTTCCGGCCACGATGTTGAGCGAGTGTGAGGATCGTGGCAGTGGGGGCAGTCCACTGATCTTCTCCCAGGTGCCTTTCATTCCATGTGCGCCGTGCTGATGGCCATGGCCGTGGTGAGTGCCGCCGAGATGGAGCGATTGGATCGATGGGAGGGATTGCGGGATCGAGTTGAAGAGGTCTGTCGTTCGACGCTTCAGCAGCTTGAAGGAATCCATAGCTTTGGTAGGTTCTGGACGACCAGACTGGGGGCAATTTGTTTGCGGAGACTGTTGTACAGATCGCGCGTCTTGTCCCTCCGCTGTTGTCTAGTAAAAAGCGATGGCTCTACGGATAGTATAGAGCTGAGTATAAGTAGTGTTCTGCTGACAAGGGCACACTAATTGTAGAACCTCGCTGGCCAAGAAGAGGTTTGATTCTACGTATGCGAGGAGGATGGAAGGAATCAATTTCCGAGATGGAACAGGCGGAACAATGACACCTGATCTTGTCGTTGGTTGCTTACTTCCCTGCAGGTGAAGTACAAGTGGAGGCGAAGGGAATGGCTGCATGCTGCGCCTGGAACTATTGCGTCACAACATATGAGCGCGAGGGTGCGGGGTTCATTGGTCACCCCACGCCACCACCATTCTCTACACTCCTGAGATATTGACAGAAAATACTCCATACATTGCAACGCTATCGCTTGCCACTCAAATGTCCGCTATGTGTATTATCGCATGGCCAGGATGGCCAAAACTAACAGCGCATTAAAATCAACGAACGCCATGACCACGGGCGCCCAGATACCCAATCTTTTGTCTGTAAAATAAAAGCACGTCTTCATGAAGTAGCAAAAACCACAGCTCGAGCATCACAGATCCCGATGTAGTGACATAAAACAGGACGTGATTTCCACCAAGCTCAGCCCACTTGGTACCCGTTGGCGCCTTGTCCAATGCTTGCACGGCAGTTGCGCCAAATCGATAACAGGGACCAAAGAATACCGGTGATATACAAGGATTCGATCCTGCCGCGCCGTGTTCTGTGATATCGCGGCGTGGAGTATCGTAATCTAGCGCCTGGCAATACAGCACATGATTCCAGTGCGGCCGAGGAACCACAGGAAGCCGATAAATCGTACGACCGAAAGGGCTGCCGTTGCGTACAGCAAGAATCTGAAGAACCCAGCTGTTCTGTCGCTGGTTTTTTGCTGCGAAGGTGTTAGCATAGTTACCACGGTGTAAATCAGCATATTACTTACCCCAATTCCAAATGAGTTGAAGTTGTCACTGGTGATAACAACAGCCAAGAGGCAGTTCGAGAACAGCCACGAAATGACAAGCATGGTTCGGAATGTCTTGTAAGAATCTTCGAGATCCTTGGGCTCAGCCTCCTCTGTCTCCTTGTATGGGGCGAGAGCTCTTCGAACAGTCTGCTCAAACATTTGATCGATATCTTCCTGCGGCTTCTCAATTTCTTCCACCACAGTCTCGTTCTTTTCGCCCTTGCTGACAGTTGCCGAGGGCAGAGAGTCGTTCTTGTCCGATCCCTTGGTACCCCAGGACACATCGTGCCAGTTGTTGAAGGCGTAGACCATGAGAATGTTGATGTATGTCGACATGAGCAACATGTAGAAAGGGAATGAGTGGAACATGTGCCAAGGGTCCATGTACATGAACGAGGCGACATAATAGAGTCCGTAGATGGTGACGAGAGCAACAAGAATGACGCCCGCCGCACTTGTCCCGCCCAGCAACTGCTTGACAGCATCTCCGGCATTTTCGAATTGCAGCTGGTCGCCAAGAGGTTTCGAGAAAGCCTGGGCCACGAGGTATCCTGAGAGAATCAACACGTAGAGCTGTACAAGCGAGAAGACGACGTATGACGTGATATAAGTGTACTTGGATCCTTTGGGCCGATTACCGAGAGCGAGAATAAACTGCAAGATGACGAATGCAAGGTACAGATATTTGAGAACCGCGTTAAACAAGGGCGTGACAGAGTCGCCAAACGGCCATCCATGGTGTTCTTCGGATGTGGGAGACGATGTGACCGGGGTGCCGACGAGATCCATGATGACAGTGGTGGTGAGCCAGTAAGAGGCCAGGGAGAACCAGGTGAAGATGACGTTGAGAATGTTGTAGATTAGCTGAATGTGGAAGAAGAACATGCGAATGATGTTGTGCCCGCTCTTGTACATACGGCCGAAGTGCATCAGCGAGTAGATACTGGCGGCGAAGGAGCCGTTGAGCCAACGACGACGTTGGCTGATGAACTCTGCCGCACCCTCCGGTACATCGGTTTCGCCCTTGGCAGCCTTGATATAGCTCAGATGCCACTTCTGACCCGCCTTGGCGACCAGCTCGAAGCAAAGAATACGATCCTCAGCCAAGAACATGTTCTTCTTGAAGATGTTCATTCCCTCGATACCCTTCTTGCCAAGGATCTTGGACAGAGTATGGTCACCGTGGAAATATTGTTCCAAGGGTCGGCCCATGATCGCTCGGAAGCGATACGCAGAAAACGCGCCGGGTAGCACACTGACATATCCGAAAGCACTCTCCAGCGGCTTGTCCAGAATATTGGAGATTTTGTACTCAAAATTTTGCACGGCAACCAGAGGGTTGAGGAGCTTTTTGCCACCCTTTCCGAGCATGGCATGGATTTCACCGCAGGCGCCGCCGAGGTCTTTGTCATTGTAGAAGCCTTCCCATAGCGCAAGCAGAGACTTGGGGCTAGGCTTGGTACCGGCGTCGAGCAAAATGCACACCTCAGGGTTGAGAATGCGCCCAAAGGCGTTGAAGAGCCAGCGATGGGAGTTGATCTTCTTGCTGTTCTTCTGCTTGAGGCAGAAGATGAACTGCACTGGGGGCAGTGTCTGCGGGTTGTCATCAACGGGTCGGATGAGCTGTTGGCCTGGTGTTACTGAAAGCTGGGTTGTGTATTCAAAAATGTGGGCGACCGTCTCGTTGCCGTCGACATCCTTCTTCACCACACCATCCTGGAAAACACCGATCGTGGCCAGCACGTCCAGCACGTTCTTGTCCGTTTTGTCGATACCGTCAAAAACCAGGCAGACGACAATCTTCTGCCATGCCGGGCCGCCCTTGTTCCAGAAGGAGGACTTCTTCAGGTTCACAATATCCCGGATGTTCTGCATGACGCCATGCAGTGTTCTGGAAAGCAGGACCTTGTCCTCGTTGTAATAGGTGATGGCGATTAAAAGCTCTGTGTGGCGGTTGTACATCCGAGGACGCAGATCGTAACCGTTCTTGAGGGTAAAGTCATTGGGGTCGCAGGTAGCTGCCGTGTAGCGCATCTTGACGAACTCCTCGTTGCTACCCTCGGCGTTCCTGTACTGCGCCTGAACAGCGTTGCGGATAGCACTGGGGACCGGGTAGTCAATGCTCAGGACAGATCCCTGGATGAGCTTGACCTTTCTGGTCGCATAGCGCTTGAGCCCGCCAGCGGGTGCGGCCATGGGGTTCTGGCGCTGAACCCATCCTTCGTCAGTATCGGCTGCTCCCATATTGTATCCCGGATCCGCGGAGAAACCTGTCGAGTAATTCGCCGTGGCACCACCGTTATACTCGGAGCCGAATTGCGGTGCGGGAGCATTAGCAGCAACACCGACCCGCGTAGTACCGGCATTAGGCGCATAAGACTCGGACAAGCTATATGCTGATGTTGGGCGGAAGGGAGGTGTGTTGGTTCCAAGATGATGTTGGTCGGTCTCGTACGGCAATTGGTTTTGGTTGAGCAGTGCAGCCTGTGCCTCGTCGTGTTCGTGCTAGAAGCAAATCTAGGTTAGTCGGTGGTCGTTTCGGGGGGGGGCAAACGGCGAGGAGCGGAACTGACCTGGTTCTGGGCGTTTAGATCCTGCATAGGATGGCCCTCATAACCACTTCCCCGGCCATAATCGCCTTGGCCGCGGTATGCCATTGTCACAAAAGCCGCCTCAGCGAGATGTGCTGGATGAGAAAATGGAAAGGGAATCGACGATTGCCCGATTGACAAGAGCTGATGGTTGTTGGTGTTGAGAGGAAGCCGGTCAGCTCGCGGTGCTGCAGCTTATTTCACCCTGGCGAGCAGAAGTGCTCGCTCTTGGCCGTGCTTGTCAAAGAAAGCACCTCTTCTGACAATGCCAACAGTAGGGCGCTATTCGTTCCGGCCTGAGGAATATGGGACCGGTAAACTTTCGGGGAAGCCACACGTTGTGAAAAACAAAATGGCTAGACTTGATGCCAGAACTGATGTTTCTCGAAGTTGTGATTTGGGAAGATGGGCATAAAACTTGGTTTCATGGCTTTCAGGAGGCGTCCCGGTTTGTATTACGAGTGTAGCTGGCGGGAGGCTGTGGCTCAGCTGCAGGGATCATGGCAAGCGACTCCACTGGCTCTGCGCAGCTCGCCCAAGAAGGAGGCTAGTGCGAGGAGGCTTGTTGTCGTGCTGCTCACTTCTGGTTCGCTCAGCCGACCCGTTTCTCAAAAAGTCCACCAACACCCAACGACGTCACACAGGTCGCCCCCTGATTCCATTCTCCCCGAGATGTTTCATCAGCTCAGTCGTTTCCTGCCGCCTACTTTGTACAATCGCCTAACTCTTCATCCTTTTGCACGGAACTGTGGCGGAAAAGATCAGAATATGAAAACGAAAAATGGTTTTAACATGATACCGTTTGGCGTGCAGGCGGACCGCACCTTTTTCTTCGACTTTGGCATAGCCTGGTGGACGACCAGACCTTAACTTCCAATTAACTATTCGGATGAGGGTATTGGCACTGTGGGCCAGCTGGGACGCCACCAGGGACAACCACTACAAAGATGCATCTCCGCACTGTCTGGATCTGACAAACATGCACCCAAGACTTTTTTGGGATTCTGCGCTCACTGCCTTGTCGCCGCGCCCTTTTAGGATTCGACCGTCATGGCTTCCTGGCCGCCGCAGATCACAACTTGGTCAATATCCTAAAATTGTTTCTAGTCGACGGTTGAGTGGTCTTTTTCCCCCGCTGCGATTTGGTCTGGCTGCAGTTCGAGACGTCCAAAGGACAAAGAGCGACAGCGTCGAAAAGGAGGCAGCCCCCTGGACCCACTAGTCCTTCTGGACCCATGAGCAAAGACAAGACCCCTTGGTCCTGAAACACCCGGATCTGAGTTGGCCAACACCCAATAGGCCTCCAGTTCCAGGCCTCATGAGAAAGTCAGGAATTTGACCCGCAAAACGTCAGTAACACGAGCTGCACCGAAGCGCTCGTATGCCGATGCGAAGAGGCAGGTGAGCGGGGAGGTCACACTAAAAGACGAGCTGTTCTCGCTGTCCAACACAGCTCGCCGCCGGTTTCCGCTTGCTGCCGATCCCTGCATGGACCAGAGACTTTTGATGGCACGAACTCACAAGCACTCTGTATCGATTGCCGAGCATCTTGCTGCCGTCAGTCTTCCAGTGGAAGTGTTGTCAAAGATGAGAGCTTCTCTCTTTCATCCCTCCCAACCAAAAATAGAACATGGTTGTCCGATGTGGTTCTGTACGTCGGACTGTGCTGCATGTAAATCTGTGCCTAGTGGGTCGCTTTCGCGCGATTCACCTGGTCTAGCTAGTCCTGGCCACTTGATGAGGCGAAGCAATTCCAAGACAAGTTTGTCGAAATACGGAATACTCCGGGATAACGATGGCGAGTATCGCTTTCTATACGGGCTGCCTCATTCCCCTGCGACCCCCTCTTCGCTGTTCCGTTTTCGCATCAAACCGTTTCTTGCTTTGTTGCCTTTGGTATCCATCCTTTCACGCATCAGACCGTCCGCCGTTGCTGCCGGGCTCAAGCTAACGGCGAAAATCTCACATCAGCAACAGCCCCGCCTGCCGGTTGGCTTGGGCCATTGCGTGACTGTTGGCTCGGACTTAGGTGTTCGCGCAGCGTGGTTCTCTTCAGTCTTGGTTTCTGGATCCTTCGTCGCCCAAACCATGTTTGGGCGAGCACCGGAACAGCTCGTGCACAAATGTATCGACTGTGCAGCAAGGGACTGGCCGTATTTCTGAGCGAACTCAAGCAGTAAGGCACCGTTGAGGCAGGAAGACTGCTCGTATTACTGTCATGACCTTTTATCGGGCTTCACCTCCCACACGTCCTCCTGCGAGTAGATATACGGGGTTTGGTACATTTATATCGTGAGAGTGTTCTGGGTGTCAATTCGTCGTTGACAAGGCGGTGTTGTGTGTTGTCAGGTTCCAGGATCTTACCTACCTCTTTCACAGTCAACGTGAGGAGTTCGTGGCTTATTTATTATGCTCTCTGGCATGATTTGCTAAGCATCAACCAGCCTCGAGGCCCATTTAGAGGGTTTCTATCCTATTAACCCCTTTCGAAGATAACCGTGGCAGCGCAGCCAGGCTCACGCAGGCAGCACCAGACAGCGAGTGGTTGAACTGGTCTTGTCCTGACAATGGATCCGGTGCATTTGATCAACGTCAGACATACTGACGGCGGTTTGGCACATAAATGGTAACATGAAGAGTCTGCTCTCAGGCTAAAAACGAGCAACGCCTTCTATTTGTGACGCCCTGCGGCTTCATAGGCGAGTGTTCCCATTAAAGCCCAGAGCCTTGATTTTCGGGGTCTTAACAAACTTATTATGACAATTCCCAGGGGCTGGCTTTCGCCTCAATGTTTCCACTTCCTCCATCGAATCGGATTCGTAGCGGTTCGCCTCCGGAGCCCGGCTATCAATGCCCGGGCATTTGATGGAAAGTTAGGTTCATATTCCCGGTTCAAGCCCGGACACTACGTCTCCTCCCAATGACTATGCAACACAAACTTAGGATTCTAGCAAGGACAAAAGCAAACATGAGAGTCCGGTAATGTAGAGACTCGAGACAGAGTTCGTTGCCAGCCAATTCTAGTATAGAAATATCACTGCATGCAGGTGGAAGGGAAAGGTGAGTTCGGCATTTGCCAGGAAAGACGAGGACACCCTCGTTTCAAGACCCAACAAGCCGACAGAGTGGCGAGGCCCTGATCCAATCCAAGGTTCTCTTCAGATGAAGCCGTCGAGAAGGGATGGGATGGGACAATATCGGCAGAGTCGAGTGTTGCTCGAGAAGGAGGGTAACGTAGCTCCTAATATGTAATAAGGCGGGGAGGTCCTTCGAAAATCAATCTCGACGGCACTCGCCAAGCCGATGGACCACATCCCAGCGCGCACTCGCCTCACAAATATTAATTGATTTCGACATCATTGCGTCGCAGCCGACAACGCTATGTTACTGAAAGTATCCCCCTCCCCCCACCTTCCACCCTGAGATCAGCGTTCCAGACCCTGATTCATACTCTACGCGTAAGAAAGAAACGAATTGTTCTCGAAACCAGACAACAACGCGAAAAACCCTGGAAGCTGTCGGAGCGGAATAGATCTGCGATCGGCGTTGGAGCAGGCCGTCGGGGGTGAAATTGGTTGGACCGACAAGACTGGGCTGAGCGCACTCCAGTCTTGGAACTGCATTCCATTGGCTGCGTACCTTATGTGCAACATGGCAAGCCCGTGGACATGCGTTCGCTTTTCGCAGGCCGGCCCCTCGCAGTTCTCTTCCCCGCTTGCCACGAAGTGGCGGGAGCTTGCCCAGGCACTCGGATGTATCAAAACCAAGTCTTCGATTGGAATTGGAAGACTTCATCATAGATATAATCGAGCTGCCTACCTCAATCTGAAATAAAGTTGTTGCGCATGATCACTGATCTCATCAGCAGATTGGAGGGTGCCATCGCCCAAGAGGGGAGGGCGGACCAGCATTGAAGCGGGATACAGGGGCCCCCGCCCAAGAGCTGATGATTGAGCGAATGGGAGGCTGAGTTAAGCCCCCTGGATGTTTCGCTAAACTACCGGGCGCCCACCCACATCGCTGCACCGGGGCGCTAGTGGCCCTTGCTGGCCCGTTGTCAGTCTGGCTCCGCCCCCCAACTGGTCACTTCCGTAAATGAACTTCGGGGAGAGTGAGACTTGGCCCGTGTGTCCTTCGGTCTCTCAAAGTCGATGTGCAGCCCACCTGCCGCTCCGTCTGCCTGGCCCTCTCAGCTCTCGCCAGCCAGCATCGCTCATCGCTGCCCACGTCGTCCACGACTCAATCTCAACAGCAACATCATTCACCTTCATCCGTCTTGTCCCTGATTCCAACCAGAGGGCAGTCAGATGTGTTCCTGGTGAAATTCTTTTTTGAACATCTTCCATTCTTTTGAGCTAGCCTCTTAGTCACTCGTTTCCATTCACGCCATCAGCCTTCACTACGACATCATCGCCCATCTTCCGTCCTCATCCTCCATCCTCCCCAACCGTCATTTCGGACGATTCGACTCGGCTATATTGGTGTAAACGAGACGCCATTCTTGAAAATCAACCGCTATCTCATCAATCGCCACACTCTCGCGGCCGCTTAACGGCTTCTCGGGCATATATCCGATCTATAGATCTGCAACGGCGGATGATCCAGGCCCTCCCACGCTGGTCATCCGAACGACACTAAGAGTCGCCTTTACAAACCTGTCCGCTACGCTCAGTTCACCGCACAGCCTTCAAGATGGAGCCCATGCTGGCCCCAGTTCCTGGTAGGCCGAATGAGACACGCGAAACCCAATCACCAATCTAACATGGACACAGGATTCACCAGGCTCACGAAGCGCGCAGAGGTCTGCCTCGTTTGCGACCCCTCAGTGAAACTTGTATGCCCAACGAGCTGTCCAGAAGGGACGTCTTGTGTTTACGTATACCCGAAAAACTGCTACGACTTTTGCGCAAGGGCTATTTGTCAGGAAGATGGCATTCAGCCCACAAAGCCAGCGCCGGTGAACAATGTTGGAGGGATTGCTGGAGGTGTTGTCGGTGGTCTCGCTGTAATCGCCGCCATTACCTATCTGGTCTGGAAATACTGCATTCGAGCACGACGGCAAGCAATCGCCTTGCCAACATACGACGAGTCAGAGAAGTCGACCCAAGAACCAGAAAGCTTCACCGAACGGAGAGATCACCGCGCGTCAACTCATACCGTCCACTCCATGGCATCCACGGTTCTTACTCGGGCTTCAAACATCATTCAGATCGCATACATTCCCGGTGTTACCAACCGAGCAGCGACTTCTCCCACAGTTCTTGTCCCTCCAGTACCACCGCTCCCTCTCAGTCTTTCTCAGGCGAACAGCCCGGCTCCTAGCGACCAACACTTCTTTGTACCCGGCGACCTCCGCGACTCTACATACTCTGCTCTATCAGGCTACAGCGACCGTACTTCATACGCCAGGACATCATACGCACCTCGCTCTAGTGTTGCGTCGACGATCTATGGAAAAAATGCAGTCATTGTTGCTCCTGCCCAGACTGGTATGCGGGCCAAGCCGGCGATGGTTAGCGTAAAGTCGGGTTATTCCAACGGGTCTGTCGGCAGCGCCACACCGCCTGTCCCCAGCGTCGATTTCGAAAAGTACAGTGGCCTGCGACCACCAAGCCCGACCGGCAGCACCTTCAGCGTGGGTTCGACATTCTTGAACAATGCTAGCACTCACACAGCTACTCCTGCCCGTGCCATGGTCGTCCGCGTCGGGAGCGTGAAGAAGGTCACAGGCAAGCCAAAATCAACTGACGAGCCAATGCCGTCTCCTGCGGCATCATCTACGGTTCGGGACTCAAATGCCGCTACCATCATTGTCGACTCGCCATCCCCTGACCAAGGACCATTTTCTGATCCACCCAATCAAGCAGCAGCTCAAAGCACAACCAGTCTGAGCGCTGTGATTGAGGAGGCCACACGGCGAGCCTCGCAAAAAGACACATCGCTCCCTCCAAAGGATAGGGAACGGAGTCCATTTGGCGACGAGCATGCGACACAAGACTAAAGCGGATAACGTTTTACGCCACTTCCTGACTTGTACTACGATGATCTAAGACTTTCTGTGTCACCTACTTTCTCTTCGTATTTTAAAACTTCTTGTTACCTACTTTTTGGATTTGGATTGAGGGGATGTAAAGGCCACCTTGAGGCCAAGTGCCTGGCCGAGGAGCGCTCCCGAGGGTTTATTTTGTATTGCTGTTGGATACCTGGAAGGATTATGCTGCCAGCCTTCATGAAACGAATCAGCTGGGTGATTTATCGGAGTTGTGCAAGGCGATGCAAGGAAACTTCAGGAATGAGATGCCAGGAGAGACGCCCACAAGGGCGTGGCATGGATTGAATAGAGATGATTGTCTCTGCTCCCCTACAAAATATTCCAGTTGCTTCCACCTGTGATCAACGAGTACGCCTTGGAATACGTGTTTAGTTCTCGCTCTTGCCGAAACGGCAGTCCGAGCTTTTGGGTGTTGATTATTCACAATGCTTCAATTTGCACCAAGGCCATCAAGGTATTGATGGTATCTATCCAGGATGCCTCAACTCCACTTACGCTAACGTACCAAGCTGTGGTAAAAAAAGACCGGACTCCAATGGTAGTGGAAATGGTGTGATGTGGCTTGCGCTAACGGTCTCTGGCAATTACATAACACGTCTACTTCGCAAGATGGTTGATTGCAGATAGAGCGA
>Ga0247758_1000413_pt1 | contig 38321 bp, 42 predicted proteins | sample UWRJL156409C4_FD_180950 | JGI IMG/M metagenome (GOLD analysis project Ga0247758, IMG submission 180950) | Plant litter microbial communities from Arlington Agricultural Research Station in Wisconsin, United States - UWRJ-L156-409C-4 | ecosystem: Environmental > Terrestrial > Plant litter >...
ACGTTGTGGCCGATCTCCATGTTCTCGAGGATCTTGGCCACCGACAGCGCGGCGGTGCCCGCCAGCCAGGCGGGCTTGGAGCGGGGCGCGGCGGCGAGCAGCACGCGGCCGCCGACCACGAGCCGGCGGTGCATGGCGATCATGCTCGTGATGTAGCGGCGGTCGCGCTCGCCGAGGTCCGCGTAGACCTCGTCGTGGATGGCGTCGAACTCGCGGCCCAGGTCCTCCAGCTGCTGCGGCGTGAGCCGGGCCAGCGGGCTTTCGATCATGGTGGGCATCAGCGGTGTCTTCCTCGTTCGTTGGGGAGCTCGATGACGATCGCGCCCTCGGGCGCGTTGGTGCAGGTGCGGACCATCTCGCCCTCGCGGCCGTGGACCTCGCCGGTGCGCAGGTCACGGACGGAGCCGGCGCAGAGACGCACGACGCAGGTGTGGCAGATGCCCATCCGGCAGCCGAAGGGCATGGTGGCGCCGGCGTCCTCGGCGGCGGCGAGGATCGGCTGGGCGCCGTCGCTGCGCGCCTCGATGTCCGTGCCGGTGAAGCGGATCGTGCCACCGTCGCCGTGGGCCCCGTCCCCGATCCCGATGATCGGCTGGAAGCGCTCGGTGTGCAGGAGGCGGGGGTCGCCGCCGTCCCACGTCCAGTGGTCGCGCAGGGCGTCGAGCATGTCCCCCGGTCCACTGACGAACGCGGTGCGCTCACGCCAGTCGGGGCACAGCACGTCGAGCGCGCCGGGCGAGATGCGGCCGGCGGTGGACGTGTGCTGCTCGTGGAGCGTGAAGCCGGGATGGCGCCGGGCGAGCGCGCGCAGCTCGGCGCCGAAGATGACGTCGTCGGGCGTGCGGGCGGAGTGCAGCAGCGTCACGTCGTCCAGCGCGTCGCGGCGGGCCAGCGAGCGGATCATGCTCATGATCGGCGTGATGCCGCTGCCGGCGCTGACGAAGAGGAGCTTGGCGGGCAGCGGGTCGGGCAGGACGAACGTGCCCTCGATGCCGCCGAGGCGCACGATCGCGCCGGGCCGCGCGGCCTTGACCAGGTAGGGCGAGACCTTGCCGCCGTCGACGAGCTTGGGCGTGATCGCGATGCAGCCGTCGGCGCGCCCGGGATCGGAGGTGAGGGAGTAGGCGCGCCAGTGGTGCACACCGTTGACGACGACGCCGACGCGCAGGTACTGGCCCGGCTGGTGGGCGGCGCGGTGCTTGGCCCCGGGCTTGATGACCACGGTGGCGGCGTCGGCCGTCTCGCGCTCGACGCGGACGACGCGGCCGCGCAGCTCCTGGGTCGACCACAGGGGGTTGATCAGCTCGAGGTAGTCGTCGGGCATGAGGGGCGTGAAGAACGCCCCCATCGCCTGGAGGGTGCGGCGCCGGACGGCGCTCACCTCGGGGACGGCGCCGCGCTCAGCCACGGAGCGGCGGGGAGACGGGGGAACAAGCCATGTTGTGAAGGTACCCCTGCCTTTCGGCCTATACTCGTCAGATGTCCCAGAAATCACGAGCTTCTTTGTAAAATGAGTGATAACCCTGGCGCGCAGCCCTCTCCGTGGGAGGGCCTGCCGGACGAAGCGCTCGAGGCGCTGGCCCCCGAGCTGCCCGCCCTCGCCGCCGAGCTGATCGACACGATCCGGGCCGAGGTCCCCTCGTTCGGCCGCCCGCTGGAGGGCGAGTTCGGGCAGATCGTCCGCGGCGGCGTGGAGCAGGCGCTGCTCCAGTTCGAGCAGATGGCCCGCAACCCCGGGACCGGGCGCGAGATGGGCCGCTCGGTCTACGTCGAGCTGGGCCGCGGCGAGGTGCGCGAGGGCCGGCCGCTCGACGCGCTGCTCGCCGCCTACCGGGTCGGCGCGAAGGTCGCGTGGCGCCGGCTGGCCGAGGCCGGCGCGGCGGCCGGGCTGTCGACCGAGACGCTGATCCTCCTGGCCGAGTCGATCTTCGCCTACATCGACGAGCTGTCCGCCGAGTCGGCCGAGGGCTACGCCCAGGAGCAGGCCGAGCGCGCCGGCGAGGCCGACCGGCGCCGGGCCGTCCTCATCGACCTGCTGCTCCAGCAGCCCGCCGCCACCCCCGAGGACCTGGCCTTCGCCGCCCAGCGCGCCCGCTGGGAGGTGCCGCGCGAGCTGGCCGTCGTCACCTGGCACGCCGTGCGGGGCGGCCGGCGGCTCGTCGCCGCCCTGCCCGCGGGATCCGTCGCCACCCTGGTCGACGGGCACATGGTCGCCGTGGTCCCCGACCCGGTGGGGCCCGGCCGGCGCGACCAGCTCGCCGAGGCGCTGCGTGGGGTCGCCGCCGGTGTGGGCAGTGTGCTCCCCGTGGCCGAGGCCGCGCGTTCCCGTCAGCGGGCGGCGGGCGCGCTGGCCCTGGCCGAGGCACGCGCGGCGACGGCAGCGGGCGGGCGCGGCGGGACGGGCGGCAGGAGCCGGGAGAGCGGTCCGCTCTTCGCCGACGAGCACCGTGTCGCCCTGCTCCTCCATGGGGATCCCCCGTTGGTCGGGGAGATCGCCGAGGACGTGCTCGCGCCGCTCGCCGTTGAGTCGCCCGTCTCCCGCGAACGGCTGACCGAGACCCTGTCGGCCTGGCTGCGCCACGACCGCAACGCGACCGCCGCGGCGAATGCGCTGCACGTGCACGCGCAGACCGTGCGCTACCGGCTGACCCGCCTGCGCGAGCTGTTCGGGGACGACCTGGACGACCCCGACCTGCGCTTCACCTTGGAGCTCGTGCTGCGCGCCCGGGCCTGAACGGCCCCGCCGAAGTCACCCTCGTTCCCGGTCACCGGGAACGAGGTCGCCTTCGGCGCGGTCGTCAGGGCTTCGCCGTCGGCACCGACACCTTGACCTGGGAGAACGCGACGCTGCCGAGGGCCCGGGCGGGACCGTAGGCCACGCTGCTGGCCACCAGCTGCAGGGTGAAGCTCGACCCGGCGTGCGTGGTGGCCGACACGATCTCCAGCGGCTGGCTGACCGTGCGCGCCTTGCCGTCCAGCGTCACCGGGATCGGGGTGATCTGGTTGCCCAGCACCCGGCCGGTCGCGTCGTCCACGAGCTGGGCGTAGACCCGGCTGTCCGCCCGCGTCGCCGTGCCCTTGTAGGCGAGCGTCACGGTGGGCGGACCGGCGACGACCTGGCCGGCGGCGCCCGTCGGCACCTTCACGTTGACTGCGTTGAGCGCCTTGGCGGGCGCGACCGGCAGGCCGGCCAGCGGGATCGCCGAGGTCGGCGGCGTGGACGGGATCGGCGGGCCGGACCCGCCGACGTCGGTCAGCAGGAGCGTGCCGCTGCCCGAGGCGGTGATCGCGGGGCCGGCGGGCAGCGGGTAGTCGTTGGCCTGACGGTCGCGGCCGTCCTGATCGACCCAGTCGAAGCGGGCGCCCGTCTTGACGGCCGTCTGGCGGTCGAGGTAGCGGCGCAGCCAGTTCACGGTCGCGTCGTGCACCCGGGTCGTGTCGCCGGCTGGGGTGAGGCAGATGCCGTGCCCGCCGCAGAACCACAGCAGCTTGGTCGGCACCCCGTTGCCGCGCAGGATCCGGTAGTTCGTCGTCGCCTCGTCGAGGGTGAAGAGATCGTCCACCGTCCCCTGGAGGAACAGCGTGGGGACCTTGATCCGCTCGACCAGGGCGGCCGGGCCGCGATCGGTGAACCACTCGACGTTGGCGGCCGACAGGCGGCCGGTCGCGGCGCCCTCGGCGATCGCGCTCGTGATGTGGGAGTCGAGGCGGCCGAGCGCGCTGCCCAGGAGGCCGAGCAGGCTCGCCCAACCGAGCTTCACCGTGTCCTGCTTGTAGAGCGCGGTCGTCAGCGAGTGCCAGGCGATGCTGGGGACGATCGCGTCGATCCGCGGGTCGATCGCGGCGGTGACGAGCTGGATGCCGCCGCCGTAGGAGGCGCCGACCATGCCGACGCGAGGATCACCCTTCTTGTCGAGCTTGGCCTCGGGCTGGGCGGCGAGCCAGTCGAGCAGCGCCTGCACGTCCCGACCCTCGAAGTCCTTGCTGTCCACCTGGACGGTGCCGCCGGAGCGGCCGAACCCGCGCGGGTCCCAGGTCAGGACGTTGTAGCCCTGGTCGGCCAGCGTCTTGTTCCCGACGGAGCCGACCTCGGGGCTGTCGGCGCTCGCCGCGTCGCTGTCGCCGGGCTGGCTCCACCCCGGTCCCCGCAGGACGGTCGCCGCACGTTCACCGGCCGCCAGGCCCTGGGCGGGGAACCAGTGGGCGACGATCTTCGTGCCGTCGAACGACGTGACGGTGACATCCGCGGCCGCCGCGTGGGCCGCGGTCAGCAGCGTGGCGGCGAGGGTGACGACGGCGACGGCGACGGCGCGGTGCAGGCGCGGCGCGCGGGGCTTCGGGGCGTGGGGCATGACCTCGTGCTCTCTCTCCGGGGGACGAGAGGTCGTATACCCGCTGTGTCCGGTATTGAACCGGCGTCCGATAAGCCCGGCCGCGGCGCGCTGAGTGTCGCTGGGTGGTTGCGGGGCAACCACTGGGCGACACTCACCCCGCCCCGGCGGCTACAGCAGCGGCGAGGGCGGGATCCGTGTGGATCCCTGGACGTCCGGGATGATCATCCCCAGGTCGTCCACGTAGCACCACGACCACTCCTCACCCGGCTCCAGCGAGCGGATGATCGGGTGCTCGGTCGCGTGGAAGTGCGCGGTCGCGTGCTTCCCCGGAGAGTTGTCGCAGCAGCCCACGTGGCCGCAGCCGAGGCAGATCCGCAGGTGCAGCCACTTGCCGCCGTCGCGCAGGCAGTCCTCGCAGCCGTCGACCGACTCGGGGAGCTGGGTGATCTCGACGGTGTCGAGGTGGGTGCAGGTCTGGCTCATCGCGGTGCTCCTCGGTGGGGTGCGGTCAGCGCACGGCGCCGTCGCGCGGCAGCCGGACGTGGAAGGTGGTGCCCGACGGGCCGGTGTCGAACGTCAGCGAGCCGGTGTGTCGCTCCTCGACGATGCGCCGCGCCGTCTCGAGGCCCAGGCCCGTGCCCGCGCCGACGCCCTTGGTCGTGAAGAACGGGTCGAAGATCCGGCCCTGCGCGTCGGCCGGGATGCCGGGTCCGTCATCGGCGATGTCGACCGTGACGCAGCTGCTGCCGTCCAGGCCGGTGGTGATGGTGATCGTCCCCGTCTCCCCCAGCGCGTCGATCGCGTTGTCGAGGATGTTCGTCCACACCTGGTTGAGCTCCGACCCGCGGACCAGCAGCTTCGGCAGGTCACCGGCGTAGTCGCGCACGACCTCGATCCTCGTCTGCTTGAGCTTGTGCCCGAGGATGACCAGCGTGGAGTCGAGCCCCTCGTGGAGGTCCACCTCGACCAGCTCGCCCCGGTCCATGTACGCGTACGACTTGACCGCGCCGACCAGCGAGCTCATGCGATCGGCCGACTCCTGCAGCTCGCAGGCCAGGCCCCGGGCGGTCATCGACGCCGCGGCCCAGCGCAGCGCCGGCTCGGTCGCCGGCCCGGCGTTGGCCCGCACGTCCTCGAGCCACTCGACGCCCAGGCCCGCGTTGGCCAGCGGCTCGGCCAGGCTCCACGCCTCCTGCACGCCCATGTCCTCGAGCAGCTCGATCATCGCGTCCTCGGCGTCGGCCGCCTCGACCGCACCGACCGCCACGCGCTCGGTGCCCGCCTTCACGGCGACGCGCTGCAGCCGGACCAGCTCCTCGGCCTGCTCACGCTCCACCCCCGCCTCCACGAATGCGGAGAACGTCGCGTTGATCGTGTCGAGCGCGCGCACCACCTCGGAAGCCGACCGCTTGGCCGCCGCCGCCGGGTTGTTCAGCTCGTGGGCCAGGCCCGCGGCCATGGTGCCGAGCGACGCCAGGCGCTCCCGGTTCTGTTCGACCGCGGTGACGCGGGCCATCACGGGACCGATCGAGGCCATCACCCGACGGAAGACGGGGCGGTGCTCGATCGCCAGCTCCTGGAACGTGTCCTTGGGGACGAGCGCGAGCCGGCACGGCGTCTCCGCCTCCATGCAGACGCCGATCGAGCTGCCGGTCATCGCGGCCGTCGCGCCGATCCACGTGGGCGCCGCGTGCTGACCGAGCGGCTCGGCGCGCCCCTCCGTCTGGAGCATCGCCTGCAGCGCGCCCTCCAGCACGAGCGTGAGGCCGTCGGCGGCCTCCTCCTGCTGGGCGACGAGCTCACCGGCGGGGACGTCGAACGGCTGGGCGACCGCCGCCCACCGCTCGAGCTGCGCGTCGTCGAGCTCGGCGAACAGCTCGATGCCCTTGAGCTCGGAGACCGTGACGGGGGCGGGGACGACGGTCATGCGCTCGCCAGGTACTCGTGGATGAGCGACACCGACATCGAGCCCTCGCCGACCGCGCTGGCCACGCGCTTGATCGACCGGGCCCGCACGTCACCGGCGACGAACACGCCCGGGACCGAGGTCTCGAGCAGGAAGGGGTCGCGTTTGAGCGGCCAGCCCGCCTCCTTCGCGTCGAGGCCGGCGAGGATGAAGCCCTTCTCGTCACGGGCGACGACGCCGTCGAGCCAATCGGTCCGCGGCGCGGCGCCGATGAACACGAAGCACGCGTCGACGTCCTCCAGCGTCTCGCTGCCGTCCGGGTTGCGCACGCGCAGCCGCGCCAGGTGACCGTCCTCCCCTTCCGCGCCGACCGGCTGCGTCTGGGTCCGCACGTCGACGTTGGGCAGGGCCGCGAGCTGCTCGATCAGGTAGTGGGACATCGACTTGGCCAGCGAGTCGCCGCGCACCATCACCGTGACCTTCTTGGCCCAACCGCTGAAGTACACGGCGGACTGGCCGGCCGAGTTGGCCCCGCCGACCACCACGACGTGCTGCTCGGCGCAGGCGCGCGCCTCGGTCATCGCAGCGCCGTAGTAGACGCCGGCGCCCGTGTAGTCGTCGAAGCCGGGGGCCTCGAGCTTGCGGTAGGAGACGCCGGAGGCGACGAGCACGCAGTTGGCGCTGAGCGTGCCGCCGCCGGCCAGCTCGACGAAGCGGCCGGTGCCCTCGACGCGCAGCTTCAGCGCGTCGCGCACGGTGAGCAGCTCGGCCCCCAGGCGCCGGGCCTGGTCGGTCGCGCGGCGGGCCAGATCCGATCCGCTGAGGCCGGCGGGGAAGCCGAGGTAGTTCTCGATCCGGCTGGACTGCCCGGCCTGGCCGCCGGGCGCCTCGCGCTCGATCATCACCGTGCGCAGCCCCTCCGACGCCCCGTAGACCGCGGCCGCCAGCCCGGCGGGGCCACCGCCGACGATGACCAGGTCGTAGTGCTCGGACATCGGCTGGGCGGTCACGCCGAGGCGCTCGGCCAGCTCCAGCACCGTCGGCTTCTCCAGGATCGTGCCGTCCTCCAGCAGGGCGACGGGCAGGCCGTCCTCCCCCACCCCGGCGATCTTCAGCAGCTCGCGCGCCTCGCCGTCGCGCTCCACGTCGAGCCAGCGGCCCGGCACACGGTTGCGGGCCAGGAAGTCGCGCAGGTCGTGCGAGTCCTTGGAGTAGCGGTGCCCGAGGATCCGCACGCCGCCGGACTCCAGCGCCGCGCCGGACTCCCACGTGACGAGCAGGTCCTCGACCACCGGGTAGAGCTGCTCCTCCGGCGGATCCCACGGCTTCAGCAGGTAGTAGTCGAGCGCGACCTCGTTGATCGCGGAGATCGCGGCCTCGGTGTCGGCGTACGCGGTGAGCAGCACGCGCTTGGCGTCCGGCACGATCTTGCGCGCCTCGACGAGGTACTCGGTGCCGGACATCCCGGGCATGCGCTGGTCGGCCACGAGCAGCGCGACCTGGTCCCCGCGGGTGACGAGATCGCGCAGGATCTCCAGGGCCTCGGCGCCCGAGCCGGCCCGCAGGACGCGGAAGCGCTCCCCGAACTCGCGGCGCAGGTCACGGCCGACCGCGGCGAGGACCGCCGGCTCGTCGTCCACCACCACGATGGCCGGGCGGCGCCGCACGGGTTCCTCGGTCGTCGTCGTCGGGGCCAGAGCGGGTTCGTCCACGGTCCGGCAAACGTACAACACCGCGCCAACGTGCCTTGAAGCGTGGTGTAGCTTCCGCGGGGTGGAAGTCGAGATCGTCGACGACGAGGCCCAGAGCCGGTACGTGATCCGGGTCGACGGCGAGCCCGCCGGCTTCGCGGCCTACCGCCTCCGCCCGCCGCTGATCGCCTTCACCCACACCGAGATCGAGCCCCGCTTCGAGGGCCACGGACTGGCCGGCCGGCTGGTCGAGACGGCCCTCGCCCAGGCCCGCGAGCGCGGGCTCAGCGTGCTCCCGTTCTGCCCCTACGTGCGCGGCTACATCGCCAAGCACCCGAGCGAGCTGGACCTCGTGCCCCACGACCAGCGCAGCGCGTTCGACCTGCCCACCGAGATCCCCGTCCTCGAGGACCCGTCATGACCCCCGTCACCCGCGGCTTCTTCGGCCGTCGCCAGGACGACGGCGACCCGACGCGCATCCCGCCCGGCCAGTACCTGGAGCGCGGGTTCCCCGTGCTGTCCGCCGGCCCCACCCCGCGGGTCGACGTGGACGCCTGGTCGTTCTCGATCCAGGGCGCCGTCGACGTGCCCGTCACGTGGACGTGGCCGCAGCTGCTCGCGCTGCCGCAGGAGACGTTCACGGTGGACATCCACTGCGTCACCAAGTGGTCCAAGCTCGACACGCGGTGGACGGGCGTCTCCCTCGACACCCTGCTGGAGGGCGTCGACACCGAAGCCGAGTACGTGAGCGTGTGGTGCGACGGCGGCTACACCACCAACCTCGCGCTCGAGGACCTCACGGACGGCAAGGCGTGGATCGTGCACCGCTACGACGACCAGCCGCTCGAGCCCGAGCACGGCGGCCCCGTCCGCCTGCTCGTCCCCCACCTGTACTTCTGGAAGAGCGCCAAGTGGGTGCGTGGCCTGACGCTGACGCCCACCGACGAGCCGGGCTTCTGGGAGGCCGCCGGGTACCACAACCACGGCGATCCCTGGCGCGAGCAGCGGTACTGGAGTGACTGACCCGCTGGCGGCCCGCCCCGCGCCGATCGTCTGGCACGTGGCGGCCGTGCGGGAGATCGTCGAGGAGTCCGAGCGGGCCCGCACCCTGGTCTTCGACGTGCCCGAATGGCCGGGCCACCGCGCCGGCCAGCACGTCGACGTGCGGCTCACCGCGCCCGACGGCTACCAGGCGCAGCGCTCCTACTCGATCGCGTCGGCGCCCGAGCAGGGCACGGTCTCGCTGACCGTCGAGCGGATCACCGACGGGGAGGTGTCGCCCTACCTGGTCGACGTCGCCGAGGTGGGCGACGAGCTGGAGCTGCGCGGCCCCATCGGCCGCCCGTTCACGTGGTCGGTGCGCGACGGCGGCCCGCTGCTGCTGGTGGGCGGCGGCTCGGGCATCGTCCCGCTGATGTCGATGCTGCGCCACCGCGCCGCACAGGGCGACCCCGTCGAGGCGCGCCTGCTGGCCTCCAGCCGCAGCCCCGCGCTCGGGCTGTACGCGGCCGAGCTGCGGGAGATCGGGCCGCGGGAGAACCTGGAGGTCGCGTGGACGTACACCCGCGAGGCGCCCGCCGGCTGGACGGGCTGGACGCGCCGGGTCGACGCCGAGATGCTGGCCGAGCTCGCGCCGCCGCCGAGCTCGCGACCCCGGGCCTTCGTGTGCGGGCCGACGCCGTTCGTGGAAACGGTGAGCGACCTGCTCGTCGACGCCGGCCACGACCCCCTGCGCATCCACGCCGAGCGCTTCGGGCCGACCGGGATCTGAGCGGACGGGGTCGCGCTACCCCACCGCGGCCGTGAGCTGGGCCTCCTGCTCGTCGGTCAGCTCGATCTCCGCCGCCGCGAGGTTGTCCTCCAGGTGAGCGACACTCGACGTGCCGGGGATCGGCAGCATCACCGGCGAGCGCTTCAGCAGCCAGGCCAGCGCGAGCTGCGACGGGCTGGCGTCCAGCTCCTTGGCCAGCTGGTCGAGCGGGCCGCCGTCACCGGCGAGGTTGCCGGTCGCCAGCGGGAACCAGGGGATGAACGCGATCCCGTTGGCCTCGGCGTGGTCGAGCAGGTCCTCCGCCGAGCGGTTGGCGAGGTTGTAGAGGTTCTGGACGGAGACGATCGTGGCCGTCTCCTGCGCCTGCTTCAGCTCGTCGACCGAGACCTCCGAGAGGCCGATGTGGCGGATCTTGCCCTCCTGCTGCAGGAGCACCAGCTCGCCGAGCTGCTCGGCGAGCGGCACCTTCGCGTCGATGCGGTGGAGTTGGAACAGCTCGATGCGCTCCAGGCCGAGGTGGCGCAGGCTCAGCTCGCACTGCTGGCGCAGGTACTCGGGCCGGCCGAGCGGCCGCCAGTCCCCGGGGCCCGAGCGGGAGAGGCCGGCCTTCGTGGCGATCACGACGTCATCGGCGTACGGGTGCAGCGCCTTGCGGATCAGCTCCTCCGCGACGAACGGCCCGTAGGAGTCCGCCGTGTCGATGAAGTTCACGCCCAGCTCGACCGCGCGCTGGAGCACGCGCACCGCCTCGGCCGGGTCCTTGGGATCGCCCCAGACACCGGGGCCGGTCAGCTGCATGGTCCCGTAGCCGAGCCGGGTGACGGGGGTCGTCCCGCCCAGCTCGAACGTGCCGGTCTTGGCGAGGGATGAGGTGCTCATGACGATGGGTGCTCCTTGACTCGAGGCGTCCTCCGAGCCTAGCGAGCGGCCGAGGCGGGCTTTCGGGCTTGGTGGGCGGAAAGCTGTCGCATACCGACAGCTTCCCGCCCACCAAGGGCCGGCGTGCCCGCCGGGGGCGGCCAGCGACTCGACAGAGCGAGTGTCAGCGAGGTGACAGACAGGGACGCACGGCGGCGGGAGGGTGATGGAAGTCCTCCACACCACCCTCCGAAAGGGATCTCCGATGCTCCGTCGCCTCCGCTCCTCCTGCTCCTTCGCCAACCTCACCGCCGCGACCGCCTTGTTCATCGCGCTGGGCGGCACGTCGTACGCCGCGATGTCGATCCCCCAGAACAGCGTGGGCACGACCCAGCTGCGCAGCAGTGCCGTCACCTCCGCCAAGGTCAAGGACCAGTCGCTGCTGAGCAAGGACTTCAAGGCCGGGCAGCTTCCCGCCGGGCCGAAGGGCGCGACCGGCCCGGCCGGCAAGGACGGCTCGTCCGACACGCCGAAGCAGGTCCTGAGCAAGCTCCAGGACGTCGACGGCGCGGGCTCCGGCCTGGACGCGGACACCGTCGACGGCCAGTCGTCGGAGTCGTTCGCCAAGGCCGATCGCTTCACGTTCGGCCAGGGCCGCGCGGACGTCGCGGGCGCCAACCTCGGTACCAGTGTGCGGCTCGGCGTGTCGGTCTTCACCGCCGGCACCGGCAACGCCCAGATCTCCGTGCTCAACGCCCGCTCCTCCGGCAACATCATCGGCGTCTTCCAGCTCTACAACAAGGCGCCGGTGCCGTTCTCGGCCAACCCCGGCCAGACGGTGACGACCGGCGACGCGACCGCCTCCGGCCTGAACGCCGGCCACTTCACGGTGACGATCACCGACCAGGACCTGGCCCGCACCTACCAGCTCACCTGCCTGGCCTCCGCCCTCGGCGGCAAGCCGATCGTCCGCTGCAACGGGACGACGAACGGCGTCTGATCCTCCGCCGCGCGCCGGGACGGACCGGCGCGCGGCACCGGGACCTACGTAGGTCCCGCGTATTGACCCGCGGCCGGCGACCTGTTCTCCTTGGACACGATGACGACCCATCGCGCCCCGCTCCTGGCCGCCGCGCTCGCCGCGACGGCCCTCGCCGCGTTCACGGCGACCCCCGCCTCCGCCGTCCCCACCGCGACCGCCGCCGCGACGTGCGACGTCTCGAAGGTCGCGACGACGCTCGGACCGACCAGGGTCACGTCGGTGAAGGCGACCAAGGTCACGTGCAAGAACGCGATCAAGCTCGTGAAGGCGTTCCACAAGTGCCGCATGGCGAACGGGCCGTCGGGGCGCTGCGTGAAGAAGGTGCAGGGCTACGCGTGCGCGGAGATCCGCAACGGCCCACCCACCGGGTACTCGGCGAAGGTGACGTGCCGCAAGGGCAAGGCGTCGGTCGTGCACTCGTACGACCAGACGGCCTGAGCGGCCGGGCGGTGCTCAGCCCGACGGGGGCGGCGCGTCGAACCGGTACCCGCAGTGCTTGCACACCCGGGCGGCCGGCAGCACCGACTCGGCGCAGTCCGGACAGATCTTGACGGTCGTCGTCCCGATCGCCGCGCCGCTCTGGAGGGCGGACAGACCCTCCTGGCTCATCATCGCCTGCGCCTTGTAGGTCGGGTCGTTCAGCCCGCGTCCGCACGTGGGGCAGATCCCTGCGGTCACGGGCATGAGCGCCGGGCAGTGCGGGCACCGGCGCATCGGGGTCCGCGACGCCGGCACGGTCCTCCGGCGCGCGTGCAGATAGAACGGGACGGCCAGCAGGAAGGCGAACACGCCCACGACCCCCCAACCCACCGGGGTCGGTTGGGCGTCTGCCGGCCACTCACGCTGCCGTGCGTCCAGGTAGATCGCGCCACCGCACGCGAACCACAGGGTGACCAGGAGCGCCGTGGACGTCATGGCCGGCAGCCTCTCAGAAACGATATGACGTCGCCCCGCCGGAGCACCCAAGCGCGGTACCGTCGCCCGATGTCGCCCGCTCATGATTCGCTCCAGCTCGCCGCCGAGGCGCAGGTCCTGGAAGGAGCCGGCGCGCTGCTGCGGACGACCGGCCTGCGCAAGCGCCGCGTGAACCTGCCGGGAGGCAGCCTGATCGAGGTCGACGGTGCGACACCCGACATGTCGGCGTTCGTGTCGGTGTTCGCCCGCCAGGGAGCGCTGCAGGGCGGCCAGAAGCGCAAGGTCGCGCTCGACGTGCTCAAGCTCATCACGCTCCGGCGCCAGTACCCCAAGGCGAAGCTCTACCTCGCGTTCTCCAGCGAGGCGGCGAAGGCGAGCATCACCGGCTGGACGGCCGAGGCGATCGCCATCTGGGAGATCGGGGTGATCGTCGTCCCGCTCGACGACGACCTCCGCGAGCGTCTCGCGCGCACCCAGGCGATGCAGGCGCGGTAGCCGGCTCCTGGTCGGGGCGCCGGCCGGCTCGCACACCACGCGTACGCGCCAGGTACCGTTTAGCTCGCCGACCAACGCCCCGGAGGAGCCCTGCCGATGTCCCGCCGTACCGTCCGCGCCGCCGCGCTCTGCCTGTGTTCCTGCGTCGCTCTCGCCCTCGCGCCGCCGGCCTTCGCCGACCCCGCGGGCAAGTCGACGCTGCAGGAGACGATCCACATGGGCCGCGGCGCGTTCCGCCCGCTCGTGGCGGCACCGGGCGAGTCGTACGTCGTGCGCACGGACGGGATGGGCACCGCGAAGCCGGGGCGCGCCGGCCGGCGCCAGTCGCTCGTCTCCTTCGCCCAGCTCACCGACCCGCAGATCGCGGACGAGATGGCCCCCGCGCGCGTGGACTTCGTCGACCCGGCGGGCGGGGCGGTCAGCGCCGCGTGGCGCCCGCAGGAGGCGCTCGGCACGCACGTGCTCGACGAGACGATCCGCAACGTCAACCGCAACCGCACGAGCCCCGTCCGCCAGGGCGACGGCCGGCGAGCGAAGGTCGGGTTCGCGATCACCACCGGCGACCTGCCCGACAACCAGCAGTTCAACGAGACGAACTGGTTCCTCGACGTGATGGAGGGCAAGCGCGTCGACCCGTTCTCCGGCACGAAGGTCGAGGCCGGCTCGGTGTGCGGCTCGCCGGCGAAGGGCCCGCTGACCCAGGCCGAGGCCGACCAGCTCAACGCCCTCGTCGCCGAGCGCCGCTACACGGGCGTGCAGGACTACGACGACTACGACGTGCCCGGCCGGCAGGGCGGGTTCTGGGACCCTGACGCCGCGCCGCCCGCGAGCCCGGCCAGCCTGTACGCGGCCTTCCCCCGCTACCCCGGGTACCTCGACGCCGCGCAGAAGCCGTTCACCCCCGAGGGCCTGAAGCTGCCGTGGTACATCAGCCGCGGCAACCACGACGGCCTCGTGCAGGGCAACGTCCCGGCGAGCAACGCACTGTTCCGGCTGATCGCCACCGCCTGCTTCAAGATCTTCCCGAGCATGGGCTTCGACCCGGCCGAGTACGAGGGCAAGAGCGACACGGAGCTGATCGACTCGCTCGTCGGCAAGGTCCCGACGCTGCTCGCCAGCTCCAACCTGGTGCCGCCGGACCCCGACCGCCGGTTCGTCTCGAAGATCGAGTACAAGACGCTCGCCGAGGGAGACGACCGCGACCACGGCTTCGGGTACGTCGACGCGGCGCAGGAGAAGGCGTCCGACGGCACCGCGAGCTACTACGCGTACTCGCCCGAGCCAGGGTGGCGGTTCATCTCCCTCGACTCGGTCGCCGAGGGCGGCGGGGCGAACGGCAACATCGACGACCCCCAGTACCGCTGGTTGGAGCGCGAGCTCGACGCCAACACCGCGGTCCGCTACGACACCCGCGGCCGACTCGTGCGGGACCGTGACCCGAACCGGCTGATCGTCGTCTACGACCACCACACACTGGCGACGATGGACAACCCGACGCCCGACGAGGACGCGGGCTGCCGCAACCCGGCCGAGGCCGGCTGCGACGGTGACCCGCGCAACTCGCGGCCGCTCCATCTCGGCGAGAAGGGCAGCGAGAACCTGCGCAGCCTGTTCCTGCGCTACCCGAACGTCGTGCTGATGGTCGACGGCCACACGCACCACAACGGTGTGATCCCCCACCCGCGGCGCGGCGCGAAGACCGGCTTCTGGGAGGTCAACACCGCCTCCCACGTCGACTGGCCGCAGCAGAGCCGCCTCCTGGACGTGCTCGACAACCGGGACGGCACGCTGTCGGTGTTCGGCACGATCCTCGACCAGGCCGCGCCGATCACGCCGCCGAAGGCCGGCACGTCAGCCGCGAACATGACGAACGACGAGCTGGCGTCGATCTCCCGGGTGCTGGCGGCCAACGACCCCCAGACGATCGAGGTCACCTCCGGTGGTGGTGCCGGCACGCGGCGGGACCGCAACGTCGAGCTGCTGGTCAACGATCCACGGGCACTGGTGAAGCCCCGCAAGCCGCACTTCACGGGGTAGGGGCGGGGCCGGGGCCAGCGGCCTCATCCGGGAAGCTGGCGTGAAAAGCCTCCGAATGCGAGGGAAATCACGCCGGCTTCGGCACGAACGCCGCAGCTACGCCGCCTCGAGGACGACGACGGGGATGACCCGCTCGCCCGCGTGCTCCTCGTAGTCCGCGAACGCCTTGTTCGCCGCGACGAACCGGGGCCACAGCGCCACGCGCTCCTCGGGCGTGGCCTCGCGCGGGCGCACGGTGCGCTTCTCCCGGCCCACCTCCACCGTCGTGGTGGGCGCGGCCATGAGGTTGTAGTACCAAGCGGGGTTGCGGTCGGTGCCGCCCTTGGACGCGGCGATCGCCAGGTCGTCGCCGTCGGGGACGTAGAGGATCGGCGTGACCCGCTCGACCCCGCTCTTGCGACCGACGTGGTGGAGCAGGAGCAGCCGCCCGTCGCCCAGCTTCCCCCCGACCTTCCCGCCGGTCGCGCGGTACACGACGACGTTCACCTTCGCCACCCCGTAGAAGACCTTCCAGAGCTTGGACGACGATGCGGGCATCTTGGGCATCGGCGGAGCCTAGCCCGACGGCAAGACGACCGGCAGCGCATCATGGTGCTTCGGACGCAATGACGGCAGCGGAGGGGGAGGGATTCGAACCCTCGGTACAGGGGTTACCCGCACAACGGTTTTCGAGACCGCCCCATTCAACCGCTCTGGCACCCCTCCGAGGGTTCTTCCGCGTCGTCGTCGACGACGGCCTGACCGCGGGTCCCGAGCGCTTCCGGGCCTGCGGTGGTTGAACGCATCGAGCAGGATAGACAAGTCGATCGGATGGCGGCGCCCTCGACGAGCGGCGCTGCCCCAGGGTCGCTCGAATACAGTCAGCCCCATGAAGATCTTCGCGCTCGGGGCCGCCATGATCACCCTCGTCCTCGCGGGTGCGTCGAGCGCCGCGGCCGACGACCTCCCGGTGTGCCCGCCCGACGACGAGACGCTCTCCACGAGCACGCCGACCTACCTGCGCCTGGACGAGTCGTTCAAGGTCAGCGTCGACGGCGGGACGGGCACGAACATCACGGTCCAGGTCGGGGAGCAGGTCATCCCGCTGACCCAGGACGCCAGCGGGGAGGCCGTGGTCATCGTGAACGGCCCGACCGCGCTCGGCACGTTCGACATCATCTTCTCGTGGGACCAGAACCTGGGCACCACGCAGGCGTGCCACGGCGTCGACCTCACCACGCTGCAGGTGATCCCCGCCGAGAGCAAGGCCGGGGATCCCGACATCGCCCGCCTGACCGGCAAGTACGACCTCACCTTCCGCCGGGCCGGCTACAAAACGGCCAGCCTGTGGTCCGCCAAGCCGCGCTGCGACTTCTTCGGCTGCGCCTCCCGTGTGGAGTCCAACCCTGGGACCCACGGGGTCCTGACGCCCAGCGACAACGGGCACTACGCGATCAAGCCGCGGCACTACACCCAGAGCTACTGCACCCTCACCTACGCGTCGGGGCGGAGGGTGATCGTCCGGCCGTGGGTGAACGTCACCCAGACGTTGGACGTCAAGCCGACCAAGGTCGAGGACGGCGTGGTGCAGCGCTTCTCGGGAACCGAGGTCCTCCACTTCGTGACGACCTCCCGCGCTCGCAACCGGGGCTGCCCCAAGAAGGACGCGCGGCAGCGCTACACCATCACCGGCGTCCGCCGCTGATCCGAGAGGAGCCCCACGTTGATCATCGTCGCCGGCCGTCTGTACGTCGATCCCGAGACGCGAGCGGAGTACCTCGCGTCGTGCGTGCGGGCCATCGAGGACGCGCGGGTAACCCACGGGTGCATCGACTTCACGTTGTCGGCGGATCCGATCGAGCCGGACCGGATCAACGTGTTCGAGCAGTGGGAGTCAGAGGCGACGCTGCACGCGTTCCGCGGATCCGGCCCGAGCGACGAACAGGCCGGCCAGATCCTCCGCGCCGACGTCGCCCAGTACGAGGTCGCCGGCTGACCGCCCGCGAACCTCCGTACATCGTGCTCGCTGAGCGAGCACCAGGTACGGAGGTTCCGAATGGGGCCACGAACGCCTCGGAGTACGATCGACCGATGGACGTCGTCATCGCCGGAGGCCACGGGCAGATCGCGCTGGCCCTCACCCGACTGCTGCGCACCCGCGGGGACGGGGTGCGGGGGCTGATCCGCAATCCCGCCCACGCGGACGACCTGCGCGAGGCGGGCGCCCAGCCCGTGCTGTGCGATCTCGAGGCGCTGAGCGAGGACGAGATCGCCGCCGCGATCGGGCCCGCCGACGCGTTCGTGTTCGCGGCCGGTGCCGGGCCGGGCTCCGGCCCCGAGCGCAAGCGCACGCTCGACTTCCAGGGCGTGGAGAAGACGATCGCCGCGGCGAAGGCCAACGGCATCGCCCGCTACGTGATCGTCAGCTCCATGGGCACCGCCGATCCGCCGCAGGACGACGACACGTTCTCCGTGTACCTGCGCGCCAAGGCGGACGCCGACGACGCGCTGCGGGCCAGCGGGCTCGACTACACCGTGGTCCGGCCCGGCGGCCTCACGAACGACCCACCGACCCGCCGGGTGCGGATCGGCGCGAGCCTGCCCCACGAGACGGTCACCCGGGCGGACGTCGCGGGCGTGCTCGTCGCCGTGCTGGACGAGCCTACGTCCATCGGCACCACGTTCGAGCTGCTGAACGGCGAGACGCCGGTCGCCGAGGCGCTCACGGCGTTCCTCGCCACGCGCTGACCGGACCGACGCGCCCCCGGCGTCGAGCCGCACATCACGCTCGCTGAGCGATCACGATGTACGGGTCGACACGCGCGAGCCTCAGGCCGCCGCGCTCAGCGCCGCGGCCGCTTCGCGCACCGTGTCGGCCACGGGCGTCGTCGGGTGGCCGATCAGCCGGGCCAGGTCGCCGCTGTCGGTGACGAGCTCGCCGCGCAGGATCCCCACGTCGGAGTCGGCGAGGATCGCGGGCATCGGGGCGGGGACGCCCGCGCCGGCCAGCACCTGCTCGTAGTCGGCCGCCGGCAGGTCGCGGTAGGCCACGTCCTGGCCGGTGACGTCGGTGATGATGGCCGCCAGCTCGGTGAGCGTGATCGCCTCGTCACCGGCCAGCTCGTACGCCTGGCCGTCGTGACCGTCGGTCGTCAGCACCACGGCGGCCGCCTCGGCGAAGTCGCGCCGGGCGGCGGGGGCGACCCGGCCGTCCTGGGCGGAGCCGAGCAACGCACCGTGCTCGAGGATCGTGGCGAGCTGGGCGGTGTAGTTCTCCGTGTACCAGCCGTTGCGCAGCAGGGCGTAGCGCAGGCCCGAGGCGCGGAGCGCGTCCTCGGTGGCGATGTGGTCGGCGGCGAGCAGCATCTTCGTGTCGCCCGCGCTGAGGATGCTCGTGTAGGCGACGAACCCGACGCCGGCCTCGGCGGCGGCCGCGATGACGTTGGCGTGATGGTCGAACCGGTGCCCCGGGTCGCTGGAGGAGACGAGCAGCAACCGGTCGACGCCCCGGAGCGCGGTGACGAGGGTGTCGGGACGGGCGTAGTCGCCCTCGCGCACGTCGACGCCGCGGGCCGCGAGGTCGCTCGCCTTGGCGGGCGTGCGGACGACGGCGACGATCGTGGACGGCTCGACGCCGCGGTCGAGGAGGGCCTCGACGGCGAGGTGGCCCAGCTGGCCGGTGGCTCCGGTGACGGCGATGGTGCTCATGTGCTGCTCCTGATTCGGTGAGGGGAGAGGCGCGCCGGCACGAACCGGCGCTTTCTCAGGAGCATACACTTCCTTTTCGTAAGTGCTTTGTGAAAGCAAGCGCTTTCCTTATGAAGGCAATCGGCTACCATGGACGACGTGGCCCCCACCTCCCCCACGCCGACCGACCCCACCGCGACCGATGCCGCGGACGACGCCCAGCTCGCCGCCGACGTCTTCGCGCGCAACTGTGCCTCGCGTCCCGTCCTGCAGGACATCACCGGCCGCTGGGGCACGCTCGCCCTCGCCGCCCTCCACGAGGGTCCCGCGCGCTTCAACGCGCTGCGCCGCCGCGTGGACGGGGTCAGCGAGAAGATGCTGTCCCAGACCCTGCAGGCGCTGGAGCGCGACGGCCTCGTCCTGCGTGACGTTCAGGGGACGATCCCGCCCCGCGTGGAGTACCGCCTGACCGACCTGGGCGCCCAGGTCGCGGACCGGTTCGTCGGGCTGATCGAACTGCTGGAGGGCTCGATCGAGACGATCGTCGCGGCCCAGCAGGCCTACGACGAGCGCTGAGCCGCTCACTCGGAACACATCAGCGCCGACGTCATCCAGGTTGTTGCCGAGGGGTGGCAACAACCTGGATGACGTCCCCGCGCGCCCGGGTAGGCTCGCCTGGAGCCAGGCAAGCGACGAAGGGTCACCCGTGAAGGTCGCACTCACCACCCAGGACTTCCTGTACCGCGCCGAGACGGCGTACGGCGACCGCATCGGCGCCGTGGACGAGCCCGGCGTGCCCGGCTCGCTCGGGGAGACGACCTACGCCGAGCTCGCGGCGCGCGTGCGCGGCATGGCTATCCAGCTCGACGCGCTGGGTGTCGGCGTGGGCGATCGCGTGGCGATGGTCTCGCCCAACTGCACGAAGTTCCTGATCGCGCTGCTGGCCACCACGACCACGGGACGGATCCTCGTCCCGGTGAACTTCCGCCTGAAGCCGGAGGAGGTCGCGTTCATCGTCGACCACTCGGGCGCGAGCGTGCTGCTCGTCGACCCCGAGCTGGACGCGCCGCTGGCCGGCGTCACGGCGCCGACGCGGATCGTGATGGACGGTGTCGCCGACGCCGACCTCTTCGCCCCCGCCGCAGCCGGCGCGGAGCCCGCCCACTGGGAGCCGGACGAGGACGCCGTCGCCACGATCAACTACACGTCGGGCACGACCTCGGCGCCCAAGGGCGTGATGCTCACCCACCGCAACCTGTGGACCAACGCCGTCACGTTCGGCTGGCACATGGGCCTGTCGGACCGCGACGTCTACCTCCACACGCTCCCCCAGTTCCACTGCAACGGCTGGGGCGTGCCGCTCGCCACCGTCGGCATGGGCGTGCGCAACGTCATCCAGCGCAAGATCGACGGCGCCCAGATCCTCGAGCGCGTCGAGGAGCACGGGCTGACCGTGCTGTGCGGCGCCCCGACGGTGATCGCGATGATCGTCGAGGCCGGCGGCGAGCTCGCCGACGCCGGGAAGCCGATCCCGGGCGCCGGGACGATGCGGGCGTTCGTCGCCGGCTCGCCCCCACCGTCGGCCGTCATCGAGCGGTTCGAGAACGTCCTGGGCTGGGAGTTCAACCAGATCTACGGCCTCACCGAGACGTCTCCCCTCCTGACGATCAACCGGGGCAGGGAGGAATGGGACGACGAGAGCGCAGCCGATCGTTCGCACCTGCTGGCCCGCGCCGGCGCCCCCGCGATCGGGGCCCGGCTGAGGATCGACGACGAGGGGGAGGTGCTGGCCCGCAGCAACACGATCTTCGAGGGGTACTGGGAGCGGGAGGATCTGACACAAGCCGCCCACCGCGACGGCTGGTTCCTGACCGGCGACGGCGGCGAGATCGAGGACGGCTACCTGACGATCACCGACCGCAAGAAGGACGTGATCATCTCCGGCGGCGAGAACGTGTCCTCGGTGGAGGTGGAGGACCGGCTCTACCAGCACCCCGGGATCGCCGACGCGGCCGTGATCGGCGTGCCGCACGAGCGTTGGGGCGAGACGGTGAAGGCGATCGTCGTCCTGCGCGAGCACGCCAAGCACGACGAGGCGGAGCTGATCGCGTTCTGCCGCGAGGGGCTGGCCAACTACAAGTGCCCGACCTCGGTGGAGCTCCGCGACGAGCTGCCGCGCACCGCTACCGGCAAGCTGCAGAAGTACAAGCTGCGCAAGCCCTACTGGGAGGGCCTGCGCGGCATCGCCTGACCGCTGAGGGTCAGTTTGTGGGTCGTATAGACCCACAAAGTGACACTCGGCGCCCCGGCCTAGCCGAAGAAGACCTCGGCCGTCGCGTACAGCGCCGGGTCCAGCAGCTTGGGCTCGGCCAGCGCGTCGGCGAGCGGGACGGTGAGGACGTCGGTGCCGTGGAGGGCGACCATCGTGCCCGTCTCCCCGCGCGTGACCGCGTCGACCGCCTCGACGCCGTAGCGGGTGGCGAGCACGCGGTCGTAAGCCGTCGGCGTGCCGCCGCGCTGCACGTGGCCGAGCACGACCTGGCGCGTCTCGTACCCCGTGCGGCTCTCGATCTCGCCCTCCAGCCAGGCGGCGATCCCGCCCAGGCGCGCGTGCCCGAAGGAGTCGACCTGCCCCGCGTGGTGCGTGGAGATCTCGCCCTCACGTGGCACCGCGCCCTCGCTGGCCACCACGATCGAGAACGACCGGCCGCGGCTGTGGCGGGCCCGCAGGTGGTCGCACACCTCGTCGACGTCGAACGGCCGCTCGGGCACGAGGATCGCGTCGGCGCCGCCGGCCATGCCCGCGTGGCAGGCGATCCAGCCGGCGTGCCGGCCCATGACCTCGACGACGAGCACCCGGTTGTGGGACTCCGCCGTGGTGTGCAGCCGATCGATCGCGTCGGTGGCGATCTGCACGGCGGTGTCGAAGCCGAACGTGTAGTCGGTGCCCGCGAGGTCGTTGTCGATCGTCTTGGGGACGCCGACCACGGGGACGCCGTCGGCCGACAGCCGGCCGGCCACGCCCAGCGTGTCCTCCCCGCCGATGGGGATCAGCGCGTCGACGCCGGTCCGCTCCATCGCCGCCCGCACCAGCGCGGTGCCGTCGCCGCCGTCCGCGTACGGGTTGGTGCGGGAGCTGCCGAGGATCGTGCCGCCGCGGGGCAGCAGCCCCGACGTCTCCTCGATGCCCAGGGGAACGGTCGTCCCCTCGAGGACGCCGGCCCAGCCGTAGCGGAACCCGACGAACTCGTGCCCGTGGACCTTGACGCCCTTGCGGACGGCCCCGCGGATGACGGCGTTGAGGCCGGGGCAGTCGCCCCCGCCGGTGAGGAGTCCGATGCGTGACATGCCAGCATCCTGCCACGCGGTGCAAGTGCGCCTCCATGGACAACCGGTCCCGGCAGATACGCTCCACTCGTGCCACCCCATCTGAAGCCCGTCGCCGTCCGCCGCGTCCTGATCCTCGCCGCCGGCGGCACCATCGCCATGTCGGGCAAGGGTGGAGCCAAGCCGACGCTCGACGCAGAGACCATGCTCGCCGCGATCCCGTCGCTCGAGGCCCGGGAGGACGTCGAGGCGCGCACGATCATGACCGTGCCCAGTGCGCACCTGACGCTGGACGACCAGCTGATGATCTGCCGCATGGCCCGCGACGCGGCCCGGCGCGGCATCGGCGTGGTCGTCACGCACGGCACCGACACGCTCGAGGAGACGGCGATGCTGTGCGACGTCATCCACGACGCCGACGCGCCGATCGTCTTCACGGGCGCCATCCGCACCGCGAGCGCGCCGGGCGCCGACGGCCCCGCGAACATCGTGGACGCCGTGTCGGTCGCCTCTTCGGCCGCGGCCCAGGGCATGGGCACGCTCGTCGTCTTCGGCGGGGAGATCCACCACGCCCGCTGCGCGCGCAAGACCGACACCACGTCGCTCACCGCCTTCTCGTCCCCCCAGACCGGCCTGCTCGGCCGCGTCACCGAGGGCCATTCGACGATCTGGGCGCGCCTGCCCCGCAACCCGGCCGTCGACCCGGCCCGGCTCGACGGCAGCGTCCCGATCGTCCCCAGCGCCTCGGGCGACGACGGCACGTTCGCCCGCGCCATCCTCGCCACGGAACCCGACGGCGCGGTGATCGGCACGCTCGGCGCCGGCCACCTGGCGCCCGACGTCCTGGAGCTGTGGGCCGAAGCCGCCCAGCGCATCCCGGTGGTGGCGTACTGCCGCCCCGAGCGCGGGGTCATCCTCAACGGCACGTACGGCTACGCCGGTTCGGAGAAGGACCTGCGGGTCAGCGACATCATGCCCGCCGGCTTCCTGTCCCCCCAGGCCGCACGGATGAAGCTGCTGGCCTGCCTCGGCGCCGGGCTGGACCGCGAAGCGACCGCGGCCCGCTTCGCGCTCGACGACGGCTAGGACGATCGCAGGCCGTCGCGCCGGGGCGTCGCGGCCCGGGCGATCGATTCTCCCGCGGGCTCACGCACCGCGGATAGGCTCGCGCCGTGCCCACCGAGAACCCCGTCTGGCCGCCGAAGCTCCTGGCCGCCCAGCCGCGCGCCGTGCAGATCGCGGTGCCCATCGTCGGCCCGCTGGCCACCGGCATCCTGTGCGGCTGGCTGCTGGAGACGTCCAAGGTCGGCTACCTGATCGCCACCACGCTGCTGATCCTCGGCGGACTCGCCGCCGGGTACGAGCACAACACGCTGCGCGGCGGGGCGCTGCGCGGGCTGTGGGGCGGCGTGCTGTTCGGCGCGGCGATCGCGGCGACCCACGCGCTGCTGGACGGCGAGGCGAAGGCCGACGTGCCCGACCCGGTGATCCTGCTCGCGCTGCTGTTCGGCGCCATCTCCACGGTGCTGGGGACGGCGGGCGCCGCGTGGCGCCGGCGCAACGAACGCGCCGCTCAGGCCGCCTAGGGGCGGGGCCGCCCGCGCCGCGCGGCGAAGAAGCTCCGAAGAAGCGCGGCACAGTCCTCACGCAACAATCCGCCCGAAACGGCGGGTCGGTGGTTGAGCGCCGCGTGGTCCAGGACGTCCATCACGCTGCCCGCCGCACCCGCCTTGGGGTCCTCCGTGCCGTAGACGACCCGGGGGATCCGCGACAGGACGATGGCCCCTGCGCACATCGCGCAGGGCTCCAGGGTGACGTACAGCGTGGCGTCCAGCACCCGCCAGGATCCCAGTGCCCGTGCGGCTTCTCGCAGGGCGAGGACCTCCGCGTGCGCCGTGGGGTCCTGCCGCAGCTCACGCTCGTTGTGCCCGGCGCCGACGACCTCGCCGTCGAGGATCACCACCGCGCCGATCGGCACGTCGTCGTGCTCCAGGGCCCGATCGGCCTCACGCAGGGCCAGCCGCATGTACAGCTCGTCTCGGGGGAAGAAGCGCGAATTCAACACTGAGCTGGGACGATAGACGCACGACGCGGGCGCAACGTTCCCCCTTCAGCGCTGTTCCCAGTATCAGACGTCGCGCGTACCCCCTACGTACGCGAGCTCCCCCGATGACCTCCCCCCGTTCCCGCCTCGCCGGCCTCGCCACCGGCGCCCTGCTCGCCCTCTCCCTGTTCGGGACGGCCAACGCATGGGCGGCCGACGTGGTCCCCGGCGAGGTCGTCGTCACGCCCGAGGCGGGCGCGCCCGCCGGCACGGCCACGGCCGCGGGCACCCCCAGCGTCGCCGGTTCCGACGCGATCACGGTCAAGACCCGGCCAGGCGAGTCGGTCGGCGCCGCGGTCGAGCGCCTGCGCCGGACCCCCGGGGTGAAGGACGCGGTCCCCAACTACGTCGCCAAGGTCGCCGCCGATCCCGCCTGGCTGCCCAACGACCCGGGTCGGCACACCAAGGTCGGCGCCTGGCAGAAGGTGCAGTGGAACTTCGTCGGCCCGTGGGGCGTGCGCGCGCCCGAGGCGTGGGCGAACCTGCAGGCGGCGGGCAAGCCCGGCGGCAAGGGCGTGATCGTCGCCGTCCTCGACACGGGCGTGGCGTACTCCGACCGCTTCGGCTACCAGCGCTCCCCCGACTTCGGGCCCGGCACGTTCGTCCGGGGCTACGACTTCGTCAGCAAGACCGACTTCCCGCGCGACCGCAACGGCCACGGCACCCACGTCGCGTCCACGATCGCCGAGGCCACCGACAACGGCATCGGCCTGACCGGCCTGGCCTACGGCGCGAAGATCCTCCCCGTGCGCGTCCTGGACGACGCCGGCGAGGGCGACGCCAACACGATCGCGCGCGGTGTGCGCTACGCGGTCGACCGCGGCGCGAAGATCATCAACCTGAGCCTGGAGTTCGCGCCCGACGAGAACGGCGTGGCGCTGAAGGCCGCCGACATCCCCCAGCTGATCTCGGCCCTGGACTACGCGCACCGCAAGGACGTGCTCGTCGTGGCGGCCAGCGGCAACGAGGGCGCCGGGTCGATCGACTACCCGGCCAAGGCGAGCTACGTCATGGCTGTCGGCGCGACCACCGAGCGCGGCTGCCTCTCGGCCTTCTCCAACGTCGGCAAGGGCCTGGACATGGTCGCTCCGGGCGGCGGGGCCGACTCCTCGCACGGCCGCAGCAAGGACAACTGCCGCCCGGACGCCAAGCCGGGGCGCGACATCTCCCAGGTGACGCTGGTGGCCCAGGGCGCCAAGTCGTTCGGCATCCCCGGCGGCTACGAGGGCACGTCGATGGCCGCGCCGCACGTGTCCGCCACGGCGGCGCTGATCCTCGCCAGCGGGGTCCTGGGCGCCAAGCCCACGGCCCGCGACGTCGAGGTGCGGCTCAAGACCACGGCCCGCGACCTCGGCACGCCCGGCTACGACCGGACGTACGGCACCGGCCTGGTCGACGCCGCCGCCGCAACGGCGCCGGTCGCCGTCACGCCGTCCACGACGGACGGCGCCGTCTCCGGCGACTGAGCCGCCGGGCGACGGGCCGCGACGACCCGTCTAGGTCGTGCGGATGATCAGCACCGAGCAGGGCGCGTGGTGGCTGATCTTGTTGGGGACCGAGCCGAGCAGGAACCGCTTGGCCCCGGTCATGCCCTTGTTGCCGACCACGATGAGGTCCGCGCCGGTCTCCTCCGCGACGTCGAGGATCGCGTCCGCCGGGTCGCCCTGACGGGCGAACACCTCGACGTCCACGCCCAGCGAGCGCGCGTTCTCCGCGGCCGCCTCGAGCGTGGAGTCGACGTCCTCGCGAGCGTTGACCATCCACTGCACGTCGGCCGGGACCTGCCGCCCCTCCTCGCGCAGCCGTGACGTGGCCACGGGCTCGTAGGCGCTGACGATCTGCAGCTTCGCGCCCACCTGGCTGGCGAGCTCGACGGCCTGCCGTACGGCCTCGCCGGCCGTCTCCGATCCGTCTGTACCCACCACGATCGCGCCGAACATGCTTCTCCTGTAATCCGCTGGCTTGTACTGCCTACGGCGATCCTAACCAGCGTGCGGCGTCCCCGGGAGGAGATGTCGCACACAGCGGGTTTCCCATGGGCGCGGGGCCCACAGGTGGATCGGTCTAGATCAGCTTGGTCGCGGCGATGACGATGCCGGCGAGCACGAAGATGACGACGAGGACCTGCGTCCAGATCCAGAACGGTGACATCCGCACAAGCTAGATCATCAGAGCTACCATCGACGGATGCCGGCCCATGAAGACGCGGGAGCGCGCGTCGAGAGCATCCTCGACAAGGTCGACCGCGAGGTCGCCCGGCGCCGTGCCCAACAGCAGCAGTCATCACCCCCGATCCCGGAGCCCGTGCGGGAGGCCACGTCATCCGTGACGGTCGCCCCCGCCGCGCCGCCCGTGGCCGCCGGACCGCCGTCGGCCCCGCCGCCCGCCGCGGTGCCGGCGGCGCCGCCCGCGCCCGCCCCGCCCGCCGCCGCGCCCGAGCCGAGCCGGCCGATCTCCCTCACCGACCCGAACGCGCCCACGCCGGTCACCGCGCAGGAGCTGGCCTCCGGCCTGGCCGCCGCCCGGCGCCGGCTGGCCATCGTCAACACCCAGCTCGACGAGCTGACCTCGGAGATCGAGGCGCTGAACGACCAGGCCCGCCGCATCCGCGAGGAGCGCCTGGCCCAGAGTGGTCGACCCGCCCTGTCGCCGAGGCCGGTGACCATCGCCGACCAGACGGAGCCCGCCCCGCCGGACGCGATCCCGATCCCCGTCGATCCCGCGCCCGGACCTGCCGCACTGCCGACCGCCCCGGCGTCGATCCCGGCGCCCGAGGAGCCGGTGCGGCCGCCCCTCGGGGCCCCCGAGCCGGTTCCGGAGCCCCCGAAGCAGGAGAGCCCGACCGCCGGGATGCGCGTGCGCCCCCGGCCGCCGGCCCAGAGCCAGCGCCGCGTGCCCGCCGCCGATCAGGCCCGGCTCGTCGCGGTCGAGCTGGCGGTGTCCGGCCAGACGCGCGGCGACGTCGCCGAGCTCCTGCAGGCCCAGTACGCCGACGTCGACCCGCAGGCGATCCTGGACTCCCTCTTCGGGCCCGGCACCCCACCGTCGGCCCGCATGAGCGGCACCTGAGCCGCCGCGGCTCGGGCGCGAGCCGCCCATCCGCTAGTGCAGCTTCTTGTTGATGTCCTCGATCGTGGTGTTGATCTCGGTGGCCGTCTTGCCCACGGAGGCGGTCAGCTCGTCGCGGGCGGCGAGGACCTCCTTCGGGCTGTTGGACGCGTAGCGCTGCTTGGCGCGCTCGATCGCCGCGCCGTACTGGCCGATCTCCTTGATCAGGTCCTCGTGCAGGCCCGAGACGTCGTCCGGCGCCTCGATCGCCCGCAGCTGGCGGACGACCTTGTTCGTCGCGACCTGGAACCGGCCGAGCGTGGCGCGGTCGGCGTCCGCCGAGCTCTCCGGCGTGATGTCGGCCTGCAGGCCCTTGAAGGTCTTGGCGAAGGAGGCCTGCGCCTTGTTGACCTCCTTCACGTACTGGGCGGGATCGGCGCCGCCGCAGCCGGTCGCGAGGACCAGCACCCCCAGCAGCGCGACGACCAGGACGGGGCGAAGGGCCTGGGACATGGCCGGGACCCTAGCCGAATGCCCCGTCACGTCCCGCGGTCAGCGCAGCGCGCGGTACTTGCGGATCAGCGCGTTGGTCGAGCTGTCGTGCTGGAGGTCCGGCTCGTCCTCGCTCTCCAGCTCGGGGATGATCCGCTTGGCCAGCACCTTGCCCAGCTCGACGCCCCACTGGTCGAAGGAGTCGATGCTCCAGATCGTCCCCTGGGTGAACACGCTGTGCTCGTACAGCGCGACCAGCGTGCCGAGCGCGAACGGCGTCAGCTCCTCCGCGAGGATCGTGTTGCTCGGCCGGTTGCCCTCGAAGACGCGATGGGGCACGACCGCCTCGGCCGTCCCCTCCTCGCGGACCTGGTCGGCCGTCTTGCCGAAGGCCAGCGCCTCGGCCTGGGCGAAGACGTTCGACATGAGGATGTCGTGATGGTCGCGCAGCGGGTTGACCGTCTTGCCGAAGCCGATCAGGTCGACGGGGACGAGCTTCGTCCCCTGGTGGATCAGCTGGTAGAAGCTGTGCTGTCCGTTGGTGCCGGGCTCGCCCCAGTAGACGGCGCCCGTCTCGTAGTCGACCCGCTCGCCGTCGAGCGTGACGTGCTTGCCGTTGGACTCCATCGTGAGCTGCTGGAGGTAGGCCGGGAAGCGCTTGAGGTACTGGCTGTAGGGCAGCACCGCCGCGGTCTGCGCGCCGAAGAAGTCGCCGTACCAGACCGCCAGCAGACCCATCAGCACCGGGAGGTTCTCCTCCAGCGGCGCCGTGCGGAAGTGCTCGTCCATGGCGTGGAAGCCGGCGAGCAGCTCGCGGAAGCCCTCGGGGCCGATGGCGATCATCGTGGACAGGCCGATCGCCGAGTCCATCGAGTAGCGGCCGCCGACCCAGTCCCAGAAGCCGAACATGTTGGCCGTGTCGCAGCCGAAGCCGCGGACGCCGTCCGCGTTGGTCGACACCGCGACGAAGTGCTTGGCGATCGCGGACGGGTCGGGCATCGCGGCGAGGATCCACTCGCGCGCCGACCGGGCGTTGGTCATCGTCTCCAGCGTCGTGAACGTCTTGGAGCAGATGACGAACAGCGTCTCCTCGGGATCGAGGTCGCGCGTGGCCTCCACGAAGTCGGTCGAGTCGACGTTGGAGACGAAGCGGAACGTCAGGTCACGGCGGCTGTAGTGGCGCAGCGCCTCGTAGGCCATGACCGGCCCGAGGTCCGAGCCGCCGATGCCGACGTTGACGATGTTGCGGATCGTCTTACCGGTGTGACCCGTCCACGCGCCCGAACGGATGTCGTCAGCGCACACGGCCATGCGGTCGAGCACGTCGTTGACCTCGGCGACCACGTCGACGCCGTCCACGACCAGCGACTCGCCGCGCGGCATGCGCAGCGCGACGTGCAGGACCGACCGGTCCTCCGACACGTTGATCTTGTCGCCCCGGAACATCGCGTCGCGCCGCTCACGCAGGCCGGACTGCTCGGCCAGCTCGATCAGCAGGGCGATCGTCTCGTCGGTGACGCGGTTCTTGGAGTAGTCGAGGTACAGCCCGACCGCCTCGGCGGACAGGCGCTCGCCCCGCTCGGGATCGGCCGCGAACAGGTCGCGCAGATGCTGGCCCTCGAGCTCGGCGTAGTGGCCCTCCAGTGCGCCCCACGCCGGGCGGGCGCGGAGCGGCGTCGGCTTCGCGTCGCTCATGCGTTCAGCGCGGCGCTCTGCTGCTCGATGCGCTCGATCAGCTGGTTCCAGGACTTCACGAACGCGTCGGCGCCGTCGGACTGCAGCTTCGCCGCGAGCGCGTCGAGGTCGATGCCGGCGTCCTCGAACGCCTTGAGACCCGCCTCGAAGTCGCCGCCGTCGGCGGGCAACGTGCCGTTGACCTGGCCGTGGTCGTGGAAGGCCTCCAGCGTGCCCTGGGGCATCGTGTTGACCGTGAACGGCGAGGCCAGCTTCTCGACGTACAGCGTGTCGGAGGCGTCGGGATCCTTGGTGCCCGTACTCGCCCACAGCAGCCGCTGCATCCGCGCGCCCTCGTTGGCGAGACGCTGGAAGCGGTCGGAGGCCAGCAGCTCACGGTAGGCCGCGAAGGCCTCCTTGCCGATCTCGATCGCCAGCCGGTCCTTCAGCTCGGCGGGCACCTTGTCGGCGACCGCGACGTCCCAGCGGGACATGAAGAGCGAGGCGACGGACGGGACGGCGGGGTTGAGCCCGGCCTCGACCCGGCGCTCCACGCCGCGCAGGTACGCGTCCGCCGCGGCCAGGTACTGCTCCGTGGAGAACAGCAGCGTCACGTTGACGGGGATGCCCTTGAAGATCGTCTCCTCGATCGACGGCAGCCCCTCCTTCGTGCCGGGGATCTTGATGTAGACGTTCGGGCGATCGGCCTGCGCGTGCAGCGTGACCGCGGCGGCGCTCGTGTTGTCGGTGTCGAAGGCCAGCTCGGGCGACACCTCGAGGGAGACGAAGCCGTCGAGCCCGTCGGTCTTGTCGTGGATCGGCCGGAAGAGGTCGGCGGCGCGCTGGAGATCCTCGATCGCGAGCTGGAAGAAGATCAGCTCGTGGTCCTTCTCGGTCTCGGCCTTCTTGGCGATCGCCTCGTCGTAGCCGCCGCCCGCGATCGCCTTCTCGAAGATCGACGGGTTCGACGTGAGGCCCGTGACGGAGTAGTCGTCGATGTACTGCTGGAGCTGCCCCGAATCGAGCATTTCACGCGTGATGTTGTCGAGCCAGAGGCTCTGGCCCGCGTCGTGGAGTTGCTGCGTCGGCTTCATGCGTGGTCTCCTGGAAGGTCGGTCGATCTAGCGTACCGCCGTGGGATGCTCTACCGCGATGAGCGATCACAACGACGACACACTCCGATCGCGGCTGCGCGGCCTGCGGGTCTTCTCCGACGACCTACCCGCTTTCGACCCGGCCGGTGCGCCAGAACAGCCGGCGGAGCTGTTCGTGGAGTGGCTGACGGCGGCGATCGAGGCCGGCGTGCCGGGCGCCCACGCGATGACGCTGTCGACCGTGGACGCCGGGGGCCGGCCGAACGCGCGGGTGCTGATCCTCAAGGACGTGCAGGACGGCCGCTGGCAGTTCGCCACCACGCGCACGAGCACGAAGGGCCGGGAGCTGGAGGCGTCGCCGTCGGCCGCGCTGACGTTCCACTGGCCGCAGCTCGCCCGGCAGGTGCGGCTGCGGGGGCGGGTGCTGGACGCCGGGCCCGACGCTGCCGCACGCGACTTCCTGGCCCGGCCCGACGGCTCGCGCGCGGAGTCCCTCGTCGGCCGCCAGAGCCAGGTGCTGCGCGAGGAGGCCGACCTGGACGGGGCGTTGGAGGACGCCCGCGCCCGGGTCACCGCCGAGCCGGAGCTGGTGCCGGAGGCGTGGGTGGTCTACGACCTCGTGCCGGACGAGATCGAGTTCTGGCAGGGCGAGGCGCACCGCCGCCACGTGCGACTGCGGTACACGCTGCGCGAGCACCGCTGGATGCGCGAGCGGCTGTGGCCGTGAGGGCGGGGTGGGGCCGCCGGTAAGCCTGGGCGCGAGCCGGACAGAGGGAGACATGGACGCATCCCTATCGCCACCGGCGACCCCCACCATCCGGCTCGACGCCGCCGGCGAGGCGCGGCCAGCGACCGACCGGCCGACCGACGCGGGCGGCGTCGGCAACCACCGGGCCGACGCCGAGGCCGGCCCGGCCCCAGCGTCCGCGCACGCCGACGCCGACGAGCGCCGCTTCGAGGCCTTGTACGCGCGGCACGCGCGCGCCGTACTCGCCTACGCGGGCCGCCGCACGGATCCGCAGACCGCCCAGGACGTGCTGGCCGAGACGTTCCTGGTCGCCTGGCGGCGCCGGGGTGACGTCCCGGACGATGCGCTGCCATGGCTGTACGCGGTGGCCGGCAACGCGCTGCACAACCAGCGCCGGTCCGCGCGACGGCAGGTGGCGGTCGGCGAGCGCCTGGCCGCCGAGCCGGTTCCACCGGTCGGGACGGCCGGGGCCGCGGAGGGACGGACCGGTGAGGACGTCGGTCTCCTGCGCGCCCTGGCCACGCTGCGCCCGATCGACCGCGAGGCGCTGCTGCTGACCGCGTGGGAGGACCTCGATCCGGGCCGGGCCGCCCGTGCCGCCGGGTGCTCCCGCGCGACGTTCAACGTCCGCCTGCACCGCGCCCGGCGGCGCCTGGCCCGCGCGCTGCAGGCCCAGGCCGGCGACGCACCCGTCGCCCCCTCCCCCACTCCCTCTTCCGATCCCGAACGGACGGCATCCGCATGAGCACCTTCGACGACCAGGACCCGATGGACCGGCTGCGCGCCGCCAACCCGATCACCGGTGATGGTGGGCCGACGCCCCCGCCGGTCGATCTCCTGCTGCCTCGACTGGCGCCCGACACGCCGAGGCGTACATCACGACCGCGGAGCGAGCGCGTCGTACGGTTCGGCGTGATCGCCGGTGCGGTCGCGGCCGTCGCGGTGGCGATCGGCGCGGTCGCCCTGACCGGCGCGGGCGGCTCCCGCACCGACGTGGTGGCCGAGGCCCGCGCCGCCCTCGCGCCGCGGGGGGAGATCATCCACCTCGTGATGCGGGCCGAGAGCGGGCCGGCGGGGATCATGTTCGACGGCAAGAAGCGGGTTGGCACGCTCACGGGTGTCAGCGAGCAGTGGACGGCGGCCGATCCTCTGCGCACCCGCTTTCGCGGCTTCCTGAAGCGCGCCGACGGCACCCGAGAGACCGTCGATTCCGCGTACGCGGCGGGCGTCACGCGCCACACGACGTCCTGGGACGACGAGGTGCGCGTCATGCGTCTCCCGGCGGCGCAGCGGGACGAGTACGAGCAGCGGATGACGAGCGCGAGCCCGACCCAGCTCGGACCGGATCCGATCCAGGGCCTGCGGGCGCTGCTGGAGGATGGAGGCCTGCACGCGGACGGGAAGGTCGACTTCGAGGGCCGCGAGGCCCTGCGACTCGTGGGCCGCCAGCCGGCGCGGCGCTTCGCTCACGGCGCGCGAAGCCTGGCGATCGACGTCGAGTACCTCGTCGATCCGCAGACCTACGCTCCGCTGCAGCTGGCCACGACCCCGCTCCTCCCCGACCGGATCGAGGGTTACGGCGGCAAGCACCCCGCACACGTCGCCCCCGCCATGACCCGGATCCGGTTCGAGCGGTACGAGCGGATCCCCCTCACCGACCAGACGGCCACGCTCCTGGCCTTGGACACCGCCAACCGCCGCATCGTGAACCTGCACCCGCCGCGCAAGCCGCGCTGACCGAGCCGACGGGGGCGTCATCCGGGTTATTGCCACCTGTCGGCAACAACCTGGATGACGTCCCCGGGGCGGAGCGTCCAGACGCTCGCACACATCCTGTTGCCCTGACTTGCCGCCACCAGGTACTATGCGCCGCATGGTAGCCCGCAGGGAGACGTCGATCTCGCAGTTGCGCCGCGGCGTGCTGGAGTTCTGCGTGCTCGCGCTGCTGCGGGACGGCGAGCGATACGGCGTCGAGCTCGTGCGCACCCTGGGCGAGGCCGACGGGCTGGTGACGACCGAGGGGACGCTCTATCCCCTGCTCGGCCGGCTGCGCCGCGAGGGGCTGGTCGAGACCACCTGGCGCGAGTCCCCGTCCGGCCCACCCCGCCGCTACTACCGCCTCACTTCCGAGGGAGACGACGCGCTGCGCGTGTTCTCCCGCGACTGGGCCCGCTTCCGCACCTCCGTCGACGGACTCCTCGAGACAGGACCGACACCATGACCTCCCCGACCCTGCATCCGCTGGCGGCCGCGTACCTTGCCCGACTGCGCGCCGCCGCCCGCGACCTCCCGTCGACCCGCCGCGACGAGCTGGTGACGGAGATCGAGGACCATCTCGTCGAGGTGATCCCGCCCGACGCGACCGACGCCCAGGTCCTGACCGAGCTGGACCGGCTCGGCGAGCCGGCGGAGATCGTCGAGGCCGAGCGACCCGAGCCGGAGTGGGTGGCCCCGGCAGCGACCCCGACACAACCCGCCGCCATCGAGCCCGCGCCGCGCCGCGGCGCCCAGGAGTGGGTGGCCATCGTGCTGCTGCTCGTCGGCGGGTTCGCCTGGGGCGTCGGCTGGTTCCTCGGCGCCCTCATGCTGTGGACGTCCCGCGCCTGGAAGCTCCGTGACAAGCTGATCGGCACGCTGATCATTCCCGGCGGATTGGCCCTCACCTGGCTCGTCCTGTTCGCTCCGTGGGTGATCTCAACACCGCGCAAGTGCGGGTCGGTCGACGGCCACGAGACGTGCACCGGCGGGATGTCGATCAACGACACCCTCTTCGTGGTGCTCCTCGTCGCGAGCTTCATCGCCCCCTTCGTCACCGCGACCTACCTCGCGATCCGCGCCGGCCGGGCCGAGCGCGCGGGACGCACCGCTCCCGCCATGTCCGCGGCCGGCTAGCCACCTCCCCCTAAGCGACCCGCACGTCCTCGACCGCACACGGGAGGTCGGGCGCTTCGAGGATCTCCGGGTCGCCGGTCAGCAGCGTCAGCCCGTGCGCCTCGGCGGTGGCGATCGCGAAGCAGTCCGCGAGCGCGATCGGGATCCGTGCCTTCAGCCGCGCGGCCTCGATCATCCGCGCCGTTCCGGGCAGATCGGCGGAGAGCGCGGCACGCAGGTCCGCCATCGTCTGGTCCGCTGCGCGCCGGCCGTGATCGCGCTCGACGCGGTAGTAGACCTCGACGAGGTTCATCCAGCTGACCGTGGGGCGATCGACGATCAGCGCGTCCACCCGGGAGCGAGCGGGCTCCTCACCGTCGAGCCACGCGAGGATCGCCCAGGAGTCGAGGCAGACGCTCATCGCGGCTCCCGCGCCCGGTCCTGAAGCAGCCGCTGCGCCATGCCGCTGCGCGCGAACCGCCCGCCGAGCGCCATGGGCTCGCGCACGGCCGACAGCACGACCTCGTCGCCCTGCATCGCGAACTCCACCTGATCGCCCGGTTGGAGGTTCGCCTGATCACGGATCGCCTTGGGGATCACGACTTGGCCTTTCGCTCCGATTCGGTAGGTCATACTTTCATAGTACAACTCTGACGTAGCCCCTCTCTCGACGAACATCACTCCCCCTCCCGCTCGGCCGCCAGCGCGGCCGCGGCGCGCAGGTCGGCCAGGATGCGGTCGCCGACCTCGTGGATGAGGACGATGGTGCGCTTGACGAACTCGGGACCCGCTTCGTCGACCGCCGCAGCGCTGGTGCCGGCGAGCATCTCCAGGACCACGTCGGTGTGGACCTCCCCCGGAAAGGCGTCGTCGGGCAGGCCGTCGAGCAGGTCGGTCACGAGGTCGGCGAGCATCATCCCGGTGATCAGGATCTGCTCGACGAGGCTGCGGGCGAGGGCGTCGCCGTCCGGCGCGGGCGAAGAAGGTTCCATACCTCCCGTAGGTCCCGCGAGGCGATTTCTCTCCCCCTCACGCCGCGTGAACCAGAGGTGGTGTGGATTGCCTCCCATTTGGTGGCAAACCACGCCAGCTTCGGGATGGAGGCCCGGAAGTGCGGTTCCGAACCCCCGGATCCGGCGAGAGCGGAGAGGGAGGGATTCGAACCCTCGATGGGGCTCTAAACCCCATACTCCCTTAGCAGGGGAGCGCCTTCAGCCGCTCGGCCACCTCTCCGGGAACGGGCAGTCTAGAAGGTGAAGCGCACCGGAAGCGACGTGACCCCGTAGATGCCCGTCGCGGACTCCAGTTCCGGGGTGCCCGTCAGCTCCACCGCGGAGGCGTTTCGGGCCAGGAACATCAGTGCTTCCTGCAGCTCCGCGCGGGCCAGATTGGCGCCCAGGCAGTAGTGGATCCCGGCCCCGAAGGTCATGATCCGGGACGTGGCGCGCGGCGCCGTGATGTCGAAGACGTCGGGCGCGTCGACCGCCTCGGGATCGCGGTTGCCGTTGAACGCCGACACCATCACGACGGTACCCGCGGGGAACACCACATCGTCGACCACGATCTCCTCGAGCACGACCCGCGCGGTGAACGGCGTGATCGGCTCGAAGCGCAGCGCCTCCTCCACGGCCGCACCGGCCAGCGTGGGATCGGCGTGCAGCGCCGCCCACTGGTCGGGGTGCTGGGCGAGTAGGCGCACCGCGTGCGACAGCTGGGCCTGCGACGTGTCGACCCCGCCCACGAGCACGTTCAGCACCAGGTTCATGCATTCCACGTCGGACAGGCGGTCGCCGTCCTGCTCGGCGGCGATCAGGGTGGAGATCAGATCGTCGCCCGGGGTCCGGCGCCGCTCCTCGATCAGCGCGCCCGCCCACGCGTAGAAGCTCTCGACGCGGCCCTCGATCGTCGCGCGGTGCTCCATCAGCACCGGCGGGTCGAACTGCCGCTGGATCCACGCCGACCAGTCGTGCAGCCGCGGCGCGTCGGTGAGCGGGGCGCCCATCACGTTCGCGATGACGAGCGACGGGTACGGCTTGGCGAACGCTTCCACGAACTCGCAGGCGCCACCGTCGGCCGCCACCGACTTCCACAGCGCTTCGAGGAACTCGCGCATCGCGGGGCGGTAGCGGTCGGCCGCCCGGGGCGTGAACGCCGGGTTGACCAGGGCGCGCAGCCGCCGGTGGTCGTCCCCGTTGATGTTGATGATGTTGCGGACGATCTCCTCGTGCAGCGGCCCGTCCTGGATGTCGAACAGCTCGGCGATCGTCAGCCCGGGGAACGTGGTGGAGCGGCTGCGCAGGAACTCCTCGCCGGCCTTGCGGTCGAGGACGAACACCCCGTACGGCCCCTGGGCGAGCCAGTGTCGCGACCGCAGATCGGCCATCACCTCGTGGAACCGGTCGCCTCGCAGCTCCGGGTCCAGGTAGTCCAGCACCGGCAGGTCCAGGTCCGTGACGAGCATGGGAGGCCAGCCTAGCCCGCGCGAACGGGTCGTTGGCACATCCGTTCCCGATCGGGGAACGAATGTGCCAACGAACGTCCGGCTGCCGCCCCGCGCCGCCCAAACCCGCGACGCCACACCGGCCGCGCGATAGCGTGCGGGCATGTCCAACGTCATCGTCGTCGCCACCCTGCAGGCCAAGCCCGGCTCGGAGGACGCCGCCCAGGCGATCCTCACCGAGACCATCGAGGCCACGCACCTCGAGGGCGGCTGCCGCACCTACGCCCTCCACGTCTCCAAGCAGGATCCTGCGCAGTTCGTGATCGTCGAGAACTGGGACAGCCAGGAGGACCTCGACGCGCACTTCACCACGCCCCACATGGCGAAGCTCGCCGGGGCCGCGGGCGACCTGCTGGCCGCCCCGCCCACCATCGTCTTCTGCGACGCGATCGCCGCCGGCGACCCGGCCAAGGGCTCCATCTAGCGTCCGCCCCGCCCGGCCGCCCCGCGCACGACAAGACCCATGCCTGCCACCGTCGATCGCGACCGGCTCGCCCGCCTCACCGCGCGGGAGCTGGAACGGTTCGCGGAGGCCCGGCCGAAGTCGCGTGCGCTGTTCGAGCGGGCCGGGGCCAGCCTGCTCGGCGGCGTCCCGATGCCGTGGATGATGCGCTGGGCGGGCGGCTTCCCCGTCTTCCTCGCGGGCGCGCAGGGCGCCCGGCTGACCGACGTGGACGGCCACCGCTACGTCGACTTCTGCCTTGGTGACACGGGCGCGATGCCCGGCCACTCGCCCAGCGTGTTCGTCCAGCGCGCCGCCCGCCAGCTGGAGCGGGGGATCACCACGATGCTCCCGAGCGAGGATGCGATCTGGGCGGCCGAGGAGCTGTCCCGCCGCTTCGGGCTCGACCGCTGGCTGTTCACCCTCAGCGCGACCGACGCCAACCGCGCCGCGCTGCGCATCGCCCGCCAGCTCACCGGCCGGCCGAAGGTCCTGGTCTTCAGCTACTGCTACCACGGGTCGGTCGACGAGTCGTTCGCGGTGCGCGCGGCCGACGGCACCACGGTCGCCCGGGCCGGCAACGTCGGCCCGCCGGTCGATGTCGCCCAGACCACGACGGCGGTGGAGTTCAACGACCTCGACCAGCTGGAGGCGGCGCTCGCCACCGGGGAGATCGCCTGCGTGCTCGCCGAGCCCGCGATGACGAACATGGGCATCGTCCTGCCGGACGACGGCTACCACGCCGCGCTGCGCTCGCTCACCCGCGCGCACGGCACGCTGCTGATCATCGACGAGACCCACACGTTCTCCGCCGGGCCCGGCGGCTGCACGGCGCGCTGGGGGCTGGAGCCCGACCTGCTGACGATCGGCAAGGCGATCGGCAGCGGCATCCCCTCGGGTGCCCTGGGCCTCACCGCCGAGCTCGCCGAGCGCGTCCTGGCCGAACCTGATGCCGACTACGAGGACACGGGCGGCGTGGGCGGCACGCTGGCCGGTAACGCGCTCAGCTCCGCGGCGATGCGGGCCACGCTGGAGCACAGCCTGCGCGAACGGGACTTCGTCCACACCGAGCCGCTGGCCACCCGCTTCGCCGACGGCGTCCGCGCGGCCTGCGCCGCCCACGACCTCCCGTGGAGCGTCACCCAGCTGGGCTGTCGCGCCGAGTACCGCTTCGAGCCGCAGCCGGCGCCCAACGGCACCGTGGCCCACACGGCGGCCGACCCGGACCTGGAGCGCTACCTGCACCTCCACGCGCTCAACCGCGGGGTGATGATCACGCCGTTCCACAACATGGCGCTGATGGCAC
>Ga0247758_1000414_pt1 | contig 38312 bp, 32 predicted proteins | sample UWRJL156409C4_FD_180950 | JGI IMG/M metagenome (GOLD analysis project Ga0247758, IMG submission 180950) | Plant litter microbial communities from Arlington Agricultural Research Station in Wisconsin, United States - UWRJ-L156-409C-4 | ecosystem: Environmental > Terrestrial > Plant litter >...
AAAATTCTTTTTCCCGGGGGGGGGGGGGGGGGGGGGGGGCACTATTCTGCAGCAAGCGGCGAAAAGCCTTTTGTGGGCTACACAGAATCTCCCCGTCGAATTCTTTCAAGGTGCAGAAGACGAAGTCGACCACGAAATTCCGGTCCTGCCCTGGCCGGCGTCCTAGGCGGTTCCGGTTCCAAGTTCAGATGAGTAAGGAGCGACTGGAGACCTGCGGGGTGAAGGCAGGTGCGGTGCGGTGAGATGGAGTTGAGGGGCTGTCTCACAAACCGAGGTGGAATAACAATGCAGATCCGGCCTGTCTCTCTTAGGTCAGGTGGATATTGCAGTCGTCAAAGAAGGGAGAGAAAAACAATTATGAAACAGAAAAAGAAAATAAAAAATGAGTGTGAAAAGAAATGGAGGCAGTAGTGGTTCAGTTCTTCGTCCGTGTGGCCGGTAGCTAGGGGACGGTGCCAACCACAGGTGACTAAATAATACCTAAAGCGGTGTTAGCCCCAGAGGAGCTCTCCAACTCCTGACCAATTTCGGGCAGCTTTTTGACGGGCCGGCACTTGCCCCCAACCAGAACTGGGACAGGGGGAGGCACCCTGCGGGGCTCTAACGCTTCCTTTACCACCTGCCCGCTGAGCAAATGGGAGCTGTCTGGGGCAATGTCAGAGTACACGTCTCTCCATGCGCCGTCCCACACAGCATCGCATCACGCCGCAGAACGGAAGAACACAAATCACCGATACCAAGTCCGAGGAGGGCAAGTGTCGTGGGAGGCCCAGCGCCCCGGTCCTGGCGGAGCCAATTGCTGCTCCGGCGCCAGGGCAGGTGGGCTCGTTGACCGCCTGAGTCTCAGGCAGGTTGGAGATAAGAGTTGCTCCCTCCCGCGTCCACCGCTGGTTGGAGAGCAAAAAGTGTGACAAACATCATCCGCCGAGGGCCAACGACACGTGGGCTTTTCCAGAGGGTCCGAGGTGTCACGGAATGCCCAGCCATCCCTCCCCAAGGCCGACCAACCCTTGCTTCCCTGTCTCTCCCCGAGTCCGGCCGCGGTCGGTGGCGGCGGGGGAGGAACCTTGGAAGGGGTTCGAGCTGGTTGAGCGGCCGTGCGACTCGACTCAGCTCCTGGAACGACCCGGCCACGGGCCCGCCTCATTACGAGCTTCAGCTGGGGGGCGTTGGGCTCGGAAGCCTCGCGGGGTTACACGCGACGCAACCTCCCCGTGCACTGCTGACGTCGTTCGTTGATCCGGCTCCAACGAACCTGGAAGTCTGGAAGCCAATGGTTACTCTGCCCCCGTGCCCGGCCTAGGTCCTCCACCTCCTGCCAGCGGAGCGAGAACGTCCAATTTCCAAGGAACGAAGCCTTCCTCCCTATTATCAACCACTTGCCGCTGACCTCAACCATGGACGGTCCAAGCGACTCCCGAGAGCAAGCGAGTGATGAGACGGCGAACAATAACTATCAATCAGATGCCATTCGGTGGGCCGCCGCTGGCCGACGGCACGGGGGTTGACGAGGCTGAGCGGCTTCGCTAAATTAGCCGGCCATTTCAGCGCTAGCTCGTGATGTGATGTTGCCCCCATCACGGGAATCGACTGCGCTGCGCTGCTGCATCGGACCCCTAGTCGCGGCTGCAAGCCGCCAGCAGCTGTTGGCGTGACAGCCTAGTGTAAGCCGTCGCGAGAGATGTTCAGGTGCCCGCCTTCCCCTGAGCCATTTTTCTGTCCGAAACACCGAATACCACCAACCGCCAACCGGGGCCGCTCAGGATTCGCAACCGGGTTATTATTGCCACGGCTCCAGGGAACGCAGCCGGGTCTTCCAAGATGGCCAGACAGCCTGTGGGCCTTTAGCCAAGACCCGGACCTCGTGGCCAGCCCAACTCACCGCTCCTCGCGGGATGTATGGGAGCAGAAAACTCCAAGACGGAGCAGAGGGCAGAGCACCGGGCTCCCCACGTCGGTGATGCAGCCCCCTACGACCACATCCGGAAATCCCACCGGGATAGCCATACGGAACAGCGCATATCCTCGACCACTCCGGTTCCTCTATTTTTTGCTTCGTCTGGTTCGCGATACGTAAGTCGGGTCTGGAGTGGCCAGAGATGATTCCCCGATAGTCCAGTGATATGGACGACGTCGAACTTTTGTATCTGCCGTTGCGGGGCCCTCGAACGTTCGGGTCGTGTGATCATGGAATACGGTCAACATGGCCGCGTTCTATTGGCCCCAAGCTCCTCGACAGTAAACCGATGCTTTGACAAGACAGCACGGAGGTAAACCAAGCGGCCCTCCGTTCCAAAAATGCGGGGGAGGTGGAGTAAAGAGGGGTGTGCAAATTGAACTGTCCTCTCTGTCACTTTTTCAGATTTCTCTTCTCTCATCATCCAGCCCTACGCAAAGTCTGTCTCCAAGACCGGATGGGCAGCTGGTGTTCGCTACGAATACCCCTATTTTCGGAGTCATATGTGGGAGAGAAAATTGCGCAGGGGCGACGTCTGCTCTCACTCATCTGAGCTCAGGTATCCGACCCTGAAGCCGACCATCACTGCCTTTACCCCTTTCTCGGTTGTCACAGTATACACCAACTACCACAAATATATGTCGGTGTATGAAAAAAGTTTTCACCTCCTCAGGTCGATAGCCTAGGTGCTTGTACCTAGCAAACAGCAAAACAGTCAACATCAAATAGCGATTTGATTACCGCTTTCGGTCAAATTCACACACTCGTCAATCACATCTCACAATTTTTTTTTCTTCCTCGCACTCCCAGCAGCAAAGTTGCCAGACATGAAGTAGCCTGTGGTACATCTGGTTCCAAGTCCGCCTTCTCATTCCCACGCCCAAATTACAAACTCCATCTGTACTATGCTTTTCTTTTGCTTCTCAGCCTTACAGCTGAGGCGGCACCCGCATCACAAATCACGTATCACACATCACACTCCACGACGCCCTGCACATGCTTTTTGCTGGTTGCTCTTTCGCACCCCTTGTCTCTACCCACCCCATCAATCCCCATCTATCTATCCCCTTGTCCTTCGGCTAGGGGATGGTGGATGAGACCGCAGGAGGATACGCGTCGGGCCACCCACTGGAGGCGACCATATGGATCAATCGAACTGTGCGCAACGCTCTCCAGGGCTCCCAAGCTCCCGGAACCCATCAGCCAGGCCGAGTACCTAATTGATGTACAATATCATCGTGACGCATGGGAGCCAAGCATTCATCACAGCATCTTCCGGGGATGCTCCTGGGGTGCTGGGACGCTGGGACGGGCCTGTTCCGCTCGGCTGCTGCCCCGGGTTCGGGTGCGATGTGATTCACAAGTGACAGCGCGGCAAAACGGTGTGTCAAATACCCCGTATCACACACAGAAGCTTTAGACTAATGACGTGCGTTCTTAAACTCTGGAACAGGAACAGAAGAGCGGTGAGGGAGTTAGGCACCCTCGATAGTGATTTTCTTTGAGTCTAATCCGTACAGAGCAATTGTTGTTCGGAAAGCAAGGGATGTTTCTCCTACGGGTGGCATCAACACTCCTTTCTATTCCCGTCTGGCATATATGACCTGTCCCCGACACTCGTTTTCCCTCGCTGTGGTGAGCTGGCCGAGCTGGCCTAGATGTCTCCTGAACCATACCTGGCTACCTGAGCTGCTGGGTACATACTGCTCTCAGTATCATGTAACGGTATAGCCACCATCAACGCGCAGATCAGCACCCGTAACATATCCACTCGCGTCAGAAAGCAAGAAAACCACTGGCCCCATTAGGTCCGGGGGGTTACCCATATGGCCTTGCGGGATCAACGATGTCCATTGCTTCTTGAGGTCCGGGTTGTCGTCGAGGATTTTCTGCGTCCTGCTCCGAAGATGGTGGACACCATCGGTTAGCACACAGCTGTTACGTTATATGGCGGCAACTTCGGGTGCTCGCTCGGGTAGGTGGTGTCTATCTATCATCCAAACGGGCGGGAATAGAGTCAGGAGGAACTTACAAAGCGGTGAGCATGTAACCGGGGGATATGCAGTTTACACGGATACCGGCCTTTGCCCATTCGACGCTAAGGCTCGCAGCCAGATGTCTGACCGCCGCCTTTGCCGCGTTGTAGGGTCTAATCCCAGGGTCAGCTCAGCTCTTGTTGACAGCCTGGCCACCCCTCTACCGGTCTGTCTCTAACATAGATAATCTAGGAGACGGGAAGAATTACGCTTGAGGTTGAGGGACATTCACAATGCTCCCGCTCATCGATCCAATGAAGACCATACTCCCCTTCGACCCACGCTCCATCTTTTGTACGTAGCCAATATTAGCAGTATATCAAAACAAACACCCCCCTTTTTTCGAGAGAGAGGGACAGGAAAGCAAACTTACCAAGTGACGAGCCACCGCCGTCGCAAACAGATACGTTCCATCAACGTTGACACCCCAGAGCTTTCGCATTCGGTCGATTGGATACTTGATAGCCTCGAAGTTCTCGGTGAAGCCAGCCGAGGTCACCAGGTTGTCGATCTTGCCATGGGCCTCGATGATCTCAGCCATACATGACTCGACCGAAGCCGGATCTGAGACATCAGCATAGTGCGCCGTCACTTTGGGCAGTCTAAGCAACCAAGCTCAACTGATCAGCTCATCTCCCCAACCCACGCCGAGATCGGGGTCTAACCGTACTTCTTTGCGCCCGGATACTCCCTCTTGAAAGTCTCAACAATCACCTTGGCCTGCTTCTGTGCCTCTTCCTCTACAAACAGTTGTTAGCAACCCCCCTTTCCTTGCTCTCGCGCCACCCCCTTTCTCCCATGAACAACAGAGAGGTAGGAAACATACTGTTCAGATCCACAATCGCCAGCTCAGCCCCCGAAACCACCATCCCCTGCCCCATCACTAAGCCCAAACCCCGTGCACCACCAGTGACGACGGCAACTTTGCCCTGGAGCGAGAACGTCGCCAGCGTAGGAAATACATTTGCGCCTGCGCGCCCCGTGCCAGGTACGAGTGTCGCTGACGGAAGCTCCCCGTCAGCCGGGTACTCGACAGTGATGGCGTCATCTGTGCGGGCATAGGAGCCCCCGGTCGCCGCCGGTGCCGGCGAGGTGTTCTCTTTGTTTCTCTGGTACGCGGTTGGAGTTGTGTGGAAGAGGGAGCGCCTGGGACAGGTTATGAGCGGCGATAGCCGGAGAAGGCGGTGAATCTGTTGGGTTGGCCGTGCTAGGGGCAAAGCCCGAGCGAGGGAGGCCATCGCTGAGGCTGGTGATGAATCTCGTGGGCGGTTGAATCTGTATGTTGGTAGGTATGGCAGACGCTCCAGGAAAGGGAGGTAATGTACCAAAGGCAAGGTACCTCGATGGTGCTTGACTATGCTCTGGGAAATACAATTCCCAACGAGGCGCAATGCGAAGGGTTGGTGTCGGGAAGGCGGTATACGGTTCGCAAAGGCACTCGATTTGTGTCCCTTTTCAAAATAGGACGTGCAAGAGTAGAAAGTAAACGTAGCTCACCGATTCAAGGAAACCACAGATCGGAAACTCCCTCCATCTGCTGCGGAGGTGGGGTAGCTGCCCGCTTATAAGTCAGTCCGCACTTGCTCCGTGGGGTAAGTAAACAGGGGGAAACAGCCTGCATGAGGGGTCATCACGGACGCTGCACACCGCAGCTTTCACTCGTTTCCACTACCCACAACAGATGTATACCTCCACCACTTAGGAGGAGACCGCATAATCACCATTCCCCAAACGCACTGGTAAGGCGATCAGATGCAATGCAACCGCTCATATACTAGAACAAACTATATCGCCGTGCCCAGACCAGCGCCGTTGGCCCTACTATCTAGCTCCCTTCGCTTGCTATGTTTATGCCAATCCCTAACTCACATGCGGAAAACACCGAATTTCGTCGCTCCAGCCTTAACCTCGTTTCGTCCCCCCATCGCCGCCCTTAGCCCTAGGCCGAGATACCTCCTCGTATGCTCGGGGGGGATCACACCGTCGTCCCATAACCTAGCGCTGGAGTACACCGCCTCACTCTCCCGCTCGATCCTCTCCTTTAACGCCGGATCGGCACTCTTTCCTACCGTCTCCATGACCGCCGCAAGCTGCTCACCACCCATGACGCCGATTCGCGCATTCGGCCACATCCACAGGAACCTTGGGCTGTATGCTCGACCACACATGCCGTAGTTTCCTGCTCCGTAACTGCCACCGACCACCACCGTGAACTTGGGCACGTCGGCACAGGCCACCGCTGTCACCAGCTTTGCTCCGTTCTTCGCGATGCCCTCGCGCTCTGCGTCGGCGCCCACCATGAACCCGCTGATGTTCTGCAAGAAGACGAGCGGGATCCCCCGCTGCGCACAAAGCTCGATGAAATGCGCCCCTTTGACCGACGAGCTGCTGAACAGGATGCCGTTGTTGGCTATAATCCCAACACGTTGCCCATATATGGTCGCCCAACCCGTTACAAGTGTTGTGCCGTAGTCCCGCTTGAATTCGGCGAAGCGTGAACCGTCAACAAGTCGTGCGATGACCTCGTGAATTGGCAGCGGCCTGCGCAAGTTCGTAGATGCAATACCCTTCAGCTCCTCTGTCGGGTAAAGTGGCTCGTCGACCGTCTTCTCGGCGCTTGACACCATCTCTTTTGGCTCCGAAGGCCAATTGAGATTGCTGATACACCGGCGCACGAGAACAATGGCATGGGCGTCATCTACCGCAAGATAATCCGTCACGCCCGATACCGACGAGTGCATCTTGCCGCCACCGAGGTCCTCGGGGCTGACCACCTCGCCCGTCGCAGCCTTGACCAGCGGCGGTCCCGCCAGAAAGATGTGCCCCTGTTCCTGCACGATAATGCTCTCGTCGCTCATGGCTGGCACGTAGGCGCCGCCGGCCGTACAAGGACCCATGACGACCGAGATCTGCGGGATGCCCTTGGCCGACATCCGCGCCTGGTTGTAGAAGATGCGCCCGAAATGGTCGCGGTCGGGGAAGACATCTGACTGATGCGGGAGGTTGGCACCACCAGAATCTACCAGATAGATACACCTACAGTTGCGACCAGGTCAGTATATGCATCGCAGCCCACGCTACCACATGACCGGGTATACATACGGAAGGTTGTTCTGCTCTGCCACCTCCTGCGCTCGCAGATGCTTCTTTACCGTGATCGGATAATACGTGCCGCCTTTTACCGTACTGTCGTTGGCGACAATGACACATGTCACGCCCTCCACCACGCCGACGCCCGTGATGATGCCCCCAGACGGCACCTCGGCCTCCGGGTACAGCTTGTGCCCCGCCAGCGGCGACAGTTCGAGAAACGTCGTCCCCGGGTCTACGAGCTCCCGGATCCGTTGGCGCGGGAGCATCTTCCCGCGCTCACGGTGCTTTTGGCGCGCTTTGGGCGGCCCGCCCTGTTGTACCTGCTGTGTCAGCCCCTCGAGCTGGGCAACGGCCTCGCCCATGAGGCGCGTGTTCTCCTTGAACTCGTCGGAGCTCGGGTCCACGTTGGTCTTGATGGTGGATATTGCGGCAGCATGATGTGGGGAGGTAGATGTCGTGGAAACCGACCGCCGGAGATTTGTTGGTGTTGTTGTCGGTACGTGGGCGTTGATGGACGAGTGAGTCGAAGGGACTCTCATCAAGCAGCTGACCAGTTGGCGACTCAATTGCCGCGAGGCGACCTTTGGGGTCGACATGAACGCCATTGTTTAACGTGGGATTGAGGAGGACCTGCAAGTTGCATGAACGACAATTGACCGAGGATATGGCTACATATGAGGAGTTCACCCTCGTCTTCCGGCAAGGAACAGGGAGGGGTGCTGATCGGGGTGTGTACCTCGCATCCGTTCCTGAGATGGGTTGCTGCGGCCCGATGGTAGCCGAGTGTTGTGGCACGAGGATCAAGGTCGGGGCAACGACGTAATAAAGCTCGGCATAGCCAGCGGCGTAAAGGATTGTCCCATTTCAACATAAACAGGACGAATTGAGCTCGATTCTTCACCAAAAAGAGACCCAATTCCTCAATCCCCTTTTCCCGCCAACGTCAGCACCAGAGAAATGTCCACCACCAGGATACCCCGAGCGCTGCTGCGCTGCAGTCGGCCGCGGACAGCAGCCAACCCCAATCCGCTTCCCCACCAATTATCCACTCTCGGCCCCGCGTCCACATCAACGACAGCGTTCATCCCATCTCGACGAACAGCAGTTACAGCACCAGCAGGAGGCCACTGCCTTCGCCAGAACCAAGACCAGAGACGCCATGCCTCATCTTCCACGCCGCCTTCCAAACACCCGAAGGGCTTCGAGCCACCCTCGCCCTCCGATCTTGTTGAGCTACGCGAGCGCGTGCAGGAATTCGTGCGCCGCGAGCTGACCGAGGAGGTAGCCGCCGAGACCGATAAGTCCAACAGCTTCCCGAATGATATGTGGGCAAAGATGGGAGAGGCAGGCCTCTTGGGTATCACAGCAGATGAGGACGTCGGTGGACTGGCGCTGGGGTATCAGGCGCATTGCGTGGTGATGGAGGAACTCTCGCGCGCCAGCGGGTCCATTGCACTCAGCTACGCAGCTCACTCACAGCTGTGTGTTAACCAGCTACAACTCAACGGGACCGACGCGCAGAAACAAAAATACATGCCAGACCTGATTGCTGGCACCAAGGTGGGCGCGTTGGCTATGTCCGAGCCTGGCGCCGGCAGCGACGTGGTCAGCATGCGTACGCGCGCCGAAGCTGTCGATGGTGGTTACCTGATTAATGGGGCTAAGATGTGGATCACCAACGGACCCGATGCCGATGTGGTCGTCGTCTACGCCAAGACGGCGCCCGACGCCGGTTCCAAGGGCATCACGGCCTTCATCATCGAGCGTAGCTCCAAGGGCTTCGCCTGTACACGCAAGCTCGACAAGATGGGCATGCGTGGCAGCAACACGGGCGAGCTGGTGTTTGAGAACGTCTTCGTTCCGGCCGAGAATGTCCTCGGCAGCGTCGGCGGCGGGGTCCGCGTTCTGATGGAGGGCTTGGATCTAGAGCGATTGGTGCTCAGCGCAGGACCGCTCGGCCTCATGCAGGCCGCCCTCGATGTCGCGCTCCCGTACGCACACACGCGCAAACAGTTCGGCACGCCCATCGGGCACTTCCAGCTTGTGCAGGGCAAGATGGCCGACATGTACACGAAACTTCAGGCCTCCCGCGCCTACACATACGCCACGGCGAGGGCCGTCGACGAGCAAGGGCTTGTCAGGACTCACGATTGTGCCGGCGCCATACTCTACGCCGCGGAGCGGGCCACCGAGGTCGCCCTCGACTGTATCCAGGTCCTGGGCGGCATGGGGTACGTCGAAGAGATGCCTGCCTCAAGGATCCTTCGAGACGCCAAGCTCTACGAGATTGGGGCGGGAACATCAGAGGTCAGGCGAATGGTTATAGGACGTGCGTTCAATAAGGAGTATGCCCATCTGTCAAGTTAGACGCTCCGTGGGCATGCGTGTGTGTTAAAAAGCGGAATAGAGAAATATTTCACCATTGAGAGGAGAGGCCGGACTTTGCAAGCGACACTAGCTCCCTGCAGCAGCAATTCCTGGGTAAAGTCGGAATGCGTTCCCTTTCGCCTCTTGCTGCACAGAACACCTCCCGTCCCGCGGCAAGGCAAGGCGGCGCGCTTTTTCCCTCTTCCCGCTCTTTCCTTCTGCTGATCATTCGGCTCGCCTGTGCGCTGTGTTCGCTTGCCTTCGGTGCGTGCGGTTCGTGCGGAGCTACCTCAAAATACCACGCGGCCGAGCGGCCGAGCCGCCCCGGATCCTTGTGCCCGGCCCCTTTTTGATGATATGATGATGACCCCCACTCACTGGAGGATCGGCTGATGGGGAGCCGCACAACCAAAGTTGGCGGAATACCGGAAAGGTGGGGATGGGAGGATGCTGGGTCCTGAGTCTTCCCCATTCGCGGATAAGGAACGCGGGAAAAGATTCCGTTTGATTCAATTCGCAGCTGGCGATCCGTGTCGGTCAGTGACGGTCACGCGCCGCCCCAAAGGGTACTCATCCGCACCAGCAAGGAGACAAGAACACCACCCAGTCGGGTAGGATGTGCCTGGTACATGTGTTTCGCTTTATCCTCATTCCGCTTCTTTGGATTGGATAATTCCCCCTTGGGTCTTCCGAGACCGGTGAGAGAAAGTTGCGGGAGCTCACCCATATCATGTTGCAACATCGGTGTGCCAGGCCATTAGGGCACCGCGCAGGATGACTGCATCTCGAGTCTTTGAGCCAGAATTTTTTTATGACAATCCTGTCATATGCGTGCGATTCCTTCACGTCTTATTTCCTCTTTGGGCCTTCCGCATCGTCGTCGTCGTCGTCCATGCCGGCGCCGACAGCCATCACCCAAAACGGAACGCTGTTTTGCAATCCGTATTGTACAGGAGATGGAAGACCCCCCCCCCTCCCCCCAAGTCGAACGACTTGAGTAGTGGCGAAGCCGATGAGGAGACGTAGATTTGCGCTCGCATCACTCTCCTCAAAGAAGAATTGGTTAAACTAGCATTATTCTCGGATAAGGGAGCCTGTAACTGCGGCCTGCGATCCGAGTCGAATTTTCTCGAACCTGAGGGTTCTGAGGTGTCATTGGCCTGTTGGCGCGCTCGAGCCTTCATCTTGCAGAAATGAGTGCAATACGAGTTGTTGTCCTCGTGCAACGCCCGAGTCTCTGGGCGGTTAAGCAACAGCGAAGACTCAGGAGTGTCATGAAGGAGCCGGTGGAAGCACAAGACCATCGGGAACGCAAAATAGGCGAGGCTGTGTTGCTGATTTATATCACGCTCCTATCGACGCCGCTCAGTAGTGTTGGCGCGAAAAGGATGGCTCTGCCGCTTTGGGAAGGCATCAATTGTTAGCGGTTCATCTCGTTGCTGGGGCTCTCGACCGGCGCTGAGATAGCGTCGCATCTAAGTTTGAACTTCACGAGAGGAATCTAGACGAGGAGCAGCAACGGAGAGATTCCACAAGACGTGCATGATGAATCCCCCTTGTGCACAATAGCAGGCGGTAGGCTGCAATCTCGATCATGCATTCCGCACCGATTCGTCGCCATTAGGAGACACAGCAGCAAATACGTCGAGATCGGCTTCATAGACCCTTGAGCACAAGAATATTCCACAAAGCTCAAAACGTTGTTACCCCTGGAGTTACCGCGAGTCCTCCCAGCTTTCAAACTCCCAGGGAGTTAATTGAGGATTCCGGTTGCCGCGTTAAAGCGAGCTTGTCCGAGTATGTGTTGATTGGCCGGGGGCGCGAACTCGGGTACCGCTACCGCAAGGTTGGTATTGTCGTCGACCAAGCACAGGTTCAGCGAGGATATCATCTCCGATCGAGGCCAATTTATGAAGTGCCAAAAGGTTGACCCTCTCTTGGCTGAGAATGGGTGAGCTGAGAGCCATGCCGTTGATGCGGTCGGCCCCTCACCGCCATCTGATAGGATGGTCATCCTGGGCGAGAAACATGTGTAGTGCGTTTCGTAGAGGACTGTTGGGACAGCTATTTCAAGCTGGTGCCTTGCCGACGGCATCCCGGCTTCGGAGCTAAATCCCCGTGTGGGCCTGTCTGTGCTACGGGACGCGGAAGCTTCGCAGGGGAGGGGTGCGATCAGAATTCCAGGCCAGGCAACGACCCACCAGTCGGTGAGTAGGGATTCGTTCAAGAAAGGTTGTACAAGTCGTGAGGAGACGCCATAGCAGGCGCCTTATATGTGTGATCCGAGCATGGTTGACGAATTTAGATTGGGAGCTTCACGACCAGTTATGGCATTTTTGTTGAGAGCATACCTTAGCACTTGCTGTATGATCTGGTAAATTTTGCAGCAGGAGCTGACCCCAATGGAAAGTTGCGAGTCTTCCGATTCAATGACCCCGGCTGTGGCCGGCTTGATCGCGGATGCGGCGGGGAGAGCCGAGTAATCGACACAGGATGCCTGCGTCCCAGTCTATTTTTCTCGGCAGTTTGTGTTCCATCGGCGAGAGGTAAGGGAGCGTGCCAGCAGGTTGGATCAGAATGGTGATGAGCCGTCCATAAATGCATGGGAACGATCGGCCTAACGCTCTGGGGAACGCGGTCGGCAACAGGCTAATACCCCGCTGTTTGGCGAGGGCGGCACGCGGTAACCCGGCGCTGGGAGGTGAAGCCTGATAATCACCGTCGACCAGACCCTGAAAGTCAAGACCGCATATTTGCAGCTGCCCAGTCGTCCACCACCACGTTTCCCGGGAAAATAGCAGAGATTATCAGGCCTCCCTGGGATCTGAGCCCAGCTAAAGCTTGAGTGGCCAGCATGCAGGTTCGAATATCCTATGCTCGGGTCCTTTGTTAGGGCATTGGTGGGGGGCACCGGGATCTTCAGAATGACTTGCAGCTGGCTGGCGGTACTCTCTCATGCCCAGCCTCACATCCTCACCGGTCGCTCTGGCCGCTCACCGGCGGTTTGGTTCTGCGGAGGCGGTTGAGCCCGCGTACTGGGTACTTGGGACAAATCGCGCTTCCCATTTGGCTCATTCGCATGTATGCCCGCCCACCTGCCTGAGATAGGAAGCCGTGATTTTTGTTGATAAAGGAGCAACAAGGACCCTTTGGGGTCAGCAGCATTGGGCAAGTAACACACCTGCTTCCTGCTTCCTGCTTCATTTGGCCTGAGTTTCCTGAACCGCGATTCAGCACACCAGCCCCAGCATACAGACAACCGCTTAGAGGGCAATTGCTCGAAGCTGTGACGTTGGCCAGTATAGTCAGCGAGCTGGCACAGAACTAGATTCCATCGCCATTTAAACGAAGCTCTCCGAGACCACGGCCCTCTGCTGCTTGAAAGATGGCTGTCGGCTGGCTGGAGGGCATCGACACGAGCATGGAGTTCCGTCCAGCTGACGCCCTCGGCATGTCGTGCGGCACAGTAACGCTGGATCTCCCTCGTGGACGGGTGCTCCTAATCTGGAACAAGCAGCTTCGCATCCATCAGCTCCCAAAGGGAAGAAGGAACATCGACGAACCGATGCTGAGTGCGGCTCTTCGGGAGACGTACGAGGAGACTGGAATACATGTCACGCCCTTGAGGCTCAACATCGCCACACGGGCAACGCTTCCAGCGGATGAGCAATCGCTCAACGGTCGACAGGAAAAGAACCCAGACATCACCGATGGACGTCCCAGCACCGAGTTCATCGGCGCCTGCCTCTATCCAGACCCGCAGTCGGAAACAGAGTCGTTGAAAACGGTATTCTACTACGCCGCGACGGCGGACTCCACAATAAATCCGCACACCGGAACTCAGGAAGCATGGGAGAAGCTCGAAGCCCGCTGGGTATCTATCGCCGAGGTTGCCGGGACCTTGTATTTCCAGGGGGAAATCGCCGCTGTTCGGAAGGCTGTGGACGATGTGAAGAAGACCGGTTACGCCATCGGTGGCATTGGTAGCTGATATTTCCAAAGAGCGGCTGAAGACACATTCGGAGTTTGGAGGAGCATGAGCTTGGTACGGATACAACCTGCAAGGGTTCCCCAGCTCGAAGACGGGAAGGGATGCTTGTGGGCAGTATTCTTTCCTTAGCCATTAGTCGCAATATTCATTTGTACGTGTTTGCGCGGATGCCTCAAGCGAGCCGAGCCGATGAGTGCTGCTTGTCAGTGTGCGAATGCGTGGGCCGAGAAGAAGGGTGTGGCAATCGCCAGTGTCATGGCGCCTAGGCCCGGCTATGGTGCCAGTTGACCCAAAGTACGGGGGTTTCGCTCGCCTCAGGCCATCATCTCGACACAGCTGCGACTTGCACTTTCTGACTTTGCAGCCCTTTGTAGGAACTTCGGGAGGGATTCGGTCAAAGCTCCAAGAGAGGGCATTGGCTCGAAGGGCGGGGCCTGGCGGTGATTGGTCGGGGCTCAGGCGGGGTAACCTGGGGATCCCCAGGCCGTCCAAGTGGGTGACATCACCGCAAGAGCTACTCGAGTACCCCTCCTCCCCCATCGGAGCAGCTTGACTGTGACCAAAGTCGCGAAACTTTTGGGACGTCTATGCGCTCGTGGCCTGCCACTTAACTCCGAACCGTCAGACCATAACAAAAATAAGACTCCATGAAGTGAAGGTAAGCCGGGCATATGGGGCAGAGTCATGCTTAGGTCCACTGCCAGCTCAGCGTCTTGCTGCCTTTGTAGGTTCCGAACAAGTACTTACGCGACTAGCTCCCATTACGTTTCAATAACCCTCTCGCCGAGTACATCGCGCACCATCCTGCCACACCTTCCACTACACAGGAATACGCTGCCATCCACCGCCAAGATGTCGACTATGCCAGCCAGCCATGGCCATAGCGAGGCGTGCTGCAATATCCCGCCTGTAGTCTCATCAGGCTATAGCGCCAAGGGACTTTACGAAGAGGTGGATGGTCTCAAGACATGTACCATACCCAAGTCTCCGTTGGCAACTGAATCTGGCTAATATGTGATGGTAAAGATGTCACTGGTCCGGAGGACGCTACGAAGGGTATTGTCATGATCTATGACATTTTTGGGTATTTCGACCAAACCATCCAAGGTGCCGATATTCTCGCGACAAGCGACGACACCCACAAGTATAAGGTGTTTATTCCGGACTGGTACGTGGCGTCCCGAGGGCTGAAGGCCCGATGCATCTGGCTCTCTTCGGGTGATTAGGTTCACCTGAGCAGCCAAACTCCGGATTGCTCAGGGCTGACCAAGCTCCTAGGTTCCAAGGCGACCCGTGCCCTATTGAATGGTACCCCCCGAACAACGAAGAGAAGCAGAAGAACCTTGGCGCTTGGTTTGGCAAAAACCCTCCGCACGGTGTCGCCGGAAGGCTTCCGGGCTTCGTCAAGGCTCTGGAGGCTAAGTACCCATCGGTCAAGTCGTTTGGTATCCTTGGGGTTCGTGACCATATCTGTAGCTCGACTCGGCGAGAAAACTGGCTGACTTGACAACACAAACAGTTCTGCTGGGGTGGCAAGGTGGTTTCGCTCGTCACATCCGGCGACTCCAACCCCTTCGCAATCGCTGCTGAAGCACACCCTGCGATGGTTGATCCCAAAGAGGCTGAGAACATCAAGGTGCCACTGATCATGCTGGCATCAGGCGAAGAACCAGAAGACGAGGTCAAGCAGTTTGAGGATAACCTCAAAGTCAGCAAGCATGTCGAAATCTTCAAGGACCAAGTTCATGGGTGGATGGCTGCCAGAGCCGATCTCTCAAATGATAGGGTCAAGGAGGAGTATGCTCGCGGATATAAAACCGTGCTGGGCTTCTTCGCCAAGCACTGGCTCTGAACTGGTTTTGATCGGGGGATGCTTGCGATCCAGTGCGCCATTGAGATAATGATTCAATAACATTATGCTTGAACAATACTATTGCTCTGTGTTTATGAACGGGCCCCCATGTGCTGCCTCAGGGTTACATGTGCCGTATATCAATCGCCCCTGCCCACCCCAAACGCCTCTCGTGCTCAGTACTGAAGAGGTATCTGTCTAAAGTGCCTCGCTCGCCCTGCTCCTATTCTGACTAAGGGTTTCCGTATTGCTGAGTTACCAGACACAGACCCGAAACAGCCACTTGTACATAAGGAAAAAAGATTATAGTCACAGCCGTGTGTTTCCGACACGGTGCTGTTTGTGCGTTGATCATCGGTGTTTCACTACCCTTGGGAGAAAACCCCAAAATCATTCGGCCAACCCGAACAATTTCCTTAGAGTCCCGAACTTCTTCTTCTTCGTCGACGTTGTCCCCGCCACACTCGGTGCGTCCAGGCTCATGACGCCCGCCGACACTGTTCTACGCTGCAGGAAGCCAGGTTGTGTGCTGGAACCAGCACCGATGCCGCTCAGCCCGCTGAGCGTCCGCGTGCCCAAATTACCCGACTTTGTGCTAGGGCGCTGGGGTGGTGTGTGGATGAATTCCCTGTCGTGGAGGCCAGCGCTTGCTACCTCCGCTTCAGGAGACGCAGCCAGGGCTAGCGGCGAAGGGAGTTCGGCGCCAGCCACCGCATTGTTATCAGTGCTGCCTATCGAGCGGGCAAGGCTCACCACCCGTTTCTGTAACTTCGGGCTCCTGGGTGTCGGCACTGCTTTCTCTTCACCCGCAACCCTTTCCTCAGCCTCGGCTTCAGCTTCAACCTCGCTTCCATCGCCCCTAATACCACGAAGCTGGCTGAGGTTTCGTTCCAACTTGGTATCCCGTCGGGCTGCGCTCTCGGTTATGGCGGGGCGCGAGATCTTGCCGGACGAGTCATGTTTCTTGCGGCGCAACGCGGTCATGATGCTGCTACGCTTAGATGCCACAGAAGCGGGACGCCCCATAACCTTTGTGGTGCCGACGGTCATTACCGCCGGGGCTGTCTGCGAGGTGGCAAGGCGGCCCGATCCTGACCTTGCGAGCCGAAGGTTCGTGCTTGGGGATTGGGGAACTGCAGAACTAGCATGATTCTGCGAACGTTGCTGTTGCGTATTCGTAACAATGCTTCTGTCAGGAAGTTCCTCCGATTCCTCAAGCTCTTCTGGCAAGGCCGTACTGGCAATGGAGTCTTGATTTCGTAGTGACCTGGGCATTGCTTTTGGCAAGACAATTGGCGACACGGCCTCGTCGCCGCTGGAATCCTCAAATCGACTACGAAACCCGCTCTTCCCACCGTCGCCATCTTCATCGCTCGAGTCGCCAAATCTGCTGGAGAACTGAGATCCCGAGGCACGATTTCCGGCCTTCTTTGAGCCAAAGCCGGGGATGCGCAGGCCGCTGGGGCTCTTCTTCCTCTCGCTCGAAGAGTCACGCAAAGTCTGGCGCATATTCGACCCAATAGGCATGCTGACCGGTGGCCCATCTGCATTGCGCTTGAATGCAGAGCTGGGTGGAGATAGAGACCTGAGGGAGAATCTTTTGCCGGTGGGCTTGTCAGTGGGTTTGTCGAATTGGGCGACCGGAGGCGACGCATGCCGCATCGACGTCCGAAACCCAGAGACATGAGCCGCAGTCCCAGGTCGGGTACGCTTGAAGCTACTCTCGCTGCTGGTCGATCCGCGCCTTTTGAGAAGCAAGGGCTGCTGACTCCGCTGCAAACTTTGTTTTGACATGCTCTGGTGCTTTACTGTTGAAGGTTGGGCTGCCATTGACACTGGACGTGCGTCAAGTTGTCTGGTCCGGTTTGGCTGTGCAGAACCACCGTCGACGCCCGAGCTGCTTGGGCGCATAGATTTACGCAAACGAGGGGCATCGCCGCTGGTGACTGCCGATTGCTTTGGCGGGTGGCCGCGCAATGTCGTCGGCATTGATGATCGGACCATATCCTCCTCCACCCACCTAGTGCCAGGCTGGATCATATAACTGCGCTCGACCGGCTGTGACTCGGCTCGTTTTTGTTGCTGGGCAACCATCTGTTGCGCCATGTGGACAGCTAAAGCCTTCCGCTCCGAAGTTCTTCGCTCGACAGACTTCTTTTTCTTAGGCTTCTGTACGACCTTTATTCCTTCGAGGTCTCCCTCGACGCCTGCATCTTCCGTTGCCTCCTGTTCCAGCTGGGCCCGCTTGTCTGCGGTGAGGCTTCTCCAGTATGCTTTGACCTTCTCCCACTCATCTTGAGGCTCCGCAGGCTCGGTAGAAATCTCGGATTGGAGGGACTGGGGGGCGCCGGCAGTGGACGATGTTGGGGCCTGAATTTCAGGTTTGATATAGTCATGGATTGTTGATGATGGCTGGGGGGTGTTTTCTTGTGAGATAGTATTTGCGGTAGTTTGAGTAGCTACGGGAGCTCCGAGCACGGCGTCGAGGGACTGGAAGCCATCGCCTTCGGTTTCAGAGAGGTCCTCGTAAGCGTCACTGTAAATGCTGCTTTCTGAGTCGCTTGAGGTTTCCGCCGTCGGCGAAGTGATGGATTGGCTTGCAGCTGGTGGCGTGGACGTCGGTTCTTTTGACTCAAGTGCTACCAGCGTGGCGCCCCTGGAACCTTCAGGGGCAGACAGGTCCGAATCATCCTCGGGAAAGCCGCCCGGGACATCGAGAAAGAAGGACGACTCACTTGATTTCTTTTCTACGATCGGAGGGGTAGGCTGCGAAATCGAGATGGTAGGGACTGCGGTCTCGATTCTCGTTGAACCGTTCAGTCCTTGCTTTTCATCAAGCGCCAGAGACTCGACCGGAGGAGAGTGATAAGGCTCCTTGGTGTCTTCTTCAGCCACTTGCTGGGTCTCAGATCCTGAGCTGCTCGAGGTTGAAGTGTCGCTGATATAGCCGCTACCTTCGACACTGGTTACCACTGGGGGTAATGGCTCCCTATACCTCGACGTGTTTGCCGGGATTTTGGACCTCTCTTCCTGTTCCCTCGCCAATTTCGCGCCAACGGCGAGGTCGGCGTTATGTTGATCCAAGGTATCATCGTCCGCGGGTGTTTCCGAGAATTTCGGCGTTATCAAACCATGCAACCTCTCTGCGATGGGTCGGATAAGTGGTCGCTCTCCCTCATCTTGTACTAATTCCCGCGGCTTCCTGTCTCTAACGCTACCGAAACTCGGCAGTGCTGGTCGGGGCTTCATGATTTCGTCATCGTCGAGCGGAGGCAAATCTTTTTTGCGTCCAATACTGCTATACCATGGCCGTCGGGCGGCATTTTGAGGGCTAGCAAGTACCGGAGAATCAGACCGATTAGGTGAGGAGGATTCACCTACCACTGCGGTATTTCCATCGTCGAAGCTCACTCGCACAGACTTTTTGCGAGGAACTGGTGGATCCTCGCGCGAGTTGACGCCACCCGACGCCTCTGAGGTGTCGTCAGAGGGCGATGCCCCTCGACACGGACTGCTGCTGTGCTTCAAGGCAGATTTCCGCGGGGAAACCGACCGCGGAGGGGGCGAGTGCCTAACCGTCAGGTTGTTACTAACAGAGCCGAAATGAGCCTGTCGAACAGGGCTGTTTGAGGTGGCCCGCTCTTGGTGTGCGCGAGACGGGCGCGGAAACTCGAACAATGCTTGCTGGGCAGTCTCTTTGGCTGCAGCATCAGTTGGCTGTGACGTCCCAGAAGAAGCTTCGGTCTCCTGAAAAGTGGGCGGTGGTGATAAAGCGACAGGCGCATCAAGAAACGGCACAGCCTCTCCCACTTCTTGCGTGCCCATGTGGGTTCTAGAACCCGTCCCGGTACCGACTCTTTGCCTTGCTGGCACCGCGTCTAGAGCCTCAGAAATTATTATTGAATGTTCTTTGTCGGTTTCGGTCTCTAACTCGGGCTCTTCCTCAACGACAGAGGGTTGTCTCTTAACGGTCTGCTGTGGGAGCTCCCAAAAACTTGATGCCATAACTGAGACGCCTGCAGGGGCGACATCAGAGAGGTGGGGCTGAGATGTTGAGTCGTCGGCAGTGCGATGTTTCTCCTGCTTCTGTGTGTCTATTCTCGACGGGTTAATAGTGGCCCCCGGTTCGTCAAATTTTTCCGAGTTTTTCACTTGAGTAGGGCGTGGCAGTGTTGAATTTAAAATCTCGGGAGCGGCTTTTCCGACCTGAAGATTCTTCTCTGGCTCGGTAGCTAAGACATTAAACTTATTACGGCCCATGGTACCTTTGGCGAGATATGAACCTGTTCTCTGGGGCGTTTGCTTCTTTCGCTTAGAGCCTGTGGGCTGCTCGGAAACTCCTCGAACTGCCTGCTCAACCGCCCGTAAGTTGGCTTGTGGGACCATCCTCCGTGAGTTTGGGTCATAAACAAGCACTTGGTCAGAAGGTTTGAATGCTGGGTCGTAGGAAGCCCCAGGAGTTGAATGTCGTTTTTTAGACAAGGGCTTCACAGGCCTTGACGGTTGTGACGGTTGTGCTTGGCGCAAATCAGGGGCGGCCTTTGACCAAGTCTCCGCCGAGTTGCTCGTGTCAACGGGAGAAACAGAAGACCCAACCCTTCCTCTTGTTGGATAGGAGAAGTTAATGGAGGAGGTGCGGCTGCTCGGTCTGGCAACCTCAACTTTCTGCTCTCCACGGGCAGCTTGGGGCGGACTTGATGGCGGGCTTGCCATGGCTGGGTCCGTATGACGAACGTTACGAGGATCGCCCAGTTTTGATGCGCCAAACCAGGCCGGGGCATCTTCAGATCCTAAACTTTGCGATGCAAGTCGCAAAGGAGTTGCACTGACACCCGAGCTGATGGCTCTCCGGTGTGGCCGCACCTGTTCCGTCATGATTTCCGGCTGTCTCGGTAAAGCAGGTACTGGAGGCATCTCCTCCGATGCCGCGTGGCCGAGAGACTGGCTCTGCCGATGCGCTGACCCGCTGCTGGTAGGCCGGTATGGACTCGGACTCCGAAACGTCCTCTCGGTCATAGAGCTGCTGCTCCCGCGTCGGCGCAAGCCGGGTCTCTCGTAGTTGTCAGGCGAGCCAGTTGATGACGCGATCGATGCGCTGCGGCGCATGGTGCGCTTTGTCTGGACCTCTGCTACCTTTGTTGGAGTCGTCGGTCTCGCGGCGAGCGCAGCAGCAGCAGCTGCTGCAGATAAGGAGGAGTTCGACTCATGGCGTTTGAAAACGGCAGCAGCAGCTGTCGCGGCGCTCGGATTTGCAGTCGCTGTGGTAAGTGGCTGCTTGGTAGACGGCATGGTTAGTCAATATTCGCTCAAGCCAGTGTCGCGACGCCGGAGAGTAAGAGGGCCAGGTCGCGAACTTTGCGCATGGCAGCCCATCAGTTCGGACGATGATCCCAATGTGGGCGCAAAGAATCCTAGCGGACGTGGAGGTCGATAGTTATGTCAAGGTCCAAGCTGCAGCCCGCAGAGAGGCGCATCAAAAGAAAGAAGCAGAAACAATGACGACATACCGGATTTGGAGGCCGCTGCCTTCGAGTGCCGAACATTTGACTTTGCTGTCTTGCTGTCTCGTGGCCTATCGAGACTCGACGGCTTGGTCGCCTGGGCTGGAATTCATGGGATATGGATGCGAGGGTGTCTTGAGATGTCGGACCAGGTTAAAAGAGGGTGAGCTGAGATGAGATGCGAGCCTCGTGGGACGGATTGAGACGAGACTTCTTCCAAGGTTGGGTGATTGAAATTACCTAACGGGCTTATCGCTGACGGCGGAGGCGGCGGCGGCAGGGGTTCGGGCTCTATCCGCACCGCTCCAGTGTATCGGCACGCTAGCCCTATCTGGGTCTGTGTGAATCCTCTTCCCCTCTGGATAACTGCGTCATCCTCGCGCGCCGTTTTTGCCGGCAGAAGTCTCAGGTCCCCGCGCGACAGTTTTGACATCCACATGTGAACCGTTTTTTGCTTGTTTGTGTGAACCACCTACAGACTGCTCTTGACACTTATACCTGATCGGGGGGTCTCATGTTGAGGTGGGCCTTCGTGTCTCGGAGTCGTGAAGGGTTTGCCGTAGTTCGATCGTTGGAGACTTGTGCGATGATGTCCTAGATATTTGATTACCTAGATAGATATCTGAATATAACACAAATCGAGACATTGATTGATGTTGCACCGCTTCCCAGCCCGTTCGATCTCAAACACAGAATAATTTATGCATACTACCATGCTTTGAACGACGAAGCATATCTCAAGGGATCTTCAAGTCTTCCCAAATGCCTGACTCGGTGGCTTAGGAGGGTGATCCCCCACCAACTACTTCATGACATAGTTGGGGCCCTGCAGAGAAGCGTTTAGTTTTATGGAACAAAAACACTGGTGCACTGTGTACTGATCTCAATCTTCACGCACAATCGTGGTTTGGTCCTCGAGAAGTATTAACATCAATAGCATCAATAATCAACACCCGGTGACGGACTACTTTGTACTCCACAATATCCTACCTAGGTATATACAGACTGGTCTAACGTCGCATTACAGCGGAGAGGTGGAGAGGGGGGTTCTCAAATATCTATGTAGAATTGTTGATTGGGTCTTGGTAGTGGCAGACTCAGCAACCTATCAGGGACACTCTTGAGCCTCCGTGACAAGCTCCCAAGTACCGATTCCTAATTGCAAGTCCCCGTCCATAATTGTTTGACAAAGTCCTTTATCCAGCTAATATCTCAACATGCAGACTTGGCAACATGATAGCTGCCCTTTCTTCCGGGGCAACTTGTATTGATCGAAACTCGCATTTTCGTCTGCCTGGTCGAGGATCTGGGTGGGACACTTCACCTGCACCACCCACAAAGCAGCGTCAAAGCTTTCGATGGCACCCTATGGCAAAGGGTTGCTCTTATGTTCCGCCTTCGACGCAGGGTGAGGGATCACCGGCCGGTGGAACTGGAATATTGCCTTGTTGAACGATATGACCCAACTCGTCCCCAAGTGGGGGTATCTCGTCGTCGGGGTCATAGTCTTCGTCGTAGTCCTCCTCGTCCCCCTCCTCACAATATCCTTCCTCGCTCTGTGTACCCTGGCTGTAATTGCTGTTGGACGGGCCATCTTGGATACCAGAAGCTTGATTGGGGTCCTGGGTCGAGTTGCTTGTCTTGGCCGGAAGTTTGCTATGTTTCTTGCCCTTGTGTTTGCCCTTCTTCATCCTCTCCCACTGGGCTCTTCGCTGCTGCTCCAATTGGCGTTGCTTCCGATCTGCAATCTCATACTGCCGCACTAGAGCCTCCGGAGGCTGTCCGAAAATCGACTCGTATTCACAGAAGTGACAGATCCAGATTTCCTCGGGCTTGGGAGGATGACGTCTGTTGTAAAGCAGGGTCTCCCGTCGCCGGGCTTTAGCAGCGGCCGCATACTCTTTCGCGGCGCTTCTGCGCGAGGTTTTCTGCGCGGGGGCGGGCTGATTCTGGGCGTTAGTGCCATTCTTTGCCGCGCCTTCTTTCTGTACGGTCTCGGTAGCTTGGGATCCTGCAGGAGAGATGTGGTTAGGCTGGGTTGCCTGACTGCCTCGCTGCCAGTTTTCATTCCCTGGGCGGCCAGGAGTTTGTTGAGCTGGAATGGCAGCTCTACGATCAGATCCTGGCCAGGCTAATGAGCCGGGCACTTGGGAGTCGCAAGTGAAGGTGAACTGGGTCGATGCCGGGCTGCGTTTCGTGGAAATTTGCTGGTGCAGAAGACTCATATTCTCCTGACCGTGCTGCGGAAGTTTCTCTGCATTCGCGATCGCAGTGGAGATAATTCCAGTGTTTTCCGCTTTGAGAAAAGACGTCAGCCAAATATGAATCAACAAACGATAGTGGAAAGGAGGACTGTGCTAGGGGGAGGGCATAAAAAACTAAACTTACAAGCGCCAGATGCCCACTGACCGGACCGTACCTTGCCATTCCTCCCGGTCCAGTTGTTAGTTGCGTCCGAAAGAGGTCTGAGAGGGCTTCTGCTACTCCGGAGTCGGCCATATCTTCCTCTACCAGGGCCAGGAACATTCTGACCTCCGGATGCGAAACTACCGGATCCATAGTATGGCGTAGATGTCGACCGGGCTGCCTCGTTGCTGCTATCCACAGACGGAGATGCACCAGAGACGGGCAGATTTCCGCCCCCAGAGCCATCATTAATTATGTGCATGCTGTTGAGCGCGGCATCGCCAGCACTGGGAATCTTGCGCTTCTTCTTATTGTTCGTGTTCTCGAACAGATCATAGCCATCGACAGAAGAAGCAGCTGAGAGTGTTAGTTGTGAGCCCGTGTGCCTTCCCTGGTCTGTTGTCTGTGGAGTCCGTGCCAGGCGGCCAACATGGTCAGAGGTCCCTCGGCCTCCCACGCCTGGCCGCAGTTCTTGACTGTTCTCATCTTCAGCTCCTACCCCGCCCTTCCCTGATCGCAAGCTGCCCTCTGAAATCCTGTCTCGAGCTACAGAGGTGGGGTCTGGCTCCTCATCTCGCAATGGGTAGGGGTATTGGAACAACGGAGAGACGACGCGCGGGGCCGGTGGGTATTGGATTGAATCGGCGACCTCGGGAGAAAGCCGTTCTCGTAGCCTGCGTTTCGGTAAGGGTCGTATCGGCCGATCGGAAAACAGAGCAGAGTCTGTATCCGCGGACATTGTCGAGTCTTGATGTTTTTCTGGTCGGATGAGGCACCTGATTAGCCATGACCACATAGAAAAGATCGCCATCGCTGCAGCTATGAGTGACAAAAGTCCAAGAAGCCACCATTCGACGGCAAGCAAGGTCGGCGGACCAGGACCTTGACTCCGTTGGGGCACCATGGAAGCCACACTGATCCAGAGAGGCAGGTGGTGAGAGTGAGAAGACGCAGTCGTGCCGATTTCCCAAGAAGGGTGAGGGGCGAGGGGCGAGGGACCAGAGGTGTTTGTTTTTAGACGCAGTCGCCGAGAAAGTGTGCAAGCAAATAAAGCCCACCTACCTGGCCAGTATCACATAGTACCCAATCCCGGACAACGCAGCTCCCAGGTGGCCGCGAACCCCTCCTTTCTCTCAGCTTCTTCCAAGCTGGCCAACAAGACACGAGCTCTCTTTCGACGTTACGAGCTCGGAAAAGGATTCGGAACGGCAAAAATACAACGAAGATGGCGTCGTGGGTGCGTCAACGGCCGTTCTGCGAGGATTCCTATCCAGAAAAGAGGCTAATCAGTCTCCAGTGTCCACGGGAAGGTTGCATTGAGATCCTGGCCTGTTCCTGAGCGGCCCGCAGACACCTTTCATGTCTACTGACATCGTGAAATGATGATCTGAGGCCGCTCAGAGGCTGGGTGCGGCCCCGGAGCTGAGGAAATGGCAAGAGGGGGGGGCTCCATCTTGGGCTCTTCTGCTGCTAGCAACCCACCTTGCAGCTCAATTTCCAGCTCAAACCGGCGTTCGGAAAAGATTGTCTTGTGTAGCAAGCGAATAACCTTGGGAGATGCTGGGATGATGAGCGAAAGGAACTTGCAAGGCTTCAACTATATGTGGATGGGGTTTGATTGCCGATCGATCCAAGGCTTGTGATAGTTATGTGATTAGGAGAACAGTGTTGCTTCCACGACCTAATGGAAAGCGCCTTACATAAGCAGATTCACTAGAGGCGTGGTTGGTCCGATAACTGGCCGTCACTGTGTGCTCCACAGCCCGTGACGAGTCACTCCTGCTTTCTATCGCGACCCTCTAGGTCTTTATCGGCTCTTCACATCGTGCATCGTGCCTATGGCTCTCTCCATGCATCACCGTATGGCCACGAACAGAAACGAAGACACAACTATTGCGCTTCTGGCTCAACTTACAGTCACACTGCCGCCATATCATCAATGTTAGGATCCGTTCAGCTGTTGTTTGCGCCAACATATTCGAGCCCCCACCAGGCCCATCACATGGGACCAACCTGGAACTCAGCGAGAAAGTAAAATCACTGGTGGCCGCCGTGATGTCATGTTGCAATGTCTGTCTTCAATCCGAGGGGGCAGCCAGTTCGCCCAATACATAAGTGGTGCATGAGCTCATTAGCTCGCGCACGAGGGCTCAGTCCTTAGGGTTAGGGTTACTTAGGGTTAGGGGGTTCTGCCAAAGGATGTAGAGGAAAAAGCAGCGCGGAGTCGCTTTTGGTCGTGCTCCGAGGCGCTTCTTCCCTCCCTCGTCCTGTCCTCTCACCACCACTGCGCCGGCCAGTGACCACACCCGAATCCGCTCCAAAGCTGACCAGTCATGAAAGACTCCCTCTCAACCAAAAGACAGCTTGAATTCAGCCGAACCGTCTGTAAATTGGCTTAACGAAAGCCAGCTCGCGGCCGGCCTCACCCAGCACCCAGCACCCAGCACCCAGCACCCACCTGCTCTCCTCCGCTTCCCTCACATCGCCCCGCCACTCGGCCGACCTTCCTCCTTCCCATCAACCCTTGCTGCGCTTGGGAAACGACTGGTCTGGAGTTATCCATTGGGTCATCAGTCTTGTCCTTCCATCCGAGCTCGCTCGTCGCTAGCAAACACAACATCGCCGCCACGCTTTAGCCCGACAAGCCCTTCGCGGAAAGTCGAAGAGACGGGACCGAAATCCTAAAGCCGCCCCTAGCCCATCGTATTCTCCGATACTCTCAGCTCTTGCCAAAACAGCTGCTTCAGCTGCTTGGTTGTTTGCGACCGAGATCCGCCTCCTACCACAAACTGGCTCGTTTAGCCACGCGCGACGTCCAGCTTCTACACCCTAAGCGAGCTCCAGAGCTACTGTCGGCACTCGAAGCACCACTCGAGGTGTATACGCGCGGCGCGTCTGCTATACCACATCTGCTCACCCGACCGCTTGTCTGCGGCGCTCGATGCAAGCAATGGCAGGAGCCGATCCGAGACGGTCCTCAAGAGCGCGGGTTACCCAGCCTATCTCTTCGACTTCCTCTAGTCTTTCCGGTCGCGTCGAGCGGAACTCTAGGCACTTCAAGACCGGCTCACCACCGAAGTCCACCTCGACTGGGTCCCTCTCTTCCGAACCACCGGAAGACACAATCACAGCCGAAGATACCTTCGGGAGTCGGCGTCGTACGCGTGGACAGATCGAGGATCGAGACAGGCCTGCGACTAGAACCGAGACCATCGAAATGGCGAATGGCGACGACGAAATTCAGGAGGAGGATGAAGCCGTGCGGTGTATTTGCGGTTACGACGACTATCCAGGTCCTCCACCAATCGACGAAGAGTCGAAGCATGGCTTGAAAGACTCGACAGATCTTGAACCCATATTTCCGACCGACCTCACTGACGACGCGGCGGGGTTCTTCGTGCAATGCGACCTCTGCAAGGTCTGGCAACATGGCGCCTGTGTCGGAATCATAACCGAAGAGTCAAGTCCTGATGAATACTTTTGCGAGCAATGTCGCAAAGACTTTCACAAAACATTTACAGCAAGCAATGGGTAATCCCCCCGGTTTTCTTTTTGGAATTGCATTCTGTGAGGCTGAGTCCAACCTCACAACGTTGTTGGGGCGTTGCTTCGTCGGTCCCGTCTCAGCTGAGCCCGACGCTGGCAAAACAACAGCAAAACGTAACGGTGCGCAATGCTAACAGCATGCCTTTCAGACAACGTTTCTCACATTACCTTCCCCTAAAGCAATCATCGAGAGCCGCATCAAGATCAGCCTCCCTCAACAAAGATGGCGCTCGATCACCCCCAAAGGATAAGGAGGGTCGCGAGAGCCGCAGCGCTCGTGCCTCTTCGTCGAGCCAGGCTTCAAAGCGACGATCCACCATGAACAGCCGAGAGGCTGCATATGACGAGGCGGAAGCGTTAAGAAGGGCGATCGAGGCAAGCAAGGAAGACGCGCCTGTTTTGGAATTGGGCGACGGCGGCTCGAGGCGTGCAAAGAGGGTCAGGAGCGACAGCGAAGAGTAGGCGACACCTTTTCAAGCCTGTCAACATGGACACTAATACTTGCAAAGGAAACAAGAGAGTGCCAAGCGACAGAGAACGAGTTCGCGATCCGTGTCACCGTCTCCTGGCAAAACCGCCGACGACTCCGATGACGATGGAGCGACTAGGAATGGCACATCGAAGACGAGGCCACGGAGCAGTGCGGTGGTGCGCAGTCAGCGGGTAGAGAAGCCTTCAGAGAGGGAAGAGCGGGAGAGACAGAGGATCGAAGCAGCAAACAAACGGAAGGGTAGGGCAGAACGGCGACGAGCGGATGGTATGGCAGCCACAATTCTCGTGAAGGTATCTGTTGCTCACGCGGACACAGATTCAGATCCTTCAGAGGAATTGCCGCTGGCAGCTCGTGCGGCCGCGAGTAGGACAACAACCGCGGCCAGCGGAGCACCGAAGGACGCCGCTAGCGCAACTGCAGCAGCGGCTACAGTTCCCCCCACAGCATTAGCAGAAAGCACGCAGATAGCAGCGCCGGAGGCACCACCTCCGTCGCAACCGACCACCGATACACCATCGCCGAGCGTCATCCCCCCAACGAAAAACGAGAGAAAGCGGTCGCACAAGAAGAAAGGACGCAACCAATACACGCGAGACCGAGACGACGAGGATTCACCAGCGAGGTCACAATCCAGAGACATACAAAAGGACGACCATGCCGCGTCGGGGAGCAATGGCAAGGGCGGTGGCGACCACACGCATACCAAGTCGCACGCCAAATCGAAGGGTGGAATGAGTAGCAAGGTTACGCTCACAGACATGAAACGCAAAGCAACGGCGCTGCTCGACTTTATCACCAGAACACAAGTAGAGCTTGCGGGCGAAACACTACCAGGGACAGGATCGAACACGCCGAAAGTTAACGGCAGCACGACGTCGGCTACCGGCTCGGTGAAAAATTTAGAGGTCAGTGGCGTGGCCGACACAGCGGCCCTAGCCCGAGAGAACAGAGATGCTCCTCGCGCAGAGAGAGAGTTTAGGGAACTTAATTGTCTGGAAATGATGGATAGCTTGACCCGGAGGTTGGTCAAGTGGCAGCAGGAATATGCTGCCTCCTGATGATAACTACTTGGTTCATGATGGGTTTTATTATCTTCATTTCGCCTCTACGCGGGCAATAGGGCGCGACTCAGTTTATATGCATGCCTTTTTTACGGTCATGGTTGGGATGGAAAAGAACTGGGTTGGGTCAACCGGAATTCAGATTCTTCGGGCCAACGGCGTTTTCGTACTGCACCCGTCCTGAGATGCAGACACTCACGCGGCTATTGGCAATTGATTGCCAGCGCAGTCTGCTATTTTTTGTACTGGGGAGAATGATATGAGTTAGGACACGAAAGAAACGGCCAGCGTAGTTGGTGTCCTTTTTGGGGATTTTAATGTCTGTCGGGAATGGGATGGGATGCTTGGCTCTAAGGTTAATACCCCCTTGTCTTTCTATGTCACGGAAGTTGGATGGCGGCCAAAGGATTGATTCTCTGCTCTGGGGTGCCTGGACTGGTATTTGGTGTGTGGTCGGCGGAACATGTTGTAGGTAGATGGCGTTCAAAAAGTTGGTATGCAAATACTCTGAACGTGTATATCCGTGTTATAGTCTAGTATCATACAGCGCCCCTGGTGTGGCATATACACATCATTCTTCAAAAGCATCCTCACCCGAGAAATTCATTTTATTTTCTCTCATCCCAACCCAGAACGCCATTCCTTCAAACAACACACTTACACACACACACACACACACACACACATATGTATATATATATATTGTACAGACAGTTGAGCTTAAGGGGCTCATACTTGGGTAATTGTCGCCGCGGGTGGTGCGCTTATCCCCATCCTCTTCATCTCGCTCCGTACCTTTCGCGATTCCTTCTCCTTCTTCTTCGCCTGGCTCATACTCAACGTCGGCTCCCTCGCTGCCTCAACCGCCTGGGATAGTGTCTCGGCGTTGACCACATCCAGCAAGAAGCGGCCCAGCCCACCGCGGCGGAACTCCTGCACAACCCACTCCGCGGCGCCCTCCAGGCTGAGCTCCCCGCCCTTGCGCAGTTTCCCAGTGCGACGGGCAATACCGCGCAGAAAGTCGTGCACGTCGTTGGTAGGGACGCCGTCGCAGAACCGATCGGTGTATATTGCCGGGTCGACCAGGTTGAGGTGATACAGCAGGTAGTCGGCCACCGTCACGGCCGGGACGAGGCCGTCTTTGACGCAGCCGACCAGCGCAAGCTTGAGCATGTCCTCGGCGCGGGAGACGTAGGGGACAAACACACCCGGGGTGTCGACGACGAAGACGCCCTCGCCGAGCCCTTCGGTTCCCGGCACGGCGCTTCCCTCTCCCGGGGAGATGCGCACGGGGGTGCCGAGCTTGCGCGTGATGCCGGGCTGAGCACCGGTCTTGGCGGCCTTTTTTAGGCCCATGCCGCGGGCGCGCATGCGGTTGAGGAGGGTGCTCTTTCCGGCGTTGGGCATGCCGACGACCATACAGCGCATGCCGGTGAGGTTGTCGAGGTCGCGCGCCACGTGCTTGATGGCGTCGAGGAGGGAGCCGTCCGGACCGTGGGTCGACGGCGAGGACCCGCCGTCGCGGCCGTTGCCGAGGAAGAGGACGGCTTTGGCGTGGTGGTTCTTCTCGTGGAAGTCGCGCAGCGTGCGCATCACCTCCCCGCTGCTCTGGTGGGATTTGGGGCCGGCTCCGCGATCCTTGTCGCGCGGGCCGAGGTCACGCTTGGTGTAGACAATGATGCGGGCGCGCTCGGCCAGGCTACGCTCCAGGAGGGGATTCCATGAGGTCAGGGGGACGCGGAAGTCGCGGCACTCGATGATGAGGCCGACGTTGGCGAGTGTCTGGCGCATGCGGCTCAGCGCGGCCTGGTGATGGCCTAGGAAATACGACCGCGTGACCGACGGCGACACATTGAATGTCTGCCTCGGGCTGAAGGCAGCCGCGCCGGCTGTGAGATTAGTTGCGCTCTTTGCGACCGTATTCACCGCTGCTGCTGTTGCAGCCGCCGCGGCTGATGGCGTCGCCATGGTTGAGCTGCGTGAAGAAGAAAAGTGCAGATACGCCGAAATGAACGGAATTGATCGGGTCAGGGAGGTCGGCGTTTGAATGCGACAGTTCTCATCGTAGATGCAGCACATCCATCGTTTTATTTAAAACCCCTTGTCCTCGTAGTTTTGTTGACTTACAGTTGGGTTGATCATGGGCTTGCGCCGGGTTTGGAACTGGTTCAAAATCATTTTGATATCGCTTTAACGAGTCCGGGCCGCGATAGGCGCATTTGTCGGCTGTGCCCGGACTCCGGAGAAGCAATCTAGTCGATGCCTACCAGTACTGATCCATCTACCTACATTGGCATCCTGGAATCGACAATCGCAGCATTTTCTCTCCAGAGGTACCGTACAAGACCGTACAAGTGAGAATTGAGCCCAATATTCCGGTCTCCTTTTCGCCTTCTAGTTATCAGTATCCCGCGTCGCCCTCCTTGTTCGTTCACTTCACGCGTTCTCAGCTTTATCAAGATGCCGAAGAGCAAAAATGACATGACGAATAAACATTTCCCCCAAGCTACCAACGTGATAGATACATCATCAGCCATCCTGAACCACTGAGCCGCTCAGCACCCCTTCACCCGTAAACTCCTTGCATAAACCCGCCAAAAAGCAAAGGACCATTTGAACATACACATCGCGTCGTGGCTGACTTGACTTTCCCATCGGTTTTCATGAAGCACGCCCTTTCTTCCCCACTCCCCAGTCCACATCACCTGAAATTAAGAAAAGAACTCGTCAAGACACCTCCCATTTCCAATCACAATCCCACCCCTCTCGATATCAAGCCTTCTCCGCATGCCCGTCATTCAGCAGCATCTCCAGCACGATCTGCCCGCCAGCTGTCTCAGGATGGCTCATGCAAATCTTGACTGTACCCTTTGAGTCCTGGCCACCAGGCGGCTGCTGCCCGTTGCCAGTAGGGCCCCTAAACCCATAGTCCAAGCAGCGGACGTCGCGGCCTGCGATAATCTGCCGGAGGCGCCCGTTCTCCGCGTTGCGCACCTCAACGTAGTCCTCGTTGAACAGCACCAAGTATTGTCCGAACATGGTGGCCGCTTTCGCCTTCTTCTGCTTGCCTGAGTACTCCATGATGAGCGTGCGGCTGATCTCGCCGTGCTTGTCCACGTAAACCGCGCAATCTTCGTACGTCAGCAGGAACTCCTGGTCATTCAGCTTGAACATTCCCAGCGGCCGCTGGTCCTTGATACGCGACGCGATGTTGGCGATAGCCGGCAGGCTCAGATCCCGTGGTATGGACTGCGTTACCTTCTTGTCGAGCGTCAGTAACTCGAAGCCCTTCGCCGAAGCCACAGCGATGTATGACTGGAACAGGTTGAGTGAGTAGCACTCGGCTGGGATATAGAACTCGTCAAAGTCTCGGAATGACTCTGTGCTGCCGGAGGCGCCCCTACGCCCCCCGAACAGTCGGGGCTTCTTCTCCGTCGCCTTTTGAAAGACGGGCTCGAGAACTTTGAACGTGTTGTGCATACCCTCCTTCCGCTTGTAAAACAAGAGCATCCTATCCTTCATGCGTGCAGTGGCAAAGAATGCAACGTCCTTGGCCAGCCTTTGCGGCGCCCGGCGGGGGTTGTCGTGCGCCGGCGCCGGAAAGTTAGAAACGGGCGCAACGACGTCCAAGGGGTACGAGATCAGAGCTTTGTCTGCAATCAACAGGCAAACAGAAAAGTCCTCCAAGACGGCAATCTGCGTGACTTTTGATATCTGAACTGACCTCGTCCAGCCACGAGGGTTCGAAGCCTCAGATATGTATACGCCATAGTCGGTACCAATGGCGATGACCGATTTTCCGAAAGCCGTAAACGCAGCAGCACAATTGACCTGCGCCCTGCAGACCGGCGGAGCTGACCTTCCGGGGCCATACACTTTATCCATCTCCCGGATAGCGCGGTCGAGAGGCGTACCCCTGATTGACACGCCGGGCTGTCTGCCCATGGCAGAGTTCGAGTCGTATGCAAATGCGCCATCCGAGACAACACGTAAACGGAAAGGCTCAGCGTTCTGTGCGTGCAACGCACGAGCGTGCCTTGTCTTGGCATCGACAATCGCCTGGCACCAGGCAGCGCGCTCGTTGCCAGAGGTGGCATATAGCGTATAAATCTCGTGGCCAAGGTGTTTTATTCTGAAAGGGTAGATAACCCTTCCATCGTCGGGACCGCCAGTCACATGACGAGTGGCAGTTGACCCAATCGAAGAGCCTGTTGTTGTGTGCTCGAGACCAGGGCGCTCGATTCCATTAGATGCCGTCTTGTTGAGCTGGGTTCCTGAGCCAGTCGATGCAGCAGTCCGCGTCAGCGGGGCTGTGATCCCCTTTTGTTTGTTGACTGGATCGTCATTAAGACTCTCTAGGAAGAGCAACGGCATCGGAATTGGCTGGACAACGGTTAGCGGCATCATCAAAATATGCGTCGCAATAAGCTCACCTCTTTGGAGACATCGTATTTCTTGTCGTTCCTCCCATCTTTGGAGACCACGAGCTTAGCCAGGATGAAGTAATGGTCAAAAAGTAGGGCTTGCGTGTCAACCCAGCGGACGCGATTCGTCCCCTGCCTTTGAAGCTCGCCGGACTTGATGAGCTCCCGCCCAAGATGGTCGAGATTAAGGACCGACTGGAAGCCCGGACGAAGGACAAGCATATTCTGGAGCTCTAATAAGTCGACCTTCTTCGTCATCTCTGCTACTCTCTCATCACACTCGTGTGTGACCGCCTTGATTTCCTTCAAGGCCAGTTCAAGATTGACCCTTTCTTCGCTCTCGCCGACCATATTCTTCATTACCGTATCCAGTAACAGACCGTATCTCTGGAGTCGGGCGATCGGTGCCCTAACGAACGTGTCCCATTCCAAACGCTTCGAGCGCTTGTGTTCTCTGACCATTCCCAAGAATTGCCGGAATAGCAAATTCCGAGCCGCCTCTTTTCGAATCAGGTATGAAGCATGTGGATATGACGAGCAGTATGCGATGTAGATCGGCCTAGCCTTCCGAATCCATTCCCTGAACAAGTCGCTGAATCCGGTAATCCACGGTCCCTGCTCTTGCTGACGATATTTTAGTTGTGCAAGCAGATGCTCCTTGTTGATCTGCTGGACTGCATCAACCTTGCCAAATGCGGCCTCGATGAATTTTTCCATCCTGTTGGCTGCAATGATTGGTGGTTGCCAAGCCCTGAGTTGGTCTCGGTAAAGTAGACGGAGGACGTCGAGTTGGCCCATGAAGTCCTCCTCGCCCGTGACTATCTCATGAAGCACATTCTGCCTCTCGACCTCCTTCTTACCTTTCTGCTTTTGCGCATCCACCGACACGCCGTAGAAGGTCGCCCAGTCGACCACAGCAACGTCGTCCTCAGACAGCATCTTATCCAAGTTTGCCTTTTTCAGAGTCCTCCCGCAATGGTGAGAGTAGCATCGTACTGGTATGCCATTATCGTGCAGACTTGGGGCAACTCCTTCGTTCTCGTGCAGTTTTGGGGCATAGCACCCATAGCCCGTGAGCTGCCAAAGGACTCCAGATAGCTGTCCAGCACCAAACTTGACCCACTCCTCCTCTGGTATCAAAATGCCAGCTGCGAACATGGAGTCTACGACAGACGTGCTCAGCAACTCGGCGTCGGCGACATTCATTGTCGGTACCTTGGATGTGAAAAGTTTCAACACTCCTTCCTCGATCGATTTTCTCTTCAAATCCGGTTCACCCTCTGCCATTTCACGGATCCACGCGGTAATGCCGCTCAAGGCCCATGGCTCTGTGCAACGTCTGATCTCTGCAGACGTTAGCTTAGAAGGCGTAAATTTTCTCCTCCTGCCGGTCGGCAGAGTAATCATATCGTAGGCGGCCAAAGATGACGGCGTTGCTGCATCGTAACACTCGTAAGGGGCTCCCGGCTGGGTTCCTGGCTGGGTTGGCAATGGGTGTTGGTGAGACATGTGCTTCATCAACCGCTTACGCTCTTCCGCGGCATCCGTTCTTGACCGAGCCGGCGCCTGGACCGGAGGTGTGCTGCTATGACCCGAAAGGGATATTGATCTTTCAACCTGCTGCTGCTGGTTGTAAGCTTCAGGAGTATCGTAGAACGATGATCGCGAGCCAGCGCTTGCTGCATAAGCATTCTGGTAAGAGCCTCTATTCGGGGACTGCGGTGAAAGCAGGTTATTGTCCTGGCCCGGTGGAAGGGCGGGCAAAGGTCTGCTAGATAGACCGGGGTGGTAGAACATGTCCGGATAGTCCTCCTTGTAAGGGGACTCGCTGCCGCTTTGTCGAGAATGGATAGAAACTTGCTCGTCCCCTTCGTCGAAACTCAAGCGATGAGTTTGGGGTGCTTGGAGGCCCCCTGTTCCGCCGTAGTCAACCGACGCCTCCGAGAAAGGTGGATATTCGCCCCCGCGACCTTGCGGGGCGGGGAGTTGCCGAGTTCCATCAAATGTTGTGACTGTAGCCGGCGGAGAGCCGATGTCGTTGCCATACTGCAAGTTCCCCGGGTATCCACCCCCGTACATCCCCAGATCCATCCCCCCTACCCCTGCGTAATCGCTATCCGAGGCGCTCGCCTCTTCCCGCGTCGGGGAAAGCTGTGATGTGGGGGCTTGCTGGGGTGTGGGAGGTCCTAAATAAGAGGGAAAGGTTATTCCGCCAAACCTTCGGTCGTCCATGTCATCCTGCATGGCAAGCAGTCCAGCAGCCCCCTCAGGGTCGCTTTCGTCGTCCTCGCCCCATTGATTGTGTGTAGTAGGCACATCATTTCGATTCACAGTGGAAGCGTTAGATGCATACCTCCCAACACCCGCGGAGCTCGAGCTTGCGTTGGCGGTTGATGCGGTGGAATTATATCGCCGCAACTTATCCAACTCATCCTCCGACATACTGCCATTAATAGTGCGCGAACGGTGGCTAGGCGGAGCAACACCTAAGTCTGAGACAATGTCTTGGATTAGGCTTTCTTGTGTGACCTGTCCATCATCGTCTCCGCGACCGCCGGACCTCCAGCCCGGCTCTTCGGGTACGTTTTCCATGGGACGGCTCGGCAGCGGCGCATTGGTCGGGTGCCTCTGAAGGCCTGGGGATGCAGATGGGGGCTGGGCTGGCGGCGAGGGCATGGGCGATTCATGGGAGTTTGACCGCGATGTCCGGTTGACGTATGAGTTAGGGTCTGGCGCAGAGTAGCCGGGGCCTACGGGCATCTGCGAGAAGGCAGGGTATGGTGTCTGGGTGGTCGGAGTGGAGTATGCCGAGCTCGGATTGGGGCTGGCACCGTTGGAGGCCTGAGATGCATAATATTGCTGGCCACCGTACGTCGATGAAGAATAAGATTGGTCATACTGGGGAGAAAGAGCCGACGGTGTGTATTGAGGACTTTGCAATGCTGGTTCGTAAGCTGGTTGGCTCGACACTGCTGTCGCCGGCGCCTGCTGTGATGCGCTGTAGCTGGGCCCGGCAGCCTGGCCGTAAGTAGAGGATGGCTGTGGAGCGGCGGGGGGGCTGTAGCTGTAGCTGTAATTGCTGTATCCGGCGACTGTGGCCTGCCGATGGGGGAGACTGCTGTTCGTGATTGCGTACGCCGCCGGATTGTACGCTTGGGGAGTGTAGTTCGTGGGCGGTGAAGGGTACGTCGGACTTGCTGGCCCAGCATACCGTGAAGCCGGGTGAGGGTGGTATGGGAGAGAGGTTGATTGTGCACGGACAAACGTCTGGGGGTTGTACGTGGTTGGCGTCTGCGCTTGTTGGTGCTGTGACGATTGTTGGTACTGTGTCTGGTAGCCAGTCGTGGCGATGTGTTGCGCGATGTGTTGCGTGTTGTATGCTGGACGGGGTGGAGGGGGTTGTTGGTCGCTCGTCGGGCTGGTAATGAATAGCTCCTCCTCTGGTCTGCCGCTGGTTCCTGGATAAGTGGCAAGCTGTAGACGCGTTGAGCTTTGGTCGAAGAAGCTTGAATCATCACCAGTATTGAAGCTCGACCGCCTCGCAGACTGGTCTTGTGCAGAACCGGCGACTGGGTATTGCGCTGGGGGGACATGGCCATATCGGCGCGAATCGTCTCCACGGAAAGACATGGTGTCGAACACTAGCAAGAACTTCGGAGTCTTGCCCACACCTGGACCTGAATCCGCCCCCCTGACTATCGCCTCGAATGTTGGATTCCTGCCTTATTCTCAGCAGCTGATGGGCGATAGAAAAACCAGCTGGTCAGGTGGCATGGGATGGCGCTGTTGCAAGTTTTGGCGAGAAATCAATCGAAACCCCACCCGTCGCTTCGAGTCGATTTCAGGGCTGCTCGGAACACGGCTCGCAAATTGGAATGGGAGAAACGCTCCGTCGTCAAGACATAGGGTGTATTCCTATTCAGTATCGCTGCCAGGACTCGGCGCAACGCGGAGGGGGTGGCGGGTGGTGCAAAGTCGATTGTTGTGGGGATGCTATCGGGCGCGGACACCCTCGCTCCAGGCTGTCTGTCGCAGGTTTTCCCAGGTTCGCCCGGGATGGCGATTTCAGGCCGTGCTCACGAATTCAGCGTCGTCGATGGCGAAAGGGAGTGGCTCAGCAAGGCGGCCGGGCCCCAGATTCGCATTATCAGTGTCGGAGGAAGTCAAGTCGTCCTGCGCGAGCGGAAATGCGCATCATCAGGCTGGGGTAAAGTGGGTAGGTTAGGTTGGTCTGGTGGGAGGCATGGAGGTGGTGGCTAGGTCCAGGTTGATGAGTTTGGCGAGGGTGAGGACCACCCACAGGCCAAGCCACACCCGCAGCCCTGACTACCTGCAAGCCTGATGGCTCTGGAGCCGAGCCTGGGGCAAGCCACACTAGGCGCACAGTACAAGGGCGGGAGTGCATCCATGGATGGAACCCGACCTTGGAACCTCCTCGATCAGCCCAACATCTATCTTACGTATGTACCTCTCCGGCACAACAAGGAGCACCGAACACCGACGCCCCGATTCGATGTGAAAGACGGCTCTTCAATGCAGCAGTGCGCATCTCCGTTCGGTCGCCATGGAGCCAACCTCTTGGCATCGGGAACTCGGCACTGCTCACTTCTTCAAGGCTGCCTTTTCCATTCCACCCCATTTTGCTCCAAGCTCTTCATACGCAACAAACATAGCCAACAAGGCGCTGGCTGCTGACACCCAACGCTCGAATCACACGCAGAGGTTCCTGCGAGCCATTTAGGCGCTGACCATATCACTGTCTTGGGGTACTGAAAGACTGGAAACGAGGCCACCGTTGAAACGTCGCACCCGTGCAACCGCCGATATCCCTTCTCAAATCCGATCATAGCGAGGCATTCATTCTCAACCTTCTTCTTATCGACCCCATGTCGAATGGGTTGAGAGCAGGATCCATGTGCATTGCGTATGTGCAACGGTGATGTTCGATACAGGAAACGTACTCCCTCTATTCCAGGCCGTCACCAAGTAGGTAACGATCCGTTGCGCCCGACAAATGTCACAATTGGCATTCAGTTTACTTCCGAAATAAGACGGCACTTCTAGCCGCTCTTAAACCTGCTGGTGCGCTTACATCCATTCCCTAGACTAGGTCTTGACGCTTGGGATCGCGACGATGCCGCCTCGTTGGAGATCAATCCTATCTGCAGTCAAATGATCCGTCACTAGAACTAACTATGCCTGCAGCCCTATTACGCACGTATTATTTTTATTATTTTTAGGGAGGAGACAATTTGAGTACAGAATCCGTACTCAGAACCGTTTAACATGTTGAAAGGCTCTGGTAAAGGATCACCCCGGGAGCCTGGCCAAAGAGCATCCAAAAAGCAAAGACTTCCACAAATAGGTTCCATCAGCGCAGGTGCGCCACAGCTTTCAGCCCTCTTCGACAACGCATTTACAGACGGAATCTCATTTCGTTCGCCTCACGTGGTATGAATGCTTCTATAGAAGCTTGAGTCTTCTCCAGAGTGTCTACCGCTGGCCTTGACAGCCGGCCGTGGGAAGACTCGCCTGAGCTGTTCATCTTGAATGGTGGGGGGGGGGGGGGGGGGGTTCGGGGAAAT
>Ga0247758_1000415_pt1 | contig 38300 bp, 41 predicted proteins | sample UWRJL156409C4_FD_180950 | JGI IMG/M metagenome (GOLD analysis project Ga0247758, IMG submission 180950) | Plant litter microbial communities from Arlington Agricultural Research Station in Wisconsin, United States - UWRJ-L156-409C-4 | ecosystem: Environmental > Terrestrial > Plant litter >...
TGCAGGCTTCTCTACAAGCGGAACCGAATCCGAATACCCTCCCAAAGCCTCCCTTCCCACACCAACAGCCTCAACCCCGTCATCCTGCCTTCTTACCGTCCCCCTCTCCATCCTCACCCTACTCCGCCCTCTCCCCATCCTTCCCCCTTCCCCCCTTCCACCAAGCCACCCAACAACCCAAGCCACCCCAAGCCCAATCGCAATCAACAACCCCAGCCCAAGCAAATAATCCAGCGCAACCCCCTCCCTTTGACCCCGCCCGACCGTATTAGATCCCGACTCTGCTATGCTCTCACCAGTAGCCACCCTCAGCAGTCCCACCGGCCTCCCTACAGGGATACACTCCCTCTCCCCTTCCATTTCCTCTAACAGTGAGGGCATCCCATCAAGACAACCACGCCCTTCCGGATAGGGATACACAGCCATCCTGGCACGGATAGTGCAGCTCATGTCGCAGAAATGTGTGAGTTCGGGTTCTTGGTTGAGAGTGGTTGTTGTGCTGGTATTGATGTGGTCTTGGAGATTCCATTTAAAAGGGGCGAAGAGTGGGATGTGCCGACGCCAGCTTTGGGTTGGTCGTTCGTTCAAGGGACTGATTCGACAGTGCCTAGCTTGTAGCCCCCGAGACATATGTGATAGGTAGACACGACATGAAGGATAAAAGCGTGAGGTACATAAAGATGGAAGCGCCATTGATCTAGCTATGGTGCGGAATATCGACGTCACTGGAGACTCTGAGTGCTGACCTCTCTACTGCAAGCCACGACGTTGAGATCACCGTCTGTAAGCTACCCGTTTCTTTAACGTCGCTTCATGATACCCACCTGCTCGCGACGGCGGAACAAAGGCGATAGTCAAACGAGGGAAGCAATAGGTGCCTTGGCCCTGATCCGATCAAATACCAGCCATCCCCTGATGGCAGGCATGTCAATTTTAACCTCCCTCCCGCTACCATTACAATGCTATTACCCACCAAAAAAACCACACCAGTTGAACAAGCTACATAGAAGGGTATCACGAAAGAAAACCGCCCATCCCCAAACCACCAAACCAGCTCCCACCTATATCACACCGCCAGTTCCAGACAACAGGAAATTTAGCACTGGCAAAAGTCATCGACCTCGGACATGTCCTTGTACACAGTCTGGTAGATGGTGCTCGTAGCCGCATCGGTCCTGCTCGACCAAGCGCCGGCGGGGGCCTTGGTGGGCTTGGGGTTGGCCGGGCCGTGCGGGACTTTGGACAAAGTTACCGGGCAATTGTAGCCTGAAGATCCCCAGCCAATGGTGTCAGGGCATTTTCCAGGAGCAGTGAAGTGAACAGTGGGAAAGACGGTGACGACGGAGGCGGCGCCCGAGACAAGGGTTGTGCTCACCGTGACGGTGACGGTGGTGGCGGCCGCGCAGGTAGGGACCGGCGTGGGCGCGTCCTCGCAAGGACCACCGGTGACGTAGAACTTGGGGGTCTGCGCATAGATAACGTAGACGTTAGTGCCATTAATGGCGTTGCTAGGAGGTGTTAGGCTTGGCTGTGTAGAACAAGTTTTGTGTGGGGACTTACAACTGGTAACCTTCCGAGTTGTCAATGTTGCAGGGCAGCTTGACCTCGATCTCACCCGACGATGTTTCGACGTTGTACGCGAGCGGGGCATAATAAGGGGGCCAGTTGACGAAGTTGACCAGGTAGAGGGAGAACTCGGACGGGTCGGTGTCGACCGTGTTCCAGGACAGGCTAAACGACTCGCCCTTGAAGAGCGTGGCGTTGGCAGCGGGCGACGCAAAGTCGATGGCCGCGACGAGGGGCGCCGCAAGGGCGAGCAGGGAGAAAGAGCGCATCTTGAGGTCTGGGGATGTGAACGGCGGCGAGTGTGTATCGGAGTGTAGGCGGAGGGAGGCGCAAATCTGGAACGGGGGCTGTCGTTCTTTTTGTAGGAGCGCCGTCTTCCCTGTCGGCTTCAACGGCCTGCTCCTCAGCTCACCCCTGAGACTCCAAAGCAATCAACTGCGGTGGAACACACCAGGAACCGGGGCAGGCTATCGACAGGACAGACCCACCACTGTGGAGCGATGGTGGGGGCTGGAGTTGGCGGGGTGGTGACCAATGGGTGGTGAGGGCCAGTCCCGAGATTTGTGGAATCTGGTGATGAAATTGGACCTTTTCAGCCCCAGCCATGAGATTATGAGATACAGCCAGCCCGGAAGCTTGGAGACAGCAAATGCCCACTGCGGTATGGAGCGCAGCGACGCCTCTTCGGCGAGGTGGGGGCGATGCTGCCGCCGGGCTGCATGAAAGCTGACAAGCCGCGCCCAAGCGGTGTGCCCGTCTCGGCCTGAGTGAGCTTCAGCTTCAGCTTGACACAAGCTTAAAGACAACCTCACGTCGGTGTATTACCACGGCCCATGGCGTGCTTCTCCAGGTGCCGCAGACCCGACATTCGGCCTCGTATTGTCTGTGCTCACCGCCCGCGGATCCAGTCGCGACTTCGGACTTTGGGCATCGACTGCACCTTGATAGGCTTGCCTGGGACGACTTTGCGGGTGCAAATCTCGTCGGCTCCACCGGCCAAAGGGGTTGCCTGACGGACGTCACAGCTTCCAAGGTTGGTCAAGTTCGCATATGCAGGTGTGGATACCTTCCGGCTACCTGAGTTCACCCTTCAATTCGAGCCCGAAATTTTGGCCGGATAATCGAGGTTGCTGGTGCTGCCGCCGTGTGCTGTCGCCGTGGGAAAAGTCGGCCGGTAACTCTGTTGCGAAGGGGGCAAAACGGGCGAGAAGGAGATGTCGTTGCACCCCCTGCAAAGGATAACAACCATCCTGTGATCGGGAAAGCGCGATCGGGAAGTGCAATCCGAGCGCTGGTGATTGCAAGGGGTCGAGATCCCTCAGGATTTAAACTTGGCCCCAAGAAATGCTAACGGTTGAGCCTCAGGACGATTGTCAAGCGACATTAGTACCGACCAACAACATCCATTCTCCACGATATCTGAAGCCCGGGCTCCGGAAGCAACACCAATAGTAGGAAGGTAAACTGACATTGGACGATAACCCGTCAAAGCTCTGCAAAATGGGTATCTACAACAAGAGGACGCTCGCACAGTAATTTCATCACAATCCCTCGGCGTGGTACAGGTCACAGCGCCAGTGCCTGAGTTGGCCTCACTCACAAGATGATCCGCCAGTGTGCCTGTTCGTGTCTCACCTTTCCGCCGTAGGGAATCAGGAGTGCCATCCCGATCGCGATGACAGCAACGAAGATTCCAGCCTGCGCGCCAAAGCAGTTCACGTAACCCGTCTGCTCAACCCACGGTACAATTCCGTACAGGAAGCCAAAGGCAACAATGTTTTTGGAGCCTGCATCGTCGAATCAGTACACGCCTTTTTCCCCGAGAGCCAATATTACTTACCGTTTACGAGCATGAGAGCGTCGCTGTTCACGGGGAGAAGGCAATCCGATACATAAGCCATAGTGATGGTCGGGACGGCCGTCAAAGCGAATGACACCATCCCATATCCAAAGAACAGGCTTGTCCAGTGTAGCGTCCGCTCAACACCATAGCCAAAAACAATGCAGCCAGCGCCGGTGATAAGAAGCGGCAGGATGCACAAATACAATCTGTTCTCGGGCTCAAACACGCCCTTGTTGCGCCTGGTCTTCCAGTCGCAGAAGAAATCGACCAGCCACCCTCCGGCATAGCTACCAGCGACATTGCCGATGAACCCGGGGATGTTGATCAGACCGTTGATCATCGGCGACCAGCTGTAAGGCGGCGCCTGCAGGACGAAGGGGTTCAATATGTTGACCGACACAGTAAGGACCAAGGCGACCGCGTATCCGAGGAAGGAATAGATGACACATGGATATACGAACATGGGAAGCGGGCGGACGAACAGCAGGAGAAGATTCGTATCGGGGGCAAGACCGGACCAAAGGCTCAACTCCTGAGCCCAAGTCTTCTTCGCAACGGTTGGCACTTGCGCCGGGGCACTCGGTGCTTGGTCCTTGTCAATCTCGCCCTTTGTCGCCACGGCTACCTTCTCGAGATCCTCCCTGGACGACGCCACCGTGTTCGACCGTGACCCGGCGACGTTCAGGTTCGCATCGCGGAAGTAGCGTGTCTCGGGCACGAAGAGCAAGACAGTGATGAAGTTCAGAGCCGTCAAGATCACGGCAATCCACTTATGCCACCGCCAGCTCAGCCCGGTGATCACGAAGCCACAAATGAGAGGGCCGAGAGTATTTCCACCAGAGATGAAGTTCATGTATACACCCATCTTAGCGCCCCTCTCGTGGAGGAAGAATAAATCGTTGACGATACTGGCACCGAGGGCCTCGGTCGAGGAGCCGGCAAAGGCGGCAATGATGTTGCTCCACAAGAGCGAGTTGAACGATTTCGCGACGGCGCCCCAGATGAAACAGACGCAGAGGAGGCCCGAAGCGAAGACAAAGACAGGCCGCTTCCCGAAATAGTTGGCAACCGGCACCCAGAAGAAGTTGAACACGCCGAGGACTAGGATAGGCCATAGCAGGAGCTCACTGGTCTCGGGCACGGTCTTATTGAACTCAAGTGAGAGGATGTAGAAGGCCGGCGCAAGGCCACCGATGCCGTAATTTGTGAGGAACGTGAAGGCGCAGACCGAGAGGAAGGCAACATGCTTCTTCCAAGTGGGCCATCGGAGCGGGTCGTTCGGGTCTGATTCCGATGGGCGCGGGACCAGGACTATCGAGGCATCGTCGGTGTCTTTGCGAAGCTGGACGGTGCCTTCGGTTGTGTCCAACTCGTGGAGCGAGTGAAGACGCATGATGTGCGAAAGCCGAATTCGCTTGGTAGTGGTTTTACAGAAGAGGGCTTGAGGTTGTCTGACTGGGCCTCGTCAAGGCTCATGGAAGGAGCGGCGGGACTGGAAATATATAACTGCCGGTGGGGTCCCAGGTACATTCGCCGCAGGAATATTAATACATCTGCACAATGGGCAGCAGCGCAACCGGACGTCCGTCGCGTTCAGTGTGGTTGGCCATTCAGCTGGAAGTAAACAGCCAGTACCAAAGTCTGGCCTAGCGCTATGCCCGACGTTGTAACCATGGCTTGAGACCGGCATGGGTTCGGCACACCGCTTTGACGCCGCGATGTCCTGATTTGCGGGCGACGGGTGGAAAGAGGGGGAGCATTCGCGCTTTCCTTCTTCTGCCGTTACACAGACCGGGTGGAATTCCACTTACCTGAGAAAAACGTGCAATGGAGAACTGAATTTGATGAGGCTGAACTAGTGAATGTATGCTCTCCATCGGAGCGGATGTTTGCTTCTTGAAACGTCCCTGGATGCATGGCCGGCCGTCGGTGTTTATGCATTGCCCGACTGTGACTACCAGATGTGACACAGCCGAACAGGACCCGGGTCAGCTGGATGGTAGTTATCCTCATCAGGAACCCCTTCTTGACCATTGGATATTATTTGAGGATGTGACAGGTGATGAGTTGCATTCAAGCACTCCCGGGTGACCAAGCCTCCTCCAGCATGGAAATGGGCCCCTGACTTGTGCTCTTGGCTGGCCAATCAAAGTTCGGGGCGATTGTCGAGAGTGTCGAGCTAGCGGCCCGCGTAAGTTAGCGGCAATGCAAGGCTGAAATGGAGGGGTAGCTTTTTCACTGGAAATTTCGTGGCCAACCGCAGCTTCAATCTCCCCGCCACGAAAGATCGAGTCACCCGAGTCGCAAAGGCACATCTGCTCCAACCACTGTGAATAGGAACACCGCCACAGACGACGACTACCAATTCGACCCCAACTCGGTCCCGCCGATTTCTCCCGCAAAACTCGACCGTCCAGTCAATACACGTTCCATTCGGCAAGCAGCCTCGGAACTTGAGCGTCGCTCAACCGTCGCAACCATGGCTGGTACAGAGGACCCGGCTAAGCTCCAGATCCTAAAAGACTCCCTCTACGAGGAAGCACGGCAGCATGGGTCCGAATCTCGAATGTTCTCCCAGAAGGATCTCACTGATCTTGCCGTGGTTCCATCCGGCGATCCGGTTCTCCTCCTCAAAATCATCCAGGGTCTTTGCGACGACAAGCTGTTCGTCGGTGTGACCAGCCAGTCCGGAATCGCATGGAGATGGCGGAACAGGGAAGATGCAAAGAAGTACGTTTCTCGCCGTCTGGCATACTTGACTTCCCCTCCAGACAAACTCTGGGTGCGAGACAAGATGAACCAACTCGCTAACCCCTTCGCCCTCACCCAGATATACCTCCCTCCCGAACGATGAGACCATGATGGTGTACGCCGTCGTCGACGAGGCCGGCGCCGACGGCATTTGGAATAGGACCATCAAGCACAAGCTGAACATGCACGAATCCGTCGTGAAAAACTGTATCAAATACCTCGAGACAAAAGGCTACATTGCGAGCATGAAGAATGTCGAGCACCCGAATAAAAAGATGTACATCAAGGCGAACCTCCGACCGTCAGAACGCGCTACTGGTGGCCCGTGGTTTACCGAAGGAGAACTCGACACTGCCTTTATCGCGGAGCTCGAGGGCATTGTGTTCGAATACATCAAGACGAAGAGCGCGTACCTAGGCTCCCAGGGAGGGCCCAGGTCTGACGCATCATCTGCTCTTAAGGCCCCAAGGAAAGGTATTATCAAAGGCTCAGCCCTGGATGGAGAAGCCGCGCCCCGAGGTGTTAAGCGCGCAGCGACTGATATCTCCAATGACGAGGCAACTGCGTCAGCAAAGTCAGACGTGGCCGCCGCGGGAGTAGGTGCATCTCGAAGCAAGGGGAAGGTGTACCTCCCGCTCCCAGCCGGTTACCGGAGCTACCCGACAGTATCTGAGATCGCCCAGCTGATCCATCAAACGGGCATCACTAACAATACTACACTTGGTGAAGCCGATATCCAGCAGCTTGTCGACGGCCTTTGTTTCGACGGTATTATCGAGCCCGTAAAGATTAACAATCGGAGGGGTTACCGAGTGACGCGCGCAACAAAGCAGGATACAATGCCCTTCCATAAGCGACAAAAGGAGCGTGAAGCCGGCATTGGCGTCGATCGTATGGGAATTGAGGCCACCGGCAACGGCCTGACTGAGACGCCATGTGGACGCTGCCCAGTGTTCGAGCTGTGCGAGGAGGGCGGGCCTGTTAGCCCCAGCAATTGCGTATACTTTGTTCAGTGGCTTGACATGGAGGACGCCGCGGTCAAACAAACTGGTCCCATCGCAGTGTAATTTTACGGTCTTCTACTCACTTTTTTACGGGGTTGTGGTTGCATTTACTTGGCTTTGCATTTGTACGGGTGGGCAGGGGTTTCAACCCATGGCGTTTCTGCATTGCAAGGCGTACCACAGACAAAAGGGTTGGGCTCACGATACCAAGCGGCTTGTTCCGAGGGAGGCACATACTTCGCTAGAGTAATCAGAGCGCGCGAGACGGTGTATAAAATAAAGATGTGCACGACTCGTACGCTTATTAGTGCATTGACTGGTTTAATTGACCTGTTGTCGAGGCGATGTGTCAATCACATGCGCACCTATGAGCAAGCAAGAGAAAGCAAACGACTTGTCCGGTCCCGAATGTCTTTAGATTCCTGAACCTGGCTAGCCCAGCTAAAGTGAATAACCTCACACACTAAGCTGTAATATCAGATACAAGCCGACCCCAGAGCCTCCACGAAAATGGCAACTGCTTTAGAGGACACCGGAGTCAACGATGGTGGCCTTCTTGCCGTACTTGATGGCGCCGCTGCCGGAGCCAGTGGCCTCGAGAGCCTTGACGACCTTCATGGACTCGTCATCAGACACCTCGCCGAAGACGACGTGGCGGCCATCGAGCCAGCTGGTCTTGACAGTAGTAACAAAGAACTGCGAGCCGTTGCTATTGAAGAAAGTGGAATCAGTATTGGGTGCCATATACGACGCGTTGGTTAAAGCTTACGTGTTGGGGCCGGCGTTGGCCATGGACAGGAGACCGGGGCGGGTGTGCTTGATGTTGAAGTTCTCATCGGCGAACTTCTCACCATAGATGGACTTGCCACCAGTGCCCTTGTTCGGGTTAGCTTCAGAACGACAGGACAAGGTCGATCTTGGGGTGTCTGCTCACATTGCCACGGGTGAAGTCACCACCCTGGAGCATGAACTCGGGGATGATGCGGTGGAACGAGGATCCTTTGTATCCGAATCCGTTCTGGCCAGTGCACAGCTCACGGAAGTTGCGGGTGGTCTTGGGGACAGCGTCGTCGTAGAGCTTGAAGTTGATGCGGGCCTTCTGGACTGTTGTGACGGTTAGCCTTTGCATTTTAATGGAGTATCATCAGATTGATTGGCGGATGCAGAGTTTTCTGGACTGGCATGCAGCTGAGTGCATAGGTTGGTACAGCTTGGGATTCTGGGGCTGAACTCTGTCGATTGGAAGGACCAGATGCCCTCAATTGCTGGATATGATGGAATGGGCGGGGACAAGAATTGATGATGATGGTAGTGATGGAGATATGAGCTGGCGACTTACCCTTCACCTCCTTGGTAGGGCGTTCATTGGCATCGAGAACCGGGCCTTCCCACTCAACATCGAAGTAGCTTGATTTGCAGTCACGTCAGAAAGCGTCCTCGGGAACTGGCCGGGGTAGGAGTACTCACACGCCAGACATCTTGTTGGATGATGCAGAGAATGCTCGCACCGAAAATGTGATAGTTTGTTGGAGAGATGATGCGCGAACCGAAGAGAATGGAGTGGTCGAAAGATTGTGGAAGAGGGAAGAGGATCGAGGGAGAGCAGAGCAATGGCGGGGTAGGAGGGGTCGAAACATTTTCCGTTCTGGAGGGGGCAGTTAGCGCCTGAGAGCCAGCCAATCACGGTGGGTTAGCCCTGATGTTAATTGGGGGGCCCGAGCAAGTCTGCGAGGGTACGTAGCCTGCACGTGAGAAATTGAGGGGCTTGTTGTGGACCAGAGGCAGGAAGTGGGTTGCTCAGCGCCAGCCATCCATCCTGCTTGCAGAATGGGAGGAGAAGCTGCCCCCGGTTTGGCCTCTTGCGTTGCCCGGTTCTAAGGTCAGGATGCACGAGCTCCTGGCTGGAGCGTCGAAGCGACTGCTTGTAACGGGGACAGGCTTCCTGGCTCTGCTCTGCCACCGCCGTGTTTGCGGGAGGCAGATGTCTCTACCACGGAAAAGGAGAGTCGTGGATTGTGTGGTCTGCTGCTGTCCTGACCGGCTGTTGCCCATCCACCAACAACGCAGATGTGACCTCCGGCGACGGGGCTTGGCCTCTCGGTTCCAAGACCATCGCCGGTGGCTCGTACAGCTGCGGGACATATCCCATCAGCCAATTGGAGCATACTGGTCCAATTCGGCCGTGCGGTTGTCTTCAGGAACCACTCGGCCCATCCCCGCTTGTCATCTTCCCGGCCATTGACGGCATCCCAGGAGACACCCTCTGCTGACCAAGAGCGACACAAACACAATCGAGTGTGGCTGAGCTGCCTAGCACGTCGTGGTCTTCTGCAAAAGCTGCGAATCTCAGGCACAAGAATTGGCCCACGATTTCAGGCTATAGGTAAGCCCACTTCCGCCATCCCCTGGATTCTGGCAGTCGAGGTCTGCACCGAGACAAGCCGTGCTGGCGAAGAGACGGGTTCCAGGAGCTCAGGTCGGTACGTTCGGGGCAGACAGAATGGAAGCGTAACCAGTAGCGAAACACGCACCTTTACTTTGGGGCCGGAGAACTTGAGATTAAACACGTGCAAAAATATAGTACAGCTTAAAGTACAGGGCGAATTGAAGAGAGATTGTGATGGAGCTGGGAGTTGAAGACTTGAGATCAAGAATTTTCACTGCTCTCAGCTCCAAGCTTTCCGAGCACAGGCCATCATTCAAATTCAGCGCCTTGACACCTCAGGCGTCAATCTGAGGCATCAATAACTTCTTCGGCTTCGACCAATGCCGGGCAAGCGGGCATTCATGCGATCTGCAAAGACTTGGGTTTCCTTTTACGCAGTATTTTCTTGTTCTTCCAATTGAGTAATGAGGTTCAGGGCTGCCGAACAGACACCGAGTAATTGTGCCTCTGGTAGACTCGGACAGCACGTGACCCACCACCCGCCAAGTCCCGGGCGGTGGAGCTTGAAGACGCTCAGACCAGGCCCCTCCGGTCTCACTGTTGGGCGCTCGGGAAATCACACAAGGTGTCAAGGCAAAGGGGCGTCGCCATTCCAACCTTCTTTCAACCGTCAGGGGCGCAACACAACGCGACGAACAGCGGCGCTCTCCGAGAACCCATCCCGATCGCAACATCTACTACCTAAAGTCTGACCTCTTCGGTGCCTCTACAATGGATCTCAACAGCCTCAAGGACACGGTGTCGAACCTGACACTGTACGACCTGAAGGCCGGCGTGCGAAAGGTCCAGAATGGTGCGCCCCCTTGGGACTCTCCTCGCGATATGCCCGCTCGCTAATATGCTGGATAGCCGTGATGAACTATACCGAGATGGAGTCGAAGGTGCGGGAGGCGACCAATAACGAACCCTGGGGTGCATCTTCAACCCAGATGCAGGAGATCGCTGATGGAACCTTCAACTAGTACGTCTTACGTCTGTGACTTGCGGATTTCCCCTTCGCCTGTGGGCTCCCATATTCACCAGCCTTTCTGATTAGCCAAACCCTGAACGAGATCATGCCCATGCTCTACCGTCGCTTCACCGAGAAAACCGCCGAGGAATGGAGGCAGATCTACAAGGCTCTGCAACTGCTGGAGTATCTGATCAAGCATGGCTCCGAGCGAGTTATCGACGATGCCCGCTCCCACCTCACGTTGCTGAAAATGCTACGCCAGTTCCACTTCATCGACCCCAACGGAAAGGATCAGGGTGTCAACGTCAGACATCGCGCAAAGGAGCTCGCAGAACTCCTCGGTGATGTTGAACGTATCCGCTCCGAGCGTAAGAAGGCGCGCTCGAATAAGTCAAAGTACACTGGCGTCGAGGGCGGCGGCGGTTTTGGCGGCGGCGGCGGCAGCGGTGGATTTTCGGGAAGTACCGGCCGTTACGGCGGCTTCGGAAGCGATTCCGGCGGCTTCGGTGGCAGTAGTAGCGGCGGAGGCGGCGGTGGTGGCGGAGGTAACTCTACCTATGGTGGTTTTTCTGGCGGCGTATATGGTGATGGCGGCGGTTTTGGAGGCCAGGCAGACGATTTCCGCAACACCCAGTCGCGGGGTGACAAGTTTGAGGAATACGACGAGTTTGACGAGGGGGAACGCCCTGCTGCTGCGCCGGCTGCCAGGGCTACGCGCAACACTACGGAGAGAGCCGGTGTCAAGAAGACCGTGGAGACCGTGAAGAAAAAGGAGCCGGAGGTTGATTTGTTCAGCTTCGACGAGCCATCAGCCCCGGCGATTTCTGTCGCTCCCCTCGTAGCACCATCGGCTAGCTCTGGGTTTGCGCCGCTGGCTGGTGGCACGAATGATGACGACGAGTTCGACGATTTCCAGTCCGCAACCCCCAGCACACAGTCAGCTGCTCAGCCCTCATTCCTCGGCTCGCTGCCACCACCAATTTCATCAACCACGAGCAGCACGCAGTTCGCTGCCCCGAAGCCCGTCTCAGCGCCCCAACAGGCCAATTTGAGCGGAATGGTCGCACTCTCATCCATATCTCCACCACCAAGCTCAACTGCCAGTCCCGCTCCCAACTATGCCTCCTTCACAACCCCCATGGCTGCTCAGCCCTTCAAGCCCACCAACTTTCAAGCCTCAACGCCAAATTACTTTTCTTCGGTATCTCTGGCTGCACCTCAGCAACCCACATCTACTCTGGGATCAGCTGGCCTCAGGTCCGTTGCCTCTACGACTTCGAAGGCACCGGCAGGCAACGATGCGTTCGGCGCGCTGTGGTCCCAGGCTAGCGCTGGCCTAAAGAAGACCACACCGACCACTGCTGGTCCGACCATCGGCCAACTCGCGAAGGAGAAGAGCAGCGCCGGCATCTGGGGAACTGCCGCCCCTGCTAAGCCTGCGACCGGCAGCAGCAACAGTAAACCCCTCGGCAACGGCCTTGACGACCTGCTTGGTTAGCTAATCCCTTGTCTGATGTCGTTGGTCAAGTACAGGTGATGTTTGGGTTGTGGCTCCGGATTTACCAAGTCACTTGCTTTTTGGAGGCTTAGAATCGATGTAGGAGTAAAAAGCGTCCTAAAATCAAGCCGGCGGATATTACAGTATTGATTTGTTTGCTTTCTACTTGCTAGCTCGACTGAGACGGTCCCCGACGGTAACGTTGCCCCAGTAGCTGATATGCCGACATACCGGGCTGGCAAACAGCCAGTCGTGTGGCAAACTATCTTGTCATACTCCTGGTGCTCCCCTAAGCCCGCCGATCTCGGCATGATCCGATGTTTGGCATGAGGCTGAAAGGCAACATGATCATCAGTGACCCCGGGCTTGGCTTCAACCGCAACGATATGGACATGCTCACCAAGGCGCAAGCAAAATGTGTGTTTCCCACCTACAACGCTTCACTGCGACCATCCAGCCACATGAACCCCTGAAGTGTGACAAACTGCGATTGGAGTTGATGCTGTGAAATGTGCCGCCATCCGAATTTGAACGGATCATGTTTCCTCCTATCTATCGTGGTGTCTCCCTTTACACCGGATGTTCGGACACCATTGCCCAACTGGCCGGCTCGCCTCAGGCATTGCGGCTCGCTTCCCATCATAGTTGATGGTAACCTGACAGATATCAAATGTGCCCGGGGGCCTGTGAACACGGCTTGTCTGCCTTATACGTAGTCACTCGCCAGCAACCTCAGGCTCAGACGTCCTACATGCGATTGCTGAGCACCGTGGTCTGTCTCGTTGCCAAATTCTCATCCGCATGTGCGCTACGTAGATAGTGAGTGATTCTCCCAACATGACAGTCACATGAATTCCAATCTCACACGCAGCTGGACGCGCCTCCGGGCGCAGGTGCTCTGTGAATCCTTCCTCCTGCAACCACTAGCATCGGGCGCGCTGGAATCGTGCCTTTCTCGATCTGTGCGCATGCATCGCCACCATCTCGCCCTGACAGCCGCATATCTGGCTGTCCGCCCGCAACAAAGAGACTCCTATTTGGAGGCCTCTGACCCGGCCATTCTTGCACTGGCAGAAGGAAAATGGTATATCCCACCACAGCTGCCCCCCGAACAACGCGCTCCAACGCCGCGACGCTCAAGCCTCGAGGCGTCTACGGGTATGCTTTTGTTGTTGCCCGGTTCGCGAATTTCGCCGCTCTAGTCACTCTGATCACCTATATCGGCCGGCTCCTCGCGCTCCCGCCAAAGGACGCACAAAGTCAGGAGGCCAGCTTGATAGCTACGCTTGTGCTGGTAGGTACCCTAAATATGCAGCTAGGCTTTTCGCGGTAGTCATAGGTGGACTGACCGAACCTCAAGACGAACCTCGCGCTGTTCTGGTGTGTGATCTCTTGGAGCGGTTACACGAAGCAGTATATTCGCTACGCCGTTACCTGGACAGTCGATCTTGCGTTTGTGACCGCCTTCATCGGCCACATCGTCCTCATCGAAGTGACAGTCCAAAACAATCCAAAGTGCGTCGACACGTCGATCACGACCCCGACATTCTGTCCTATACTGAATATCGTGTGGGTTTTGAGCATCGCTGTCTGCGGCCTCTTTGGGGCGAGCGGCTTCTGCGTCGGTTGGGTGCACCTCAACGAAAAGCGCCCCAAGAAGACAATATCTGAAGGGTCGGCCATCGACAGAGGCATCGCTTTGAGTGCGTACACCCCGAGCCAGACAAATATGCGCAACGCCTCGCCGATGGCTGTCGTTCAGGCGCCTCAACACCACAGAGCTGTAGCTGTGGAAGGCGAAGGGTATGGGTATAGCGGAGCTCCAGTCAGACCAGCCCGCAACGGGGATATCAGATTCGTCAGAACCATACCGTCCCGCGCCTACCACGATCGTACGGGGCCGGAGTTTGTCGAGGATCTGCCATGGCATATACGAAGCGCCCATTCTGAGATGTCACACCAAACCGCTGCGACCGCACCCACGCGCCCATTAAGGCGCAGATATGGCAACAATGGCCTAGGGAGTGTCTCAAACGAACCGTATCTAACGGATCCCCCGAGGCGCAGGCATGGCAACAGCAGCCTGGCGAGTGCCTCGAGTGAGCCGTATTTGAGAGGGCGACCTCATGCGTACGATCCCCAAAGTCGGGCATGGGGGACGTCCAGGCAGGGATCGATGGTCGCTCCAGCGAACGGAGTCGCAAGGCAGGACGAGGTAACAAAGGGGCGCCAAGCCGCTGCTGATATCCTCAGCGGAAGAGGCCGGGGCGATAGGAGGACACGACCGAATCTCGACGCGGTGATATCGCCAACCCCTGTTAGAAGCTTCAGCCCGGTCTCCTGGACAGGTAACACCGAGTACTCAGAAGGCGAAGAGAGCCGCAGAGGCAGCAGCGTAGCTGGCGAGATTCCCATCAGGCTGTCCATTTCTCCCGCCGCGTCCCCGCCCACGTCACCAACATCCCCTTATACCCCACGCATGGGTGACAGGGAAACTGGAGAAAGGGACCCACGGCCATATCTCTTCCCTAACACGGCGTACGTGACGCCCGAAGAATTGCTAAAGCGTTACAGCGCGTCAGTGTACGAGACCGAATACGCATCAACTTCGGAAGGGGACTCGATTCCCAAGACGGAGGCCAAGCAACAGAGAAATCCGAGGTCCACACCCAGACCGTCAAGGCCTGTTAAGCCCAAAAATGACCCTCCGGATCCCCAGAGGCCGGCACGCACCCCAAGGTCGCCCAATGCCCCTGCAGGCCCATCATCTCGCGCCAACAGCGATTCGTTGGCTCAAAACCCGTCCGGCGGCAGCGGAGACGGAGGAGGACAAACGAGGCAGGTACCAGACAAGGCGAAGAAGAGCTGGTGGAATCTGGGTCTCCGAGCCACTACTCCAGCATGAGCGCGGATGGGAGTCGTATTGTTCTGACGACAAAGTCGGCTGACAATGAGACCTTACATCGCACGAGACTCAGCACTTTTGGAGAGAGAGCATCAGCATTGCCGTTCATTCGAGATGGATTTTGGAGCTGATAAGAAGGAGTTGTCGGTATTCCGGGGAACGGAAGGATGCGAGTCACACCCCCTCCTCCGTGTAAATAGAAACAATGGCAACGTTGCTTGCCACATACCTTTAGGGCACCAGACCAGGCACATTGGCCTCTGGGGGTAGCTAGAGCATCAGAGCCGCATGTCCAGCACTCCTGAAGCAGGCTGCATAGTCCCACTGGTCCGCATTCTCCTCAATACTGGTTCGATTCGCCCACACCTTCTCCATGATCTCAAGCGACTTCGTAGCCGTGCCAAAGAGCTGCAGCGGCCCCATGGCTGCTATCAGGTCTCGAAACGTCTGCTCTTCCTCCCGGGCAGCCATACATCCAGTAACGGTAAACGGCCACATGATTGCGCGCATACAGCTAGGAGATGGAAGTGTCAATAACATCTGTATCGTCAGCGCGACGGAGTTGCGGATCTCCGCACTAGCGGGCTGCCATCCTGAAACGACAACGCTCAGGTACGTTACCACCGCCTGTGCCCAGACGCGAGACGTGGCAGCCGTGATCTCAACCATTTCCTTCGGGTACAGGCCGGGGCGAGATAATAGATCCAGCAATGGGTTGGTGTCGGCCTTCTCAGGCCCGTGGCCATTTGTCTGCTCGAGAATAGCGATGTTTCTGCGTAGACTCTCTTCGATGACCGATGCACGCAGAACAAGCTGTGAGACGGATAATGAGCCGTTCCTCTTCTTCTCTTTCTTCCACGCATCCAACGTTGCAATCTCTCCTATGGCAAGGACGATCCAGTTTTGCAGTCCAACAAACTCATTCATATCGATGTGCGGGAGCCGATACTCCTTATCGTTTTCTGGCCATGATCTTTTCGTCTCCTCGTCCGGCTCAGTAAGAAGGTCCCGGTGGAAGGATAGAAGTCGAGGAGGTCGCTCGAGTGAGGTGGCTGCAATGGTATCAAAAAACACAATGAATGCTACAGAGAAACGCAGAGAGGCTTGATCGGGGCTCCAAGGGTGGTTGCTCGGGGTTTTGGAAAACGGTCTGGCACCCAGTTGGACAAGGAGATTGATAAAGAAGGTCGCGTCTTGGCCCATTGAACCGTGCTCTTGGACAATGAGCGAGAAGAGTTCGGTAGCAGCATCGAGGTGCATAATCCAGTTGCCGGTGTTGGCCATGGCGACTTCGAAGGTTAGAAGCTGGATGACGCTGGCTAAAACCCTCGTTGTCTCAGCAAGGTAGCCTTTTACGCCTCGTGCAACGATGCGTTGCATCTCGGCCTGAAGCTCTTGGAGCGCCATCTCCTGCTGCCTCGAAAGCTCCGCCCAGTTGTGACTTTTGCAAGGCTCAGCCTGCAGATGGTTCGTGTGGCTCAGCACCACATTGAAGAAGTGCGAAGCCAAGCTAAGCGTCGTATGCAGGACGGCTTTGTTTTGGGCTAATAGGACAAGCAGCCATCCCCGGCCGGCATCAAGCAGCGGAGGGCGGTAAAACGGATACACGAAGGGAAAAACGTAGTCGAGGTAGAGCATGGTTGTATGCAGCTCGCGTTCCTGGATTCCCCACCCCTGCTCGAACACGGCTTCGGAGCAATCTGGAGACGAGTTAGGCGGGGTTGGGAGAGACATGGCGGGCATTTGCTGGTGTCGGACCTCGTCTTGTTGCCCAGGGGAGCTGGTCTGGGAAGATTCGGGCTTTGTAGAGGAGGGCGATGTGGTCGGGTCTGCGGTTGGCAGAATCGAGGAATCGTTGCTGGGATCACTCTCATCGGCCTCGACCTGAGAGACATCGAGGGTTTCGATGCCGAGCTCCAAAGCTTGGAGGTAGCGTCGTTCTCTGCGCCGAGTAGCCCTGAGCTTGACCTCCTGTTTGAGCCAATCGGCTTTTTCCTTCTGGAGGGGGCCATTGTCCATGAACACGGGCTTGTCGTCGCCGTAGAGGCAGTCGATCTCGAGAGCACTGCAAGCGTTACACACTGGCCGCACCTCATCGCATTTCTTGCGTCTGAGGCGGCATGTCCAACAGCCGTCTGAGCTTCTTGGTTTGTTCGCCATGTTGCTGACTTTCGAATTCCTGCTCCTCGCCCAGAACTCAGGTGACTTGTGGGCCAAACAACTGCGGGGTGGGGTGTTGCTCGAGAATGAATGTCAGAGCGAAGTCCCCGACATTAGGGATGCTAGGACAAGGATCAGGTTGTAGGTGAAGTGAGATCACTCGAGTTCAGATGGGGTGGGCCTTTTGTTAAGCGCGTTGTGATAGGTACCGGTGTTGGTGTCGGCATTCATCCGTGGTGAAGAAAGAAGGAGCGATGGTGGGATTTGTCAGCAATCCCGCGTCCATGTCTCTGTCCAATCGACAGAGGAGGCAGTTGACAGTGGCGAGCGGAACATGTCGTGCGATCCAAAATATGCTTCAATTGATACCTACTGCAAACTTCTATTTCGACTAGCAAAGGGGCGATGGCACCAAAACCCCAGTCCCCTCGCTCTCCGATTAGCAATTATGACTGACCCCACCTGGGCTCGCTGCTCAATTACACGTGCCCAGGGCAGCGACGCTGTCCTTCCCAAGCCTTCTGCGCCCCTGTAACCTCGATGTGCTCGAAGTCCCAGTGGAACAAAAAGAATCCGATGAATGATCCGATGAAGATGCTGATGATGTACCAACCGTTGAAGTACATCGCCAGTCTGTTTGAGCAAACGTTGTTAGTATCCCACGCGGAACCCCATAACGACTCTGGGAAGGGAGACCAACAGCATGAGGAAGTACGCCGTCACGACCTGCATCGTGAATATCCACGCACGCACGATTTGCATCCAAATATACGGCCGGTAATGGTCGTCCTCGAGCGCCTCCATCGCCCGCCGATCGTACCATTTCCCGAGGAAGCGGAACCCATGATGGGCGATAGTGAAGAGAGCTACGAAGATGCATGTTCCCGCAAACATGGATGGTGATAGGATACGCCATTTGTCCGAGATGAAGCAGGTCCCGACCGTGTTCCAGTTCCAGAACATGTGCTAGACGAGCGTCAGCAACGGGAGAACACTTGCACCCCAGACGACGGCAGTAACCTACTCCCATTTTACAAGCCGGGTCGACCCATCGTCTTTCACTAAGTATTGCAGGCGTACTCATAGTGAGAGTGTGTCGTAGCAGTGTTGCTGCTGTCTGGACGTTCGAACCGTGGGTTGGGTGGCGGATCAAGCTCGTGCCGGCGGTGTTAGGGGCGACGAGGGGGTGGTTCTCCCTTTAGAAAGATAAAGTCCGAACACCGTGGAGTGGGAGTACAGGAGATAGTGTTTCCAAAGAAATGAGGTTTAGCACGAGGTCAAAAACGATGATGGTAGACGAACTGGGGGCAAGTGGGCGATCTGAGAGATCAGAAGCTAAATCAGAAGCTAAGTTGCAAACCGGTGAATAGAAGATGCATTCCGGTTCCGCAAGGGCCGTGGAAGCTCTTGCTCTGCAAGAAGAAACACTCGCTCAGCTGCGACATAGTGAAAGCGCGGCCCTGTGTCCTCTGGCGAGGGAAGAGCTGGCTGCATCGCTTCCTCGATAGCCCCTGGCCACCACCTGCGGGATGCGATTATCACAACACCGGAGAGCTGAATTGCAAGTGTCAAAGCCAAATTTATTCGCTTCGCTATATCCAAACCCTGTTAGTACATGAAGTCATATCCTGGCAGGAATGCCCTTGAACGGCCTTATAGATCGCCTGCCTCCCTCGCGGCCTTGAGCTCGGCGACTTGGAACGCCCACAACTCCCTCGGCTGACCTGCAGCATCACACGATGCAAACTTCCACCATCCCGAGTGGAAAGCGCCGGCAATGTTGATCAGACCCCACTTGATCGGAGCGGGCATTGGCGGCCAGTTCGCCCACGTTCCGTCCTCGACGGTGCGGTCGAGGTTCAACAGGAAGAATGGCACTACGTCCGTCATGCCCGCCTTTGTAACCGTGCTCTTGCCCCATGTCTTGAACGTAAGCGACGCCGCAGCCTGCTCCGGCGTCCCCTGCTTCGGCGTATTCGGGTGGTCGGCGAGTTTCGCAATCGTCGAGATCTCGCTGTGGAAATGGTCCTCAAAAGGGGCCTGGAAAGTTCCCATAATTTTGACAAGCTCTTCCCCAGAGAATTCGGCCGGTGTTTTGAGCTCGGTCAGGTATTTCTCGAACTGAGCGAGCCCGGCGAGGAAGGCCTCGTGTTCCTTGTGCGTTTCCTCAAATACCGTCTTGTCCTTCAGCAGTTCTTCGACCTTGGTGAACAGCGTTTCCTCTTCATCGTCGTGGTGTGACTTGACAAATTTGTACCAGGCGAGGCTGTAGCCGACGAAATCGGCCTTGTCGTTCTCGAGGACGAGTGGGGCTTGGTTGTAGATGGAGTTATAGCCGCGGAAGATGGAGTTGTGGAGCAGTGCCATATGCGTTGCTCCCGATGTGAAGAGGTCCGTCTGGTTGAGGCTCAAGTTAGTACCCAACCGCACCGCGTGTAACAGGTCAGACAGCAGGTCTAACCTTCTTGGTTTGGAATTGGGGAGTTGTGATCAGCTTCATGGGGCCATCAGCCCAAACACTCGTCGGTGCCATAGTAACCATGTTGTATGGCGCGCGGCTCAGTAGAAATCCGATGATCATAAACGGGAGGGAGAGAAGCACGGTGGTTTTAGGGCCCGCCATTTTGGAGTATAGGATGTCGTACGATGGTTGGCAGCTTTCGATGTTGTCTTGAGCTTCCCCGGCATTAGCAAGCTGCAAGAGTGGGAGCTTTGCGCGGGATGCTGATTAAAAGCGGGGCCTTGATTGGCTTGCCGTGCTGGCGTTTGATCGCCCCACAATCCGATCCGAGACCCCGAGCTTGACGTTGCAAGGATCCCAGAAGCTTGCCCCCTTTTGACAACTGGTGATGGCCCCTGTCAAGCCGTAGCTCTGGGTTCTGGGTTCTAGGTTCAGGCGCATCGCAGACGGAAATTCCATCAGTACACAGCCTCAAGCACCACGAAGGAGAACGAAGGTTCCTGTCGACTGCCGTAGTTCGGCTCTTCCCACCTTACCAACACTGCCACGCAACGTACAGTTGTAAACACGAGGTCCCGCCTTTCCCCAACAAGGAAGCTGGATACCACTGGCGGGACTCGGTCACGTTCCGAGGCTCCATCGGGGGAGGACGCGCAGGCGACACACAATGCGCCGCGAGTGTGGTGACGGATTTCGTCCCGATTGATCGTCATCGCCGACGGGATTGCTGCAACAGTTCGACCTACAATCCGAGCCTCGGAGTATCGAGGTCGGGCGTGACTCACGCCGTCTCGGTCGCCTGTACCCCGAAGCGAGGGCCGCGCCGAGCTTCAAGAAGACATGGCACATGGTTTACAAATAGCCGGGTCGTAGTCCGCAGATATCGACCGAAAATTCGAACCCCTCATCAGCGGATCTCTGCACCGCTGCAATCCAATCTCCAATCCACCAAAATGGCCGACCCCAAACCCCGCCTCCGCATTCGCGAAGCCGTGCCGGCCGATGCAACCGCCCTCGCGGAGATCCAATTCTCCGCGTTCGGGCCCGATATCATCAACCGGTTGCTTTTCCCCAATGGGGTCACGGAAGATGCACTGGCGAAGTCTGCTTCCTGGCTTTTTACTCCGCCCGACGCCAAGCAAAGTTCAGAGCGGCTGTTGACAGTCGCCGAGCTCGTGCCGGAAGACGGTCCTGCCGATGGGCCTGGCGAGATTGTCGCATTCGCCAAGTGGTCCCTGCGGCGTCAGCCAGCCCCTGAGGAGGAGTGGAATGTCGAGCCTCCTGTGATGACGCCTAGTATGATAGGAGAAGGTGCTGATCTCGAAGCCTACAAGTGGTTTCACGGGACTTTGCACAGGAGGTTCAGGGAGATCGGCCGAGGCGATCCCATGCTATGTGAGTGGCAACGATGCAATCTCCAGGTTTTCAATGCTAATGATATCTTAGACCTGAGCGTTCTCGTCTGCGCGCCCCACAGGCAACGACTGGGAGCCGGGTCTGCCCTCTTGCGCTGGGGAACCGACCTAGCTGACAGTCTTGGACTTGCTAGCTGGCTTGAATCGTCCCCATATGGCTACCCCTTGTATAAACGACACGGATACAAAGACATTTCTGTGATAGATTTCGAAATCACCAAGAGATGGGGGCCGACTAAGCCGGCTGACCGGGACTGGGGCGAGAACTCTGCGCTTGAGATTGGCGGACCAGTAGCTGAGGGCGTGCTGCGTACAGTTATCATGAAGAGACCTCCCAAGGCAAGTCAGTGAGACTTTGAGGCTTTGCTACCTGGTACTTCATGGGGCGAGTATTACAGAGGATCGTCATGTTTCGTACACAAAATCAATTCTATTCAAGTCATCGAAGTTAATCACAATAATTGCATTCAGCTCCTTCCGAGTTGTCATCACTGCTAGGCAATGGCCAACTCTGGCGTGATTGATAACTTGTAAGTGTCCCCCGGAAAGCAACACAGAATCATCTCAACAGAATCGCATCTGAGTCGAAAAGGTCTCCAGGTTCCCATGTGACAGCCGAAAGGACGTACACATTTTTTCTGAAATCAACATCTAGGCCGTTACGCCACAGCCTTTATCCGACGGAAAAGGTTGTGGAGCGCTATCATGAACTTCGATTCCCTAGTACGTATTGACCCCTTATCGATGACGTATGCGTAAGCGCTGACTTGGGACCGCAAGAACCACAGACTTTTATACTGATAATTCGGGCTTACCACAAGATTCCTTGAGAATAAGGTACCTGTCTAACTCATACACGAAGCCCTCAGGCAAATCAGAACCTACCCCACCTGGCCACAGGGCCTTAAAACCAGTCAAGCATCTTTAGGGAACATACCACTGCTGAACAGTAGCTGAAGATACCGATGTCTTCGTCTCCGACCTCACTAAGCTTTCCTCGTGGGGCGGCGGAACAGATTTATTTCAAGTGTTCCCCCTCCTTTATCATCCCACAACTCCGCAAGACCGCCCGCTGCTGACGCCATATGCCCACACCAGAGGTCAGGGACCCTTCCAACAGTGGGGGTCAGATTACTGGGACGATTCCAGGGCCATTCTTCAGTGCCGTCCGGAGTTGGTCTCCTGTCATTTGCCCCGACGATGTTGCAGCAAACGAGAAATTGAAGACCAGAGCCAATCAGCGCCGGGCCGGCGAGGATGACGCATGCACAAAACTCGCGCTCTCCGTTCTCATCCCATCATGAAGGGTATATACCTCTGGACACCGGCGCCTGATCAACGTAGCTGGCTGTGTCATGGTGGGGCGATCCACCACCCAAGGATTCGATGCGAATGCAGATCGCCCCGGCAGCAGATTCTCTCATGCCCTTCAAATGTTACCTAGCTGATAAGTACCTCTCATCAAGTCCCGCCAAGCCAGGGAACAATGGGCCAATGAGAGCACAACACCTTTCCCTCTTTGCTTAGTGCTACAAGAATCTAAGGAACCTACCTTAACTCATGTGGCACTCTATCACAGGGATACGGCCAACAAGGGCGATTGAACTCAATGAGGCAAGCATGCGATATAATGAAGCGCTGGCGCAACCCCAACGCCTCTGCCACCGCGTTGTCTTCTCTTAACCACGGAAACATGCACTTCTGCGTTGGTGCCAGTGATCGAAACCATGCTCTTGTGAAATATCTGTGAGCGGTCGAGCCGCGGAAGGATAGGTACTTGAGAAACACTGACCCCGACATGCTAGACAACGGCCATACTGAAGAGGGACAGAGGACGAACACGAGAGGCTAACGCATACCGAGACAAAGCCCGATTCCTACGCGGCAGGGCTGTCAGCCTCAGATCTCGCGGCCAGACGTGGCGCACTTGACTCTCGAGGCAGAGGGCGGGGAAGTAGCGAGCACCCGTAGACCACCTTGTCCCCCTTGTCTCCGGTAGGATATTTAGAGTGATAGACCTCAAATGGTAAAGGGAATGCGAGCGTGCCACGGGCCTAGGCCAAGCCGTCGGAACTAAATCTAGAAGTTCCGGCGTTGAGACACACTAACGGTCACTAGCCGGCTCCAAGCCCGCCAAGACCTTGTGGAGACAATCTTTCCGCAGACGCACGCAGCCGGGAACAATTTCCGGCTTGGGTCCGTTCGTCAATGCCTCAACTTGTGCTCCACCAAGACACGGGATATCCGGCTATTAAATCCAGGACCGAGCCCGCTAGAGTCAATAAAGACGTGCGGCTCGCCGGCTCCGAGAATGCCACATTGCTTCAAACCCAGGTTAACTCGACGTCAATCCCGCCATTCTCGTTTCCTTGGTAATCTACTTTATCTTACTACGTCCAGGGCGATGAGGTGATCGCTGCAACTCGCATAGTTCTACCTCGCTAACGTAGCTCGCTCAAATACCCCTTTTCATTGTTTACTCTGCTACAGTCGCGACCAATGGCTGTCGCTTCCGAACCCAGCTTAGCGGTTGCCCCCAATGACGTTGTTGGGAGCTTGCCCACCAAGAGGTTGACAAGAGATCAACTTGTCAAAACGCATCAGATTCATCTCGAAAAGTACGCTTCGCAGGAGGATGCGCCGAGGCAGGTCAAACAGCTCAATATGGGCGAGATGTACCATGCATCAACAAAGTCCATCCGCGAGCTCGAAATCGTAAGGCAGCAGGTTTAAAAATGAAGAAAGGCAGTTACTAATGCCAAATCACCAGATCCCATTAACCCAACTCCGTGTGGAGACGCATCACCGGGGGCAGGGCATTATCGTCAGGGCGGCCAGTCCGCCGTTTGTTGGCGCAGGCTCCATCAGCATCGTGGAAGACGAATTCGGAAATGCTGACAAGCTATCAATTTACAATCAAGGAGACTCATCCATTCTGTCAGGCGTCCCCGAGGGCTGTGTAGTGGCGGTCAAAGAGCCATACTACAGGTTCAATGGCGCGGAGGGCGACTACATAATTTGTGTCGACCACCCTTCCGACGTTATTCTGTTGAGGTTTACGGACCCTATCATCCCGGAGCCGCTGAGGATAGGGCCTGTTCTAAAGACTGCCGATGATTGGAAGAAGGCGGGCGATACCGCGTTTCTCGGGAAGGACTTCCCGACGGCTGTGTTCTGGTACGGATTGAGCCTGAGTGTATTGAGAGGAGTTTCAGAAGCTAACTTCTTCTAGCTATACTGAAGCTATCGAGGAATCACCCGGAGAGACAAGCAAAGCGGACCTATACACCAAGAGGGCAGGGACAAATCTCCTCCTCGGCCGCTACGACGGCGCCAAGGCCGACTCTCTTGCTTCGAGAACTGGCGGCCCCTCTGACTGGAAGGCATACTACAATGCCGGACGTGCAGCATACGGACTGTGCGAATACAAACTTAGTCGAGAATATCTCGAGACAGCACTAGGGTTGAACGCCACAGCAACCGGTGTACGCAAAGAGTATGAACGCTGTCTGGCTCGCCTTGAAGAGGAAGAGCACGGCAATTATGACTTCAAGGCCATGTACGAGTCGCTCAACTCGCAGAATGTCCATCTCGACAGGGGATCCTTCCTCCGCCGGACTTTCATCGATGAATCAGAGCATCACGGCCGCGGCCTGTTTGCGGCCGAGGACATCAAAGCCGGCGAGCTAGTGTTCGTGGAGAAGGCAACTTTCATGCCAAACCAGTACGAACCTCTCCGTGCATCGGCCTCGCTATACGCCATGATGGTGCGGCAGCTGTGCGACAACCCTTCACTCGCCAACACACTGCTCAAGATGCACCCCGGCGAGGAGTACCAGCGGAGCGGCCTCGAGGGCACCATTGTCGACAGCGTTCCAATTGTAGATGTCTTCCTTGTCGAGGGCATTCGAACCAAGAACTGCTTCAGCTTGCCCCTTTCAACACTCGATGACACTAAGCAAAGCGGACAGGAAGGTCGTCTGGCCAAGGGGCTATGGGTCCACGCGGCATGCATGAACCACAGCTGCGTGCCCAACACGATGCGGTCATTCCTAGGCGACATGATCATCAGCCGCGCAACGAAGAACATCGCCAAGGGAGAGGAGCTCTTCCAGGTGTACGTGCCGGTGAAACCTCTCATCGACGCGCGAACCCTGCAGTACAAGAACAGCTGGGGGTTCGAGTGCAACTGCCCGCTGTGCATGATCGAGCGAACTAGCCCAGATTCGATGCTTGCTAAGCGGGTCGAGGTTCTGAATACCGTTGAGAAGGCGTGTAACAAGAGGAACTCGACCAAGGGTCTCGTTCCAGACTCGACGATTCGCAATATCGAAAAGCTGCAGAAGCAGTTGGAAGATCTACACGAGCCGGAGGTATTCGATGGTATGCCGCGCCTGATGCTGGTGTATCCCTGCAACTGGCTGGTGGAGGCGTACCGCGGGAGGAAGAACTGGCCGAAGGTTATCAGGTATGCAATGAGGGTGGTAAGGAACTTTGGCTTCAACGTTCCCCTGGATGAGAACGCCGAGTGGGATCCGAGAGCCATGTATGCGAATACCACTAGCTATTCGCTGATGACGATTCATGTCGTTGCGTCGCTGAGGCGGTTGGCGCAGGCGTATGAGGAGAGCGGTCGGAAGAAGATGGCGGGGTGGTGTAGGGAGGCTGCGAATACGGGGTATACGATGGTCACTGGGTTCCAGAACGACATGACTGGCATGGACTATGAGTGAGATGGGACGCAAGTTGAGTCACGGGGTTGGTTGGATTTCATGGATTGCTGCATTGTTTTTGGTCTTTGTAGCCATGCTTCAGGAGTTGAATGTTGGAATCCTGCTTCGGATGCACTCTGCCGTGGTTTTCAGGCTTGTAATTATATGAGGGGATTTGTGGTCATTCGTTCAATCGCATCTCAGTCTCACAGAACCTGAGGCTTTGAACCTCAACGGCTTGCTTCATGCCTTGGGCACACATTCTAGATGGTCAATATTTAAGTGTGCCCATCTCTCCCTCCGCTTAGCCTTTCTCTTACCCATCAGTCCCTGAGCCAGACAGGGGAGAAGCCCATTTTCACATCCCTTTGTCTTGCTGAACGGCAAACTCAATTAGAAACCTACTAAGTCGAAGGAATTTATTTCAGTTCGGCAGAAGAACACAATCAGAATGGCCGTCGACGAAACGCCCGGAGCCAACCAGCAGCCGCCGCGACGCGCCGAGGGCGGGCTTGGAATTCGGAAGTCCAAAGCCAAAGGCTGACCTGCTCGTACTCGTGCTCCTGCTCAAGCCCCAGCTCCATCCGCCTCCCTCACTCGCGCCTCAACCGGCCCATTAGGACTATCTGCTCCAGACACCGAAGTTAGTCGTCTCGAAGCCGCCGCCGTGGCCGATCGCCTTAGACAAACAACGGGAGGCCTTCGTCGCAGCGCTCGTTTAGCACCGACTGGTTCTCAAGAAGTGCCGCTTGCATTTCGTTCCAGCACCAACTGCTCCTCAAGAAGCACCGCCTACTCCCCCGTATGCCCGTGGGAGGTTTTTTTTCTTCTTATCATTTATATCTTCCTGATGAATTTGATTACTCGCGGCACCGATTATTCGAGCGCAGTCCATTTTCCTCAGCCGTAAATCATCGACCTTCCTTGGCTGATCCTGGACCTCTTTCCATTGACGTTCCTGAGCCGACGACGTCGGTAACTGCGGATAGGCCGCCGGCCAATACCCAGAATGAGGGAGGGGGTCAGGCGCCTGCTCGTGACACCGGTACTAGTGGGCGGCGCTCAGGTTACGATTGGGGGGAGGTGAGAACACTAGCATTTCGCCCTCGAGAAAAAAGGGGGGACAACGGAAGAAGAAGAGGGACTTGATGAAGATTACTAAGAATTTGGTATGGAGGTGGGGACCGTGGAGTGGCGGCTGCCTTTAGTTATAGGACCTTGTGGTGAAGTAACATCCAGGCGAGCCGGTGTAGAGGTGGATGCTAGCAACCCGCCGGCGGGGGAAATAGGGGTTTGTTTACATTTTGGTTGTCCGCCTGGAGCGGCTGCTCGGCATGATGCTTAGCACTCTGCAATCGACCAATCATGGCTTAAGAGCTGTTACTATAAGGTAGATAGCTTCGGGAATTGAGTGGGATTTGAGACTGTGAATTCTATGCGATTATCAAGTGTACCAACGGTCAATTGCCTACAATGTTGAGTATTACAATTCATCCACATCTGATCCACTCCGAAAGGAGGCAGGGCAAAAACGACACAAAAAGACATACAACACTAGGGATTCGGCCTTATTGAGACCGACCACATCCAACGCAAATACGCGTGGCCAACGATGTACATGATGTATAACCCAAACCACAAATTTTACTGTCTTGGTGGCCAGAAGGAAGACGAAGTTCTCATCTTCAAGAAATTTGACTCCGATGAGGGGGTCTGTCCTTGTACGTGATGTAATTGTTTGCTTGATAGCTGAAGGCGTGACTTGGGTATACTGAACATTTTTTCAAATAGACGCTCCGCATACCTCCTTGAAGAATCCTGTCGATCGCCCCAATGGAAAGCCCCGAGAAAGCATTGAAGTGAGAGTTCTAGTATTTACGAACCGGAAGCTCACGGGAGCCGGCGTTTGCGTAGGTATCAGATTAGGCGTTTAGAGCCTCTCGGGCGCGCTCAGATCAAGACAATTGACTGCTGACAGCAGTGCCGACTCACCGAGCTCGAGCATCACCGCATGGTGTTGGATAACAAGACAAAAAAGAAACAAAAAGCGGAACCAGGGTTGCCCGTTGAAGGGTCAGACAATGAACCTCCCCTAGTACTCTCAATGGCAGTCAAGATCTGACGTATTTGACTCTGTCATTTTGCTCTCTGGAACGCAGCGGTGCCATTCTTACACTTGCTGGCGTGCTGCAGAGTGGCCGCGTTGTCCAAAACCGCCCTATTAGCTTAGGTAGGCATCATTGGACTGCCTATCAAAAAAGATGCAAAAAAAAGGTCGATGGTTACACGCCGAAGAATCGAACAATGAACTTGCAAAAACAAAGCTTGGCTAACCATTCGTATTCCTCAAAGGAGGGTCTTCGCAGTGAGGCCGCCCGGCACTTCAACTACAGCACGAGTGATCGTAGGTAGATGCTTTGTTGAAGAGTACCATCATTGACCTCCCCCATATACCCCCACGCCGTGCCGGTGGTCTTTTCCACTGTAGCATCGTTAGATTTATACAAAATTTGGGGACAAGACGGAGCGAAAAGTCGTCGCCATCTTCCAAACTGCTCCGGGGTTTATTGACATTGAAAATTTCACCACGCGCGTTTCCCATAGTTGGCCCCTACGTAGTACGAGCCATTCTACTGCCGATGAAACCCGATAGTATATGTATTTAGTGTTCAACTCTCAATAACCTAATCTCAGCCCAGCACAACACTCTCCCAAGCTGGCTCCAGCTTCGTCCACGCAAATAAGTCGGCTAGCCCTACTGCCAACCGAAACAACACCCCATTCCTCTCCTCAGCAACCAACACATACAAAGCGAGATGAAACTTTACCCCACTCGAAAGGTTGCGCCATATCGGGTTGCTATCCTCCCTCAGCCGATTCGCCTCCCCTGCTCCCACGACAGCAACGCGGTACTTCTTCTTCAAATCTAGCGTCTTATCAGCCCATTCCCTGTCCATCGACATTGTCTGCCCCACAAACATGGCCGGGTTATCTACACTATCATCGACCATGTCAAAGCACACCGCGTCAGACTTCCCATCACCAACAAGTCGAAGCTGCAACATCGCGCAGGTGGTAGTAAACGCCAAAGACCCCGGCACATTCTCCGCTCGTTTTCTCGCCTCGTCCGAGATATCCACACGCCGCATACACTCCCGCGGATTATGACAGCACCTGTCCCATGCATCATTAATCATGGCACCGTGGACATCCTCAGGCCGTTCTCTCAGCCTCTCGCGCAGCTGCTCCTGGTGCTGTTCAAACTCATCATCCCACATATCCCAGCTCGAAAACCACCATCTCCCTTCCTCCACCCGCCTAACACCCCCCTCATCCGTATACCAAAACGTCACCAAACTCCCCATCTCAGGCGAGTACCACGTCGAAAACGAATCCATCGCCGATCTCGCTCCTTTACCATCCCTTCCGCTAGACGGCACAAACCCATAATCCACACCTCCCTCCCAACCCGCCCAACTCCAACTCGGAAGACCCAAGCTCTTATCCCACCCTTTCCTGAATCCCTCGCCCCTCCACAACAAAGCCTGCCCAAGGTACCTCTCCGGCAACCCCTTTATCATTTCCGACGCCAAAACCGTCCCGAGCACATTCCCCACCCCCATAAAAGCATTCAGCACATCACTCCGAAACGACAGCTGCCTCGCCGAGTACGGTATCACGAGCTGTGCATATGACGTAAAGCTCTCCGTGACATTCACCCCCGTCTCGACCGTAACATCCGTTGGCACAGCCTCATACTCCTCTTTGATCCGCCGGTCATCGTACTCCCAGAACGTCCCCTGGAAGCAGCTCAGCCATGCGTAGGTGTCTCCCACCAGGAGCATCCTGCGCGAGAGTTTCCGCTCCTGAAAGGTCCATCCGCGGGTGTCCCAGCGGGACGGGCCGATGGCGGAGTTGGCGAGAGGCGAGGAGGCGGTGCCGAAGACGGCGTCGAGGGGGCCGTCCCAGAGGGAGAATTTAGTGAGATCGGGGTTGCGAGGTCGAGAGGGGGATGCGCCGGGGAGACCGACGGGGGAGAGGGCTATGATGGTGAGGTCGGCCATGTGGTAGATGCTGTCCATGGCGGCGATTTGGCCCATTTTGGAGACGGGGTCGTCTTGGATGATGTAGAGTTGGTCGACCTAGAGGTGTTGGTGGTTGAGGGAGCGGCAAAGGGCGATGGCGTCGGCGATGACCGGGGGAAGGTTTGCAGGGGATAGGGAGTTGGGGAGGGAGAGACTGGGGAGGGTGGAGAGGAGGAGTTGCGTCGTTGGGACGGTGGGAGGGGGCCAGCAGTAAGAGAGGGCGATGTAGGGGACGGGAGAAGGAGGGGAGACGATACAGTTGGTGAAGGTGTCAATGAGGCGGAGGCCAGGGGGTTGAGCCATGGGGACGGTGTAGGTGTTGCATTGGGTTTGGTGGTGGGCGGTGCAGCTGGTTAGCCATGTGTTCAGAGAGGGTAGGGAAAGAAGAGAGGGCGGTTCCCAAGGAGTGATGGACTCCAGGGAGAAACGCGTGGTTCGGTAGGAGAGGGAGAGTTTCAGGACGATGGGCTCAGGGACGGAGGGGGTCGAGGGGTCCAGGATGGCGCCCGGAAGAAGGCAGACTGCGGTTGTCGGGGAGGCTTTGCACGCGGTGTCGGCGTGGTCGAGTGCAAAGGGTCTCCAGGGGCCGAATTTCAACGAAGAAGTGGTGTTGGTCTGTTGACTGTATTGTTGCAGCAGTTCCCTGACCACTCGGCAGAGCATACAGTGCTGGCGGGACTGGTAGTGGGATATGTCCTTGTAGGGGAGGTCGAGGAGAGTATGGATAGGTCTGTTTTTATTTGGTTGAAAGTGGCGTGTCCCCGAGCCTGTGAGGCAGAAGAGGTAGGGGTCGAGCCAGAGGTCCTGGCTTGGATCGTTCCTAAGCTTTTCGAGCCGAATGCACTGGAGCAGGTGGGTGAGATTGTTCCATGGCTGGCAGCTGTCGCATAAATCCGGGTTCAGCTCGAAATGCTTGTCGCAATGTTCACAGAGGTCGCTGTTGGACGACATCGCAGGCGATTGCGGGAACATGGAAGTTGAGCGGAGGATGATGGTTGGGCACGGTATGCAGTTTGAGAGCTTTTGGAAGGCGCCACTGTGCAAGATCCAATTGGTGGGCGGGAAAGCAGAATTTCAAAGTCTCGGAAGCGTTGCCAGAGATCGTCAAACAGACCACAAAAATGCAACCAAAAATATACAGGCAGAAGCCATCTTGTTTGAGTACCTACTTGGGGGTCCGCTTTGATCAGTACCACGAGCGGCACGCTTCAGAGATATTGCATCAACAGACTACAAGATCGGATAAGCCAACCTAAGTGTCAAATGCTACCTCCCTACTGCCCAAGAACATCACGGGTGCAGTTCGTCTGAGTAATATGAATATCCACTCATCCACATGTCGGTATGTGAGGTCACCGGTGCGTGGAGGCAACCTATGAATGTAATGCCACCGAAGAGATACTAAAAGCAAAGAATGATATTTAATGGAAGTGATCGACGGTACTCTCTACACGACAGGCCATCATTTCAAGCTACCAGATCCAATTCCGGGTGTCGTGGGAATAGCTTCACCTGTGCTTGTCTGCGGCCCCTGCGCCACTGGCGTCATACGGGATGGGATTAACTGCAGAGCAACACCCACGACCGCATCAACTGGTGCGCTGCCCTCTGTTCTCGGCCGCTTGCAGTATCGGACGCTCTGCAAAAGTTCCCAATTGGGTTCTTTCCCCGAGGACGCCCCGTTGCGACACTGCCTGCAGCCAATGTTGGGATGTTGATTGTTAGCACCGGAGCCTTGATGGTGACGACATTGAGGCGGAAAAGCCCCCATGTCGTTTCCGGGAAGACAATGTCGACTAGAAGTAAATAAAGAGATCGAAATAATAAACCAAATGAACCGGGTGTGGCAACTTCGTTATCGTTGTCTCGATACTGGGCGGGCGGTTATGAGCTGAAGGCTCAAAGCCAAGCCCTTCAAATCGCGGCTGCCCCACGCTAAACCAAACCAAACCGGTAGTTTGATTGTAGTCCAGACCGTTGACCTTTTGGTTGATTGTTTCATTCGTCGCCGCGAATAGTAGGGGTTCACGTCGCTGAGATGTTTGCTTGCCTGGCGGGAGATCGGCGGGTCTAGATCAACACTGACGCACGCTGCACGGCGGTCGCTGTGTGACGTCACTGTGCCCGCCACTCGATGCGAAAAAAACCCTTCCCCTGAATCCCCACGCGCACAGCGGGGAGGCGGATCAACAGGTCCGACATTGCTTCACAACGGTGGAGCACTGCTGCGCTATCAGCTTCCAGCTTGTCAATATGAAGAGATGCATGGACACGAAGACCGATTGCTCGGGAAAATCTAGCGGAGCTATGACTCGGTCAAACTCACTTTGGCTCGGGTGACTGGGATGGGATGACAATGGTGGGCCTCTGACAGCCGATCACAAAGGCTCCGCCAGCCGCTGCATCGGAGCCCACGGCATGCAATTTGCAGCTAATCACTGGCAATCGGGGTAGTGACCTCAGACCTCCTCTGGCTACCCAGTTACCCAAGAGGGAAATCCGAGGCGCGGTACGCGCAGTGGCGCACCACACAACCCAGCCAGTCTCACGGATGAAGCGGAACGGGAAACATTGGCGCGGACCCTCCTGACCTCAGATAGAGGCAACTTGGGGGGGGAAGCCTTCCAACTTGTCCTCGAAAACTGTCCAAGGTCGCACAGAATTCCCCTTCTTTTTCAAGCCGAGGGTAAGTTCGCGATGCACAGAATACTCGGGAGTTCAAATCAAGGGCCTAGGTTGTCCCGTCGGCTGCCATGCAGGCTGCAGCAAAGTGATTGAGACAGAGAAGCGCGGAGAACATTTGTTGCGGGTGCCCCACATAAATCTGAAAAGGTGCCGGATGACGCTGTGGCCTACGTCATAGGGGGGGTACCCTGCGCCAAGCCTGGGCCGTGATCCAACAATTTGGTGCCATTGCGGCATCCCGCCAAGACTTCGACCAGGGAATTTGCACTCAGCAGGTCACACGCTACGGGCGAGTTGATGGCCCCTTTTAGACACACCTGGCCGTTGTGAAATGCTTCGTATTTGACTGCATGCTGGGTGGGCTATTGACATCCTGACATCCTGTGCGGCGCGATTGATCAGGTCTCATGTTTCCCGGTTATCTTGCTCTGAAATACGAAAGAAACAACTTGCTAAGCTGCTGAGGTGGAGGCCTGGTCCGAGGTTCCAGACGCCGGCGACCAGAGACTTGAACGGCCAGTGTTCAGCTGCGCCATCACGAGGGGCCCTTTGGGCTGCCTGTCTGCCATTTGCCTGCCACTGCTAGCCGTAAGTGGCCTGCGCCCGATGATGAAAGCGATGATGAAACCGGGTGCCTGAGCATTGGTGAAAGAAAGCCTAGCGAAATAAGAGAAACCTGGGCCCCCACTGCGGCTTTGCGTTCCCCATTTCATGCTGTTTCCCAAGTTGCAATCCCGCCTGCACCAACGCATAATCAGCATCAGCGCCCGTGCCTTGGTTCGGCTATCCGCAGCCACAGTGACCTCAACTTGCTCAATCCCATATTTCGCCCGATCCTGTCGTTTTTCGTGCTGCCATCCTACCGCCAGCATCGTCACTCCAAAAGACCACCTACATTTTCAAGTCGACAAACTGATCATCGCGCCTGCCCTCCCGCTACATTGCAACGACCTACCGATTTTCTGCGTCACGGTCACTGGACCGTCTCGTCATCTCCGCCCCCACCACTGTTTGCCCACCACCCGAGTCTCGCCAGTTCCCCGCAACTGAAAACCGACCCGGCACGCTTCAGCCAACAAGCAAACACGAACAAACTCCCACAGTCGCGTTGGACCCGTGAAAGAGACATCAGACTGCATAGACGCAGAGAGGCGGCTTCGGGAGATTGCTCACCCCCGGCTTTTTTAGTCAAAGTTTGAAGGGCGAGGAAGCAGCGTTTCGGCACATTCCAGCCACCAGTGCCCCTCTCACCACCAGCACCAGAAACTTGGATCACAGGCAAACGGCTGCTGCAAACTGAGACGCAAAAATGTCGACAATACAGCAGCTCAAAAACTTTATCCGGCACGGTATGTACCGCCGTGGCGCCTTTCCCCTTTGTTACCCTTTTGCGTGTGTGGACGATCGCGGCCCCTTGCACAACCGTCCCGACGTGGGGCAACAAGCGAGGAATGCTTACTGACGTCGATGTCATGGCACAGGAAAGCAAGCACGCGCTGCTAATGTCGACGACTCCGCGCGAACAAAACATGAGAATTCCCCGCCGCACAACTCGCAACCGCTCGGAAAGAATAACATGGCACCCGTAGCGGCTACAGAGCCCAATGTTGGCTTCTCCACCCAACACAACGATGCCGACATCCCGGGAGCCTACTCAGCCACCGCAGGAGATGCCCAGAACCGCGGCGCCCAGGCCGCCCATGCCGCCGCCCACCACGCTGAAGCCGATCAGACAGTCAAGTCCAAGAGCAAGCGCGTGCCAGACGATAATATCGCGAAGCTCGTGGCCGAGGAGAACGCGAGCAAGAGCAAGTTCCCTCGGTACCCTGGGCTCGAGCGCTGGGAGCTTGTCGAGAAGATGGGCGATGGCGCCTTCAGCAATGTGTACAGGGCAAGAGATCTTGAAGGGACCAACGGGGAGGTAGCCATCAAGGTGGTTCGCAAGTACGAAATGAACAACATGCAGGTACGTATCGTGAACCCGGGGTTCGCCACTCTTCTTCCCTGCCATTCCCGTTTCTTTGGTTGTCGGCGCTTGCGTTTCAGTTTCCCATCAAGTTCCTTTACCAACTCCAGGGTCTCTCTTTTAGAGCGACAAACATCTCCATCCGGACTTCAAGCCAAAGGCTCCCAAGGCCGCAGAGGTGCGATAATCTCCATCCTATTGTCATGATTCCTACCTCGACACCATGGCTTTGTCACTCTCAGCCATGTCGCATCTTGCCCCCACGTCAAGTGCCAGGGGGGGCGGAAAGCAGCTCGTCTCTTTGAAAGTGTGTGATATTAACTTGTACGACAGCGAGCGAATATTCTGAAGGAGGTGCAGATCATGCGACAAGTCGACCACCCCAACATTGTCAAGCTTATCGACTTTTCTGAGTCAAGGCAATACTACTACATAATTCTAGAGCTAGCACCTGGAGGAGAGCTTTTCCACCAGATTGTACGCCTGACGTACTTTAGCGAGGAACTTTCGCGCCATGTTATTGCCCAAGTCGCAAAGGCCCTGGAATATTTGCACGAAGAGAGGGGCATTGTTCATCGGTAGGACTCACTGTCCTCCCTCACCGCAATGTATTACTAACATTGCGCAGTGACATCAAGCCCGAGAACATCTTGTTTTATCCCATCCCCGTTGTTCCCGCGAAGAATCCCAAGCCGAAGCCACCAGGCGACGAGGACAAAGTCGACGAAGGCGAATTCGTCAGGGGGGTCGGCGCTGGTGGTATCGGGCAGATCAAGATCGCAGATTTCGGCCTATCGAAGATCGTATGGGATAACCAGACCATGACCCCATGCGGCACTGTCGGGTATACGGCACCCGAGATTGTGAAGGACGAGCGGTATTCCAAATCAGTGGACATGTGGGCCTTGGGCTGCGTGCTTTACACGCTCTTATGTGGCTTCCCACCATTTTACGATGAGAGCATAGAAGTACTCACCGAAAAGGTTGCCAAGGGCCAGTTCACATTTCTCTCTCCGTGGTGGGACGATATCAGCAAATCGGCACAGGATCTCATTGCCCATCTGCTGTGTGTCGATCCCGAGAAGCGGTACACGATCAGGGAGTTCCTTGCTCATCCATGGATCAGAGAGCCAGGACCTACACCTCGCGAGGAGAAGAAGACACCTGGCGACGGACATCTTCGTGCTTTCGACGTTTCCAAGATTCTGGATGGCGAGAAGCGCTATGACTTCAGGTCTCCCGGCGCAGTCAATCTTCGGGAAGTGTTTGATGTCGGCTATGCTGTTCATCGCCAGGAGGAAGAAGGCAAGCGCCGCAAGCAAGTGGGCGGCAAAGCCGGCGTGTCCCGTCTCGTGCATCTCGACGAAGAGGAGGATGAGGACACCAAAATGGACGACAGCTCTTCCGGCGAGTACGTCCACAAACCAGCAGTGCCACAGACTACTACTCAACAGTTGGAGAACAGCATGCGGAACGCCCATATTAAAGACCAGCCACAAGAGACTCGGGGTCGGGACCGCGAGAGGAAGGCGCACCCGCCACCGGCAGCGGTTGAGCAGAAAGGATATGGCCAGCACTCAGCCACTGTCACAGCTGCGGCGCGCCAACAAGTCCGTGATCGGAACCGGCAGAAGGGGGCCTTTGAGTTGAACCTAGACGGTGCAACCTTACTTGGACGACGCGGGGTGAAGCCTTCTCCTCAAGCCGTATAGAATGCAGCTAAGAGTTGTGGTGATAAGGAGGCAAGCGTTGCGTGCACATCTGGTACTAAGGAGACCGATGGTGGAGGTTTGGGAAAACTTGTCTCCAGCAATTCGAACTGAGACAAAGAGGCAACGGGCGCGGCATTTCGCCGGGGATATGGCGAACGATACGAGCCAAGAGCGGAAACACGGGATGCCGTTTCTTATATTTCTTATTCCTCGCCCCTCGCTCACTTTTTTTGGGACCGGTGGTATTTCTAGGATGCATTTGCTAGCGGAATGTGTTAGACACCGCATTTCAGCAGACTGCGGTTTGAGCTCGCATGGAAGGTGTTTAGGCAAATATCTTGATCATACTGTCTTAATTATCGTCGTCCTGACGGACACTTACCTGTCGTTGCCATTTTGCTCTAGTGCTGTTTATCTAGATGCAGGGAGTTTGACGTTCTGCAGTACACACATAAACAATATGAGGCATATGCCTGACAACGACATTTGAGGATATGGGGACAGGGTTGTTGGACGGTCTGTTCTATCTCCGCCATGTTATCACCACTTCGAGTTCGTAGCACAACACAACGAATGCCACTAAAATTTGACAACCCACGGATCCCAGCCCACCGGGTTCGCCGTTGGACCGCAACGGTTTGTCTTCCCAGTCCAAGACACTGTGGAACTGGGGGAGGCCTAAGCACAGGGCGGGTGTTTAGCGAGACATGGTGGCTTCAAGACAGCGTCGGACCGAGACGAGGGAGCTGAGTGGTCGATCGTGCGCCACATCTCAGGTTTATTTGCCCCTTCTCTCTCTGGTGCTTCGGGGTTGCGTTTCTACCCCTTTTTTTCTGCCCAATTGTAGTTATGTTTTTGAATGGGCTGCAGCGCGGAGTGCTCTGGGTCTTTAGTGTTCTGTTTACATAGTTTCCGGTGAGGTTCTTTTGCTCGCTGTGAGAGAAAAGCTAGAGTCAATGTTGGTAGAACAGGAGGACAGGTCCGAGGCGGAGCTGCGGTGAGAATGTATGAGCGGGCTCGTGGCTCGTGAGTTGATCGCCGGGACTCGGCACATCCGTGCGGCTTCTGAAGTTTTGAATTATGTAAGAGGGAGGGAGAGAATATCGATGTGAGTATGGGATCATCTATTTCGGCGGTAACCCTTGGATCCAGCTTGGACACTCTGGGCTGTCCGTGAGAGACAGAATTGAAAGACACCATAGCCACCAACGCTCAAGCCTTCCGATCCTCGGTCAAATCTCGTTACGCAGTGCCACAATTCTGGGCACCAAGTTCATGAGCTTCATGGCACGTTCAGGGGAAAATTGGCTGGCCCAGGGAAAGGATCGTTCTGGTATATAACCTGATGTGATTTCTCTCGAAGGAAGGGGACTTGACTCATCACCACCAGCTTTCACTCATTCACCACTCTCTAATAATCTCCATCTTTTTAAACACACACTCTCTCTGAATATATCATCTGAGCCCGATCAACTCCATTCATTCTACTTCTTGGTTAATTCATTCATCCGTTCGTTCATTCAACAATCCCTCAAAATGTCTATCGCCCCCAGAATCGCCAGCCTCCCGGTCGTCCACGGCCCCGGAAATGTCTGCCAGGTCGATCTGGCCGCCATCTTCCCCGTCTGTGCCTCCATCGAGGTCGCCGTCGACCACCCGCACTGGGTCAACGTCCTGCCCTCCGTCATCTACGTGACGCCCACTCCCAACGACCGCCCTGCGCAGGTTGCGCAGGCCCCGGCCCGCTTGACTGGCGCTCCGGGCTTCCCGACAACTTTGATCGCGGTGAGTTTCTCTACAGCATATCCCCCAGCCGACTTTCGTGTCTGACTACCGCAGGCTGTCTCGACCACTTGCACTGACGATCACAAGGACAAGCGCACTTCGCCTGTCTGGCCTGCCAGCACTTGGCAACCTGAGTTTACGATCCCCCAGGGTGCCAACGGAGCCAGTGGCAGCCTTAACGGAGGTGCCGGAGGTGCCGCGGGCAATGGTAACGGGGGCGCCGGCGGAAACAACGGCGGCAACGGCAACACCGGCGGCAACACCGGCGGTAATGGTGGGAACAATGGAAACAACAACGGAGGCAATGGCGGCAACAATGGCGGTAACAACGGCAACAACAACAACAACAACAAC
>Ga0247758_1000417_pt1 | contig 38272 bp, 35 predicted proteins | sample UWRJL156409C4_FD_180950 | JGI IMG/M metagenome (GOLD analysis project Ga0247758, IMG submission 180950) | Plant litter microbial communities from Arlington Agricultural Research Station in Wisconsin, United States - UWRJ-L156-409C-4 | ecosystem: Environmental > Terrestrial > Plant litter >...
CTGGGATTGACCGTGCGGATCGAGGATCCCCTTGGCTGAGCGCGCCCTCGACGTCTGGTGCTTCGGCGAGCTCGCCGGCCACCTCACGGATGCGTTGGACGGCCCGAGCTTCACGTACACCCGCGAGTGGATCGAGCGGAACCGGCCACCGCTGTCCCAGTCGCTGCCGCTCACCGCGGCGTTTGTGCCCGGCGCGGCCGCGGCGTTCTTCGGCGGCCTGCTGCCGGAGGGGACGCCCCGGCAGACCCTCGCACGGCAGCTCGGCGTCAGCGCTGACAACGACTTCAGCCTCCTCGCCGCGCTCGGTGGGGACACAGCGGGCGCGATCTCGGTGGTCGTTCCCGGGGACGCGCCACCAGACACCCGCTCGCACGATGTTCGGTGGCTCGACGACGCAGAGCTCGCCGCCGAGATCCACGATCTCCCGATCCGCCCGATGCACGCCGACGACGAGGGCGAGTACCGGCTGTCTCTGGCGGGCGCCCAGGACAAGCTCCCGGTCGTGGTCGGGCCGGACGGTCGCGTCGGCCTGACACGAGGGGGTGCTCCCTCCACCCACATCATGAAGACGCCGATCGCCGGCCTGGAACACACCGTCGCCAACGAGGCGCTGTGCCTGGACCTGGGGCGGCGGTTGAACATCCCGACGGTCACGGCGGCCCCGCGGCACGTGGGGGACACCGAGTGCCTGCTCGTCGAGCGGTACGACCGCGAGGCCCACGCGGGCGGGGTGGTCGATCGGCTCCACCAGGAGGACTTCTGCCAGGCCCTCGGCGTCCCGACCGCGCGCAAGTACCAGGCCGAGGGCGGGCCGACCCTGGCTGACTGCTTCGCGCTCGTCCGGCGGGCGTCGTCACTGCCCGCTCGGGACGTGGTGCGCCTGCTCGACGACATCGTGCTGAGCTTCCTCGTCGCCAACCACGACGCTCACGGCAAGAACTACTCGCTGCTCTACACCCGTGACGGGACGGGCGTCGCTCCCGCCTACGACGTGCTCAGCACGTTCGTCTACCGCGGCGCGCGGCGGATGTCGCGCAAGATGGCGATGAGCATCGGAGGTGAATATCGGGCCGATTACGTGGCGGAGCGTCACCTCGATCGCCTGCTGAATGAGGCGGGCGTCGCGCCCGCCGCGGCGCGCCGGCGCATCGCCGAGCTGGCGGCGCGGGCGCCGGACGAGGCGGCGGCGGCCCGTGCGGCGTTGGCCGGACATGAGTGGGACGCCCCGATCCTCGGCCGGATCGTCGATATGGTCGCGCAGCGGGCGGGCTGGCTGGCCGAGCTGGCGAGGCCGAAGGCGGGGCGGGTGACGGTGGGCGCACCTGGTGCGGTCACGACGGGCGCGACCGTCGACGCGCCGGTGGTGTCTGCCCCGGACATTCACGGTGCCGCTGTCCGGTTCACCCCGGTGCTCCAACGTCTCTGGGACGCGATCATCGCAATCGACCTTCAGGACGACGATGAGTCGCGCGCCGCGGCGGCTCGAGCTCTTGACGAGGCCGTGGACGAGTTCAACACGGCGTTCGATGCGCTGTCAGCGGTCATCTGGGAGTGCATCGGAGCGGTTGACGCAGGAACCGGCACACCAGACGTGGTCGGCTTGGCGCCCGTGTGGCGTGCGGTCGCGTCGCAGCTTCACAAGATCTTGCGCCGGACGACGGAGGAGACGCCCGCATTGCACAGGGTGTCTGATCTCGCACCATGGGCTGGGATCATGGCGACCGCCCTTGAACGGCTCGAGGTCGCGGATCGGGCGGCGAAGGAATGGGACGCCCGCCTCGCCGCCTTCGGCATCCCGGAGGCCGAGCACGACGAAGTGCGCGACGAGTGAATCACCGGACCCCGCCGAGGGGTCACATTTGTCCGCGTATCGCGGAGGAAGGTGACCCTCAGCGGTCGGGGAGCGCCTCGGCTCGCGCCGTGAGGAACTCCTGCTCGGCCTCGTTGTCGCTGAGGGCCAGCGCGGCGCGGTAGGCCTCGGCGGCCTCGGCGTGGTGGCCCAGCCGGCCGAGGAGGTCGGCCTTCGTCGACGGCAGGTAGCGGTAGCCGGCGAGCCGGCCGTCCCGCTCCAGGGCCTCGACCTCGGCCAGCCCCGCCGCCGGGCCGTGGACCGCCGCCACGGCGACCGCGCGGTTCAGGGCGACGACGGGGGAGGGCCACGCGCGCAGCAGCGCGTCGTAGAGCTCGAGGATCTGGGGCCAGTCTGTCTTCCCGTGGCTGGGTGCCTGGGCGTGCAGCCCGGCGATCGCCGCCTGCAGCGTGAAGCGGCCGGCGGGCCCGGCCCGCAGGGCGGCGACGATCAGCCGGTCGGCCTCGGCGATCGCTTCGCGGTCCCACCGGGCGCGGTCCTGGTCCTCCAGCCGCGTGAGCCGTCCGGCGGCGTCGGTGCGGGTGGCCCGGCGGGCACGGTGGACGAGCAGCAGGGCCAGGAGCCCGGACGCCTCGCGCTCGCCCGGGAGCAGCGCGTGGAGCGTGCGGGCCAGGTCGAGCGCGCGGTCGGCCAGGTCCTCGCGCACCAGCCGTTCGCCCGAGGGCGCCGCGTGGCCGGTGGTCGACAGCAGGTGCACCACGGTCAGCGCGGCGTCGAGCCGCTCGGGGAGCTCGTCCGGCGGCGGCACCGCGTAGGGGATCGCGGCGGCGGCGATCTTCTTCTTCGCCCGGGTGATGCGGGCGGCCATCGTCGGCTCGGAGACCAGGAACGCGTGGGCCACGTCGCGGGTGGCGACGCCGCACACGAGCCGCAGCGTCAGCGCGACCTGCGCTTCCCGCGACAGCGCGGGGTGACAGCAGACGAAGACGAGCCGCAGCCGGTCGTCGGGGATCGCGTCGTTCCCGGCCTCGCCGGGATCGTCACCCGCCGGCGCCACCTTCGTTTCCGGCTCGACGAGCAGCGGCAGCTTGGCCCGGAACGCGCGCTGGCGGTGCAGCGCGTTGAGGGCGACGCGTCGCGCCGCCGTGGTCAGCCAGGCGCCCGGCCGGTCGGGCACGCCGTCGCGCGCCCACGCCGTGAGCGCGGCGACGTACGCCTCCTGGACGCTCTCCTCGGCGACGTCCAGGTCACGCGTGACGCGCACGGTCGCGGCGAGCACGAAGGCCCACTCGCGCCGGTGCGCGTCCGCGACCGCACGTTCGGCGGGGGTCAGCCCTCCTCCACGATCTGGAAGCCGGCCAGCGGCCGGACCTCGACGCCGCCGTCGACGATCGGCGTGAGCTTGGCCAGCGCGATCGCATGGTCGAGGTCGCGCGCCTCGATCACGAACACGCCGCCGAGTTCCTCCTTCGTCTCGATGAACGGGCCGTCGGTGAGCAGGTCCCCGCGGATCGACGTCGCCGTCGCGGAGTCGTGCAATCCCAGGCCGGCGACGATCCGGCCGCCCTGCGCGGCGACGCGCTCGGGCATCGACAGGTGACCGTCCATCACCTCCTGGGGAAGGTCCTGCGGGGGGACGCGCTCGTAGAGCAGGACTGCGTACTGGGGCATCAGGCCACCGCCTCGGTCGGGTTCATCCACTGCGTCCACGCTCGCTCAACGCCGGGGCCGTCGACCGCTTCGCCGAAGAGGTGCAGGCCGATCGTGAGCGGGTCGTTCCACGCGTCACGACCGTACACCCGGAACAGGAGGTCGTCTCCCCGGACCCCGAGGAACATCGGCGTGAGGTAGTCGATCGTGCCCTCGATCGCGGGGAGCCCCGCGGGCGCCAGGCGCACCGCGTCACCGACCCGCGCGCCGGCCGGCAGACCCAGACGGGCCCGGACGCCGGCGGACGTGCCGTCGGCGTCGACGCCCACGTACGTCGCGTCGCGGCCGGCGAAGCGGCGGACGTACTCGCCCAACGAGTGGAGGTAGAACGCGGTGTGCTCCACGCACTCCTCGTGGATCCGGTCGTGGTCCTCGGCGTCGGCGACGGTCTGGTGGACGTAGCGCAGCAGCGTGCCCCGGGCGTGGGGCTCCAGGTGGTAGTCGAGCTGGTTGTGCCACCCGTCGGGCCGCTCGGCCCGCGTCCGGAAGTGGCGCGGGGGATCCCACGCGGTGACGGTGCCGCCCGATCCGGTCAGGCCCCGCTCGGCTCCGCCCACGCGCGGCTCGTAGTCGATGTCCCAGATCCACGCCGCCGCGTGCTCGGTGACGGCGCTCCACACCTGCTCCGGCGTGCCGGTCAGCACGCCCTCCCACTCCACCGTGAACGGTCGATGCATCATGTCCTCCTGGGTCGCAGCGTTCGGGCCCGGAACGGCCCCTGTACTCCTACGACAAACAGGACGCCGCGAAATCGACAGGTCCTGTCCATCGGGCGCCGCGAGTACGGTCCGTCGGTGCCGCGTCGCCTGTACTTCGACTGGGACTACCGCTCAGACTGCCTGTGGGACGCCGAGTCCGGGGGCATGCTGATCCTCGACGGGCTGCCGCTCGGCGAGCAGACGCGGGTCGACGCCCGGGCATGGGCGGAGCACCGGACGGAACTGGGCTTCCAGGACCTCGACTCCGACCCGATGTCGTCCCCCACCGGGGCCACCCGGCCGCCCGTGACGGACGCCGAGTGGGAGCGGTCGGCCCGGGAGGCCAGCGCGTTGCTGGGGAGGATCCGCGAGGACCTGGGGCCGGAGTTCCTCGTGGGTGAGGTCGAGTTCCGGGACGAGCGGCGGTACGTGCGATGGGGCCCCGGCGAGCCCCTCGTCCCGTTCCCCCTTGGGTCGGAGACCGACCCGGAACGCTGATCCGCCGGACGTTCTCCACATTCCTCCCGAGGGGTGGGAGGAATGTGGAGAACGTCCCCGGGCGGGCGGGCGGGCGGGCGGGGCGGGGCGGGACGGGACGGCGCGAGCGCGCTCAGGCGGGGCCGGCGGGGTCCAGCCGGACCTCGACGCACACGCGGCCGTCGTCGTCCTCGTGCACGTCGGCGTGGCCGGTGCGCTCGGCTCCGCGCAGGACCAGGCCGATGGGTGCGCCGCCGCGGAGGTTGCGCCACCAGCGCTTGCGCTGCGGCCAGGCGACGTCGATCGTCACCCGGTCGCCGTCGAGCTCGTAGAGGACGGGGAACGTGTACTCCCGACCGGTCTTCCGGCCGGTGACCGTCACCAGGGTCAGGGAGCCGCTGAGCAGCGGGTGCAGGCGCGAGCGCAGGATCGCCGTCGCCCCCGGGTTGACGACGCGGTTCTGGAACGCGAACGGCGCGTGGGCCGCGGCGGTCGGCGCGCCGGTGGTGAGGGCCTGCTCGGCCGCCTCCAGGATGACCGCGAACGACCACCGCAGCGGCGGCGCGAACAGCCGGGCGACGACCGCGCCGCCCCAGCGCGGAGCGACCGCGAACCGGGTCGTCCACGTGACGTGCGACCCGCCGGCGACGGGCGCGACGACGATCGACCCGCCGTCGTGCTCGAGCCCCGGGAACGACTTCACGATCAGGTAGCGCTGCTCGCGCGGGCGCTCGAAGCCGGTGATCTCCTCCCGGAACCAGGCGCCCAGGACGGTGACCTCGCGCTGCGCGCCGACGCCGAGCGGCTCGTTGGTGCCGTCGCGGGTGGGGCGGATGCGCAGGATGAGCGGCGCGGCGACGTAGTGCCGCGGGTCGGCGAGCCAGTCGAAGACGGCCTCCGGGGCGGCGGGGATCGTGCGCTCGACGGTCAGCGTGATCATCGGGGCGAGACTACGGACCTACGAGCCGAGCGGGAAGACGAGGAGGCCGCCGGTCATGCGGTTGGTCACGTCGAACTCGCGCTTCTTCGCCTTCCCGGCGCGCGTCCACGTGGCCTTGCACTCGCGCTCGACGTCCCGGGCGACCGGGCAGGTCACCTTCACGTGGCGTCCGTGCAGCCGCTTCTCGACGTAGCGCGTGACGGCGGCCACCGCGGCCTTGCGGGTGGGTCGCTTGGCGCAGAAGTCGTAGTCGGAGCCGAACGGGATGGTCTGCGTGCCCTCGGGGCGGTCGACCTCGATCGAGCCCGAGCGGTACGACGTGGCGCCGGCCCCGAAGCGCGGGCACGGGGCCAGGTCGCTCACGGTGTAGCGGGCGGGGTACGCGAGGCTCGGGTCGTCCGGGCCGCAGCCACCCCCGCCGTTCGAGCAGTCGAGCGTCCACGTGCCGGTCGCGGTGGCCTGCGCCGACCCCCAGCCCGACCACTGCAGATTGTCGAGGAACGGACCGGAGTTGGCCTGGAAGAACACGCGCTCGGGCTGGACGAGCGGCGACGGATACATGTTGAAGATGACCGTCTTGGGCGCCGCGGAGGCTCCGGGCGCGAGCACCGTCAGCCCCAGGAGCGCGACGAGGAGCGTGGGCAGGGCGCGGAAGGACGAACGCATGGGGCCGAGCCTACGCGTCGGCCGCCCGCGCGGCGCCGTCACGGGGACGCGCTCCGGCCGGCGGAGCTTGCGCTCGGTGGCATGATGGACCGGTTCGCGCCCCACCCGATCCGGAGCTCCACGTGCCCTCATCGCAGCCGCCGTCTGATCTGACCGTCTCGCTGCGCAGCGACGACACGGCCCACGTCGTCACGGTGGAGGGGGAGCTGGACCTCCATTCGCGGGACCGGCTCGCCGACACGTTGGCGGGGCTGCCCAAGCCGCCGATGATCGTCGTCCTCGACTTCTCCGGCCTGACGTTCATCGACTCCACCGGCCTGAAGACGCTGCTCGAGGAGCACCGGCGGGCCCGGGAGGAGCGCTACGAGTTCGTGATCGCCGGCGCCGTGGGCCCCGTGCGGGAGATCTTCCGGATCACCGCGTTCGACATCACGCTGCCCCTGGTGGACGACGTCGACTCCGTCCTGAGCTGACCCTCGCCCTCGAACCGGTCAAGCTGAGCGTCGCTCAGCGAGGCTGATCTCGACCGGTTCGGGTGGGGGACCCGGATCGCGGGCGCGCCAGGTGTGGTTGCGGCCGGTAGGGGACGGGCAGGCCCAGCGTATGCGCTTCGCTCGCTGGTCCCTGCCCATCGCCGTCTGTGGCCTCCTGGCGCTCGCGCCCTCCGCCCTCGCTCACGGCGGCCACCACGGGCACGGCCATCCTGGCCCGCAACGGCCCGCCTCCATCGACCTGCCCGCGGGCTTCTCCGCCGAGGCGTTCACCGCGCACGGTGGGAGCCTCTACGTCGGCTCCCAGGTCGACGGGCGGATCCTGCGCGTGAACGTGCGCACGGGCGCCCAGCGCCTCGTCGTCCCGGGCCGGGAGGGCGTGCACACCAACGGCATCCGGATCGCCGGACGCACGATCGTCGCGGCCGGCGGGACCACCGGCAAGATCTCGCTCTACGACAAGCGAACCGGGCAGCCGATCCGCGACTACGACGTCCAGGGCGGCTTCGTCAACGGGGTCGCCGTGCTCGGACGCACCGCCTACGCGACCGACACCCTCAAGCACGTCATCTACGCGGTCCCGCTCGACGGGCGGGGCGACGCGCGCACCATCACGCTGGGCGGCGACTTCGTCCCGGCCGACCTGGACCTCGACGGCATCGTCCCCGCCGGCCACGGCCGGCTGCTGACCGGTCAGTACGGCACCGGCCTCCTGTTCACCGTCGATCCGCGCACCGGTGCGGCGCGCAGGGTCGACCTGGGCGGGGCCACGCTGCCCAAGAACGACGGGCTGCTGCTGGAGGGCCGCACGCTGCGCGTCGCGCTCAGCAGCGGCACGGTGGCGACGGTGAAGCTGGACCGCGGCCTCACGTCCGGCCGCGTCGTCGGCAGCACGCCGGCGACGCCGCTGCGCAACCCGGTCGACCTGGCCCGCGCCGGTGGGCGCGTGTACGTGCTGAACGCCAACGATCCCCAGTATCCGATGCCGACCGACGTCGACCAGATCCTCGCGCTGGACCGCCTGCGCTAGGCCGTCGTGGCCCGGGCCTCCCGTCGCGCTCAGCCCGTCTGGAGGTACTGGAGCACGGCGAGGACGCGGCGGTGGTCGGCGGGGGAGGTGGTGAGCCCGAGCTTCCCGAAGATCGCGGCGATGTGCTTCTCCACCGCGCCGGGCGTGACCACGAGCGCCTCGGCGATGCCCTTGTTGGAGCGCCCCTCGGCCATCAGGCCGATGACCTCCAGCTCGCGCGGCGTCAGGTCGTTCAGCGGCCCGTCCGGCCGGCGGCCCGGGGCGACGAGCTGGGCCACCACCTCGGGGTCCAGCGCGGTGCCTCCACCGGCGACGCGGCGCAGCGCGTCGACGAAGTCCCCGACGTCGCTGACCCGCTCCTTGAGCAGGTAGCCGGCGCCGCCACGGCCGTCGGCCAGCAGCTCGGCGGCGTACGTCGGCTCCACGTACTGGGAGAGGACGAGGATCGCCAGGCCGGGCAGCCGCTCGCGGGCGACGAGCGCGGCCCGCAGCCCCTCGTCCCGGAACGTCGGGGGCATCCGCACGTCGACCACCGCGATGTCCGGCTTGTGGCCGGTCACCGCCCGGACGAGCGCGTCGCCGTCCCCGACGGCGGCGACGACCTCGAAGCCGCGGTCCTCCAGCAGGCGCTGCAGCCCCTCGCGCAGCAGCGCGAGGTCCTCGGCGATCACGACGCGCACGGGAACCTCGCCTCCACCACGGTCGGCCCGCCGGCCGGGCTGTCGACGACGAGCTCGCCGTCGAGCGCCTCGGTGCGCTGACGCAACCCGCTGAGGCCGGAGCCGAGGGGGTTCGCCCCGCCCCGGCCGTCGTCGCGGACGCTCACCACGAGCCGGTCGGGCTCGCGCCGCACCTCCACGTCGACCGCGGTCGGGACACCGTGCTTGGTGGCGTTCGTGACGGCTTCGGCCACGACGAAGTAGGCGGCGCGCTCCACCGGCTCCGGCGCCCGCCGGTCCCGCTCGCCCCCGCTCGTGTGCACGTTGACGGGCACGGGCCCCCGGCCGGTCAGGGCCAGCACCGCGGCCTCCAGACCCCGGTCCAGGAGGATCGGGGGCGCGATGCCGCGCGCGAGGTCGCGCAGCTCACCGATGGCCAGCCGCGCCTGGTCGCGCGCCTCGTCGACCAGGGCCCGCGCCCGCTCCGGGTCGTCGTCGAGGTGCTCGCGCGCCAGCCCGAGGCTCATCGTCATCGACACGAGCCGGGCCTGGGCCCCATCGTGCAGGTCGCGCTCGATCCGGTTCAGCTCGCTGGCCTCCGCGTCGACCGCGCCGGCGCGCGTGCGGGTGAGCTGCTCGATGCGCAGCGTCAGGCCACGGTGGTCGTCGGACGGCAGCAGCCGGTCGTGGTAGGCGACGATCGCCTGCACGGTCAGCCACACCAGCGATCCGAGGAGCACCCAGATCGGCCAGAACGTGCCCATCCCGCTGCCCGCCCACAGCGCGAGGTTCAGCACGCAGTCGGCGGTCAGCAGCGTGGCGGCGAGCAGCAGCCACCGGACCCGGCCGTCCTCCACCACGAGGATGCGGGCGAGCGCGAGCTGCAACGCGAGGGCGAGCGCGAAGCCGAAGCCGACCCAGCCGGGCCAGAACGTCCCGGCCCCGGTCACCGCCCACAGGAAGAGGCAGACCGTGACGGCGACCGCGGCCACCGCGCCGTTGAGGACGAGCGTCCGCGCCGACCAGGCCTGGATGCGCCGCCGCCACCGCCCGGCCCACGGCGCGCGGGGCGCGGCCGCGGGGACCGCGGACGCGGCGGGGACGGTGGGGGCGGGGACGGACATCGTGGTCACAGCCTGCCTCATCGGGCGGCCGCTGCCAATCGGGCCTCCCGGTCGGTCGTGCGGGGGTTCTCCCCCGCACGGCGCGCCCGCCGCGCCGGACGCACGCGCCACCGGTCCCCGATCAGCGCGACCACGGCGGGCAGGGCCACGCCGCGGACGATGGTCGCGTCGATCGCCACCGCCGCGGCGAGGCCGATGCCCAGCTGCTTGAAGTTGATCAGCGACAGCGTGGCGAACACCGCGAACACGGCGATCATCACGATGGCCGCGCTGGTCACCGTGCCCGCCGTGGCGGCCACGCCCTCGGCCGCCGCGTCGCGCGGGCGGGCGCCGTGCAGGCGCGCCTCCCGGATCCGCTCGAGCACGAGCACCGTGTAGTCCATCGACAGCCCGAACAGGATCACGAACGTGAACAGCGGCAACCACGAGATGACCGTCCCCGTGGAGGTGAAGTCGAGCAGCCCCTCGGCCCACGTGTGCTGGAAGACGGCGACGAGGATGCCGTACGCCGCACCGATCGACAGGAGGTTCAGCCCCATCATCGCGGCGGCGAGGAGCGCGGAGCGGAACGTGAGGAGCAGCAGCAGGAAGCCGAGGCCCAGCACGAACGCGATGACCAGCGGCGTGGCGGTGGCGAGGCGGCCCGAGAAGTCGGCGCTGGCCGCCGCGTCGCCGGTGACGAGCGCGGCGCCCGTGGCGCCGGGCACCTGGCTCGCGGTCGGCGCGACGTCGTCGCGCAGCTCGGTGACGGTCCGGCCGGCGGCCTGCGTCCCCCGCTCGGGCATCGGCACGCCGAGCAGCGCGGTGCGGCCGTCGCGGGAGACGTCCACGCTCACCCGGCCCTGTCCGCCGGTCGTCTTCAGCGCGCGGTCGCCCAGCGCGGCGAGCTGCGTGCGGGCCGCCTCGGTGTCCAACCGGTGACCTTCGACGACGAGCTCGGTGGTGTCCGGCGCGCCCGGGAAGGCCCGTTCGATCGCCGCGCCGGCCTGGGCGACCGGCAGGTCCTCGGGTGCGTCGCCCGACGTCATGTTGCCGGTGCGCATGCCGATCGCCGGGACGGCGAGGGCGCCGAGGAGCACGACGGAGACGACGAGCGCGACGGCGGGCCGCTTCGTCACCGCGCGGGCCAGGCGCGCCCACAGGCCGACCGGGGGCGGACCGTGCGTCGTGACAGCCGCCGCGGCGGCGACGCGCCGGGCGCGGCGCTCGCGCATCCACCGGTAGCCGGGGACGCGGCCCCGGTCCACACGGTCGCCGAGTAGGGCGAGCACGGCCGGCAGCACGGTGAGGGAGCCGATCACCGCGATCAGCACCACGAGGATCGTGCCCAGGCCCATCGACACGAAGTCGGCCAGGCCGGTGATGAGCAGGCCGGCGAGCGCGACCATCACCGTCATCCCCGACACGAGGATCGCCCGGCCGACGGTCGCGGCCGCCGCGTCGAGGGCGGCGGTGGCGTCGCGGCCGTTGCGCCGCTCCTCGCGCTCGCGCCGGATGTAGAAGAGGGAGTAGTCGACGCCCACGGCGAGGCCGATGAGGACGACGAGCGATGCGGTCGACTCACTGTTGGGGGCGATCTGGGAGACCAGCCCGAGCGCGCCGAGCGCGGCGGCGACGGAGGTGAGGCCGAGCAGCAGCGGGACGGAGGCGGCGACGAGGGCGCCGAACGCGAGCACGAGGATCAGCAGCGTCAGCGGCACCGAGTACAGCTCCGCCTTCTGCAGGTCGTCCTGGATGACCTTGTCGAAGCTCTTGGCCCGGGTGCCGTCCCCGGCCTGCTGCAGGCGCGTCCCCGGATGGGACGCCTGGACGGCTGCGACCGCGGCGACGAGCGGATCGACGTGGTCGGCCGCGTCGTCGGGGTCGCCGCGCAGCGTGGCCTGGACGAGCACGGTGCGGCCGCCGTCCTTGGACAGCTCGGGGGCGTCGCGCGGGCCGTGCACGGAGGCCACGGAGGGCAGCGCCCGCGCCCGGCGTTCCAACGCGGCTGCGGCGGCCCGGGTCCGCGCAGGATCGGCGGAGCGCACGAGGATGCTCTCGGCGGCGGGGTCGCGCAGGCCGGAACGCTCGACACGTGCGTCGGCGCGGGCCGACTCGCCGACGCCGGCCTGCGATTCGGTGAGCTGCTGGGTGCCGGCCAGCGAGCCGGCCATGACGCAGCCGACGACGAGCAGCATCCACAGCGCGATGATCGTCTTGGGGCGCCGCTCGGCGAGGTGGGCGGCGCCGCGCACGAGGCGGGAGAGGACGCCCGGATCGGCGCCGGGATCGGCGCCCGGATCGGCGGACGGGGAGGGGGAGGCGAGGCGGGAGGAGGGCATGTCCGTCACGCTCCCAGCGCGCCGGGCGCCTGTCGCTGGCGCGTCCCGGCCTCTCGGGGACGGGCCCGCACCCCGATCGCGTCCGGGGTCCAGCCGCAGGAGGGGCGGGGGTTGTCCTCAGGGTCGGGCGGTCCGGGCGGTCCGGCGACAGGGCGCCCCGCGGGCGCTCAGGCGGGGAACGGAAGTGCGACGCGGCCGTGGGCGGCCAGCGTCGTGAGCGCGTGGAGCGTGAGCGCGCCGCGCCACTCGTTCTCCTGGCCGGCGGACCAGGCGAGCCAGTCGAACGTCCAGCCGCCGTCGTCCTGCTGGTCGGCCTCCAGGCGGTCCAGGTCCTGCTCGATCTGCGCGTCGGTGAACAGCGCGCGGCTGCGGGCGCCGGGGTGCTCGGACAGGGTCAGGGGCCGCAGGCGCTCGTCCTCGGTGCCGCCTTCCACGGGAATGGTGCCGTCGTCGTCGAGGCGCGAGCGCAGCGTCTCGATCGCCGCCTCCGCGCGCGCCGCCTCGGGCGTGCGATCGAGGAAGCCGAGCGCGAACTTCACCGAGTACGCGGGCAGCGCCTCGTCGCCCTCCAGCCGGTCCCAGCACCAGGCGACGCCCCGGTCCCGCCACGGGTCCCCGTCCGTGCCCGCGGCCAGCAGGTCGCCGGCGAGGGCGAACGTGAGGTGCGAGCCGCCGTCGCTCGGCACCATCCAGGGCGCGTGGGGGGAGGCGGCGGTCGTGTCCACGACGAACGGCACGCCGCCGTCGGGGAGCGCGACCCCGGCGACCCAGCGGTGGACGCCGTCGACCATCGGATCGTCGAGTGCGTCCACGCCGGCCAGCACCTCGAGTGCGTGCAGCGCGGCGGTCGGCTCGCTCTCCGGCCCGCGCACGTCGGGCTCCAGCGCGTGCCCGAAGCCGCCGTCGGGGTTGCGGTAGGCGCGCAGCGCGTCCAGAACGGGTGCGACGGGTGCGCCGTGGAGCAGCACGGCGGCACGGTGGCGGTCCAGCAGGCGGGCGCTGGAGAGGATGAATCGCTCGGCGGCGGTGACGTCGGTGGGCATGCAGGGCAGCCTAGGCGGCGGCCGGCGCGGCGTCTTCCAGGAATCGGACGGCGACCGGTCGACGGGGCCGACGTTCTCCACATTCCTCCCACCCCTCGGGAGGAATGTGGAGAACGTCCCGGGGAAATCTTTACGACACGTGTAGGAGATTGGCTACGCTGGGGCGATGGTCGCGATTCCCCCGCCCCTGGACGGGCTCGAGCTCGAGGTGATGGGCGCCGTCTGGGCGCTCGCCGCTCCCGACACCACGGTCCGCGACGTGACGGACCGGCTCAACGTCGACCGCGAGCCGCCGCTGGCCTACACCACGTTCCAGACCACGATGGTGCGCCTGCAGGGCAAGGGACTGCTCACCGGCGAGCGCGCGGGGAAGTCGGTCCGGTACGCGCCCACGGTCACCGCGGACGACTACCACGCGACGCGGGCCCCGGTGGAGGTCGAGCAGCTGCTGGCCAAGCACGGCGACGCGGCCGTGGCCTACTTCGCGCAGCGGGTCGCGGAGCTCGATCCGCGGCGCCGGGAGGAGCTGGAGCGCCTTGCGCGCGAGGACTGACGCTGGCGCCGGCCTGCCGAGCGCCTCGCGGGCCCGGCGCCGCGCGACGCGCACGTTCTGGGCGACGGTCGCGGTCTCCGGCGTGGCGGCGGTGCTCGTCGTGCTCGGACTCCTGACCGCGGTGGCCTCCGTACGGCGGGGCGTCTGCGAGCCGGGTGCGGGCATGCTCGCCGACTGCCTGCGGCTGGACCCGCCGGCCCTGCTCGTCCTGGCACTCGGCGCCCTCGGGCTGCTCGCGGTGGCGATCGGGGGCCGGTCGCTCCTGCGGGCGCTGCGGGCCGAGCGGCGGCTGCTGCGGGCGCTGACGCCGGTCGCGGGGCCGGAGCACGGGCCGGGGGTGCGCGTCTTCGCGGGGCACGAGCCGGTGGCGTTCTGCGCCGGCCTGCTGCGGCCGCGCGTCTACGTGTCGACCGGGCTGATCGCGATCCTCGGCGACGAGCAGCTCGCTGCGGTGTTGGCTCACGAGCAGCACCACCGGCGCACCCGCGATCCGCTGCGCCTGGCGGTCGTCCAGGCCGGTGCACGGGCGCTGTTCTTCGTGCCGGTGCTGCGTCCGCTCCACGGCGCCTACGCCACCGTCGCCGAGCTGGGCGCCGACGCGGCCGCCATCGCCGCCTCGCACGGCCGCTGCCGCCCGCTGGCCTCCGCGTTGACCGTCGTCGTCTCCGGGGCGGGCGACCCGGTGTCGCTCGGCGTCTCCGCGGAGCGGGTCGATCAGATGATGGGTCGCCCGCCGGGCCGGTTGGTTCCGGCGCGGGCGGTGTTGCTCGGGCTGGTGTCCCTGGTGCTGCTGGGCGGCGGCGTCGCGCTCGCCCAGTGGCTGGTGCACCGCGGGGCGGTCGACGTGGCGACGCTGACCACGCAGCTCCCGGTCTTCGTGGTGCTCCTGGGAACTATCTCCTACGTCTGTAGTAGAATGGCCGCATGGCGACTCCATCCAGCCCCAGCAAGCAGGAACGACGCACCGCCGCCCGCGCGGCCCGGCAGGAAGCCGAGCAGCGAGAAGCCGCGCGCCACGCGCGCCGGCGCCGCCTGACCATCCTGCTCGGAGCGGTCGGCTCGGCGGCCGTCGTCGCCATCGTCCTGATCGCGCTCAACGGGAAGGACGACGCGAGCGGGGTGCCGGACGGCGACGTGGCCGGCGTACCGGCGATGCGGGCGATGCTCCGGGGCATCCCGCAGCACGGCACCGCCCTGGGGAACCCCGCGGCCAAGGTCACGGTGGTCGAGTACGTCGATCCCCAGTGCCCGATCTGCAAGGCGTTCGCCAACGACGTCTTCCCTCGCCTCGTGCAGGACGACGTCCGGCCCGGGAAGGTGCGCTACGAGTACCGCACCCTGCACTTCCTCGACGACCGGTACCCGGGGCTCACCGACTCCCAGCGCGGCGCGCAGTTCCTCAACGCGGCCGGCTTCCAGGACCGGATGTTCGACGTGACCGCGCTGCTCTACGCCAACCAGGGCCAGGAGGGCAGCGGCTACATGACGCCCGCCTACCTCGGGGCGCTCGCGGCCGCCGTGCCGGGCCTCGATCCCGGCCGCGTCGCCCGCGACGCCGCAGGGGAGAAGGCCCAGGGTCTCGTCGCGACGGCCGACCGGCTCGCCCTGCGCGACCGCGTCGAGGGCACGCCCACCGTGTTGGTCGGGCCGACCGGCGGAACGCTCGCACCGGTCGACGCGGGGGCGGACGCCCTCGAGGTCGGCCCGTACGCGAGCGCGATCGACGCGGCGCTGCAGGCGGCCGGCTGACCGGTCGATCGGCCCGCCCCGGCGGGACGTGCTCCACATTCCTCCCGGGGGGTGGGAGGAATGTGGAGGACGTCCGGCTAGGCGGCGGTCAGCGCGGCGTCCGCCAGGAACCCGACGGGCGTCAGGCCCGTGAGGCGGCGCACCTCGTCGCCCATGTGGGCCTGGCTGGCGTAGCCGGCGGCGAACGCCCGGGCGGCGAGGGGCTCGCCGGCGCCGAGCGCCACGAGCCGCCGCAGCCGGACGACCCGGGCCAGGACCTTCGGCGCGTACCCGACCGCGGCCTGGGTGCGGCGGTGCAGGCGACGCTCGCCCACGCCGAGGTCCGCGGCCACCGTGGCGATCCGCGCGCCGGGGCGGCCGAGCCGGAGCGCCGCCTCCGCGACCAGCGGGTCGGGGGTGGCGTGCCGGGCGGCGACGGCGGCGCTCAGGAGGGTGAGCCGCTGGGTGGGATCGGCGGCCGCGATGGCGTCGCGCAACGCGTTCGTGCCGGGGCCCCACACGTCGCGGAGCGCGACCTCGCGGTCCCGCAGCTCGGAGGCGGGCAGCCCGAGCACCGCTCCGGCGGCCCCGGGACGCAACCGGATCCCGGAGGACCGTGCCCCGGCCGGCAGCATCGCGGTGCGCGCGGCGGTGTCGGGCCCGGCGACGACCAGCTCGCGGTCGGCCAGCCAGATCAGGTCGACGCAGCCGTCGGGGATGATCCGCTGCACGTGGTCGGCGGCGGGCTGGTGCTCCCACCGGCAGGCCACGACGGCCTCCAGGGCCGGGGGCGGGGCGTGTTCGCGGTACGCGACGGGCACGGTCCTCTCAGGGTACGCGCCGCCGATCACTCCCAAACGCCGACGTCCTCCACATTCCTCCCGAGGGGTGGGAGGAATGTGGAGCACGTGGGATGTTGGCCGCTACCGCAGCCGGCAGGCCCGGATCTCGCGGGCCGCTGCCTTGCCGAGCGGGTCGTAGCCGGTGTCCGTGGCGGGGGTGCGCGGCGGATCGAGCGTCGTGGCCCACCACAGGACGCCCGCGACCCGCGCCCGTCGGGCGAGCCGGCAGACCGCGCGGTAGTTGCGGGCCTGGGCGAGCTCGTCCGCCGGTACGTCGCGCTGGATCGCGGTCGGGGTGCGGTAGGCGCCGCGCTGGGAGGGCAGGCCGGCCTCGGTGAACACCACCGGGCGGTGCACCTGCCGGCGCATCCGGTCGAGCGCGGGCCGCCAGGCCAGCATCTCCCGCTCCATCTCCGGCAGCGACGCGCGATCGGGCAGGGCCAGGCCGTACCAGGCGTTGACACCCACGACGTCGACGTGGCGCACCAGCCAGCCGAGGCGGTGGTCGAGGATGCGCGTCCCCGCCATCGCGTACGCGACGGTGCCCGCGTAGTGCCGGCGCACCGCGCCCAGCACGGTCCGCCAGCGCGCGTCGGTCTGCAGGCTCTCCAGCTCGGTCCCCACCGTCAGGGCGTTGAAGTGCCCGCGCCGGGCGATCCGGGCGAAGCGGCCCAGCACCCGCGCGTACGACCGGAACCACGCGTCGCGGTCGGCCGGTTGCAGCTCGCCGCGCCACGAGTCGCCGGCGGCGAGGACCTCCTCGTCCAGCAGCGGGCTCAGCCCGACGGTGAGGCCCCGCTCGTGGGCCGCGCGGGCGAACGCGAGGATGCGCGCCGGCGACGGGGTCCGGCGGCGGTCGACGGCGACGGCCGCGGCGGTGCGTCCGGTCGTGAAGAGCGGGACGGTGAGGGAGACGTGGGTGACGCCCAGGCCCGCGAGCCGGCCCAGCAGCCGGCGAGCCTTGTGGGCGAAGAACGCGTCGTTGCCGTACGCGATCACCGTGAGGCCCCGGCGCAGGTCGGGCCGGGCCCCGAGCGTGCGTGCGACGTTGCGGGCGGCCACCTGGGCGGATGGGCGACCGTCGTGCGCACGGGCGTCGGGCGCGAGGCTCGAGCCGCCGCCCAGGCCGAGGCCACCGAGGACCAGGGCGAGACAGCCCGCTGTGGCCGCCGCCGTCACCGCGACCGGGGCGAGCACCCGGTGCGGGGCGCGGGCCGGCGCGACCTTGCGGATCAGCTCGAACCGGCCCGGCCGGCCCAGCAGCAGCGACAGGGGCAGGACGAGCGCGTTGGCCAGGGCCGTCGGCCACGCCAGCGCGGACGCCAGCAGCGCCTGCGCGAGACGGCCGCCGGAGGCGAACCACCCGACGAGGGCGAACGACAGCAGCCACGCGACCAGGCCCGCCAGCCACACGGCGGACACCGCACGGCCGGAGAGCACGTCGGACACCGCCTGCACGGACGAGAGGACGAACGCGCCGAGGGTGCAGACGTAGAGGGCGGTCACGCGGACGGTGGCCGGCCGCGACATCACCCGCAGCGCGTCCAGCGTGCCCCACGTCCACCGCCGGCGCTGGGTGACGAACGCGCCGACCGTCCAGGGCGAGGTGACGGCGACCGCCGCGGGGAGGAAGGCCCAGCGCAGGCCGCGGTCGGCCGCGCGCTGGCCGAAGACGAGGTCCTCGGCCAGCCCCGCTCCGGGCCGGTCCCAGGTGACGGACTGCTCGGCCGAGGCGCGCAGGCAGAGCCCTTCGCCGTGGACGTGGACGGGGTGGCCCGTGCCCTGCGCCCACGAGCACACGAGCAGGCAGTGCATCGGCCGCAGGTCGTCGAGGTGGGAGAGGCCGCGGCCGTAGTGGCGGGACGGGACGATCGCGCCCTGGGCGACGTCGGCGTCGGCCCGGACCGCCAGGTCGAGGTAGCGCGCGCTGGGCACGCTGTCGTCGTCCAGCAGCAGGACCTTGACGTCGCGGCCGACGATCCCCTCGTCCCGCCGGACGAGCCGCGCCCACTCCAGGGCGCGGCCCTTCGCCACGGCCTGGCAGCGGAAGTCGTGCGGGACGACGATCACCCGATCGGCGTCGGCGTAGTCGTGGGGCGGGCCCGGCTCGGTGACCACCCACAGCTCGATCGGGACGGGGCAGGGGAGGGCACGGACCGCGGCCAGCACCTCACGGGTGGCGGCACCGTCGACGGTGGTCACCTGCACGATGACGCGGGCGGGCAGCGCGCTCGTGGTGCGCGCGGCGCGTCGCCGGGCCCGCAGCCAGCCGAGCGCGGCGGCGGGGAGGGCCGCCAGCGGCAGCAGGAAGACCACGGCGGTCAGGAGGTGGAGGGCGGCGGCCAAGGGAATCGAGCGGAGAGGAGCCGATCCGCGGCCGGCGAGCGTCGCGAGAACATACACGGAGGCGGACACAGGCCGGTCCTTCGGAACCCTTCAGGTTCGGTCGGCACACTGCGCCGGTGCGCATTCTCGTGGTGGACGACGACCCGTCGGTGCGGGAGGCCCTCAGCCGGGTGCTCCGGCACGAGGGGTTCGCGGTCGCGCTCGCCGAGCACGGGGACGCGGCGCTGTCGGCGCTGACCGCGGCCGAGCCCGACGCGGTGCTGCTCGACGTGATGATGCCGGGCCTCGACGGGCTGGCCGTGTGCCGGCGGGCGCGGGCGGCGGGGCTGCGCACTCCGATCCTCATGCTCACCGCGCGCGACGAGGTGGGCGACCGCGTCGCCGGGCTGGAGGCGGGCGCCGACGACTACCTGCCCAAGCCCTTCGCGCTCGAGGAGCTGCTGGCCCGGCTGAAGGCGCTGCTGCGGCGCTCCGACTGGTCCGCGGGCGACGGCGACGGGGAGGACGGCGTGCTCGCCTTCCAGGATGTGCGGCTGGACCGCCGCTCGCTCGAGGTGCGGCGCGGTGACCGCCGGCTCACCCTCACACGCACCGAGCACCTGCTGCTGGAGATGTTGCTGGAGCACCCGCGCCAGGCGTTGACCCGCACGGCGATCTTCGAGCGGGTGTGGAACTACGACTTCGGCCCGGACTCCAACTCGCTGCAGGTGTACGTCGGCTACCTGCGCCGCAAGCTGGAGGCGGGCGGGGAGCCGCGGCTCATCCACACGATCCGGGGCGTGGGCTACATCCTGCGCGAGGCATGACGTTCCGCCGGCGCATCGTGCTGCTCAGCGCGCTCGCCGTGGCCGGGGCGATCGTCGTCGCCAGTGTTCTCACCTACCTGCTGGTGAGCCACAACCTGCGCGGGCAGATCGACAGCGAGCTGCGCGGCGACGTGCCGCGGGTGCTGGTCGTCAGCCGCACCCGCGAAGCCGAGGCCGGGGGCGGGACCGAGGTCGCGCGCCGCGTCGATCGCGAGAAGGGGGAGGACGCCGCGCCCGCCCCGTCCGGTCCCTCCGTCCCGCTCGACCTGCCGTCGTCCGCCGCCGACGACGAGGCGGCGGCGGTGGGCCGGACGCTGGTCGTCCCCCCGAGCACGCTGGGCGGGGCCTCGGTCATCGCCCAGACCATCGGCACCTCGGGCAGCGTGCGGGGCGACGGGCGCCTGCCGATGCTCCCGGTGACGCGCGCCGTGCGGGAGGTCGCCGCGGGGACCCGCGCGCCGTTCTTCCGGGACGCGACGCTGGACGGCACCCGGGTACGGATCTACGCGACGCGGGACGAGGCCGGCAACGCGCTGCAGGTGGCCCGGGGCCTGACCGACACCGACAACACGCTCTCGGAGCTGCGCATCGTGCTGGGCCTCGTCGCGCTGGCCGGCGGTCTCGTCGCGGGCCTGGTCGGCCTGCTCGTCGCGCGCGGGGCGCTGCGGCCCGTGGCCCGGCTGACCGAGACGACCGAGCGGGTGAGCGAGACGCTCGACCTCTCCCACCGGATCGACGAGCGCGGCGACGACGAGCTGGCCCGGCTCTCCCACAGCTTCAACACCATGCTGTCGGCGCTGGCCGAGTCGCGGGACGCCCAGCGTCAGCTCGTGGCCGACGCCTCCCACGAGCTGCGTACGCCGCTCACCAGCATCCGCGCGAACATCGAGCTGCTGCAGCGCGCGCCGGAGATCGACGGCGACGAGCGGGCGGCGATGCTCGACGACGCGCGCACGCAGCTCGAGGAGCTGACGGTGCTGGTCGGCGACCTGGTCGACCTGGCGCGGCCGGCGCGGCCGGCGGGGCGGGCGGTGGACGAGCCGGAGGTGCTGCGGCTCGACGTGGTCGCCGAGGAGGAGGCCGCGCGCGCTCGCCGGCACGCGGGCGACGTGGCCATCGTCGTGGTGGGCGAGCCGTGCGAGGTGGTCGGCTCGCTGCCGCGCATGCACCGCGCGGTGGCGAACCTGCTTGACAACGCGATCAAGTGGAGCCCGGACGGGGGGACGGTGGAGGTGACGGTGGCGGGCGGCGTCGTGGCCGTCCGCGACCACGGGCCGGGCATCGCCCCCGCCGACCTCCCGCACGTGTTCGACCGCTTCTGGCGGGCGCCCGACGCGCGCGGGGTCCCGGGGTCGGGGCTGGGCCTGGCCATCGTGCGCCAGGTCGCGCAGACGCATGGGGGGACGGCCGACGCCGGCCCGGCCGAGGGCGGGGGGACGGTGGTGCGGCTGACCCTGCCGACCGCCGATCCCGCCGCGCTCCTAGGCGCCTCCTAGGTTCCGTTCAGCTCGTTCCTAGGCGGGCGCGGTGACATGGGCGCATGGCCCTCATCGCACCCTCCCGCACCCGCCGCCCGGTCCTCGCCGCGCTCGCCGCCACCGCCCTGCTCGCCGGCTGCGGCAGCGGCGGCTCCGGTGGCGACGAGCCGTCCGAGCAGGCTCGCGCCCTCGACGGCGCCGTGAAGTTCGCGCAGTGCATGCGCAAGCACGGCGTGAAGATCGCCGACCCGGGCAGCGACGGCTCGATCCGGATCTCCCGCACCCGGGGCCAGGGACCCGACGACCGGGACTTCGAGGCGGCGCAGACCGCGTGCCAGAAGTTCCTCGGGCAGGGCCGCGGCAAGCCCGATCCCCAGCAGGAGGCCGCGATGCGCGACCGCCTCGTCGCCTACGCCTCGTGCATGCGCAAGCACGGCGTGGACATGGAGGACCCGAAGATCGACGCGAACGGCGGGGTGCGGATGCTCGCGCCCGGGGGACGATCCGGCGGCCCCTCCGCATCGTTCCGCGCCGCCGAGGAGGCGTGCCACGCGCTGATGCCGGGACCGATGGGCACGGCGAAGAGGGGTGCTCCCACCGGCGGCGAGAGCGGTCCCAGCCTCGACGCCCAGAGTGCGGAGGCCGTGCAGTGAGCGGGCGTCGCCGGCTCGTCGTGGCGCTCACCGGTGCGGCCGGGCTGGGGGCGGCGGTCGTGGTCGCGGTCGTCGTCCTCGGCTCGTCCGACGGGGGCGCCGCGCCCGCGGCCCGCATGACCGGCACGGCGGTGGTCGAGCGCCGCGACCTCGTCGACGTCGACGAGCAGGACGGCACGCTCGGCTACGCCGGCGTCCGCGACGTGGTCAACCGCCTCTCGGGCACGATCACGTGGCTGCCACCGGCGGGCCGGATCGTGCGCGTCGACCAGCGGCTGTTCGCCGTGGACGGCGAGCCGGTCGTGCTGCTCAGCGGCCGCCGGCCCGCGTACCGGACGCTTTCGGCCACCGTGTCGGACGGTGCCGACGTCGAGCAGCTGGAGCGCAACCTGCGGGCGCGAGGGTACGCGGACGGGACGGGGATGGACGTCGATCGTGCGTGGGACGCCGGCACCACCGTCGCCGTCGAGCGGTGGCAGAAGGCGCACGGCCTCGAGCAGACGGGCACGGTCGAGCTGGGCCGCGTGGCGTTCCTGCCCGGCACGCGCCGGCGGGTGGCCGAGGTGAGCGCGACGCTGGGCGGCAGCGCGGCGAGCGGCGGCGTGGGGGATGCGAGCTGGGACGGGGGCGGCGGGACGTTCGTCCCCGTGGTCGACACGACGGCGACCACGCCGACCACCACCATCACGACGCCGACGACCACCCCCACCACGACGACCCCGACCACCACCACGCCGGCGCCGCCACGGACGACGCCCCGGACGACGCCGACCACGACGACCCCGGCGCCCGCGCCGCGGGCCGACGGCGCAGCGGCCACGCCCTCCGGCGGGGGTGACGCCGCGAGCGGGGGCGACGGGGGCGGCACCGGCGGGGACGGCGAGGGGGACGGTGGGGACGACGGCGGCGCGGCCACCACGGTCATGACGACGACCGCGGTCCGGCGCGAGGTCGTGGTCGACCTGGACGCCGCCGAGCAGGAGATGGCTCGCCGCGGCGACACCGTGACGGTCGAGCTGCCCGACGGCGCCAGCGTGCGCGGCACGATCACCTCGGTCGGCCGGGTGGCGACCGTCCCGGACGACGAGGGCGGCGGTGATCCGGGCGCCGAATCCGGCGATCCCACCGTGAAGGTCACCGTCCGCCTGCGGCGCGACCGCGGGTCGCGGCTGGACCAGGCGCCGGTCACCGTCCGTTTCGCGCGCAGTCGCCGCCGTGACGTGCTCGCCGTCCCGGTCACCGCGATCCTGGCGATCCCCGGCAACCGGTTCGCCGTGGAGCGGATCGGTGCGGCGGGCCGGACGTTGGTGCCGGTCGAGACCGGGCTGTCCGCGGACGGCTACGTCGAGGTGTCGGGCGCGGGGATCCGGGCGGGCATGCGGGTCGCCGACGCGGAGGAGACGGGATGAGCGCCGGATCGGCCTCGCGGCTGGCCGCGCTGGAGTTGCGGGGCGTGACCAAGCGGTACGGCGGCGACGTCGCCGCACTGCGCGGCGTCGACCTGCGGATCGCCACCGGCGAGCTGGCGGCGATCGTCGGGCCCTCCGGCTCGGGCAAGACCACGCTCCTGCAGATCATGGGCACCCTCGACCGGCCCTCGGAGGGCGAGGTGCGGATCGACGGTCACGACGCGGCGCGCAGCACCGACGACGAGCTGTCGGCCCTGCGCGCGCGGCGGATCGGCTTCGTCTTCCAGCAGTTCTTCCTGCTCGACGGCCTGCGGGCGGTCGACAACGTCGCCGAGGGCCTGCGCTACGCCGGGCTGCCCGCCGCCGAGCGCCGCGAGCGGGCGCTGACGGCGCTCGACCGGGTCGGCCTGAGCCACCGCGTGGATCACCGTCCCACGCAGCTCTCGGGCGGGGAGCGCCAGCGCGTGGCGATCGCCCGGGCGATCGTCGGCGAGCCCGCGATCGTCTTCGCGGACGAGCCCACCGGCAACCTCGACACCCGTACGGGGGCGGAGATCGTCGCGCTGCTCGGCGCGCTCCACGCGGCCGGCGCCACGCTCGTGATCATCACCCACGACGCGGAGATCGCGGCGGCAATGCCCCGGTGCGTCGAGCTGCGCGACGGCGAGATCGTCGGCGACACCGCCGCGCCGGCGCCGTGGGCGACCGCGTGAGCGGCGAGCGGGAACGTCCCGCGCCGAGCCGGCTGCTGGTCGCCGACGTGCTGTCGGTCGGCAGCATCGGCCTGCGGACCCGGCGGTTGCGCTCGGGGCTGTCGGCGCTGGGCGTGGCGATCGGGATCGCGGCGATGGTCGCGGTGCTCGGGCTGTCCGCGTCGAGCCAGGCGCAGCTGCTGGCGACCATCGACGAGCTCGGCACCAACCTCCTCACCGTGCAGCCGGGCCAGTCGGTGTACGGCGACGCCGCGACCCTGCCCGAGAACGCGACGACCAAGCTGCGCGCGCTGCCCGGCGTGCAGAGCGTGGCGGCGGTGACCGCGGTGTCCGACGCCACCGTGCGCCGCAACCCGTTCGTCGACGTGGCGGAGACCGGGGGCATCGCGGTGCTCGCCGCCGAGCCCAGCGTGCTGCGGACCCTCGGCGGGCGACTCGCCTCGGGCCGCTTCCTGTCCCGCGCGAGCGTGCGCTTCCCGACCGTCGTCCTCGGTGCGGTCGCGGCGAAGCGCTTGGGCTTGTCCGACCACGGTGGGGCTCGACGTGTCCAGGTGGTGATCGGCCGGCGGACCTTCACGGTGATCGGGATCCTCAGGCCGCTGGCCCTGGCCCCGGACGTGGACCGGTCCGCGCTCGTCGGCTATCCGATGGCCCGCCGCGCGTTCGGCACGGAGCGCAGCGCCAGCACGGTCTACCTGCGGGCCGACGACGACGAGGTCGCGCGCGTCCACGCGCTGGCCGGCGCGACCGCCAACCCGGAGAATCCGGAGGAGGTCGACGTCAGCCGGCCCTCGGACGCGCTCCAGGCCCGTGCGGCGGCCAAGGGCGCGTTCACCTCGCTGCTGCTCGGGCTGGGCGCGGTCGCGCTGCTCGTCGGTGGCGTCGGCATCGCCAACGTGATGGTCATCTCGGTGATCGAGCGGCGGTCGGAGATCGGGCTGCGCCGGGCGCTGGGCGCCACGCGCCGGCACATCTCCGCGCAGTTCCTCACCGAGTCGCTGCTGCTGGCGGCCCTGGGCGGGGTCGCCGGCTCGGCGGGCGGGGCGCTGGTCACGGTGATCGCCTCGGCCGGCCGCGGCCAGCCCGCGGTCGTCCCGCTCTACGCGGTGGCGGGGGGCGTCGTGGCCGCGCTGCTGATCGGGGCGTTGGCCGGGCTGTATCCCGCGGCCCGCGCCTCGCGGCTGTCGCCGACGGAGGCGCTGCGGACCACCTGAATGAAGTTCGATAGCCTTCGAAGCAAGAGGTTGCGTACGCAACTTGTTCTTCCCCCGAACGTCAGGAACCCTCGTGGCCCACCCGCATCTCTTCGAGCCCTACGAGCGCGGCGCGTTGCGCCTGCCCCACCGCGTCGCGATGGCCCCGCTGACCCGCAACCGGGCCAAGGACACCGTGCCCGGCTCGCTCAACGCCGAGTACTACGCCCAGCGCGCGTCGGCCGCGATCCTCGTCACCGAGGGCACGCACCCGGCGGCCAACGGGCAGGGCTACCTCGACATCGCGGGGCTGCACGACGACGAGCAGCAGGCGGGCTGGGCGCTCGTCGCCGACGCCGTGCACGCCGCCGGCGACGCCAAGCTCGTGATCCAGCTCATGCACTGCGGGCGCGTCGCGCACCCGGCGTTCACCGGCGAGCAGCCGATCGCGCCGTCCGCCGTCCAGGCGCCCGGACAGGTCATCACCGCCGACGGTCAGGTCGACTACGTGCTGCCGCGCGAGATCGCCACCGACGAGCTCGCCGCGGTACGCGAGACGTACGTCCAGGCCGCCCGCCGCGCGGTCGCCGCCGGTGCCGACGGGGTGGAGCTGCACGCCGCCAACGGCTACCTGCTGCACCAGTTCCTCAGCCCCAACACGAACCAGCGCACCGACGGCTACGGCACCGACGTCGCCGGCCGGATCCGGTTCGTCGTGGAGACGGTGGACGCCGTCAGCGCCGCGATCGGCGCCGAGCGTGTCGGCATCCGCATCTCGCCCGGCCACGCCGTCAACGGCATCGAGGAGACGGGCACACGCGAGACGTACGACGCGCTCCTGGACGCGCTCGCGCCGTACGAGCTCATGTACCTGCACGTGCTGGACAGCTCGCCCCACGCCGGGTACCCGGTGCTCGAGCAGGCGCGGCAGCGGTGGTCCGGCACGCTGATGGCCAACCAGGGCTTCACGCGGGAGTTCGACGTGGCCCAGGCCGACGCGCTGGTCGCCGACGGCCGCATCGACCTCGTCGCCTACGGCCGCTCGTTCCTGGCCAACCCCGACCTCCCGGCCCGGCTGGAGCAGGGCGCGGAGCTGAACGCGCCGGACAACGCCACGTTCTACGGCGGCGGCGCCGAGGGGTACACCGACTACCCGACGCTGGCCGAGGTCCAGGCCGGCGCCACGGTCTAGGTCCCGTCTGGCCGCCGGCCTAGAGCCGGGCGGCGACGTAGGACCGCAGGACGATCCGGCCCTCCGCGAGGAGAGCCGGGTCGCCGGCGGGGTCGCGGCGGAACGCCTCGCGCAGCAGGCCGTCGCCGACGAGGACGAGCGTCTCGGCCGCCGCGGTGCGATCCGCGGGAGCGGCGCCGGGCCAGTGCGCCGCGAGGATCCGGGCGACGGCGCCGGCCACCTCGCCGCGCACCGCGCGGGTCTCCTCGCGCACCCGTTCGGTGCGCAGGCCGCCGTACCAGAGGGCGCGGAAGCCGGGCTCGTCGCGGAAGCAGGCGACGAGCGCGTCGAAGACCACGTCGGTGGGGGCGTGGGCGGGTGCGAGGGCGTCGGCGTCCGCGACCGCCTCGACCCGGTGCGCGAACGCCGTCCAGTAGGCGAGCGCGAGGGCCTCCACGATCGCCTCCTTGTCGGGGAGGTAGGCGTAGATCGAGCCGACGGCGACGCCGGCCTCCTCGGCGACCCGGGCCATCGACAGCGCCCCGGCCCCGTCGGCGGCGAGCACGGCGTCGGCGGCCTCCATCACCCGGCGCAGCTTGTCGCGGCTGCGCTGCTGCTGGGGGACGCGGCGGACGCGGGGGGAGCGGGGGGCGGGGGCGGTGGTCTCGGGCATGGCGGTGTGAATTAGTGAATACGAACTTTGATTCATGTTACGGTTCGCGGCATGGAGCTGCAACCGCCGGACTTCCTGCTCGCCGAACGGACGCTCGTGGCCGCGGCCGCCCAGCGTCTCGCTGCCGCCGGCCTCGTGCCCGGCACCGCGGGCAACGTCAGCCTCCGCGCCGGCGACCACGTCGCGCTGACGCCGACCGGCGCGGTGCTGGGCACGCTGCGCGGGGAGGACGTCACCGTCGTCGACCTCGACGGTCGCGTCGTCCTCGAAGGCGGCCTGGCGCCGACCTCCGAGATCGACCTGCACCTGGGGATCCACGGGCGGCCCGATCCGCCCGGCGCCGTCGTGCACACGCACGCGCCGGTGGCCACGGCACTCGGCTGCGTCCTGAACGAGCTGCCGTGCGTCCACTACGAGATGGTCGCCCTGGGCGGGCCGGTGCGCGTGGCGCCGTACTCCACGTTCGGCACGCCCGAGCTGGCTGCGGCCGTGCTCGCCGCCCTCGACGGCCGGACGGCGGCGATCCTCGCCAACCACGGCACGGTCGCCGTCGGGCACGACCTCGACGCGGCGGTCGCCGCCACCGAGCTCCTCGAACGGTCGGCCGAGCTGTACTGGCGCGCCGCGCAGCTGGGCCCGCCCCGCACGCTGGACGCCGCCGCCCGCCAGGCCGTCATCGACGCCGTGGTCGCCCGCGGCTACGGCACCACCCGATCCGCGACGAACGACGGAGAGCAGTCATGAGCAACGGCAACGACGGTTCGATCATCTGCCTGGGCGTGCACGTCCTGGACACCCTGGTCCGTCCGGTGGAGGAGATCCCGGCCGGCCAGGGCGGCCAGCTCGTCGACGAGATCCGCCTGACCGCGGCCGGCACCGCCGGCGGCACCGCCCTGGTGCTGGGCAAGCTCGGCGCCCGGGTCCGCAGCGCGGGCGCGGTCGGGGACGACCCGCTCGCCGACATGCTCCTCGGCCTGCTGCGCCGCGACGGCGTCGACACCGAGCTGCTCGTCCGCCGGACCGACGTGCAGACCTCGGCCAGCGTGCTGCCGATCCGCCCCGATGGCTCCCGGCCCGCGTTCCACGTGGTCGGCGCCAACGGCACGTACGGCCCCGACGACGCGCCGTGGGACGCCATCGCCGCCGCCACACACCTGCACCTCGGGGCGCCCGAGTTCATGGGCGGGGAGGCGGCCGCGCGCATCCTCACGTTCGCCCGCGAGCACGGGACGACCACCTCCGCGGACCTGCTGGCGCCCGGCGACCAGGCCGGCATGATCCTCGACTGGATCGCCCCGATGCTCCCGCACCTGGACTACCTGCTGCCCAACGACGAGCAGGTCCTGGGCCTCAGCGGCGAGACGGACCTCGTCGCCGGTTGCCGGGTACTCGTGGAACGGGGCGTCGGCTGCGTGGTCGCCACCCGCGGTGCCGACGGTGCGGTGATCGTCGACGCCGGGACCGACCAGGCCGTGCCCGCCCTCCCGGTGGAGGCCGTCGACACCAGCGGATGCGGCGACGCCTTCTCCGCCGGCTTCATCCGCGGGCTCACGCTCGGACGCGATCGGCTCGACGCCGCGCGGCTGGGCTGCGCGGCCGCCTCGTTCGTGGTGCAGGGGCTGGGCAGCGACCACGGCACGTACGACCTGGCCGCCGCCGACGCGGCGACCGCCGGAGCGTCGGCGTGAGCGCGCGCGGCGGAGCGCTCGTCACCGGCGCGGGCCGCGGACTGGGCCGGGAGATCGCGCTGGCCCTGGCCGCCCGCGGCCACACGGTGCACGTGACCGACGTCGACGGCGTGGCGGCCGAGGCGGTCGCCGTGGCGTGCGGGGGCGACGCGTTCGCCTCCGTCCTGGACGTCCGCGACGGCGAGGCCTGCCGCGCGGCCGCGCGCGAGACGGCGCGCCGGACGGGCACGCTGGCCGTGTGGGTCAACAACGCGGGCATCCTGCCGACCGGCTCCGGCTGGGACCAGGACGAGGCTCAGCGCCGCACGGCGTTCGAGATCAACGCGCTGGGCACCATCAACGGCACGCTCGCGGCGCTCGAGCTCATGCGTCCGGCGGGCACCGGGAACGTGGTCAACGTCGTGTCGCTGGCCGGGCTCGTGGCCGCCCCGGGGCAGACGCTCTACTCCGCGACCAAGCACGCGGCGATCGCCTTCAGCATCGGCACCCAGTCGGACCTGCGCCGGGCGGGCGAGCGCGGCGTGCGGGTCAGCGCGCTGTGCCCCGACGGCATCTGGACGCCGATGCTCTTCGCGAAGGTCGACGATCCCGAGGCGGCCGCGTCGTGGACCGGCGTGCTGCTGCAACCCGCCGACGTGGCCGCCCGCGCCGTCCAGCTGCTGGACAAGCCCAAGCCGGTCACGGTGATGCCGCGTTGGCGCGGGCCGATCCTGCGCTTCTACGACGCGGCGCCCGGCCTGGGCCTGCGGCTCCTGCCGTTCGTGATGGCCGACGCCCGCCGCCGCCAGAAGCGGTGGAAGGCCAAGCACGCCCAGTAGGCCGGCGCGAACCCCGGCTCAGCCGTCGTACGCCGCTGGGTCCTTGCGGAGGGCCAGCCGCACGCAGCGCAGCTCGGGACCCCAGTAGGAGGAGGCGATGGCGTCCGGGGGGATCGTGAGGTCGACGTCGCCGGCGAACCGCAGGCCGACGACCTCCAGATGCCGGCGCAGTCGTTCCAGGTCGACGGTGGGGTGGTCGAGGGTGAGCGCGATCAGGCCGTCGTCCTCGAGCACACGGGTGAGCTCGAGCAGGGCCCGCAGCTGGTCCAGGGGCGCGAGGTGCTCGAAGACCGAGATGCAGAAGACCCGGTCGAACGACCGGTCGGCGTAGGGCATGCGGGTCATGTCGCAGGCCTGGAGCCGGACCTGGGCCAGCCGCGTCCGGTCGAATCCCGCAGCGGCCTGGGCGCCGGCAGACTCCGCGATGTCCGCGAGGATCGCCTCCGGGGACGTCACCCGGGGGTCGGCGTCGCACGCGTGCGTCTCGGCCGCCAGCTCGGCCAGCCGGAACTTGAACGGGTGGCAGACCCCGCAGGCCACGTCGAGCACCACGTCGGTGGGCCGCACCAGGCGCGCGGCCCACGCGTACTCGTACGGCCGGCTCCACCACGGTGCGGGCAGCGGGTACACGACCTCGTCCTCGTGGAGGTCCCCTTGCGTGATGAACCGCGAGGCGAGCAGCTCCATGGGCCCGACCCTACGGGCTTGCGCGGTCGTGGCACGTTCGTCGCCCGATGCGCGACGAACGTGCCAGGCGCCGGCCTCCGCGGACGCGCGTCGGTCGATCAGTAGTCCTCGAAGGAGAAGTAGCCGTGGATGAGCGCGGAGCCCTTCGTGCAGCGGGCCTCGAAGTAGTGGACCGCCGCCTTGCGGCTGCGACACGTGAAGCCTCCGGTCCGGCCGATCACCTTGTACTCGCCGTAGCCCCCTCCGGCGACCGTCCCGCGCTCGATCATCTTCACGAGCACCTTGCGCGAGGTCTTGCAGTTCGTGCGCTTGACCGTGACGTCGCGGGTCTTCCAGGTGTACCCGTCGGGCGTCTGCGCCGCGACGGAGGCGCAGCGCTTGGCGGCGGCCTGGGCGACGGGTGCCGCGTAGGCGTTCGTCGAGAGGGAGACCGCGGCCGCGAGCGAGGCGGCGGCCAGGGTGGCGGCGAGGCGAGCGGGCTTCATGGCCGCCACCCTACATGCGCGGCCGTGGCCCGTTCGTCGCTCGATGCGCGACGAATGGGCCACGACCGGCGGTTGCGGACCGCTAGACGGGGGAGGAGGTGGTGAACGTCTGGTCGCCGCTGTCGTAGGTGCCCGCCGCCGTGGTCACCGTGACGCGGTAGTGGTAGAGCGTGCCGGGCTTGAGGCTCTGTAGCGGGCGGGTGTAGGACCGGCCGCCCGGCGCGGTCGCGCCGGGGAGGAGGGGCAGGCTCTTGCCGTAGCTCGCCGTCGTGCCCCATTGGACGGTGCCGCTGGTCAGCGCCGCGCCGTGGAGGTCGACGATCGCGTTGACGGTCGCCGTGGTGAGCGACACCGGGTCGACCGCCTGCAGGGTCACACTCGGGGCGTCCGGACCGGGGGTGGTGAACGTCTGGTCGGCCGTGGACGTGGAACCGCCCGCGTTGGTCACCGTGACCCGGTAGTGGTACTCGGTGCCGGGGGAGAACTGGGTGGGCAGGGCCCGCGACAGCACACGGGCGCCGGAGGGCCCGTCGGCGTACAGCGCCGCGGACCGGGTGTAGTCGCCAGCGGCGGTGCCCCACTCGACCACGCCGCTGACCGGCGCGCCGTGGGTGTCGACGGTGACGCCGAGCGTCGCGCCGGTCACCGTCAGGTCGGCCACCGGGTTCACGGTGACGTCCGCGGCGCTGGGCGCGGCGATCGCGGTGGTGAACGAGGTGGTCGCCGAGTAGGTGTACCGGCCGTCGACCAGGGGGTAGGCGCGGACCTTCACGTAGTACGTGGCCATCGGGTCGAGCCCGGTGACGGCGGTGCTGACGGCGCCCGCGCTGTCGACCGCCGTGTGCGGCGTGGCGCTCCACGCCGTCTCGCCCAGCTTGCGGTAGAGGAACTGGTAGCCGGTGGCGGCGGTGGTCACGCGGCCCTGGAGGGTCGCGCCGCTCGCCGTCACGTCGGTGGGGGACAGGGCCGCGTTCGTCTGGCCGACGGTCACGCCGGCCGGGACCGTGTTCTGGCCGTAGCCGTTGTCGCCCCAGCAGGCGGGGGTGCCGTCGGCCTTGACGACGCAGTCACCGAGCGGGGCGGCGTAGAGCTGGCTCACGGCGCCGAGGGTGCCGGGCACGTTGGTCTGGCCCACGAGGTTGCTGCCCCAGCACGCGACCGTGCCGTTCTCCTTGACCGCGCAGGCGTGCTGGTAACCGGCGGCGATCTCGCGCACCGGGCCCACCCCCGCGGGGACCGTGAGGTTGTCGGAGGTGTTGCCCCAGCAGACGCCGGTGCCGTCCGTCTTCACCGCGCACGTGTTGCCCTGCCCCGCGTTGATCTGCTTGACCGTGCCGACGGTGGACGGGACCGGGACCTGGCTGTTGGAGTTGTAGCCCCAGCAGGCCGCGGTGTCGTCGGCCTTGATCGCGCAGGCGTGGAAGCGGCCCACGCTGATCTGCTTGGCGGTGCCGAGCGTGGACGGGACGAAGAGCTGGCCGTACGTGTTGTCGCCCCAGCAGACGACCGCGCCGGCGGTCTTGATCGCGCAGCTGAAGCGGTAGCCGGCGGCGATGGCGCGCACCGTGCCGATGTTCGCGGGCAGCGTGGTCTGCTGCAGGTTGTTCCAGCCCCAGCAGGCGGGCGTGCGATCGGCCTTGATCACGCACGTGTGGTAGCGGCCCACCGCGATCTGGGTGACCGCGCCCGTCCCGGCGGGGATGGTCCGCTGGCCGTACGTGTTGTCCCCCCAGCAGCGGGGCGTGCCGTCGGGCTGGACGGCGCAGCTGTGGCCACCGGAGGTGCCGATCAGGGAGGGCGGGGCCTGGGCCTGGGCGCCGGCCGGCGCGACGGTCAGGACGAGGAGGGTCAGGAGCGCGCCGGCGAGGGCGAGCAGGCCCCGGGAACGGAGGCGGGCGGAGGCGTGGGTCTGGACCATGCCCGCCACCATGACGGCCGATCGCGGCGGGCACAGTAGGGATCGGCCCTACTCTTTTGCCGCCCGGGTAGCCTGCCCCCGCATGTGGCGTCCGACGCTCCTCCCTCGCCGGCCCGGCCGATGACGCGCGTCCTGATCGCCGCCCCCGTCCGGCAGCGATCCGAGATCCTCGGGCCGTTCCTGGCCTCCCTGGCCGAGCTGGACCTCACCGGCCTGGCCGTCGAGGTCGCGTTCGTCGACGACAACGACGATCCCGCGTCGACCGCACTGCTGCACGCGTTCGACCCCGGCGTGCCGGTGCGTTTCCTGCCGCCCGGACCTCCGTCGGGCCAGGAGTACGACACGGAGGGGGCCACCCACGAGTGGCTGCCGACGCTGATGGAGCGGGTCGGTGGCTTCAAGGACCGCTTCCTGCGGATGGGGGTGGACGAGGGGTTCGACGCGGTGTTCCTCGTCGACTCGGACCTCGTCCTGCACCCGCGGACGGTGCACCAGCTCCTGGCCGCCGGGGTGCCGATCTGCTCGGAGGTGTTCTGGACGCGGTGGCGGCCCGAGGAGCCGGAGCTGCCCCAGGTGTGGATGCACGGCCAGTACTCGCTGTTCCCGCTCGGGCGGGGCGAGACGCTCGACGACGACGAGATCCGGCGTCGCGCCGACGCGTTCGTCGCGATGCTCCGCGTGCCCGGCGTCTACCCCGTCGGCGGGCTCGGCGCCTGCACGCTGATCCGCCGGGAGGCGATCGAGCGCGGCGCCTCGTTCGCGGTCGTCCCCAACCTGCACCTCGTGGGGGAGGACCGCGACTTCTGCGTGCGCGCCGCGGCGCTCGGCCTGCCGCTGCACGTCGACACGCACCTGCCGGCGCTGCACCTGTACCGCACCGAGGACCTCACGCGGATCGACGGCTTCCGGGCCGAGGCCGCGCTGGCGGGGCCCCCGGCGCCGGCAGCCGCGCAGTGGCGCAAGGCCGCCGGGAACCGGATCGTGCTGTCGATGATCGTGCGCGACGAGGCCGGCGGCCGGCTCGAGGAGGTGCTGCGGCACGCCGCGACGTACGTCGATGCGGCGGTGATCGTCGACGACGGCAGCGTCGACGACACCGTGGCGGTCTGCCACGCCGCCCTGGACGGCGTGCCGCACGAGGTGATCTCGCTCGACCGCTCGCGGTTCGCCCGTGAGCACGAGCTGCGGCGGATCCAGTGGGAGCACACGCTCGCCGCCGAGCCCGACTGGATCCTCAACCTCGACGCCGACGAGCGGTTCGAGGACGCCATCCGCGACCACGTCCGCTCCCTGGTCGACCAGGTCCAGGTCGACGCGATCTCGTTCCGCATGTACGACATGTGGAACGCGACGCAGTACCGCAGCGACGGGCTCTGGTTCGCTCACACCGCGCACCGGATCCTGCTCCTGCGCCCGGTGCCCGGGATGGCGGCCGACTGGCCGGCGGCCGACCAGCACGCCGGCCGCTTCCCGCCGTCGGCACAGCAGCTCGCGCAGTGGACGTGCACCGTGCGGCTCCAGCACCTCGGGTGGGCGACCGACGAGATCCGCCGGGCCAAGCACGCGCGCTACCGGCGCCTGGACCCCGACGGACGCTGGGGCTCGGCGGCGCAGTACGCGTCAATCCTCGACGAGGATCCCCGGCTCGTCCCCTTCGACCCCGGGACCTGAGGCGGGCCGCAGCAGGGCCCGGAGCGCCGTGGCGATCCGCTCGCCTGCGGCGCCGTCGCCGAAGACACCCACCGGGCGTGGCGGGGCGGGCTCGTCCAGCGCGCGCAGCGCGGCGGCCACGATCGCGTCCTCGCCGGTGCCCACGACCTCGGCCACGCCGGCGCGCACCGCCTCGGGCCGTTCGGTGCGGTCGCGCACGATGAGGGTCCGCACGCCGAGTTCGGTCGCCTCCTCGGTCACGCCGCCCGAGTCCGTGAGCACGAGGTCGGCTGTGCGCAGACGGCGCAGGAACGTGCGGTAGTCGGCGGCGTCCACGAGCGCGATGCCGGGCCGGTCGCCGAGCGCCGCGCGGGCCGGCTCGCGCACCGCGGGGTTGGCGTGCACCGGGAACCACACGTCGAGGTCGGGGCGCTCGGTCACGATCCGGGCGATCGCGCGCAGGACGCCCGCGAGCGGTGCCCCCAGGCTCTCGCGGCGGTGCAGGGTGACGAGCAGCAGGGGACGGTCGCCGGCCGGGGCGTCGTCGTCCGGCCCCTCGGTTCCGGCGAGCGTGCGGTGGAGCTCGTCGACGATCGTGTTCCCGGTGACGAGGACCTCGTCGGCCGGCACGCCCTCGGACCGCAGGCGGGCCGCGGCCTCGGAGGTCGGGGCGAAGTGGCGACGGGCCAGGGCGGCGATCATCCGCCGGTTGGCCTCCTCCGGGAACGGCGTGCCGGGCGTCCCGCTCCGCAGCCCCGCCTCGACGTGGCCGACCGGGATGCCGCGGTGGAACGCGGCGAGCGCACCGGCCAGCGCCGACGTGGTGTCCCCCTGGACGAGCACCAGGTCCGGCCGGACCTGGGCGAACACGCCGTCGAGCCCGCGGATCAGCTCGGCCAGCAGCTCGTTCAACGAGTGGTCCGTGCGACGCAGCGGCACCCGCAGGTCCGCCGCCAGGCCCACCGCGCGCAGCGCGGCGGGGACGAGGGCCTCGTGCTGGCCGGTGTCGAGGACCGTCGCGCGGGCCCAGTCGCCGGCCCGCAGCGCGCGCACGACCGGAGCGAGCTTGATGGCCTCGGGGCGCGTGCCGACGACGACGAGGACGTGCGCCGCCGTGGATGGAGGGGACGGCATCGGCGGATCACCATAGCCGCCGGGGTGCGCACCGGCCATCCCACCCCGCGTGCGGCCGTCCGATCGGCGAGCATGCACCGCGATGTCCGCCGCCGCGAGCCCCGACCGTCCCACGATCTGCCTGACCATGATCGTGCGGGACGAGGCCCACATCGTGCACGAGGCGCTCGACTCCGCGGCACCGCACATCGACCGGTGGGTGATCGTCGACACGGGATCGACCGACGACACCCCGGGGACGATCCAGCGGCGGATGGCCGTGCACGGCATCCCGGGGGAGCTGCACCACCGCCCGTGGCGGGACTTCGGGACCAACCGCACCGAGGCGATGCGGCTGGCCGACGGCCAGGCCGACTACCTGTGGGTGCTCGACGCCGACGATCTCGTCATCGGGCACCTCGACCTGAGCGAGCTGACGAGCGACTCCTACCTGCTGCGCTACCGCACGGGGAACGTGTTCTGGCGGCGCCAGATCTTCCGCAGCGGTCTGCCGTGGCGGTACGAGGGCGTCCTCCACGAGTACCCGGTGTGCGACGCACCGGCCACCGAGGCGCGGCTGGACGGGGACTACGAGATCCACGGGCGCACGATGGGCGCGCGCAGCGCCGACCCGCAGAAGTACGCCCGTGACGCGGCGTTGCTCCGCGGCGTCCTGGAACGCGACCCCGGGGACCTGCGTGCGTTGTTCTACCTCGGCCAGAGCCTGGCCGACGCCGGCCAGGACGCGGAGGCGGCCGAGGTGTTCGCCGCGCGGGCGGCGGCGGGCGGCTGGGACGAGGAGCGCTGCCACGCGCTGCTGCGGCGCGGCGACCTGCTCGCGCGGCTGGGCCGCCCGTGGGCGGAATCGCGGGAGGCGTACCTGGCGGCCTTCGACGCGCGCCCTTCCCGGGCCGAGCCGCTGGTCCGGATCGCCCGCCACCACCGCGAGGTCGGCGAGTACGAGCTCGGGTACGAGTACGCGCGGCGGGCCGACGCGATGCCGTACCCGACGGCCGACAACCTGTTCGTCGACGCGTCGGTCTACGCCTGGGCGGCCCGCGACGAGCGGGCCGTGTGCGCGCATCATCTGGGGCGCCACGAGGAGGCGCTCGATCTCTGCACCACGCTGCTGGCCGGGACGGCGCTCCCCGAGGAGCAGCGCGAGCGCGTCGCGGCGAACCGGGACGGCAGCGTCGAGCCGGCGCGGCTGGTGCGGGCCAGCCATCCGGTCGAGGTGGTGGAGGCGCTGACCGCGGCCGCGGGTCGCCCGGGGCCGCCGGACGCGGACGTGACCGTCACCCTGCGGGCCCACGACGACCTCGAGCCGCTCGAGCGCACCCTCGACTCCTTCCTGCAGTGCTGCGAGGACCTCGATCGCGTCGCGCGGTTCGTGTGTCTGCTGGACACGCCGCACCCGGCCCGGGCGCAGGCGGTGCTGGAGCGCTACCCCTTCCTGGAGGTCGTCCGCGGGGACCGGGCCGCAGGGTCGCTCGCCGGTGCGATGAACCGGCTGCTGACGACGGTCGCCACGCCCCTGTGGCTCCACCTGGAGGCGGGGTGGGAGCTGTTCGCGCGCGGCCCGCTGATCGGCCGCGCGGCCCGGATCCTCGCGGCGGACGAGACCCTCGGGCAGGTCGCGTTCAACCGCTCGTACGCGCGCGGGCCGTGGGAGCGCGCCCTCGTCGGCGGCGAGGTGCGCGTGGCGGGGGACCTGCGGCTGCGGCGGCACGTGCACGTCCCCCCGGACGGCGCGGAATGGGCGCGCTTCCAGGCCGGGCTCGCCCCGGGCGAGCGGACCAACGCCCACTGGCCGCACTTCACCGTCCAGCCGTCGCTCATCGACGTCGCGCGGCTGCGGACGGTGGGGCCGTTCGCCGACGCGGAGGATCCCGAGCGGGCGTTCGGCGAGCGCTACACCGCTCGGGGGCTGCGCACCGCCTTCTTCGACGAGGTGACGGCGCTGCTTCCCCATGCCGGGGAGGACGACGGGCCCCCGGACGCGCTCGCCGCCTCGCCGGTGGTGGAGGTCCTGCCCGGGGTGCGCGCCGGCGAGCTGGTGCTCGAGCTCGACCCGCCGTGGCCGGTGACGTCGTCGTCGATCGCGGCGGCCGGCGAGGAGCTGCGGCTGACGCTGCGCACCGAGATCGCCGGGAAGCCGCCGCGCGACCACGTCGCGTCCCTCGATGCCGCCCTGCGCGTGGTGGCGCTGGAGGCCGCGCCCGCGGACGCGGAGGTCCTCGGCCCGCGGGAGGTCCCGGGGGGTGGCGGACGGCTCCGGTTGGAGGACGACGGGAGCGGCACCGCATGGCTGACGCTCGCGCGGGAGGGAGAGCAACCGGTCCGATCGGCCCCGTTCTCGCTGACCGGCGACCGCACGGCACGGCCCTTCGGCCTGGCGGCGTGGCGCGGCCTGGTGGTGCTCGCGTTCGGCCTGGACGGAGGGCGCGTGGGACTCGCCGTCGTCGAGGAGCGCGAGGTCGAGGCGCTGCTCACGGGCTGAGCCGGCCGGTGGCAAGTGGTGTCATCCGCCCGGCGACCCGGTACGCTCGCACCCTTGCAGCGGTCTTCGATGGGAACCATGGCGTGAGCGATCAGCATCGTGACGGACAGACGACCGACGACGGCGACGCGCCGGTCGACCCGACCCGGCGCCGGCTGTTGCAGGGCGCCGCGCTCGGCGGCATCGCCTGGTGGCTGCCCGGCGAGGCGTTCGGGGCCACGCTGTCCCCGCGGCGCCGCATCCAGACGCTCATCCGCACCGTTCAGCGGTCGAAGGTCGAGACGCGGTACCGCCTGCGCCTGCTGCGCCTGCTGACCAAGGCGGAGGAGGCGGTCATCAACCAGCGCCCCAACCGGGCGCGGGACCTGCTGCACGACTTCAACGTGGTCGTCGGGGAGAACGGCGGCCGCCACAACCTGAGCCGCGCGCTGGGCAAGCGGTGGATCCGCGAGACCCAGTCGATCCGGCTGAAGATCAAGCCGGTCTACCCCAAGGGCGAGAAGGGCGACCCGGGCGCGACGGGTGCGACCGGGTCCACCGGCGACAACGGCTCCACGGGATCGACCGGATCGACCGGCGACACGGGGTCCACCGGAGCCGTGGGCGACACGGGCGCGACGGGCCCGATCGGCGACACGGGATCCACCGGGGGCACGGGCGCGACCGGGCCCATCGGCGACACCGGGACGATCGGGGGAACGGGGGCGACCGGAGTGACGGGCGCGACGGGCGCCACCGGCGCCGGCGGCCTCACGGGTGCGACGGGCAGCACGGGAGCCACCGGCAACACCGGGGCGACGGGCGGCACGGGTGCCACCGGCCTCACGGGTGCGACGGGCAACACCGGCGCCACCGGGTCGACGGGCGCGACGGGGAGCA
>Ga0247758_1000418_pt1 | contig 38231 bp, 45 predicted proteins | sample UWRJL156409C4_FD_180950 | JGI IMG/M metagenome (GOLD analysis project Ga0247758, IMG submission 180950) | Plant litter microbial communities from Arlington Agricultural Research Station in Wisconsin, United States - UWRJ-L156-409C-4 | ecosystem: Environmental > Terrestrial > Plant litter >...
CGAGAAAAACAACAGTTGCCCCTGACCGCACCTTGTCGCTCGTCTTGAGTACCACTACTCCTAGTGCGCGAACATGTCGACAGAATTACCAGGTTCGCCTCGGCCGACGGCCTCGGACGGTATCCCGATTGACACGATTGGGCGGCAATCGCATCCACGACGGCGCAGAAGGCCTGCGCTTTCATGCCTCGAGTGCCGGCGCCGCAAGATTAAGTGCGACCGAGCAGACCCCTGTCGACATTGTGTGTCTGCCAGAGTGCAGTGCACCTTCCGAATCTACAGTCTTGACATGTCAGGCGAGTCCGCCACTCCCCCGCAGCCCCCGCCCTCAACGCCGTCCGATTTCTCCGGCCAAGCCCACCATGAAGGGACCAAAACATCACACCCACACCCCCAAGACACCAACGATAGCCAAGCCAACGTGCGTGCTTGCCCCGACCCTGGCAGCGTGGCAGACCTCGGGTCAAGCCTGCAGGACCTCCACATAATTTTGAACACGACGAGAATCATGAGGTTTCGGACGAACATTGCTCATGAGTTCACTCCCATCATCACTTGCTTTGCTCAGGCCTCGGGCAGTGGCGCCCGAGATGTCCCATCATCGCATTGCCCCGAGACCGAAGCCGTGGTCGGGCAAATCGGCGAGCTCCTGCGCGAGTGCAAGGGCACTGCCAAAAAGATCAAAGCCGGGCGACATGTAAGCACTAGGTCCCTAAACCTAGTCATGGGCACCGCGCTGCCCCAACGCGACGTGGCAGCCGAAATGGCCGGTCTGTACTTCCGATTTTTCGAGTCCACACACCGAATACTCCACACGTCCAGCTTTTGGTTCACGTTTAACAAGTTCTGGAACAACCCGGAAAATGCCACGGCTGACAGTCGTCTCACGGTGCTGCTCGTCGTTGCAATCGGGTCTAGTCTCCACGATCACGGAGAGGGCCGTGGCGCCTGGCGCGGCATGGTTGATCAGTGGGTGTACGCAGCCGATGCATGGCTCGCGGTGCCGCTAAAGAACCGCCTTACCGTTGCGGGGCTCCAAGTGCACTGCTTGACCATCCTAGCGAGGCAGATGCTCTCGGTCGGCGGAGATCTAGTGTGGGTCTCGTTGGGATCGCTCATCCACAAGGCCATGGAACTTGGCCTACACCGCGACCCCAAGCGTCTTCCAGCCATGTCTGTGCTGCAAGCTGAGATCCGGAGGCGGCTTTGGGCGACAATTGTCGAAATGGCCATCCAGGCCGCGCTCGATTCGTCCATGCCGCCGAGAATCTCGCTTGACGAGTTTGACACGGAGGCGCCCGCCAATGTAAATGATGACGAGATGGACGACACCACGCCGCCTCCCCTCCCGTCACGCCCCAGGCACGCAGGAGGCTATACCTCGACGTCGATCCAGTTGCTGCTGCTCGACTCTCTCCCCGTCCGCCTTCGCACCCTGCAGCGTCTCAACGGCCTTCATTCTAGCCTCGAATATTCCGACGTCCTGGCACTCAGCGCTGAGATTTCCGACGCGTGCCGGGCCGCTACCGCCTTCATGCGGGAGAACAAGGGGCTCGGTATCTTGCCGTTCCATAGGAACATGGCTGACTATCTAGTTCGGCGGTTCCTGCTCCCTCTGCACTGCCCCTTTGCCACTGAGGCCCAGAACAACCCGCTATTCTACGGGTCCGTCAAAGTCAGCCTAGACACAGCCATGTCCATCATCGCACCCGAGCCAGACGAGTACTTTTCCCACGTCATGGCCGTTGGCGGAGGCCTGTTCCGGGAGGGGTTTCGGTCTGCCATGACGGCCGTTGCTCTCGAGCTCCTCGTTCAGGCCCAAGCACAGCACCTGGACGGGACGCTGCACCGCAATGCGCAGTACAGAGGCGTGCTGAAGCAGGCCGTCAGGGACATGATTTTCTTGTCGGTCCGGAGAATCGAGCAGGGCGAAACCAACGTAAAGGCGCATATGTTTCTTAATATGATCTTGACCCAGGCAGAGGCCGTCGAAGCGGGGGTGCCGTGCGAGAAGGCTGTTGCGCAGAGTGCGAGGGAGAGTCTGGCATTCTGTCTGGCGCTCCTTCGAGTAGAGGCTGATAGGACGCAAAGTTTTGACTTTGCGGTAACAGGATTTGATGACGGCGGGGATTTTGACGTGTATGGGCTGGATGCAGACATCGATTTTGACTTTGGCTTTCTCCAGCCTGACGCGAGCTTTTCCTGATGGGAGAGAAACGAGGCACCCGACAGTATACCTTTCGGGCTAGTTGTTCGAGGTCTTGACACCGAGACCGCGCTCTCGGCCGAGGCCGGGGTTGTGTTACTCGATATCGGTAACGGGGACGGCTTCGCGGAGATAAGCGGCGTGGCACAACCCATCTATTGAAGTACAAAACAAAGGCTTGCACTTCAGCTTGCTCTTCCAACTCTAACCAAATCTCGCGTTCCATCCAATATCTACCAAGTGTTTGTCGAAGATTCCCTAATCCGCAACCAAGCCATGACGCAACTGAAGGTCCTCATCAGCGGGGCCGGTATCGCCGGTAACTCCCTCGCATTCTGGCTCTCACGCCTCGGCCACGACGTCCTCGTCATCGAGCGGTTTCCCGACCTGCGCACCACAGGCCTCCAAGTCGACCTCCGCGGCCACGGAATAGACGTTATCAAGCGCATGGGTCTAGAATCCGAACTTCGGGCCAAACTTGCGCCCGAGCAGGGATTCGAGGTCGTTAACAGCGCCGGCATGCGACAAGGTTTCTTCCCGGCAAACAAGTCGTCATCCACCAGCTCCCGACCGGGCGTGCAAAACTTCACATCCGATTATGAGATCATGCGAGGCGACCTGTGTGGCCTCCTGTACGATGCCGCCGTCAAGGTTGGGGCGCGCTGTGAGTTCAGCACGTCCATTGACAGCTTCGAGGACCAAGCAGATGCCGTCCAAGTCAAGTTTGCAGATGGCAGGACGCGCCGCTTCGACCTCATCGTGGGCGCCGACGGCCAAAGCTCCAGCACCCGCAAGAAGCTCTTCGGATCCGCGGTCGCCGACGCGGCATACCATCCGTTCAAGGACACACACATGGCGTACTTCACCATCCCACAGCCAATCCAACCAGGGGAGGACTACATTGCTACAATGTACATCGCCCCTGGCAGACGCGGCATCATGACCCGCCGGCACTCACCCCACGAGATCCAAGTCTACATTGGATGCAGCGGCGCCAAGTCACCCCGACTGGAAGCGGCGCGCCGCGCTGGAGACGTGGAGGAGCAGAAAGCTGCGTGGGGCGAGATGTTCAAAGGGGCCGGATGGAAAAGCGACGAGATCATGCAGGCTCTGGTGGCAAACGAGTCGGATAACTTCTACGTCGAGGCGCCCGCCCTCGTCAAGCTTGCGTCGTGGTCGCGCGGTCGTGTCGCGCTCGTGGGCGATGCCGCTTGGTGTCCTACCGCGACGACCGGCGTGGGAACGACATGTGGCGTTGTGGGTGCTTATGTTCTTGCTTCTGAGATTGCAAAGCATTGCAGCCTCGGTGGACACCCGAATGTGTCTACCGATCCCGAGGAGGATTCGCTACGTAGAGCCCTGCAGGCTTATGAGGCGAAGTTCCAGCCGTACATGGCACAAGTTCAGAAGGATGTGAGTGTTGAGGATGACAGCTTCTGGGCTGGGCTGGCGTCTTCAGCATGGGGAATTTATGTCTTTTATTGGCTGGTGGCGATTGCGTCGTTCTTGAGGTTGAATGTGGGACGGTGGATGCTGAAGGAGGAGATTAAGGGGTGGCATCTCCCGGACTATGAGGGGATGGATGTGAGGAGGGATGGGGTTGGAAAATAATTTCGGCAGGAAAGGAGGAGTTTGTAATGGATAGATAGTGATAACCTCTCATCTCATTTGGAAACACTTGTATGCTGGCACAGATCTTTTGGATAACGGGTCTATGGCATTGTGCGCAGGCAATCGTCGGCGTCTAGATTTACATGACATAGGTAACTGGCTGTTTTGGCGAGGTTTGCTGCCACGCGCACTCCCGTAACCAAACTGGCACTTGTACACACATACGCCGTCATCAGGAGGTGGTGTTGCACTCTGCGTCTCCCAGACTTTGTTGGGACACGGGGTTCGTACCCTCCAGTCCCCAGTCCCTTCTAAATCCCTACCGTCGGAGGAGACTCTTCACGACCAGCAACTCTGCCAACACGTCAAGATGGCGACCATCCCTATCCCCTCAAACAGCATCGCGGCCGGCGCCGTGCCGGTCCTAACTGTCGACATGCACAGAGCCTACCCGAATTGTCTACTCGCGGTTCCCCGAACTCCACGGCGAGACGCTACTCCAGAAGATGGTCGACTCGTATGCCACGGGCATTGACATCGAAGTATCGCTGCCAGAAACACACATATGGCCAGAGATGGGTGATAGGACTCGATTGACAGCCGAATTCTGCTATAGCGGAGCGTTCTACTGTATAGTTGACGCTGAAGAGCTCGGCTTCCACGGTTTGAAGAGTGCAGACCTTGGCGCTCTCAGCCACGCGGCGGGCAAGCTCAAGAGCTTGCTCAACGGCAAGCCAAGGTATCGAGGGCTCTTTCATCGCCCGGATAAAAGTGAACTGCGGACTCTTTACGGTGTTATTGTACGAGGCAGCAACAAAGGATTCGTCCCCGAGGGAGTCGACGGTGCCGAACTGGGGGTGTGCTTCTTTGGCTCCGGGCAACAGGTGGATCTATCACCGTGTGGGTCAGGTAGTGCTGCGAGAAGAGCACTGGCACACGCAAAGCATAGGTGACCGCTTGGCAAGAAGTGGGCGTATCACTCGTTTTGTCTCCGAGGCTTCCGTCGGTCTTGGCGGCTTTGTGGCACATATCGTCAGCAAGCCTTCCCGTATTCCGGGCAGTGTGGGCGATAATACCCGCGTTCAGGTCGAAGGGCGGGCGTTCTATACCGGCTTTATGACGTTTGTTATCGAAGCAGCAGACGGAATCAGTGGTTCTGGGTTCATCCTGTAGAAAGAGGGCCGAGCAGGTGAATGCTTTTTTGTGAAAGACTGGCAGGGGCCCGGGCCAGTTCTATGAAGGTTGGGTACAAAGAAACGATTCAAGGTTGTGGCATTGGATGCTGTTGCGTTATATTTTGCGAGGGATTTGAGATATGTAGATAGTTTGCTAGCTCGATGGCCTTAGTCCCAATGCCCCGATGCCCGGCGAGATAATCAAGGCATCATCATATGTGCTGAAAGCTATCATACAGCCGCGATAAGCGCAAGGAGCCCAGCAATCAAAGCCCCGGACCCCAACACAGATGCCGGTACAAGAGTAGCGATCGGGGCACCAGCGGTTGACGTGATCTTTTCCACGACTCTGTCAGCGATGCAAGATGATTGAAGGTGGAATACATACGCTTGCAGCAGCGGTGGGAGGCGTGCTTGTTGATGCTGGTGGTGCAGTAGGTGTGGGGGCTAGCGAACCGGAAGCCGAGCTAGAAGCCGACCCGGAGCCGGAAGCGGCTGGCGACGGGGTGGGAGTCAAACCGCATGGCTTCGCCACACCGGTGACTCCAGTACTGTAGTGCTTCCAGATATCAAACTCGAGCGCGCACTTGAGGCATGCCTCATAGTATCCAACCCATGTCTCGTTTGTGCAATGACCTTCGGCACGTCCTCCTGCGAGTGCGTTGCCTAGAATGGGAAGGTCCGAGTTAGTACCATGCGCAAACAGTGGGGTGTCTTATCGCGTACCGCAGTTGCTATGGCAGTCAAACTGTGGTGTGCCCGGCGCCTGACGCTCCAAGAGCGCAGCGGCATCGTGGGCTTGGATTGGGCCGGGAGATGCAGCGTGCACCAAAGCCGCTGCAATGAGAAAGAGAAACGCGTGGAGACGACGAAACGCCATTTTGGACCTCACGAGAGAGAGTAGGTAGGATGCCAATGGAATAATAAGTAAAGAATAATAGCGTGCCTAAGTTGCAATCCTGAGAATGATGACAGAGTGGGCGGGGGGTTAATTAAGAATGAACACAGCAGCGGGCGTGCCAAGAGTGGATCATCAACTTCTCGTGAGCCAAGACCGATACAGGCAAAATCGAGCTTGATCGATGGCGGGGAGGGGCGCAATCATATTCAAGAGCTGGGATGCTGGCGGCCTGCCTGGCAGTCTGTCGGTCGATCGCGAGTCGGATCCGTGGATTAATGTCGGCCGAGAATGGAAATTCTGCGATCTCGGCCGCTCAACCTCACAATCTCATCTTTCTCTCCACCTGGAAGGTGCATGCAGTGACGACTCCTGCCCCTTCAGACCAGCCTTGTCGGTGTGATGACGGGTGCATCGTCCAATAGCAGGCCCGGGTTGCATCTGATAAGCGACCGAACCCCACCCGCCAAGCCAAATAATCAGATCATCTGATAACTCCGGCTCCGCAGTTGACCTCTCACCGCGGCCCAGGTGTGGCGCGCCGAGACGGCTTGGTTGCAGCCAAGGCCTGTCGCTCTCACTCACTCGCCTTTGCCTTGATTTCACGGGCCCCCAATAGCGGGCCGTCAGGGAAGGTGTTACTGGCCGTCAGCACGAGTGTGGGTGAGGATGTGGATAACCCAAGCATCCCGGGTGAGCAATGGCAGAACTTTTGCGGCCGTTGGGAATACCATTGCAGCATGTGGTTACCTCTGGTCCAAGAATATTGGCTTTAGCTTGCGCTATATGTTCACAATTTGAACTGTTGGTCGAGCGATAAAAGTTGGCCTTGCCACCCCCCAGTCGTTCCAATCGCTCCGATCTCGATTCCTCGTTCCCTCGCACCACCAGGTCTTGATTAGCCGGCGCCGCCCGTTATCCCCCGCCCCGCCCCGTTAAATTCGACGGCATTCGTCTTCCCCGCGCCGGTTTCCTCCCAGTGCATCTTCTCCTTTCAATCCAAATTTGGTACCCACACCAGCTGAAGACATCAACATGACTTCTCTTCGCTTTGCGCTTCTTGCGGCGACAGCCGCTAGTGTCTTTGCCGCTTCCGACAACAAAGGCCCTGCCGCCTTTTGGTGGCCGGCCGACCGCGCGTGGGCCGCACAGGTTGACAACACACCTCCCTGCGGTTCCGTCGAGGGCGTGACAACTCGAACCAAATTCCCCCTGAGTACGTTGTTACCACCAGCACCCACAATATTCCTCTCCCACCAGTCCACAAGCTTACCATCCCCCCAAAAGCCGGCGGAAAGATCTCCATCACAGCGCAAGACGACTCCTACGACGCCGTGATCAGCCTGTCGCTCATGAACGGTACGCCCCCATCCCCTACACCCCTTTGAAGCGCCTCTTATTCTAACTCCCAATCCAGATCCTAAAGTCCAATCCGACTTCTCCACCCTCCGAAGCCTCCCCACCGAAATTGACCCCGGACACAGCTGCATCCCCGTCCCCGACCCGCCAACCGGCACCTCCCCAGGGACAAACGCGACTCTCCAGATCCGCTACACCGCCGACTTTGACAACCCCTCCAACCAGACATTCTACGCCTGTGCCGACATCACCTACGTCAACGCCGAGGAGGTAAACTACGCCGAAATCACCTGTCTGGACGCAACGAGCCCCGTTGACGTACCAGCGCCTACGACCACCGGCACCCCGACAAACTTGCCAGGACACGATGCAGATGGGCCGCCGCTGACGAGTAATACGCCTGCGCCGGGGAGTGGGCTATCCAAGGGGGCCATTGCTGGGGTTGTGGTTGGGAGTCTGGTTGGTGTGGCGCTAATCGTTGGGTTGGGGTTGCTGTTTTACAGGGAGAAGCAGAGAAAGGAGCGTCTCATTCGGCAGAGAGATTCCGGGAGGGGTGTACCGTGGGTGGACGAGCCGGCGAAGGACTCGACGTCGGCGGGGAGCTTCAAGTTGCAGGGTATGGGCTCTGGGGGAAGATAAGCGTGGGCTGTAAAGTACTAGGGCTGTGGTGGCCGTGAAGGCTGTGATTGTTGTGAGCATGAATGGATATACCTACGTCGAGTGGATTGGATACTCCCATTTAAGCGGGTTAGATTTGTGAATTATGTTCATTGTTCTTGTTTAACTATCTACTCACTGTGCCTTCCGCGCTGGATCTTGCAGCCTCGCCAGCTCCAACAGCAACCTATACAGGTATATTGTCCGATCCACCGGTCTCAGCGCTCGCTCAAACCACCCTCGCCCCTGGTCAGCAACCTCTCTCGCTCTCGTCTGCCCTAGGCTAGTCGACATAAGCCACAACACCAACTCGGGAAGCTCCTCCATTCCCTGGCTGACAGGGATGTAATGGACCCACGGTACCAGCCGATCATCATGCCACTCCCTGAACAGCGTCTGCTTGAGCACCGCCGATCTCGACGCCAAAAACTTGTAGTACCTCCCGCTGATCCCATTCCCATCTAGATCAAACACTAACTTCGACCCAAGCGCCGCATCTTTGTCCGCCCAGCCTTTATCCCCAAAGTAGTCCTTCTCGTCTCGACACGTCCGCAGTGCACACATGAAGACTCGCGTGAAGTCCACATAAAACAGCCTCCTGTTCAGAAACCTGGACTTCACCGTTTTGATCACGCCCCCTTCCTCACGAAGGTACTGATACTCCGCCGCCTTTCCCTGAGCAAGCGCCACAAACCGTTGCCGATGGAAATCTCTCCATCTCGAATCGTCTGCGGCATAACCGCCCGTGGTTGACCCCGCCCAGTAGAGGTTGTTGCGCTTCTCCTCCCACTCCATGCCGTGCGAGGCGTCGTAGAGAAAGTTGTCTTCAACTGTGTATGCCGGACTGGGGAAGAGGATATCGCCCATTGTCGAGGGCGCGCCGGTCGAGAGAATGGGTACGAGACCCTCGATGAGATGGAAACTGGTAGGGCTGAGGAAGAGGCCATGCTGGTTGGCGTAGGAGGGGTTGTGGCAGAGGTTCATTGCAGAGGAGAGATTTGTGACAAAAGGAAGGGTGCGAGGCTCGGTAGTTGAGGCCTGGGACGCATTATGAGGGCAATATTTGATGAGCGTTGAGAAGGTCGGATGGTTTGTGAGATCCTCGATTTGAAAATGGGTTCTCTTTGTTTCGATTTGGTGGCTTTGCGGGGGTATCAGAGCCCGTGGCTCGTCGAGGTGGTTGACGAGGAATGACACATCAGGAATATTTGTGGTGATATTTTGCGACAAGGTGTCAAACAGCAATGCGGTGTTTCTGTCGAAATCACGATACGGGTGGTCGCAGCTGGTATCCTTTCGAGTGCCGTTGAAGGTGCAGAGCCACACGTCGCTTTCTGGGCTATTGTGGGCGTCTCTCATCATTTGGGCCAATTCCAGACCACTGAGACGAAAGAAAGGCGTAATTGACGTGTAGATGGCGTCGAAGTTGTCGATAATAGGTGATTTATTCTCGACCGCAAAACTGTACCACTCCTCAAAGCCAGCTGGCGGTTCCATCCCGTACCGCCGTTGATATTCGGCGTGTGCCGCTTCAAAACTCCGGGATTGTTTCCCCTTAAGCTGCTGAAATTCCACCCTCGCAGCTTGGATTAGGATCTCAACAGGGTGCAGTGAGGTTGTAAGTGCCCCGGATGAAAGTTGGCCTATTTGGTAAGCTTGATGCAGGTACCGTCCCAGAGGTAAGCCTAGGAAACACCAAAGAACCCAGCGGCCTCTGGAACTCCTAGCTGTCATGCCGATGACTTGGGCGAGGGCGAAAAGGCAGGCGAGGAGCTCCAACACAACAGTGGCCTCCGAAGGGTGCGTAAATAGGCCGGCATTCGAAATCGCGGCGAAGGTCAATATCGCCGGGGCGATACACCAGGAAGACTCGTGGGCCTAGCTTTATCGTCAGTACTATTGGAGCAGTGGGTGCCAGAGAGATTACAAACCGCCCGTGATGTGAAATACCACGCCAGAGCTTTGTTCAATCCCTGAAGGAGTAGCGCCGGCATGAGTGCCTTGCTAGATAGAGGCCCATAGTATGCGACCTGGGCCACAAATGCGAACCACAGAATTACGGCCGCTCGTGTTGGAAAAGAGATACGTCCCCCGCTGGTTTTGCCTTCCAGCTGACGTTCTTCGGGATCGCCGCCAAGGCTCACGATGCCAAGCGTAAGCCCAAGGTAGACCAGCAGCAGCGCAACAGTGGGAGCCGCCGACCAGGCGATGGATATGTCAAAGTTTCCGCCGCACATCGCCGCAATTGCCACGACGGCGACAAGGACGGAACCCCAATTCGTGCTCGCCAACCGAGGGAGCGCCCACCATGCACTTCCTGAGCCCCATGGCTTCGAATCGGGCCGGAAGTATCCGTCAGCGGCGACGAGGAGAGGCGTCAAGACAGGCTGCGGTCAATTCGAGTCAAAACAGGTTCAAAACATGCAAGTCAATTGCCCCAAGCCCTTCCTTACCAGCAGCAGAACCGCGCCAAACTCCGCTTTGTAGCATGACGCAAGGGTGACCGCCGTGGCGGCGAGCCAAGACGCTATCGACGAGCCATTTCGCTGGGCTTTCGGTGGGTCGGAGGCATGGGGCGGTAGGGCCGTGTATCGACGGAGATGGACGCGCTGCTGAACCGCGAAGAGAATAGAGAGTATCGTCCAGCACAACGCCTCCGAGCCTATTTCAGACCACCTGGACGACAGAGATTGGGCGACAGTGGCGCTGAGGATTGCCCCGCCGGTGGCGAGGACGGTCCTGTCGGAGAAGTTGTGAAGGAGTTTTGGTGGCATCGCACCACCGTCGAATTCCAGTCATCCGCAACACAACTGCGAGCGCGAATGTAGCAGGGTGGGAGCAGGGCGTCTTGGTCGGACTAGAGGGCGGGCAGGTGGGAGAATGTCGTTCGAAGGGGGAATGCGTAACGAAGCTCCAATTTTCCGACAAAGCAGCGCACCTTCCTAGTAAAGCAGCAGTAGGGGGCAAAGGCCAACCAACACCCACAACTGACCATTGTGCTTACCCCCCGTAAGCCGGCCGGATCTGAGCCTCTGATTCACTGGACCCCCCTGGATCCGAAGGATTGTAGGCCAGGGGCTATGGCCGGATACGGAAGTCTTGCGCAGTAGATTTGCTCCGCAGATAACGCTCGGAACGGTCGTAACGGTCGGATCGGCTCGGTTGCATTGCAGAGGTTCAAACAGCCAGATCCGCGCAGTGGATTCGGCTTGCGAAAGAAGGCCTGTCACCATTCGCTGCAGGGGCTTCAATTACTCAAAAAAAGGCATTCTATTCGTGAAAAGAGTGTGTGAAAAAATCGATGCCCGAATACAACAGGCGGCTTGCCGGCCCAGGGCCTTATTTCCCCACAGGCCTAGGAACCTCCACGCTCCCACAGATCCGACCGGCTTCCAGTGCTCCAACTTCCACTTAACTAGGCACCTTACACAAGCATTTTCCCATGCCCGCGGTCATTGTTTGGCGTAAGATTCAAGTTGGCACTAAGAAAGCAGAAGGGGATACGAATTTGCGGTGAGGTTACATATGAGCTTTTGTGAGATTCCTAGTGTTATATAAGATAAATCTAGGTATATAAAATTTCCCTTTTTATACCTTACCTGCCGATTGCCGGTTTCTGCAAGGGGTTTGGGCCCAACGGCGCTGAGTGTCTAGGAGTGCAGAGCCCGAACATCACCAGGGCAACCATTTAAGCTTGGCTGCCGGACTCCGATTCCCCGTGGCACCCACTCTGGTTATGATTTTACAAATGATACGCCATATACAAAAACCATGATCCGATAGATGATAGTAGAGTCGGCCAAGACGATAGGAATCCTCACGATCCGCTCGTATCGCTCAATCACACCCATCGTATCGCCCATCTCTCCCTCAAGTCTGTTACCGTCGCTGGAAACCCGCTGATCGGTAGAGTCTCATCCACCCCCACGAGACGTACTGCGAGGATACTATACGGCCGTATTTCCATCACGTCCGAATCCAATGTGCAATCCAACCTGAACTTCTTGATGCTGCTCCCATCCTCGAATATCTCCTCATGAATCATCTCGCTGGGTTTCGCATGTCCCGATACACCGTGTAGCGGCTCCCAGCGTCCGCTTGGTATGCTTGCAACTGTCGCCGCCTCCTCCTTTGTCGCCAATGCGGAGTAGAAGCCTATGACCTTGTCCCTCAGTAGCGCAATGGTGGCCTGTGTTTCATGGGGAAGACGACAACGAATCGAGCCGTGAAGTGCTCCAGGTCCGGGGTGCTGCTCGTCAGGCTCGAAGAAGAACAAATGGGCCAAAAGCGTGCGAGCCACCCGCTGGATGATTGTCTCTTCGTCTGGCTGCAGCAGAGCTCCGTCCTCAATTCCGCTTCGAAGAAAAGCCATATCCTGGTGATCGTCGAGGTCGACGTAGCCGCCGCTTTTGCCCCGTACACGGGGATTGAGCCGATAAAGTCGCGCCTTAGCTAGAGCGGAGCTGGCAGACTGGACCTTCTCCCAGTTGACAGTGCTGTTCATCTGTTCCTCAAAAGACTTGATCATCGGCCGGAAGAAGCTGTAGCTGAGTATCTTGGGCGGTTTCCACTTCTTTTCTTGCCTGCCTGTGCCGAGAGACACCAGCACATCGAGGGATGCTCCGTCGTGATGCCAAATTCGATCTTTCTCCTCGAGCGCTAGACGCACAGGGCAATTGGCGTACATGGCGCCGTCGACGTAGTTGGTGGTGTCCTTGCGGAATGTAGGGAGATAGATGGGTGCCGCAGAGGTAGCGAGCGCCGCTTCCCAGATGGCCATGTCCCTGCTGGCGTCGTCTTCTCGTTCAAAGTATGCCCAGTCACCCCGGGGTCGGTTATAGTTGGCGATGAGACATTGCGTACTGCCACCATCGGGACCATCCTTGGCTGTCGTGACGGCCACGCGGGTTGTGCTCTGAAATGTTCCCGATGTGGCGGGCGCAAAGAGTGGCGTCATTCCGAAGAACCGCTGCAGGTGCTGTTTGAGCCTGGTGTCCGGGTAGATGCTGGGATAGCTTTTGAAGAGCATGCCGCCTTTGGCAACCCACTCAGCGCCGCCGTTTGGGTGGCCAAAGGTGGACTCGGCAGCCTCTTCAAAGAACTTCGCCATCGACTTTAAAGAGATGTTCTTCATGACGACTCCCAGCGCAACAATACCGCCGGTGCTCGTGCCGACAACGAGATCAAACATCTCTCTGATGCTGATTTCTAAACCCACCTCTGTCTGGATGCGGCTGAGCAGGGCCAACTCGACAACCCCTCGGACGCCCCCGCCGTCGAGAGTCAGGATTCGAACCCCCGCACATTTCGGTTTGAGCTGAACCTGGTGGATATTGTGTTTTCCGCAGATGATGCAACTCGGCACATCAAAGGCACACTCCACGAATCGGGACGGCTTGGCGATTTCCTGGATGCATGTCGGACAGAGGGCATGGCCGCAAGGGAGGACATGGTCGGGCACCGCCTGCAGGCAGGCAAAACACGTCTTGTTGCTGCGCATCTGAGACAAGGTAGCGCGTACTTGGGTGTGCACCGAGTAGCGCAGGCTGTGTAGCAGCTGATCGGGCCGTTCTTGGCAGTTCTGGACCGGGAACACCTGGTGACACAGGCTCACAAAGCAGTCTCGAATGTTGTTGATCCAGCTCCTCTTTTCCGCGTCGCTCCAGGACTTGCCCAAGAAATCGCCGGCTTGGAACTGGGTTGCCGAGTCACCGATGTGCATCTTGTGCTGTGACCGTCCGCGGATTGTGCACAACACCTGCTCAACTCCTCGTCCAGGGAACCATCGGTAAAGACAACGATCGTACTTCAACAGGTACATATCCACTGCTTCGGTCCAAAAAGGGAGCATCTCACGGTCAAACATGTCGCGCGGGTTGCGGACTGTGTCGAGTGTTAGCACTAGCAGTCGTGGTTGCGGGAGAAGACAGCTCACCATTGTGGCTCCTCTTGACACCCACGAGAAACGCGAGCGCAACCGCCGCAATGATATCTTTGTCGGCCTTGTCATTGCTCTGCTGTGCCTGGCCTAGCGTCATGCGCAAGAAGTTGGCAATGTGCTCTGTCATGTTTTGAGGCGTTGGATTATCGCCCCGGGTGGCCAGCCAGAAGTCGAGCGGGCCCTCGCTCTGACGGAAGTGATCAAACACTTCGCTCAGAATATGGGTCATGGCAGGCACATTGTGCTCGGCAAAGCTCGTCGCTCGCAGCAGTTGCTCTTCTTCGGCTGCGTCCTGTATCTTGCGTCGAAGCTTCTCAAAATGCCGATAGACAAGCTCGGCTCGCTCAGGGGGTATGGACGCCTCTTCTCCGCGGTCGGGAATGTAGCAGCAGTGGATCCGGTGGAACAAGACATTGTAAAGCTTCTTGTTGTCCTCGATTCGGTCTTCCGGGTAGACGAGTTTGTTGTGTTTCTCAACAAACTTACGCAGAACGGCCGAGTTCTTCCACAACACATCGCGATGCTTGTGGAGGTACAAGTCTTCAAACTCTTTGTCGGTCATGGTTTCACCCCTCTTGGAGAGCTCTCGCTCCATATTTTTGATAATGATGAGAGTTTTCCGGGCGGGCTGGTTGTAGGACTTGTCAACTGCCGAAGAGGCCCACTCGAGAATCTTTTGCATGCTGCTCATCAAATTGTCGTCCCTGGTGACGTAGACGATAACATCGCTGATGGCGTACATGACCCTGGCGTTGAATAGATCCACCCCCTTCTGGCCGTTCTGCCCATAGCACTCAGCGCTGATGGGTAGCTTTCGGAGGCCTGCATTGTCGCCTTTATTCAGACTCGGTAGTGCCGAGGCGCTGGGCCGAGCAACGCTGGCGTTGAATCCCTCGCAGTCGGCGAAGAGGAGAGGGTATCTCGGTGCTTGGAGCCCCTGAGTCTGGCCAAATCCGCTTGTCCGACGATGAGGCAACGGACGGGAGAGAGAAAGACCTTCGTCTCGGTAAAGGTGCACTCCAAACGTGGTGGGGCTGCTGATATCGCTCCTGTTGACTGACCTGGGGACTGGCATCTGCTTCCGGCCCTCCCTTGCCTGGTTGACCAGATTTACCACCGCTCCTGTGTCGGAAGAGTTGACCGAGTCCAGCAAGCCAAGAAGGAGGATGGCACGCAGGATTGTCGACTTTCCCGCCGAAGTACCCCCAATGAAGGAGACAAAAGTGGGAAAATGATTCTGCGCCTCTCGATTACCCGTCCTGTTTGGGTCGCAAAGCCTGGTGAAGCGGTCATAAAGCCAAAGATGAGCCTCCTCTCCGCTCGGCAAGTTTGGGTTCGGGGTCCTGCTGACGGAGAACCATCGAGCGAACCGTTCCATGGACTGTGACAAGTCGAATGTTCTCTGATCCTTCTCCGACATGATGGAGTCCACAAGGAACTGAAACATGGGGCTGGTCTCCACGTGCTTCTCTCGCTGGCGCAGGAGGACGGCTTGTTTGTGTTCAGACCAGCAGGCGTCTCTGCCCTCCTGGGTGGATGAGATATGGTAACGCTCAGACGGCAAGCACCCCGCACATTGCCGAACAAAAGGGGCCCGGAACATCCACCCTATCCCCCCACAAGCGGAGCAGGTCAGCGGTTCCTCGGGCTTGGGTTCAGGCTCAGATGGCGAGCTTGCCGGACCCCGTGATGGGAGATCCTGCAGGGCGGATCCGTGTCGTCGGGTGTGCCCCATTTGAGCCGAAAGATACTGCGACGCCATAGCGAGGTATCTCGCGCTTGCGTGGATACCTGAGGGGTGCCCTGAAAGAATCGACGCTGTGTATCTCTCGAGGAGGGGTTACGGTAGATGAGAGGGATAAACGAGCGGGTTGAGAGCGGGTATTTCAGGCAGAAGGCAACCTAAATGGACGTAGGCAGGCAGTCCGCCTACGAGTGGTTTCATCGGTCAGACTGCGGCGGGGAGGGAGACATCGCCGTCAGCGCTGCGTCTCAGCCAACCAGGCAAGACAGCTGGGACCGGTTGGGATCGGTGACTCGAATGTTACCAGGTGGCTTCGGTGTGCGGCCAGCCCACTGGAGAGAGCAGCGAACCCGGTCATGCTAGTGGTCGGGTCTCAGCCGCCTGCCATCTGCATGGCGTTTCGTTCTGTGGGGGTTGGTGCGCGCGCATGCGAACCATGCGAACCACCAAACTCAGGTAGAGCAACAACGCGCCGCGCGACTGTTCATTTGGGGAGCCATTTGAAGGTGTGGTAGAGGGTTGGGCATGACAGCTTCGAGCTTTTTAATTGAATGAAAAGTTTGTTTTGATGGAGAATGGTAGGTGCGTTTCCGCAGCTCCTTCCTCCGCGGCATCGCTGCGTGAAATTGAACAGAAATAGGCAGGCTCCATTGCAAGCGCGCTTACCTGTGGAGAAACACCCCACTGGAGAGAACTGGAGCGGTTGTAAATTTACCTTCACAGAAACTAGCGCGTTGCTACATGCCGTCGACCCCTGAGTGATATCAACAAGCCTAACGGTCCAGTCACGCAGTTACCTACGCTAGCGAAGCCACTATCCGCAGTACCCAGATAATTCAAAGATCGCAGTACATTGATACTAGTCCACAATAGAGCATTAAATATCTAACTACTTCAAGCCTGCGCGGCCTCTATGTGGTTGTCGGCTGGGGCATCTCCAGGCACTGGAGGCTGCGCGTGTGCTCCAGGAACCAAAGCCCCATTCGCCAGTGGCAGAACGCTACTCCTTTTCAAAAGCGGATCGTCAATCCATCTCTGTGGTGGAGTAGGCTGTAGATCGTCTACAAATACACGGATCCTGAACTGCTCCGCGGAGTCCTCGCTGCGTCTTCCCACAGGGTCCATTTCGTAGTTGCCACTTCTATCTCTTTTATAGTACCCCGTGGCGTCTCGCAAATTGGTGTCGGATGAATGGATCTTTTTGCAGGCGAAAACGGTAAACTTCATGAAATTAAGAATGGCAATGGTCATGAAGAAGGTATAACCAACGGCTGCGAGCACGTCGGCAAGTTGGTACCTAAGGATAGTGAGTGTGGTCAGCGTGGAATGCTGGATTGGATTGATGGTTGGGTGACAATTGACTCACCCCAGACGACGTCCGATAGAGTATTCGGGGTGTGGAAGGGTAGAGTGACCATCCAGACCGACAGTAACAGGACTGCAGTCAGTTAGCAGCTGTTAGGGCAAGCATATCTCCAAACACACGCAACGTACTCTGCCAACAGGCCAGTGAGGCACATCCCAACAAGCCCAGCGCCAGCGTGGACAGCAAACACGTGTAGTTTGTCGTGTCTCAACAAAGCATTGGACTCCTTCTTGAGAAAGCCGACAAAAATAGCCGCAACGACACCAAAGATGGCAGCGCTCCAAACAGGTACCTTTTCAGGGTCAACAACTCGTCAGCAATATGTCGCAGAAGTGTTACCCGGCGGTATTAGATATATGATGGCTGGGCAACACCTACGAATCCGCTTCCGGGGGTAATGGCGACGAGACCAGCAATGGCGCCATCGCAAAAGGAGAGAACTGTTAGGTCCGCATAACGCTGGCCTTCGTTCAACTCGCTCAGGTCGCGTTTCCCGGCCTCCCACAGCTTTTCGTTCCATTGCCAGAGTATACCGGCAACGCCGCCTGCGCAAGCAGCAACATGGGTGGAAAGCCAGGCCGACACGGCTCGAAGATTGCCTCCCAAGGCAGATCCACCGTTGAATCCTGTGTTGCATCTGTCAGTCTAATTCCGGAAGTCCCGGAAGGAAGACGAGGACTACCTACCGGCCCAACCGAACCACAGCAGCGCCGTGCCTAACACGAGATATGTGTTGTTGTATGGCTCAAATTCGCTAGCGTCGTGTGTATCAGGTGTGGTGAAGTCGTCAATATCGGGCGAGTTCCAGTCTGCGCACCCTATACAAGTGAGGAAGATCATCACACATGACTTGACCACAATCCAGACGAGCTCCAAGTCGTGTGCTATCCGCTTCCCTACCCGGCACAGGAGATGCCACGAGTACCCGGGCAGTGAGAAGTTGGATGTCTCAAAATCGTAGAAGAGGGCGAAGGCGGCAACTGTCGTCCCCGAAGTGATGTGCACCGGGGTTCCGCCAGCAAAGTCGAGCACGCCGAGCTTGTTGGACCAGCCCCTTTGATGCCAGGTCCATCGCGCAACCGGGCTGTATACGAGGATGGACCACAGGCTAATGAACACCAGGAATCGGGCAGGTCTAGCCCTGTGAACAACACCACCGCAAACAATAGCCGCGCTGTCATAGGCGCATATCTGTCAGCTAGGGAAAGCAAGATACGCGGACAGCAGAAATCGCAGGCACGATCATTGGTTGGCAAGACGTACGTGAAAGAGGCGAACATGCCTTCATACAACACAAACAGCAACTCGGGGATTGGGGGCCCCCCGCCGCTGCCGACCGTAATGGGACGGGCAATGACATCCACAAGCGCGTTTGCTCTCTTTTCCCCACCATACCAGCCTGATGCCAGCCCCCCATCGGTGAATGTGAGTGAGTAGCCCCAAAACACCCATTGCAAACCCACAACGGCTGCAGTCATCAGTGGTAGGCGAAACATGGTCATGGCGAAGGACCTGTTGCTGAGAGCGGCGTAGATAAGCGACAGCGCCGGAACCATGATGAAGACCATTGTGGAGGCTGCCATGACCCAGACGATGTCGGCCGCCTGGAAGTACTGCTCGGGGTGAGCAAGGATCGTTTCGTAGGGCACCGCCGTCTCGGTTGCCGGCGCCGGCGGCGCCTGCACGCGGATCGTCACGAGCTCACCCATTGCTCGGTGCGGGAACGGTGGCCATCGGGAGAAAGGTTGAGGGTTGAGGGAAAGGCTCGCATTGAAGTTGGCGGGGCTGGAGCAGTGGCAGCGTGGAGAGAAATATTTCCACGGGCCAGACGTGCGTGGTGCGATCCCGCTCGCGCAGCTCTCAAATAGGCAGTGGCGGCCAATCGTGGCTGCCGCCAAAATCGATTTCATGCACGGTGACTCGGAGACGTGACAGAAGGCTTCCAATCGTCGGGCCGCAAACAAGAAGCCGTGGCGTGACGCAGGCAGTTGCGCGCACTCGCCAAGCGCCAGCGCTTCGCGGGGGGAATTAGTCATTTGCGCAAGCAGCCAGTCATCGGACTCCAGGTTATCTGCGGAAGGCGAACCGAGCATATCGAAAGCAGGGATAACGCAGCCGCAATGGCGCAGATGAGCCTCCCAGAGCCACGCCGTGGTGGTCGGGCCCAGGCCCACGCCAGACCAATAAAGTCGCGTAAGTATCTCGCATCTCCCGTCGGCGGGGGCCCTCGAGCCCAGGGGTGATCTTCGCTCTTCCTGCATGGACCAGCAATGGCCCTGGGTGGGCACATATCCATTCTGCAACAAGCAGAAGATGGCGGTCTGGGGAGGGAATCGCACCCGGATATCACAGATGACCAGCTCGAGAGACTCCGGTACGTCTTTTCGTCTCCCCACCTTGGCAATAATCCTGCTCTCAAAGACGCCAGCTGACCCGCAATTGTGTCGTTGGCAGCAAGTGTTCACCTGTGATTGAGCTGCACTGGCTGCGGCTTCAGCGAAACCCGAGCCCATCGAATCGGGTGTACACCTGGGTCATCTCCAGTCCCGACCATGACGGCGGTGCGATCCAAACGGTCTTCGAGAAGGTGTCCAATCCCGAGGTAGACGGCAAATGGCTTGAAAAAGTTGATGTCGAGAGCTTGAGCCGATACTGTGGCGCGCTTTGGTATCTCAAGGTCGTTCCTGATCGACTGCCATCTTACGGCAAGTGGAAGGGCCATGCAAGCATTCACAGCCCAGACAACCCTGATGATGAGCCGCCACCCCCGACGCCCACCAAAAAGCTGGACACTGCGCTCGCAACGGCACGCGTTGCATTGGTCCTCGGGCAGGAGCAACGATTTAGGGATGAGATCAAGTTGGTTCTTTCCATGATGCCTGGAAGTCAAAGGGAAGATAAATCCAAATTTACGTCGATTAAGCGGCTGCGCGTGGAGAGTCTCAAAGGTGTGTTTTCACCATACTGCCCTTCTCAGTGTCAATCATGTTCTTTACACAACGAATTCCGACGCTTAACGAAGAATGAACACTAATGTAGGTCTAGCTATCCGATCCCAGGAGCTTATCGGTATCCAGAACAAGATAAAATCAATTCTTATCGAGGACATAGATGCCAGACAAAAGGATGTCAATATGATATTGTCACGGCTCCCCGACCCGTCTCACGACACCACACTGAGCATAGGCGGATACCCCGCCCGATTTCGAGAACATCTCTCCAGTGTAAGCTCTACCTCTGGCGGAAAGCCAACGCCAGACAACAAGGAAAGTCGCCCAACAAAGCTTTCCAGCTACGGCGTTCTCGGCAAGCTTGATATTATGGGAAAGGTAGCGACGAGAGTGGGTTCTGCTGCAAGTTCAGCAGAACCTGTGGTGCAGCGTCTGCTTACGGCTCTGGATGTATATATATCGGATCGACACACAAAAATAGCAGACGAGATACTGGCATGGAGAAACAGAAAAGTGGGGGAATGGGAGGAGACTTTAGCTATGGACCCAGATAATGTAATTAGCTAGTTTAACACCCACACCGGTAGGGTTGGGAATTGATATCCCTTAGAGTCAAACATGATTGGATAAAAAATTTCTTGAGCCGCATTCATGTAGGACAAATAGCTATTGCGAAATCGGTTGCTGAAAGTGGTCGTTTTAGCAACACGCGGCATCAACGTCAGATCCAGGGTCTTGTTACTCCGTCTTCCACCGCTTTCTGCCTACCAATCTAGCCTTCCACTACCATTGGCTCATCATCGCTGCATAACGCAGTGCTCAACACAACCACCATTGGTATAAGTAGCCACTGCTGGTCTGCAGTTCCAGTTCAATTCTGAGGGCCCCAACTCTTCTGCTTAATAAAAATGAGTTCAAGCTAGGCTACAGTCTATTTTCTACCAGCATGTCGACGACAACTCCCTACACAAGCAAAGAAACATAGACGGCTGCACTCCTTCACGCGTTCGACGGACCCAGCAATGAAATCGAGCCAACGTTCCTGACGCTCTACAAAGGAGACACGGCTTTTAAGATAAGCGAGACGAGCTACAGTTTTGATGAATTCTTGGCGCACGTTGCGAATATCCGGAGTATCTTGACCAACTGCGAGATCGATTCGCACTACTTCTTACGAGATGGGAATTTGTTTACCAAGAAGCACACATTGATAACTACCACCAAGGAGGATGGGAAGCAGATTATGGCAGAGGGGTACGTGTTTGGTAAGTTGGACGATGAGGGCAAGGCAGTTTAGGTTGACAAACAGGTGAGGACTCTTGAGTTGTAGGAAGGGAAGTCGATGTTTTGGGGTCACGGCATTTCACCATTGGTCAACTATACTGGGTGCGAGACGCCGATAACCTACTCACCTTTTGCTCACCGATCTAGACCTTGTGTAACCACTCTGCTAGCGTGACTGGATGAAAATCGATTCTTGGTTGCTGCGACTAAAATGTTGTCTCGTAAATGAGAATCGACGTTGGGTCTAACGCTGTTAACGTCGACGACCTCTGTTCGGCTGGAATTGACTCACAGTCGGTGAGAGCCGCGGTAACGATAAACTCTATCCAGCCGATTGTCATTGCCGCCCAAAACTGTCAACTGCCCAGCCCTCTTCCCTTCGTCGCCGCAACATCAACACTTTCTGTTCATCATTATGTGTGAGGCCTCACATTAAGGTGGAACCCTCCACGGGATTCTGCCCACCACTTTAGCTAGCACTTTGCTTACGGAAATCTCTTCCGTGTGTAAGGCTTTTCCACAACACAAATATACCACACTTTCTATCCGTTTCGCTGGTGTGGTTACACATTGTAATCATTCTTGACAATATCTTAATCACCTCCGCCCCTCCAAGCTATCACAACAAACAAACGGTTGAACCTCTTAGGTGAAATGCTGACCTGGCAGGTTGTTGAGATTCCTGTTGTTAGAACGAACAAGTCCTACGTGATTAGGATCTGGGGTGTATGTATTTAGACAAACAAAAGCTGTGGTTGCACACACGTTACTGACAGACATACACAGGTGTGTCCCTCCGTCCGCCACAAATTACCAGCCTTCCTCCACCTCCTAGACACACGGAGTTTTCGCTGGAACAGGCCGTGCGCTCTGAAATCCAGCTTTAAACTCCTGTTTTTCAGCTTATTCTGATTAGCTGTAGCCTGCATTAGTGTGGTATTGTTAGCGTGGTTCTTTGGACAGGGGCTCTGGCCAAAAATTGAAACTCACCACTTTACAACCAGGAAAGCTATCCCAACACAAGAAGAAGACAAAATGCAAATAACTGCAAGTTATCTCGTTCTCCGTATTTGTCTTGCAGTGATGGTTCTATTCGTAAAGCGTGGAAAGTCGGCATTCGGCGATGCCAAGCCTTGGCAAGAACCGCGCTAACGTTAACAATAAAACAGGGGTTGTATTGTACAGTCCAACCCTGGTTTGTTTGTTAGCGCGGGAACCGTGAGGCTTGGCATTTCACAACTTTCCCTTCTCAACGGCGCAGCGGCAGAAGATCACCAGGAAAATTCCATTCGCCAGAATGAACTCATTCTCTTGCTCAGAATTCTATACTTTTCTGCGTTGGAATCTCGCTTTCCTGGGAAAGAAACTGCAAGTTTAGTGTTCTGCCGTGATGACCCCTGTCGGAAGAACCGAGCTAACAAACAAACCAGTATTGGATTGTATGTACATTGGTCTTGGCCAAAAAGGCTCGTGCGCTATTTGGCTTCGACTTTGCGCGCCTAGTTGACAAAAACGGAATAACGCCTTCGATAAGCGCGCGCGAAACACTGGGGCTGTGAACAGGCTTGGCAGCCGAACAGGCGGTCCGGTTCACGAGAAGATCCGGGGCTACGTCGTCAAATGTAAAGCCCGGGTCCAGAATTTTTTTTAATCAGTTATTGGCTACCGTACTTACATACGACTATGCATCACTATTCTCCCGCTTGGTTCCACCAGGTACGAAGGGAGGATCCAGGAGTTATTTTGGGGGGGGGGGATGAAACAGTGCATGAAACTGGGTGTTAAGCGCGGCTTTTTGCACAAGTTCTCCGCAGGACTTGTGACGCGGATGTTGCTGGATGTGGAATCACGCATCGGAAAGCGCGTACTCAGTAGCTTCTGGGAATTGGTGCCAGGCCCGGGAATGTAAATACCAGCTCGGTGCCTAATGCCTGTGTCTTTCTTGGACCTGGCAAGGTAGACGCTCGACTTCAATCGCGGTCGGTGATGGACAGCCGCTATCAATACCTGCCCGCCGGGGCCGAGGACTTGAGGAAGTACCCCAGCATCCTCCACACCGAAACTTCCGAACATGAACCATTGCGAGCTGCGCGCCCCAAGAAAGTCAGCGCCCGTCGTCGAATCGGCGCATACGGACTGTTCTTGATCTTTGGTGGAATCCCTCTACAGCTAGCCATTACGGCCTTCCTCGGCTACCTCTGGTACCAGCAGGGCACCGGGCCTGAATCATCGACAACACACCCCACCACACAGCGGATTTGGAGAACAATCGTCCTCAACGTTTGGATGGCACCGACCATAACACTCGCATCAGTTGTGCTACGCGTTGTCGTGGGCGTCCAGCTCGTTGTGTGCACCGGCCTCACGGCCGGCCTGATTCTCGAGTCGGCTTCAGCCGGCTTTGAGGAGGCGCCAAAGCTGTCCGTGTTGCGCGCCTATAACAGCGGGCCGCTCGACGTGGTCCTGCTGACGCTGCGGCGAGTGAAGAAGATTGGGCTGTCCCGGGTGTCCCTGCCCGAGCTGCTCATCACCCTGCTCTATCTTATCGGCCTCGCGCTGCAGTTCACATCCACATTGCTCGTCTCAGACCTCGGCGAGACGGGCCTCAACACGGACCCGGAGTTGGTCAGGGTACCCATCGTGGATGCGGCTGGACAAATTGTCAGCGCAAATGGGTACTACATGTGGAACAAGTCGCCGGGGACGTGGCGGTCGTTTGGGGAGGAGAGGAGCAACAATGGCACCCTCCAAGCCGAGGTTAGCGACACAGGCACCATCTTCCGGGCCCTCCTCCCATTCGAGTCCCAAAGCCGGCTCCGGCTGCGGTCTTACGACGGACTGGCCGTCATGCAAGAGGCGCGCACCATTTGCGTCCCCGCTGAGCTTGGGGGCAGCAGTGTGACGCTCTTTGGACTTACCGACGAGATCGCGCTGGAGGGCACCGTGTCCGCCTCGATGGCCCCCTTTCACAGCGCAGGGTTCACCTTTATTGATCCGCTCAGCCGCAACGACGACAGGGACGAGCGCGCCGCCATGGAAAACAGGTCCTTTGTTTGCCCCTTCTACAACGTCCCCAACGGCTCGAAAGCCATCCGAGGAGACAATCTGACCATGGCCATCTGCACGCTCGGCGACCCCGGCTTCCAGCGCTTCCTGCTCGTCAACGCCCACGGCTCCTACGCGAACTGGTACCCGCAGGACAAGCCCCTGGAATATCTCGAACGCACCAGCTCGACCTCAAACGGCTGGGCCACCTACGTTCCCGTCGGGCCCCGCGGCAAAAAGGACGCCCTGACGCTGACCGCGTCCATCTGCGCCTTCAAGTACAACCACACGGTACAGTCCATTTCCGCCTCCACACCCGCCACCCCCAAGGAAATGTCGATACAGTGGAACACCACCACCCAGTCCTGGTCCACCGCGCCCATCCTCAGCCTCCTCGGCGTGCTCAACACCACCCTCCACTCCGACGCCTCCCGCGGCATCTTCACCCTGCACAGCCACACGGTCAACGCGCCGTCGCACATCACCAACTTCGACACCGGCGTCGCTTACCAGCAAACGACCGATGCCATGAACTCGGCCTTCGACCGGGGCATCTCCTCGGGCCACGACCCGCAGGAGAACTTCAACCGGACGCTCGGCTTCTGCACCGCGTGCGACACCTTTGGGTCGGCGGCCAACGACACCGTTCATCCCGCCAACGTGCTGCTCGTGGGCGCGGCGCTGAACGCGACGGGCAATCCTGCCGCCGCGCTCGACGCGCTCTGGGCGTCGTGGACGCAGACGCTGTATTCGAGCGCCATCGGCCAGTTTGACGGTACCGGGTGGGAGACGGACCCCAACGTGGCGGGGACCGATGCGGAGAAGGTGAAGGTGGTGTGGAGCACGACGGTGTTGGCGCCGAGGCGGTGGAGGGGGCTTGCAGCCGTGGCGGGCTTGTTGGTCATGCATGTGGTGGCGACTTTAGCGGTGCTGGGGCTGTTTGCGGGGAGGACGACGTGGTCGTTCTATGGGGGCTTGTGGCAGGCTGTTGCACAGGTCGCCGAAGGAGATGGGGTGAGGGAGGTGCTGCGCGAGGTTTTGAGCGTCGAGGATGCCGTGGTCCAGAGAGTCATTCGAGCCAAGGGGTTGGAAGGGAGGGAGATGAGGGTGATGGTTGACGGAGAGACGGGAAAGGTTAGGCTTGTGAGGGCAGCCAGGTGGAAAGGGACAACTGAGTCGCAGACGGGGTTTGAGGCATGATTTGCAGTATTTAACACAATATCGTAAAATATGACAGTGTTTTGAATGTTAATAATCGTTGGCCTTTTTTGGAAGCGCGGAGTCCCTAACAAGAAGAGGTCACCTCGCCGAAGGTGAAAGGACTTGAGCCTCTGGCTGACTGACCAGGCTTCAACCAAGAGCAAAGGAACGCAGCGATCTGCCACGAAAAGTCTACCACGCAAGCACCCAAAAGGCCAAGAGCTCCAGGCGAAAACGTCGAAAAGGGTCTCTACCTAGACAGCATGGGCAGTTTATTAGACATCTAGTCTTCCCTACTAGACAGTAGCAATCTCTTTCATAGCAGCAGCATATAGCTGGTCGACGTTCCTCCTGGGCAGTTCGGAATCCTCGCTTTCCGTGCCACTCAACAGAACCCTGCAACGTCCAGATCCGTTTTCCAGCCTATCTAAGCTAGACGGCAGCCTCGAACTCCTGACGGACTCGGACCCGATCGTCGGTGGTCCGCTCCCAAGGCTCGTTTTCTCCACGGGTAGCCGAGGCACGCGGCGCAACTTGTTCCAGAGCAAGTCGATTAGGGGTTTGATCGCTAACAGGCAGGCGCAAACGACGGCCGCGTTGACCTCGACTGAAGTCCAATACGATATAGTTACGAAGTCCCACGAAAAATCAGTAGATTTGAGGAGGGGCTTTATCAAGATGGCTCGAAGAAGCGAGATGGCACAAACCCTAGGAGAAAACGTCAAGTTAGACAGCAGGAATCATGATCATGTAGATCCGACTTGGACAAAGGGATGCTTTTAACATACAAGAAGCCCAGTGCGAAAATGAGCAGCAGCATGATTCGCTGCGACAGCGCCACGGTCATAAGGATGACAACCGGTACCGGGAGCGCAAATATCAAAAAGTCCGTCACGATGTGAAAACCAATGGCCACCCACATATAGACGGGGCCTATATGGCAGTTGCCCTTCACGGCCGGGTTCCAAAGCGCTTCCAGAGGGACGCATAACGTCACAGTGGATATAAAGTAGAGCGTGTTGTAGATGACGACGACGGCGAAGAGGACCCAGGCGGCTCGGCGGACCCAGTTGTATGTGAGGACACGTAGGTACAACAGGAGAATAGAAATCTTGGAGCATGTCAGGCTCAGCTGGTAGAAGAGGAGTGTAGCCCACGACGCCTGTAAGTTTCTATCAGCTCGAGCCATAGCGGTGGAAAGTGGGCGTGGCCCGGACACTCTCACTTTGCCCCAGGTGACCAAATCTTCTGGCTGAAGCGTCCAAATGTGACGACCTAGGGCGGACTTGGCTTCTAAAAACGAATCAGTAATATTCGGGGCCACGATCGGCGACAAACGGAACCACGGACTTACGTATAACAGCGGATACCGTATAACCTATCGAAAGAAGCTGCGTTGCATTATTAGTTACCAATTGCTATCCTCCTCGACGGCGCAGCCGAGTGCTACCCACCCATGCGCCGAGAACAAACCAGTCCTCGGCCGCCAAGGCGCACATTATTACGGCCCGAGTGTAGAACCGGGCAGCGACCGCGACGGCGGCTACCGCCACGGCGGAGACGGCACTTGCAATGACGAAGGCCGAGATGTCGTCATCCCCATTCGACGAAGGGTGCCCAACTGGAGGCATTTTCGTCATCTCGGAACTCAGCGACAGGGTTGCGGCATCGGGTATACTGCCCGCTCCCCAGGCGCAAGAGGAGATACCGTTGAATGGACTTGGCTCGCTGCGGGTGTGCATCGAATGGAGATATACGCGACCGGATCCCCGAACTAAGAAGGAAGAAATCGAGACAACCGTTCTAGTTTGAAGAGCGAACAATTGAGCAAGACTGTTGCTGCAGTGCCAAGAACGGTGGAAATGGGCAAGCGGGCAACAAAATAATTTGCACGCTTTGGTCATGCTTTTGGCGGGCTCGGGGACTGGGGGCGTACCCCGGAATCGACCGCGATTGGACTGCTGATCCGTAAGCGAGTCAGACCCAGCTGCGAATTGGCCTGTGAACCACACCACCGGTGAGGAACTCACACGGTGAAAGTAATCGCTTAGCATTTTTTGGCGGGGATTGCACCCAAAATATGCTAAGGCATTTTTTTCACCGCTTGGAACTTTCAGCCGCTTGACACCGCTTGCTTCGTGTCGGGTTTCGGGATGGATCAGCAAATCCCCGCGTTGAGGAAGGTTTCGTGCCGATCCGGGGGTTAATGAAAGAGGAAGTTTACTTTTGGACAAGATGCCCAAGGGGCAACACGACACATGGGGCCCGGCAGAAAAAAGCTTTGCGGGGATGGCGCATCTCATTGGCAGGTTGGGGGGACACTGATTACTCATTCGCCACCATGCGCACAAAAAAACGAAGCCCTCAGAACGCAATGGCTACTATTGACAGAATAAGTACGGATATTCCGTACACTTTTGGCTTCAAACTCACCCACGAGACCGATAAGCAGCGCCGCCCCAGCATGGTAGGAATCTGACCACTGTGCCACCAAGGCAGTGTTAGCTAGTTGACAGCTGGTTCATGACTCTCTAGCGTTGCCACTCCTAGACTCAAACGCCACGTCAAAAATGCCAAGGCGCTAAAATCCGAAAGTTGCCCTCCTCTCTCTCAGTTGTACAGCCAGTTGAAAAACCACAGTTCAAAACGGCAACTGTATGCTAAATAAGGCCCTAGAATTGGAATGGCTGGTATAATTAGGATCTTTGAGATCAGGCCTAGTATTTAGTACTTTATACAGCCTTTTAACAGCGTGGTTAAAAAGCTGATTTAATCAGTTTAGTAGATAATTTACAGTAGTTATTCAGAGCGCCGACCACTAGTTGCATAAGTCCCTGATCATAAAGTGGTATATATTATTAGAATGGCAGCCAGCGAAATATGCCGTCTCGTCGAGCTTCATTCTCTCGTGGGTAACTCGGGTAATATTGCAATTTGGAAAGACCAAAATTCCCACAGCAGGCAAAAGCTTCGAGGTGAAGTAGTACAGGCAGTTCACTGGTACTGAGATTCCAATGTAGATTTTATTGCAAAAACTGTTGTTCGACAACTCGCTAACTGCGGCAGCCAGAGCACTTCCTCCTGGCTGCTTACCCAGTGACGTTGAAATAACTGCCCCTGATAGGTTGGCCGAGACCAACGGCCTTCACGAAAGTCGCCAAGTTGAAGCCGAATGTCTGTCCAACCTGAGCCTTTGTATAGGTGGCCGACGACTCGTACAGCAAGCTGACGTAGCGGTGGGCGTAGGGAGGGTTCTCGGCCGGGGGGCCGGGTCCGACGTAGGTGATTGGGCCGGTCGATGTTGATGTCAAGGTATGAACACCGTTGGATGTCTGACCGCTTGACTTAAAGCCGGTGATCAGAGCGTGGAGGTTAGTACGGCGGGCTCCGGCGCTAGGGTTCTGGAAGTTCGCAGGACTGTGGTTCAACATCAGCGCTAGTCGGTGACGGGATGTGCAGCTGAATTTGCGGGAATATTTACACGTCTTGATCAATCAACAGCCAGACATAGGTTCCGTTCAGAGCGACATCTGAGGTTCCGATGATCGGCTGTTTCGCGGTTTCTGAGGGGGTCAAATTCTACTCGGTAACGATGGCATTGTGGGAAGACTCACCGGCCTTTGTGAGGCTGGTGCCGGCCACAGAAATGACCTTTGTGCCAAAGATCACATCAAGGCGGTCCTTGACCTCGGGCGTGAATCCTGCCGGGGTTTGGGCCGCGGCGAGACCCGCCAGCATCACACCGGACATGAGCGACTGCAGCAACATCTCGGATTTCGGTGCGTGATGAGGGAGGAGTAGCAATGGCTCGGAAAGATTACCGATCCCGGGATTGAAACATTCGTGGGATCGCCGCACCTCGCGAGCTTAAATGCTCGCCGATTGCTCGCTTCGAAGCTTGATCCCCCGGGTAGATGGGCGAAGGCGACATATTGCGTATATAGCAACGGGCTCTAACCCTCTGCGATGACGAGTAAGGGCTTTATCCAATGGACCTGGTTGGTTTTGATCGAATGCCCAGCCAATGGATAAATGTCAAATTTGATGCTGCCGTCGCAGCCCCGTTGAACTGCCAGCGTGCGATGCAATTCATCCGAATTGGCAAGAGCCATATAGCGGTCCAATTTGCAGCGCCCCGCTTCCCGATTCCGATGCGGGAGTCCAGAACTCAATTCGGCTCTCCTTTCGCCATCAAGGTGAAACCATGAGTGCTGCTCTTCAGCTGGTGGTGCCTTCCATCATCTGCACCGGGGTTAGGGTCGACAAAATTCCGTCTGCCCACGGAAAACCCCGACACAACGCCTTGACGATCAGTCCAAAACGCATTGACGGCTAGGACAAACACCTCACAAGTACCGATTATGCGTCTTTGTTCGCGACCTTTTCTCATTTAGCATCCAGTGACACCGATGACCACTTCGAGGCGCGCAGCCAATAGCGTTCGAGTTGACGACTAAATCCAGCAACAAACGCGCCGTGGTGGGGCCAGCGACAAAGGCGGGCGGCGCCAAAAATAGGTCGCTTAGCACGATCCCCCATCTGAATCAACTGGGCGTGGAGTGTTTGGATCACGACAGCCAATCTCTTTGTTTAAGCGCCTGTTGCGGTTTCGACGCTCACATCGCTTGTCGCACCGAATCGGCTTCTTTTCAGGCCCATCTGAAAATTAGGGCGCATCGTCAAACGCCGCCAGACGCGCCACAGCAAATCGCTTCCTCTGGCAAGGTTTCTGACTGCGACCTCCCATCTCATCCAAACGCCGACCTGTCACATGATGAAGTCGCTCTGTGGATGCGCTATTCACCATATATGACAATGGGTTCTCTCTCCATTGTGCGATCTTATTGTCGTCACAAGCAAGCATTGTTCTGAGCCCATTTTCTTTCTTTCTTTCCGTCTATTTCCTTGACCTCTCTTTTGTGTCTCTTGGTGTTGTCATTTTTCTTCTGTCTCTTATAAGTTTCTTCCAGGCCACTTCTTCGTTGCAGGTCAACGTTGCAATCGTAATTTTCCTTTTCATCGACCAGAACAACACTGAATCGCCCTTGCACACAATCTGCCCATCATGGTTCTCTTCAACCTCGCAAAGATGTTCGTCAACCGTATGATACTCTCCTCCAAAACCCATCGAGATGGTCGAGCTAACGGCTCTGCAGCTACTAGCACCATTCGCTTGGCTCCCTACGTCTTGATCCTTCCGATCATTCTCTTCCAAGGTATGACATTCCCCTGTCTCACGCCACCTGATAAACCCCTACTAACAATGACATAGCTCTCTCCCTCTCTGGATGCGCATCAACGTCGCCTGCCATCCCTGATATCTACATCGTCTCCCTCGAGCCCTCGAGAAATGTCTCCACCCCCGTCGAAGTCCGTATCGGATACTTCGGTAAGATTCCCTCTGTCCCACATTTCTCCCATCCGTCCCCTGCTAACCCTCTCCCAGGAATCTGCGGTGACGATGGCACCACCGTCCGCTGCCAGTCCGCGTCCGGCAGCGCGATCGTCGACGTTGTGACAAACAACCTCTTCCCCACCTTCGCCATCAATGGCACCAAGCTCAACGGCACCTCCCAAGTTACCGCCTCCGACGTCCACGACCTCGTCGCCACGGCGCTCGAACTCCAGAAGCAAATCTTCATCTCAATCCTCGCCGGCGCCTCCTTCCTCTTCATGGTCGGCGTCGTCTTCCTCTTTCTCCTCAAGCGCAACAACGCCAAGCCGAACCCCGACAAGCCGCGCCGCAATGCGATCATCCGTCGCGGCACCTACGGTCTTCTCTACCTTAGCACTGCTCTCGTCTTTGCGACTGCTCTGTCTACTACGGAGACTGCTGGCGCTCTGCAGTTCGCGAGCAGGGCGACGAGCAGCTCGAGCATTCTCATGCATGCCGGTCGCACGATCCAGGTGCTGCAGTGGATGGCGTTTGGGTTCTCGACGCTCTTTACGATGACGGTGCCGATCTTGGTGGCGCCCGGGATTGTGCAAACGTTGAAGGAGATTGTCTGAGTGGGACGGGGGATATTTTGCATCTACCTCTCTGTCATGGCTGGCGTTGGATGGCGTTCCGGGTGGGATGCTGCTTTTTTGATAATTTACAACCTAATTGTGTCATGAATGTACAAACTTTAAGTTAATCTCTTCAGCTGTTTCTACCAGGGGGTTGTGAGATGTGAGAGGAGCCTGAATCGCGTTGCGGTCTTCAATGTCACCACGCACGAGGGGAACATATGCACCCACGACTGACTTTGTAAATCCACTTTCATGTAAAATCCAGTATTCCTGGGCCGTGTTTGCACCTTCCAAGTCAAACACCACGACCCATTCCTGCCCTCGCCCGCTTCGACTGTCTGCCCCTCACTAGCCAAAACTGGAAAGAGTGAGAAAATCTGAGGCCAAACAATCGGGAAGCGAATATTGCTCGCAGCAAGGACACAAAAGCCTCGAGAAGACAATGCTTCCGAGCGTAACAGACCCGAATTTGCTCTTTCCGTGAGAGGTGAGAGAACTTGGCAAGCGGTTGACAAAATAAAAGAGACTCCATACCTTGAGATACTTTATTATAGGCCTGTTTTATTAGAAAGTTTAAGTATTTTTAAGTAACTACCCCACTCTACCACCCAGTCAATTCTCCTTCGCTCTCTAACACCTGTTGCATCCGCACTACCATGGAATCAACTCAGAGATTTATGATCACCGGATTAATTCGCCTTCATCCTTCAACACCAAGCCGAAAATTTGCTCGAACAAAAGATTTGACAGCCCTCCAGCAATTTTCGATCGGAGATAGGTCTGGAGATGAGGAAGAATTGTTAGAGGTGCTGATAGTGCACACGGACCATTCTACTTGCCAAGACTTTTTTGGAGTCTCTTTTATTTTGTCAACCGCTTGCTTGGCAAGCCGTGGGCGTCGAATGAGCTCAGTTGAAACAACGTCACAGGGTTAGGGTTATTGTCCCGGTTCTTCGGCACCTCGGCGGTCGCCTGAGGCATTGACTACCACGTGACTGCTCAGCAGGCTCTTTACAATGCCCTTGGGATCTTTTGCGGCTGGTGTCACAGAAAAACGACGCTCTCAAACCGTTACATTGCTGAGCCACGGTCATTTTCAGGCTGACCAGATCCTTCTGGCAATCACGGGCCACCCACCCTACAGGGTGACCAACGCTCGTGTTCCCGCCCATGGTTTTGCGTGTCTCAAAGAAATTGCGCAGAGGCAAACCAAAACGCGCATCAAGATTGCCCATCGGGATTTCGAGATGCAACAGCCGCACCACGTCACTGCTGCACGAGCCTGCGGGTTTCATAAATCCGTCCAGTACCAAATATGCCCGCGACGCCGAGCGCTGACAGCGAATGCCATGTCCTTCCCGATTGGATGCGGGCGGCCCGTTCGGCGGGCTAGCCGGTTCGCGACGCCAAGTCGTGCCTGCCACCTCGCATTCCGGCAGAAGAACGGTTCTCATTTCGCGGCGGCCCAGGCCTCACCCTTTTCTTATTTGCTGCCAGGTTCTTCCCTCTTCCTTTCCATGTCGGGTGCACGCATCATGAGGTCCGGGAAAGTGCATGTGTAACCCGATATCAGCACATCTCTGCCACCTCATGTCAGCAGGCTTGTTCGTACCACGAGACACAAAGGGCAAATTGCCGACGCAAAAGCGAGAACCACGAACTTCCCCATCCTTCAAGTTTCCCACCAAAACTGGTTCCACAGCAGTGTCTGACATACCCGCTGCTTATCAAAGTCCAGGATGGCCACTCTGGGGTTCAAAGCACTCTCCGTCGTCGGCAGCGTTCTCGGCGGGGCGATTGATGCTGTGCGCTCCATTACAGGCCACGGAAAAAAAGCCGACCAGCATGCTTGGCAAGCCCCAACCCCGACCGATGGTGCGTTTCTCCAAGCTCCACAATCCAGCCCCCAACCCCCAAATGGAAGCATCTCGACTAACACAAGACTGCAGGTCGGAGTCCTTGTCCGATGATCAACGCCCTCGCCAATCACGGCTATCTCCCTCGCGATGGCAAAAATGTGTCGCTAGCAGACCTCATCGCGGGCTTCAAGGACGCCATCAACCTCGCGCCCGACGCGACGTTGATCGTGAGCCTGAAAGCCCTCCAGGCGTCGTCAACGGGCAAACTTCTTACTATTCATCTGTCTGACCTGAACAAGCACGGAGGTAAGTGCACATCTCCCCACTCCATGCTGGCATCAATACTCACTGCAAACAGTCATCGAACACGACGGTAGCTTCAGCAGGCACGACATCCACTCGGGCGACAACCACACCTTTTCTCCCGAGCTCTGGGCAGCCACAGCGTCCCAACTCACCTCAGAGACCATCTCCATCGAACTTTCGGCCCAAGTCCGGAAGAACCGGCTCGCGGCCGCGAAATCGGCCAACCCAGAGTTCAGCATGAACAAGGACGACGTCCGGTTCAGCTTCATCGAGACGGCCTCGTACCAGCTCGTCTTTGGAAGGGGGTTGGACGGCGAGGCGAGGACGGACTGGGTCAAGATCCTGTTCGAGGAGGAGAGACTGCCGTTCGATGAAGGGTTCAAGCGCTCGGATAAGCCGCTTGGCGTGCTTGACTTGTTTGCGGTGCAGAAGAAGGTTGAGGATGCCTCGGCTTGAGCTATTTTGGGTTTTCATTTTGTCTTTTTGGAGTGGCCAGAGCATGATGCTTTTTGTTGCCTTTATGAGCCTGGTTACCGGTAGACCGATGCTTTCCGGAACCTTGTTTTGGGTCATGCCCTTTCAAGTGCGATATTGGGGGGTTCCGCATTGAAGATTGCGATTGTAACGCTCAGTACCTAATATTGGATGCCTGGGGCCGCGGAACAGAACTGTGAGGTGGGGACCTGAGACCCGAAACGTGAGGTGTTCAACGTAGAGTGCTGACGACGACCGACATAGTTCTATCGAACAAACACAGAAAAGAGTTTCTCCTCAAACAAATACTTCGAAGATTGCCAGCGGTCTCCGACCTTAACTGCCCTGGGTATTCTAAGGTTCCCAAGGGTATAGCGTTGGGATAGACCCACAAGGTCCATCCTCAAAATATAACTTGCCGGGCCGCCTTGCTTCTATCCGTCGTCGACTCGCTTGAAACTCTTCACCATCCCATTTCGCCATCAATGGAAACAACAGTACTATTACTGCGTCTCGTTTCCCAGTCGGCGAAATGGAACCGGAATCCACAAAATCAGCGCCGCCGCCAGACTCCCCCTGGAAAGACACGCGACCTTTTGTCGGCGGCCACCCTGACCTACTATATCCTTTGGGTATTACGGAACTGGGCGAGCCCGATCATGGGATCGGCGTGGGGCAGTACTGTGTAATCCACCCAAACTTTGATCTCGATGTTTTCCTCAGCGAATCGTTCAAACCATCGACATTAAACGAGGTGATCGAGGACTTTAATGTTATGGCATATCGGATTTTTCGCTTCGGCACAAAACCGACCGGTCGGCTCACTCATTCATTTGGAGTTGCAATCCCCATATATTTTGGGCCCGACGACTACGCCAAGGCCTTTCAGCTTTCTGTGGGACATGATGTCCCGCATCCTCAATACCACAACGTCGTGGATATATCTCATCTCGCAAAGTGGGGGCCCGTTGATACCCAATCATGACCGACGCAGTAATTACCGGCACGGCCTCACTCGACACACCCTTTCGCGACTGGCTGGCCATGACGTGGACATGGTCCCGTGAGCTTGCCATCGAGCTGCCGAAGACCACAGCCGCTGAATTCTCAGCTCGTCTGCAAGAACTTCCTATGTACGCCTACTCTGATTATGAAGAAGGGGCTGCCCTCGACTTGCGATATTCCAATGGCCCGCTTCCGCATGCAGGCCATCGTCGGCGAGATCAAGCGAACATGACATTCTTCGACATCCCCGCCGCCGATACCAGCAAGTTCGTCCGCAGCTCCGCGATAGGGATCTTCGATAGATTCTACGTCGACACACCCGTCGGGCAACAAGTCTTGACCTGCGTAGGAAAGCGCTTCGAGCTCTCACGGGGGCCAGACGGGGAACCGTGCATCTCATTGAAACAAATCGTATGTGCCACATCAGACAACGCCTGGATCAAACAGCTCCAGCAGCACGTACCGGGTCCGAATACCCCTGAGAGTGCGGTCATCTGGAGATGCTACGAATGGGCGAAGCCGCACGACGATGAGGCAACGGTCCTGGCGCGCCGCGAGGTATGCGGCGTGCTTCACTTTTCGGATATCGTGCCGAGTGATTCTTATCAGCTCAACGACTTGGCTTCATATCTTATGTATGCGGATGTACTTGACTGGGTGGTTGAGCGGATGGCGGAGGCACGCGCCAAGGAGGAGGTTGAAGTGGCTAGCATTCAGCGAAATCATCACGGAGGTTGGACCATTGCATATTATGGGAGTGATGAAGTTCAGCCGGTCGAGGATGAACTTTGAGGGGCCTGGCGGCTCAGGAGGCAGCGTTCAACTCGATATTTTTATGATTAAGGGTTTTTTTGGGGCTCGGTGCGCTGACTTTTGCACTGAGAAAACTCTGCTGGAGAATGAAGCACCGCGACGAATTGGTTCTGATGCACGAGGTTTGACCAGAACAGCGGGGTGCTTGTAATTTGTGGTTTTTTTGGAAAGTTGTTTTTAGTCAGGGGTAAGTAATTAGCGAAGTATTTCAGCTTGAGAGTCCGCGAGTGCGGCATTTCTTTTTTGCTTTTTTTCAGGCTTTTCGGCAGCCACAACAAGCAGCCAATATCATTTAAGAAGCCCAGATGGCTAGTGCAGTTGCCTTAGTTGGACGCTGTCGGTTGCCCAGCGCAGGGCGTCGAGGACCTCTTCTCACTGGTCTTGGCGTTGGAGGTAGGTGGTTGTGTGCGGAACGCACAATGCACTGCCCCTCTCTGACCTGGTGTTTTCTGTGTCATATAACGATCGACCCGGCGACCGCTCGCGGGGATCGGATTCTGTGTCAAACAAACACTACTTCCATGTTTCAACATCTGCGTCACCGCGATGGCATCCTTTCAACCCAATTGCACGCTACCGACTGAACGCGGCGCCTTCGTGGTGGCACCAAATGTGCGGTCTGCGATCGAGATCATCTGGAGCTGTTTCGCCATCACCGTCCGTTGCACGTGGTCCATCATCCGTATCAACGTTCCGCCACACGTCATTCCGCAAACGTCCTCGCAGTGGGTGAGGTGGCATGCGTACCTTTTCCGCCGGAAGGTACTCGCCTTTCTCACTATGCTCTTTTCGCCAGAGATTATCATTGGGAAGGCAATTGTAGAGTGGGAATATGTCTCTTATTCAACACCACTACTCCAGAAGATCGCAGATGCAGAGGGGGTGCCGTGGAGCCGGCAACACACGGTATTCCTCGAGATGGGTGGACTAGCCATCAGGTTTCTCGACGATGGCGAAAGTACAGAGGAGAACCGGAGCACGGCCGCCACTAGAAGAGGAAGACGGGCCGAGGCGCTTGATAGGTATGCTGACGAATTAAGCCAAAGGCTGCGGAAGTTCGGTATGCCTCTCTGGAAGAGACATCCACACAACTATAAGATGGCGCTCCAGTACGGCCCTGTTTCGGACCATACAGGCCGATTTCTGAACCCATCGCAAGGCAACATTTGGACCCTCGACTCCCTTCAGATGGTGGCGGCGCACGAAGCCGGCTTGTTCAAGGACTCGGGCTTTCCAAAAATCCTGGCTGAGGACATCCAGGCTCGCGATAAGAGCGACGGCCTGGTTAAGGCAATCGCCGTCCTCCAAGTACTCTGGATGGCAATGCAAGTGGTGGCGCGGCACACCATGGGTCTCCCCTCGTCGCAACTCGAGATAAGCACGCTCGCGCTTGCAGCCATATCGATCCTTGTTTATGGATTGCAGTGGTCTAGGCCGAAAGACATCTCGGTCCCTCTCTACTTCGACATGAAGTCAGCCCGGAATGTGGTTACCGAGGACCTCATGCGGCACTTTGTAACAGTGAAAGACACTATCGATGTTCCAGCACGAGCAGCATACACTATACCAACGACCGAGTTTGGGTCCCGATTGTACGACAATGGCGCACGTGCTGGGGGACGCTGCATGCCGATGGCCATCATCCTTGGCGGGATAATATTTGGAGGGGTTCACCTGGCGGCGTGGAACTTCAGCTATCCTACACTTGCTGAGCAGGTCATGTGGCGGGTATCAAGTATCTACCTTATGCTTGGGCCGTTACTCTCCATAATCCTCGCCTCCTTCCTCGTCCGGGTGCTTAGTGAGTTCGGGAGGCGCAAGGTGTTGACGCCGTGCCTCGGGGTTGCGTATGTCGCGGCTCGTCTGGCATTACTTGTCGAGAGCTTGCGATCTTTATGGTTCTTGCCGCCCGAGGCGTTTGTGTCCACCTGGGCTGGGAACGCACCACATTTTGGCTGAGTTTCGGGCAAGGCTTAGAAAAACTTTTCGACCAAAATCATATATACACCTATACCTTATCTCACCCCCCCTTCCACATCCCCTATCCCCTCACAACTTACTGTATCGTAATACTCGCACTCCCACTACTCCCCGGGCCCCCCGTCTTGGTATACCCCTCCACCGCCATAACCACATAATCATGGCTCCCCAACCTCATCTGGCGCTTCGCCCACTCATCAAAGTGCTTCTTGGTCGTGACGGTGCCGCCCACCCGCTTCTCAGTCCGCACCGACCAATACTGCTGGAAGGTGCGCGTCCCCTCGATCGACGGCTGGTTGACGCGCGTGGACTGGTATACCTCGAAGGTGCCTCATCGATGGTGAA
>Ga0247758_1000420_pt1 | contig 38128 bp, 51 predicted proteins | sample UWRJL156409C4_FD_180950 | JGI IMG/M metagenome (GOLD analysis project Ga0247758, IMG submission 180950) | Plant litter microbial communities from Arlington Agricultural Research Station in Wisconsin, United States - UWRJ-L156-409C-4 | ecosystem: Environmental > Terrestrial > Plant litter >...
GGAAGAGCCTACCGCCCGACACATTGAGAAGGAGAGCGCATAAGAGGATCGCAGGTTGACTAAGGTACGGCTTAGCAAGATGCTTCTGATCGTCACCCAACTAACTATCCTCAGAGCATAACCAAACCTCCCGACACGCACGACCTTCCTTGCTCGCCACACGGGCTGCTATCGCCTATCGAGTGGGAAGAGCTTGCCGCTTGACATACAGTGAAGGAGAGCATATTGGAGGATCGCAGGTCGACCAAGGTACGGCAAGATGCTTCTGATCGTTACCCGACTAACCGTCCTCAGAGCCTACCTGAACTTCCCGACACACACGACCTTCCTTGCTCGCCGTACGGGCTTAGAGCGATCGAGGGCAACGCGGAGCCAAGGAACACGCTAGAGGAGAATAGGGAGAGGGGGGCCAACCACGTAGAGGGGACCATTCGCACGCCGGCGCAAAGCACCGAGGATCGAAACGCTCGGAGGACCCTCAGGTCGAAGCTGCCAATCCCCAAGTGGCAGAGCGCAGGCCCAGGGGCCGACACCACCCGGGGAGCGGCTCGCATCCAGACACAAGGCACCGAGCTTGACGACGCCGACGGGGCGGAGCGCCAGCGGCACCTAGAGCTGTTGCGAGCGCTGCTGGAGGATGAGACCGGAGATGCTATCGTCGCCTTCCGCATGCAACCCGTCCTGCTCCATGAGGAAGGCAGGCCCCTCGCCTCGGTCGCCTTCTCCGCGGGGGCGGTGGTTGACGTGAGCCGGGGGCCGTCGCCGCAACGATTCAAGCTCGACAGGGTCTTCGGCCCTGGGAGCGCGGACAAAGAGGTCTGCGAGTTCTTCGGCCCGGTCATCGAACACGGTTCGGAGGCGCGCGCGTGCATCGTCGCGTTCGGGGCGTAAGTTCGGGTACGGCTCGTACCGCTCCAGATACCCGCAGTAAGTCATCCCTCTGTACCCTGGCACGAGCCGAGGATGGAAACGTGCCTCGAAAGCCGTGCTGACAGCTGCAGCTTAGTTGGGATCCCAGCCGGCCGACAGGCTGAGAAGGGCAAGGTCATCACGGCGGATCGATACGATCTCCACATGACTGCGGACTCCGATTTCAAGTGGGGCATGATCATCTGCGACGAGGCGACCACCTTGAGGAACCCGTCGTCCGTCACCTGGCGAATGATCCAAGCCGTCCATCCCAGAGGATGCCTTCGGCGGTGCGTCCGCCATGCCTGCGCAGAACCAGGTCTCCGATTGGATCGGCATTACGAACATGGCCTAGGTTACGTCCAAGATCCAAGATATGTGGCAGGACCGCGAGGAGCAGTTGCTAGGGGACTACCTGGGTGATGCGCTACTCCCGACGTACTCGGCCGGATCGCGGAGACTCTACACCCCCGGTTTGACAACGACCCCATCGTCGCGGAGCTCCGAGCCATGCATGAGAGGTGGGATATGAATTGGTGGCTTCTGTGCCCTGCGGTCCAGAAGAACATCAAGCACGTCGGGGAGGGGAAGTTAGACTAGGACACGGAGAGGACCCTCTGTGCTAATGGGGCGTTCACCATCAATAGGGGCATGAACACCCCCACGAAGCTCCCTAACGGTCAGCTTTGCTTCCCGATGGACGACATCCCGCCTTCGGAGATTACCTGGGCTCTCCTAAGCTTCGGCAAAGATTACCAAGCCATTGTCACAGAAACCGATGACCTTCTTAACGGTGGCGGGAAGGGGGCTAACGCCGATATTGACTTCAACAACCTGGTCAACGAGGGTATCGCTGCCGGTAAGAAGACGGCGCCGGGCCCTGCCTTGGTTCGAGCGCTGGACATCGGGGCGTTCTGCCGGCACTCGTGGGACATGCTGGGGGTGGAAACTGCCCTCGACCGCTTGACCGAGGAGGAGCTCAACGATGTCTGCCCGAACAGGGCTGCGGCCCCCCGCCGGAAGAAGAGACATGTCGGGGAGCAGCCTAAGGGCGGAGGCGGTGCGAAGCTCGGGACACCATCCAAAATGGCTGTGCGGATGGTGGAATTAGCTTCACGTTCGCCACTCTGAATACCCAGGAGGATCACATTCCTCCAGCGGGTCGCCTGACCGCGGTGCATTACACAACCTTCAATTCAGCGATCAAAACATATCTCCTTGAGCAGTTCCTCCGCATCAGAGAGGAGGAGGCGGACGCCAAGGTGCTAGTTATGACGAACAACCCCCACATGCAGCAGTGCGTCAAGCCTTGCGGGAACCCTTGTAACGAGATTGGGCGTGGTGCTGACTGCTTTCTAGGGAGGTGGTTGCAATGCACGTCAAGGCGGGCTTCCAGGTCCGGTCGATCCATGCCGATATGCCTCTGAGCGAGCGCAACGACGTTGCGGACGAATGGAATCGACCGGCGAACCCAGTCGACATCATGGTCCTCAACTCGTCGATATCGAGCACTGGGCTGAATTTACATCACCAATGCCATTACGGCATTGGGCCGTCGTTTGTGTGAAATGTAGCGACCATCCTACAGTTCCTCAGCCGCGTGATTCGCATAGGCCAGAAGCTCAAGATGAGATGGTTCCTCCCTTACATGATGGGCACAATCCACGAGTGGCGCCATGAGCGCATGATACAAAAGGTAAGCGGCTCCCAGCGAGATCTCGGCCGGCCCGCACTGACGTATTTCCAGTGGGTGCAGGAGCTGCAGTGGCGCATGGAGGCGAGGGTGGGGGAGGAGCTCCTCCGGCTCCTGTTCGGCCACGAGATGGCTCGCCTCGTCTTGCACCTGCCGTTCAACAGGCTTACCTGGGTCGTCGAGCCCCCTCAGTCCGTCGGCGATTTTCTCCAACGACCGACGCGCCTACATCGGCCGCTTTCACTCGGCGCTCGTCCAACTCCTGATGGACGGCTTCCTGGCCGACGGGGACGGCGAGAACCGGTCCTTCACGCTGGCCGACAAGCTCGGGGTCGACGGCCTCGCGTCGGGAAAGGACATGACCAAGAACGAGCGGTTCGTGCTCCACCTGCCAGCCGCAGGGTAGGCTGCCACTTACACTTGGATCTCAAGGCATAATACTCTCCGTCCCAGAGCGACTGAAGGCAGTTATCATGGCCTAGGTCGCGAGGCTTGCAGTCAGGTTCATGAAGGCCGCAGGGTAGGCTACCACCCACGCTTAGATCCCAAGGCAGACGCTCCCCGCCCTAGACGCACCCAAAGGCAGTTATCATGGCCTAGGCTTATAAGGCTTACAGTTGGGACCAAGAAAGCCGCAGGGTAGGCTGCCACTCACGCTTAGATCTCAAGGGAGACGCTCTGCGCCCCGGATTCCAGCCTCAGGGGTACATTTAGGACAAAGGACGAGTCTTCAGAACAAAGACGAATCTCACACCCAAGGCTCGACACCCTAGACTCGACAGCCACTTTAGCAAGCCAACCAAGTCTTGAACAAGTCCGCTGCCTCCAATATAAACATCTGGAAATCACCCCAGTCACAAACACCAGCAGCTCAACCAATTTTACCCTCCTCACCTCCTAGTCTCACACGTCTTACCTACCAACTTCATACTTCACTCATCTGCCATTCCGCCTTTAAAATCGGAAGATGGCAGCATCGCGACGGACTGGCCCAGCAGACCTACCCAAGGTCGACGACGCAGAGCCTTGAATCGATTTTAACTTTTTCATCGACGACACGAAAGATTCCGACTGGGAAGACGACTCCGACTCGGAGAAAGACCACGAAGAAGAATGCTCAGACTCTGACGAGGACGAAGAACCCTCATCCGACACCAACTCCGACGACGACGATGAGTTATTCAGTTCACGTCGCCTGCCGGACCACGAGGGCGGCGATGACAGCGACATCAACACCAACAGCGGTGACGATAACAGCTTCTTGCCAGGCTTCGACCCTAATGATGACGGCACCTCCCTCGGCCCTCATCGCTCGCGTGACTGCGATATTGACGACGACGAGAACAAGCCGGAGCCACCCTCCACCTCCACCAAGGGCTATACACCCCCGGGCGAAGTTTCCAACGCAGGCAGGGATGCGCCCGTCTCAAACGGCAAAGGCCACACATCTTTAGGTACGTCCAGCACATGTCCTGCTATCTACATCCACGCTACCTCAATACTGACCAGACAAGAAACCGAGGCCGCCCAATACTTTCGCAATCTGGTCGAACAGGCTTGGGCGTGCACACACGCCACGATGGACCAGGTCCGCAAGCTGGCGCAGAGCATACTCAGACGCAGCTTCCTACCAGCTGATAAACTAGACGTTCGAGGCTTCATCGGCTCTGAGATCACCGTGGCGTTCCATGTCAGCAGCGATCGATGGGCGACCTTCCTCGAGCATGTGAAGAGGACCGAGGATGACGACCCCCAGATTCAGGACCGCTGGGCAGAAGGCGACGGTATCTGCCTCGACGTCGTTATCGAGGCCCAGAGGAGATTAAATATCTCCACTGGCAGCTGGTGGCGCACGATACTCCCCGTGGCCCTACGTGCGCCGCAGCGGCTTTGGATTAAACAGGCACGGAAGACAGCAAAGCGTAAAGAGTGGGCCAATCCCTGGTGTTTCATGTCGCTCATCCTCCGACACGCCATATGTTTGCGGCGGCAAGACTCCGCGTCTGTAATAGAGTGGTTAATCTCGCGGAGCGACGGAGGGGAGGCGTGTTGTGGAGTTGATGGCCTTCTCCCGCTACCTGACAAGAGTGGCGTCTCCGATCCACTGCAGCTGACCGTCCTCGGGGCGCTAGACCATATCGTCAACTCGAACGCTTTCCAGCAGGACGCCGACTTAAAGGACGCTCTCACTCACTCGCCCGGCCCCCGAGGGTTCGAAGGCATTCCTGCCTTCCCAGGCCGGCAGCGTGTCAAGCGTTAGGCGATAGTTCTAACTGCTGGGGAATGTTCCAACCGAGCAGCTGGTACTTTTCGCCGGGCTACACAACTAAGCGCTCCGACCTACTCTCTAGATACTCATCATCTAGGCTCAAATCCCAGCGCAGCAGCCAGGTTCTGGCCAGTCCTGATTATCAGTCCCAAAAATGGAGTGGTAGTTTCTCAAAAGGCTTCCACGCCATTCTTTGTGAAGCTAAGCCGAGTGATGAGATGGCAACGGAAGTGGTTAAGCTCTTCTTGACGCATCTCGCACGTCGATTTGGCCTATCCCTTATGGCTAGCGATATCTCCTAGCCGGCGGTCCAGATCAATCAGCCGGTCGTCCAGCAGACTTTAACCGACTGGGAGCCGGACTTTATACACGGTGCTTGGCTGTAAACGCGGCCCTTCCTCCTATTAGCGCACCACCCTGATGGCCAAGGCCAGCTTTGACGACCTGGTGGATAGCAGGGCGACAGGCCCCACCTTAATTCTCGTCTGCAGGTTTTCGTGGTATGATTGTTGGATAGCATCCGTGATAAGGCAGCTTGTCCGCCTCCTTCAGCACATCAGACGCTCCGCACCCTATCTACCACGGTTTTCACGGATCTTGGTGATCCTCACGACCGGCTCCGCAGTAGCCATCCCGTTATCGGATACACTGCTTGGGACCCGCATCAACGCCGGCGACTATATCTTAACGACGAGCCTAAACCGCGTCATCCGACTCCTGGGGGATGTCGACCGCCTCCGGTCCCTCGCTCCCGCAGGGGTACTCACCATCGACGACAAGGGGGGCTAGAGAGACGTCCTCGCCTCTAACAGCACGATCCAACAAGACAAGGAGGAGCTTCAGAGCTGTAAGTTATCCTTCCCAGACCTCTACCATTACATCACTCACTAACACATCTCAATCAGCGCTGGCCATATCAAAACACGCCATATTCCAAACTACCCGGGCTCAGGCTCTAAGATCATTTGCCCAGCTACCCCGGAACAATAAGCAGGTAACTGGGATCAAAGCCGTCTTCCACGGCTTGGTCAGGAGAGGCGGGTACGATACCGTCATCTTGCTCAGCAGGTTGTCTACTCGCAGACAAGCCCGGACCGCTGCTAGCAAGCAGCTGTCAGCTCTTCCGGCAGTCATAGACTCTGTCTTTGACTCTCTGGCCGACGGTCTCGAACCAGATACCGTAAAGAGGGTGACATGATAAGGCCTCTCCGCGACGAAGAATGGCGGCAAGAAACTGTACGCCCGCTTGAAGAAACGCCTTGGGGCTTCCACGGCCGGACGATGTCTCATTCTCACCACCACCGTGGACCGTATCGCGCGAACAAGGAGCAGTCTCAAAACAACTTTCCAAAATACTTAAACCAGGCGATGCGGTCGCGTCTCTTGTGTGGCCGGCGCCGTTCTACCCTAGGGATGCTGACGTTCCGGAGGAAATGCGTGCCGCGTACGACTGCGGCGTTTTCAGCCAGCTCAAGGCTGGGAACAAAGGCGTGGTCATCAGCCCGCGGGCCTGGCTGACCTCGGAAGGAAAGAACGCGGAGCTTTCACCTTCTGTAACGTACCGACACCAGCCCAGCCCCGCTTCTCACATACTATATATAGCATTGTCACCTTCCCGCAAGGCTTCCGCAGTTACAAGGACAGCCCTTTCCACATGGGGGAAAAGACTTCGTCCAACTATTAGCTGCGTGGGCGCTGTTGCCGGGCGCGGAGGATGAGCTAGTGAGGTTTGAGCCATCCCACTTGGATAGAGTCAATTAGTCTGTTTCTCAGCTAGCATGGGAGGATATGGTACTTGGCGGATGGGAGTAGCTTTCTTGTAAGAAGACCAGGGTACTACGGTCGCATGAGGTGCTGCTTCGTAGCATCCCCGTGGAATGGAGTGGCGAGAAATAGGATGTCGGCATTGGAAAGCAGAGTGTGTCGGTAGGCGCTGCCTTCGGCGCACCAGCCCAGCTGCACCGAGTCACGCCGGATAGCAGCCGCCCGCCGGCACCCGGGATCCGGTGTCCGGGATCCAGGAGCGCGGTATCTATAGTATGCTTCCCGGTTCTGTTACAAAATGGATGCGCACTCTTTTTATTTCCCCTGGGTCTAGCCTTTACACGGCAGGGGCTCGGGTTGTGGAATTTCGAATTTCACGTAGTCAACCAGAAACGCGGTAATTGCAAGCTGAAGTGTGTGTTCAATTGGAGCGGCGGCGATGCGAGCTCTGAGCTCTGTCCTTCTTCTGCTTCATTTGCACATTTGCCACTGCGTCCGCTTTTTCTCTGCCACTGTGGCGAGCCAGCGCTGCTTCCCAGTTCGGCCGATACAGTACCTCCACTGGCGAAGGTCGTACCGGGCTCTTGATGCAGGGCGCCAACTGCCAGGTTCCTTATCCTTGCCTTTCCCCTTGCACATTGCGTCTGATGTCAAGCGACTGGTTTGTGTTTTCGAGGTGGGCTGGTCGGCTCTGTTAAAATTAGAGAGGTTGGTGTTGGAGTCACTGCCTGCGCTCAAGCACCGGGTGCCCCTCACCCGGCAGCTCGCAATGCGGCTCAAATCGCTGCCCCTCAGACAACTCATACTTGTGACCCCTCACTGAGAAACCTGTGGCTCCTTGTCCACACCCCTTGTTTTTAAGGTGTACACGAGCCGGTATGTACTTTTGCGCAATACTTCTGCACGCCCCTCAACGAGGAGACGGCGAAACCCAAGCCCCAAATGAGTCGCCAGCCTTGTGTACTCGCATTACAGGGTTAGGGTTAAATATTTGTTTACTTTGCCCCTGGATACCCCTGAAGGGCTGGCCAGCCTACCCCGAGGTCTGATCAAGCTATCTGCAGACCGAAAATTGACCTGCGTGACTACGGATAATCAGAACCATACCAACTCCCTCTCACTGGAATTTGCTCGGCGCTATTCTGGTCTTTGGTGCCTTGCACCACAGTCCATAAGTTACCCAGCTCTGCCTTTGGAAATTTGACGCCGCATGCTTTCCTCCCACGCAACACCTGGAGCGGTTTTATGCAACTCTTTTGACCTTTGCCAGGTCTTGAAGGCAGGTAGGTACATGCAGCCCTTCGTCTCCTGGCACCGGCCACGTCATCAACCCAGCCATCCGAAAAAGCCGATGCTCACATTCCAATGAACCCTGCCGGCCCCCGCAGCATGCAGGTCTCAACGCCTAGAATGCAGGTCTCAACGCCCAGAATGCAGGTCTCGCCCAGAATGCCGCAATTGCCTGGGGAGGGGTGGCAGGTGAAGCGAGTGTCTCAGTCCCAACTTTTGCAACCTCAGCCTCCTGCATGTAAGTTCCCCCGGCACTGGGCGGACAGCTCCCCGGTGGCAACAAGAGACACCGTGAATTTGTCCACCCTTTTAGCAAATGAAATGGCCCATCCAAATGCGCGGCCAGGGCCCAGCATCCAGTACCCCGTAGTAGCGAGTTCGATCTCCGTTCCAGCCAGTTCTTGAGGGTACGGCTGAGCCGTGTCTGACGGCCACTGGGGAGGGGGCGGCTGAGCTATGCAGTGGAGGGCATTAGCGGCAAGGACTTCTGAGACAGGCACCCACGCCAGCCAACCAGCAGTGGCCGGACATTGGCCGGGTATCTTGGAGGACGGTTGGAGAATGCATCCTCACCATCCCGAGCTGTTGCCTCATTCACGGTCAAGATCACCCCCACGAGGGCCTCCATGATTGACACCCACGATCATGGCCAAGCTTGATCGACGCCTGGATCTACCTCCGTATCCTGCTAAGTGTCTTAAAGGCCGCTCTGTCTCCCCACCCGAGCTCTTACTCCCACCCAAGCAGTCCAGTTCGCGCCTCAAACGACAGAGTCGCCTTGTGAGAATTCCGAAATTATCTTTCACCTGAGGCTTTCGCCCACCGCTCGCTGGGCGTGCCCCCGAGGTTGTGCAGGTGACTGCCTCAAGCGCCATCCCGGAACCCCACGACGCCCCTGCCCAAAAGATGGAGCAAGCTAGACACAGCTCATTATCAAGCTCGCAAAAGACTGCGTCGTTCCAGGCCGTCACACAAACATACCCGACCTCAGCGATCAGCGATGGCGAGAAATCCAATACTAGCAACGTCGACGAAAGCGCTATTGACGATGACGATGACGACGACCGGGAAGACGTTGAGGAGAGTGGCAAGTTGAGCGCCGACGGCAACAAATTCCTACGTGTCGACTCGAAGCCCGACCTTACGTCTCGTCAATCTTTAATTACCCTTACACTTACGCAGCAAAGACTCGGTAACAACGCGTCGCAGTCGACTTCTACACTGCCTTGCGCTCGTAACACGCCTAAAGGCCCCTTAATGTTCAACTCGCCAAACGACTCAGACGAAGCAGTACTCATGATAAAGCAGGGCACGCCACCAATACCTCCGATCAATGAAGTCCCCCGGTCGTCTGCGCAACCCATCAGGGTGACTGCTACAGGCATAAACTATCCGGCAGCGCTCTCTCCGAGAACAATACGCCGTGACATGCTCGCCACTGAGCTGACCGAGTCTCTCCGAAGACAGCTTCTGTGGGAGCGGTCTCAGAAGAGCTCAACGGCCAACGCAGTCCTCAAGCGCCGCCACACATCGCAGGATATTGCAAACCTAAAGCAGTACCCGGTAAAGCCATATATGGACAAGGAGGGCGATGGTGCGGACGGCGAATGGGACCTCAGTAACTTCTACGATTATTGGTGAAGACCTGGAGGGATTTGGGCGGGAAGTTTTTCTGTTTTTCTGTATCAGGAAGGACTTAGTGGTTTAGGTGGTTCTGCAAATCCAGACTCCGCCACACACGCTGGACTGCAACGGAGGAAGCAACTTGATACAAGGTTTGGACCCACGATTGCTGGTCGGCGGCCCAGGACTGCCTGACGTGCCGTCTCATCATCGCGAGGCCGGCCGCTGGGGGTGCATCGGCGGGGCGTGCAGCCGTAGTCCCGTGGGGGGGCTAGATCTTTATGAACTCTTCTATAACGATAAAGACGCGCCAAAGTTAGTCTGCGTGGAGTACTTTTACTACATGTTATGGTACTAGATCTACGCAGCTTCTGGATCTCAGTTCCCTTGGCATGAAGAGCTTGTTCATTGGCGGTATAATGGGACGAGGCTTTCCGATAAGTACATAGATTATGCCCAACGTTGGCAGCTGGCGGAAGGACGCATGCTGGGCCCTCACACTCCAATGTTGAACACTGAGTCGTTTATGATCCGCGTCTCAGACGAGAACGGCTCCAGCGCGCCGAAGAGACTTGTCCTTTTGGCAAATTACATGAAAGCGAAGACCGAAATCTTAGCACACTAAAAGGATGTTAAGTCTTCAACTCATTTGCGAGTTGGACGTCTGATGTTGACATTCAAATCGTGTCTACAAGCCAGCACTTCTTACTAACATCACAAGGCCCATCATTAACAACCTGTATTCTCCCATACTTAACCAGCAGCTCCGAAGGAGAAGCAGAATGGCGGGAGTAAGTCAAGTAGAAATTTAAAGAAACGAGGAACCCAGTCGGCAGAGGGCAAGAAGACTTAACATAAGAGAAGAAAGGTAAACCATCACGCACTAGGGACACCTAACTGGTAGTAGGAAGCTTAGCCAGTCTGAGAAGACACCTAATACCTCGCCTTCCGATAGCAAGCCGAGAATTAAGAGGGAGCACGTATTCTTTTAGACGGTAGGCCTTTTTAGTTTAGAAGTTTGGCCACTAGGTATGGTTGCTTAGAGGATGGGGATTTGAGGTGGCTAGCTAAGTTGTCTCTGCTAGTAGGAAAGCCGTCCAGGCGAAGGGGCTGGATGTATTGAGAGTTTTAGCTAGCAGGCTTGAGGGATTAACTCTTTATGCACGTTTGGCTCTAACATTTCTCTGTTTCTTATACATTGAAACTTAAGAATTTCCTCCGGCAGCAAATTAGAGTCGGCCTTATCACTGCGAGAAGTAACAGCAACCTAAGACAAAGTACATATGGAAAGAAGAGAACAGCAAAAGCGAGACTTTACGTCCGTTATCCGCTATACTTGTCTACTTAGTGGTCCAAGCAGTTCACTCCCAAGAGGAAGGAGGATTTCACTAAAGTGCTCGATTAGGTGGGTCCCTCGCTAGATGCAGGTGTTTGTTTTTGCCGCCTTCCTCTTACCCCTTGACTTTTCCCCTCTCAACGCCAACCCGATACCCCAGAACCACTCCTCGTAACCGAAAACTGCGAAGTGAGACAATGGCTGAGCATTCGCCTCCGCTGATGTCACTGTGGCAGCCCTCGCGACCGCCCCTAAAGCCGCTGGTGAGATCTCGTTTGACATATAAGCTCGCGAACTACTGCGGCCGGGTCATCGAGTTGCTGGTAATGCCGCGTTACGACTGGGGACTGGGCCGCGCCACCTACCTCGACGCCGAGGCCGAGATGGTCCTGGCCACGATCGACCTCTGCGCCTTCTTCTACGTGAATAACATTCTATCCGAGGAACTCAGCATCGAGATCATCCACTACATACTGTGGAAGTACATCTGCCAGGTCGCCGGAGCAGGTACCGGCATCTTCTCAGTCGACAATCACCGCCGCGTCAACGAGATGGCGCAACAAACTGCCGACCAGCAAGTGCCGCCGATCGATTAGCAACTGCCTACATCGGCTAGCATGCTCTCGCTCAGTTTCCACGCTACTTGATCCCAGGTGGTTCAGCTCCTTATGGGACCGATGGGTGGAAGCCTCCGCACCTATCGCGAGGTTGAGGACTACATGAACGAAATTATGCACCACTGCTGCGCCGCGCTGTATGCGCAGGGAAAGAAGCCTCAGGATGTATCCCCCAACCTGATCCATATTTTAGCTTGGGAGAAGGTTCGCTACCGATTTGACACCCCTACTATCCCGATTTTCAAGTACGGTGTTGAATACTTTCGTACGCACCCCGCTGTCGGCATTCAATCAGTCGAGTACGAAGCGTACTATCAGCGTCATATTTCACTCCAAGTGCCGGGAAACGCGGCCCAGAAGCACCCGTAGCCGCGCCAGGATATCGTCACGCAGGCTCCTGGCGAGAACCTTGCAGCAGCAGTTCAAGAGGTAAGGAAAAAACGGATCCCACATCATTGAGAGTCAGTTATGAAGCCAAAACTGGTGTAGTAATTCCATCGGTTCCCAGCACATCACTTTCACGAGGGTTCGAATGTTGCAGACGATGCGTAGAGTGAGCAGGGCCGATATTCGAAGCCAAGGGAGGATATTGAAAGGGCGTACGGAAAAGAAAGGCGGCCATGAGGAAGATCAGGCTTGAGGAAAAGCTGGGTGAAGAGCAGGGATGAGGCTGGTAGCTCGGTTGCTGGCTTGGGACAGAACTCCGGGTTTCGGTAGTCGATGATCAGAACCTCTATAGCTGAATAGGATTCGGATCTCAGCACAAGCGGGTTGTTGAGGTGATATTTCGTGGATGCAGAGTGTGGCCAGATGGCTCCCGACTTCTGTCACGGCAGCTTCGCTTCCAGGCGAGCCATACGCCGGCAATGTGGCATCTAAAGCTAGGTGTTTACCATGGGAATCGGGTTTGGCGTCATTGTTTCGAAAATGTGCAGTCCGCCACTGATTCAATGCGAGTCTAAGGCTATCGTGTATACGTCAAAAATGCTTTGTCGTTGAAATTGAAACATTGCGGCGGCATCAATGGAACTCGTTTGGCAGACCTAACGTGATAGCCGCAAGTACATTGCTTTGTCGTAGGTTACAGCGCTATCTTATCTCAAAAATTAATTCATAGGATGAAACACAACTCACAGATAAACCAAGACCTCAGTCTATGCCCCTCCTCAGGCATTTCGGTATTTTTGCGACGATCTCAGCCATCTCACATCCTTAACCCCAAAGGTGTCCACAACAGAAACCCGAGACTCAAGACGTCCGGGATGATGGGTGCGCTGGCCTTCCGCCCGCTCTCGAAGACTCCCGGCGATCGGAAGTGTTTGGCTTTTAATCGTCACGGCACATCCTTCGCTAACATCCATACAGCACCTCGCTCCGAATGGCGAAATGCGTTCTCGACTTGCTGGCCGAAATGCTGACCGACGAGCCCGACCCCCAAAAATACCTCAAGAGTCTCGATGTCCTACTTGATGAAAGCGGTGCGACGGTCCTGCGACAGTTTGTTGGTGCCGGCATCGAGGACGAGGCGTCAAGCTCCTGAGCTACAAGGAGTTCGCATCTACCGTCGAAAATAGATACCGGGTCGGCACGCTTTGCTGATGTGTTCTTAACCACGAATATGCAGAATATTCCCCCAAGCTCGCCCTCGTCTTCACCGCCCGGTTCCGACTATGGGCATGCCTCAAGAATACCGAATCCAGCGATATTCGGAAGACTGGACTGACAACAGATTCCCCCGGGAGATGCCCGTCGTCTCGGCCGGGACGAACACCCGGAACGCGGCCGACCTATCAATAGGGGCTCCCACCCCGATTGTTCTTGTGACATACAGACAAATCCATCCTCTTGAACACCAACACCTTGACAAGGTGGCCAGCCCTGATACTAAGAATGCCTGTGCTAGCTTATTCTACTCTTGTGCCTTCATAATTCTTTTAAAAATCGCCGGTGCAGCATCATGTCGTCCTGGACTCCGAGTCTTCTGTGCTTTCACCCTTCGAATGCTTGCGTTCGCGTAGGACTTGTTGTCTGCCTCAGCATCCGTCAGTAAAGGGGCGTCCAGTCCTGGAAATGGAGCCTTTGTATAGGTACCGCAGACTTGACTTTGCTCGCCCTACAGGCTAAGATGAGTTGGCATGGTTCCGCCACACCAGCTTGGGGCCAGCGCTGGCGCCGCAATGGCCGGGCAACCAACACTAGGTCTCTGCCGCGCGGGCTGGCCAGATCAAGGGTTCTGCTTATCTCGGACGCCTAGATAACTAGCGGGTACTAATTTGGTAACGATGGGGAGAGCGCTGTTCCGTGAGACTGTTAGCTGAAGCGCTTCGTAAACATACGATGCATGAAAGAGAGAGAGAGAGAGAGAGGGCCTCACATCCGCCGGGCCAATTCTTTCCGTCGTTAGTGGAGATACTATAGTCAGCAACCAACCCTAACAAGCAATGGCTAATCCATTAGGAGATCAAGAGCAGGAACATCAACACCTTCTCCCCGACGGTGATGTATCTCAAGCCCTGGAGATTGACGAACCGAATCAACCAGTTAACTAGGGCATAGAAACAAGGTCTCCCCATTCGGATGAGCGACTGCATCTTCCTCTCGTGAGGACTCAACAACCCCATGATGATAGAGCCACAGCGACCGAGATTAAGGCCGTCAAAGAGGACTCGGCTTTGGTACTCTTTTCTAGGTTTAACCACCAACATCAACAACAACGCCGCAATGGCCTTGTTACGCGCCCTCGTCCGTTTGGCGAAGAAGGAATGCATCGCTTAGTCGGGGGGCAGCATCAGCGCAGCAATCGTCAACACCAAGGGGTGGTCTAAGATAGAGAGTTTAGGGGCACTTTTGCACACACGCTTCAATCCCCAACATCTTCAGCGTCTTCGCTGTGGATCAGAAGTGGATTCTGAAGGCAAATTCATCAAGATTCTACTTCATCAAGCAATCCCTGGCCTTCTAAACCAGTCATCAATCAATTCAGAAAGACTCCAGTGATGCGATTGGCTGGCCTTTCCCCCTTGCATCGACCGACCAAGCTTCTTCATGACAAGCGCTTTGAGCGACATGCCATCGGGGTGCCCTTTCTTTCCAGTTTTTCCCTCTTTTTGCCTCCTTTCCCTCCTCTGCCTTCTTTGTTTTCCAGGGCAGAGCAGCGCCATCCGCCTCCTTCTCCTTCTCGGCCTCGACCTTCAGCCGAGCCTCCTCCCTAATATTTGACTCAATCAGGTAAGAGTCCACAATGAAACCACAACACCAACGAAGTAACAGGAGATCATGCGACAAGCCATTACCCAAATGGCCGATGTTGCTGGCTTCTGCTGAATATATAGAGACAAGATGGGGTACTATGCTGAATGTGTGAACCTGGCGGCGGACTCACGGGCACCTGGCCGTCCGACTCGGTGAGATAGGCCTGGTACTTGGCCTCCAGCTGCTCGAGTGTGAATCAACGAGTGTATCTCACCTCGCCTACCAGCGTGGGGAGGAGGGCTCTAGGCTTGCCGAAGGGGAAGTCGGGCTCGGGGAACGACGTATCGGAAGTGTATGGAAGAGTTAATGTTCTTTCCTTCTCATCTTTCACGCAAGCGAATCTAAAATGTTGTTATCACCGCCAAGGGCCCTTTTCATCCCAAGTAGCTCTTGCTGAAAATTTCGTTGATCACGGGTCAGGAACAGATGGTTCCTGCACAAATCTGTGAATTCTTCCCTGGTCCTGCTTGCAATTTCTCCCACTTACCATTCACGCTATTCCCAAACACGTTAGCGCAGCAATCTACCACGGCCTATTTCAACACATCAATCTCTTTGGCAGATTGTAAAAATGCCACTCCTACGCATCTCAACATGGACACTTATTCCGGCGGTGAGGGTGACGACTTTCTGGCACGGCGAGGCGTTATTCGCGAGCCTTTAAGAGGTCTTCCATACACTTTCGCTGGCTCTCACCCCCGCGTCGTCGCCGGTTTGATCAACGGCGAACTCGACAACCTCGTCCGCGAGGCTTTCGATTGTGGCGATGCCGACGATACATTCCGCGGCATGCTTCGGGCAGCTATAGACCGTATCCAACCTGACGTCGTTACATCTCTTTGCGCGTACTGCATCGGCTTTGAAGGCAATTCCACAGAGCTGAGCCTGCTCGTCACCGTCGTCCCAGGCTCACTAACGCCATCCGAAGCAATCCAAGCTATCGTGGAGCTGTCAGCCGTTTTAGAAAGGTGAGCAATAAAAGATGCTTGCCTAAACTATATCACTAACCTGTCTCTATATAGCTACGACAAACGACTTAGCGCTCTTGCCATTGAGGTTGCTGAACAGGCCATCTCCCTTGTTGACAACAGCGGTCAGGCGGAGGTGATAATACCGCCCTCCCAAGCGAATCCGGCCGAGGAAGTCAAATCAATGTCGTATAACGCGTCTCCTCCGTCCGGCTCGAGTGTTGGCCTTGCGGGGGACCAACAGGGCGCAGGAACGTTTGGTGCTTTTCTCCGCATCGTGATGGACAGCACGCCGCAGTATTTTGCCTTAACTTGCAGCCATGTTCTCTCCTGTAGGCGACTTTTCTTAGTAATTAGAGTAGTTGTATCTTTGCTAACATTTTACAGCTTCCAAGATGCCTACCACACCTGGCAACAACAACAACAAGCCAAGTGTGGTCTGTCCTGCAGAGAGGGATAACTCCTATTGGTGGCAATTTGCCGAAAATGTCATCAAAAATGTTACCCAGAGCCAGAGCACTGAAATTTCCCAAGTTCAAGCCGCCCAGGCCGCCCAAGCCCAAAAGCTCCGCTGCAAAGTATCTCGCCATCCTCTTGGTACCATATATGCAACTTCAGGCCTGCGAGCAAGTGAAGATCACTGGATACTAGACTGGGCTCTTATCAAGCTCAACCCAAACCGCTTTTCATTTGAGCAGCTACGTAATGTAGGTTTTACCTAGCTGTTATTGTTAGAGACACTTGTTAATATGTATGCAGATCCCCTTGCCTTCCAGCCGCGCGATATTCGAGACAAATCTCAACCCTGAGGCTTGGAATGAGACAGACTGGACACCCCGCGCAGAGCACATAGCAGCTCCTACAAAGGGCTCCTATCTGTTCAAAATTGGCCGCACGACAGGCCACACGGTTGGACAATTTCATCATGTTGACGCTAGCGTCACTATCAATTACATCTTAGACGGACCTGACGGCAAGCGGAATATCCTAGTAAAGGGTAAAGCTCTTGTCGTTCGCCCGGGAGAAGACAGTGCGTTTGCCCGTCGCGGAGACTCGGGTGCCCTTGTGCTCAACGGCAATGCAGAAGCCGTAGGTATGGTCACAGCCGTGGCTAAAGGCTCGGTGGCGTTCGGCGTTGTTTACGTTTCGCCCTTTCCGCCTATTGTTGACAACATCAAGGAAATCCTTCAGCGTGGACCTAGTGATGGGAAGGTCGAGGTGGAGCTGCTGTAGCAGACAGCAAGAAGGTCAGGGAATCTTCAGCCTGTACCTAGCGATAGGGAGTAGAGCTGGAGCTCGAAGTAGTGGCTTTGTAGCCAATTGATAGGCCTCTCTAGCGTCGTGTAGAGCCTCTTCGTCACTGATTCCGGCCTGTGCTTTCAGGGCTGCATAACATTGCGTAATCGGCTGGATTGGATCACAGGAGGTGTGTTAAAAGTGTGGACTGGTGGTTTTCAGGATCCACTGCTTCAGTCGCTCGATTCGTTCGTTTTGAAGGGTGTACTTCTTCTCGTTAGCTTGGTAGATGGTCCAATCCATCTGGTAGGTGCCGGAGCCTTCGGCCGTCAAGTCTACAGTAGTGATAGGTTGGAGGGCCTGTTCGGCTTGGCCGGCTTGGCTTGGCTGGCCAAGTTCGTCTTCGCCAGCCGCAGAGGCCGTACCGCTCCTGACTGTAATTCTTGACGGGCTGGGGGTCTTGCGCTTGTGTTGTGTGGGGTTTGGAGCCGCTCCAGAGCCCTCCGGCCTGGGCCTGGGCCTGGGACTGTAGGTTTCTGTCAGAAAGAAGGGGGGTTCCGGCCAGAGGCCAAAACAACACGGAGGTGTAGATAACCAAGCTGAATAGTAGTGTGGGCCACCGTTTGCCACCACCAACTTTGCCACCATTCAGAACTATAATAGAAGGTTCTCTGGCTTGTCTGTGGCTTGGTTTTGGTAGGTCCTGACATAGAACTAGGATCTTTGGAGGGAGATAGGGTCTTATTATTATTCATATCGGTCAACTTATATGTGTGTGCACTCCAGCGCCAAAGCTGAAGGGGCCAAGAGAGTTATTGTCCTTGAGCCACATGTGTGCTGCTATGTCAAATTCTGGGTCCACTGGGGGCAAGGGATCATAAGGAACATGGGTGACTATTTCCGTGGATGTACTATTGACAGTATCCCAGTCTTCGAAAGGTATAAGATGCTTAACGAGATGTAATGATGATGTAAACCCCATATAATCGGTAGTGCTGTAGGTGAGTTGACTTGTGTTCCTGCGCACGCGCATCTCCCCCTCGCATGAGGCTACGCGCTCCGCCAGGCCTGACTTCACCATCTTTCGCGACCTGCGCTTCGCCTTCGCCTCGGCTGGCATCATCTTCATGGAGCTCGGCCTCCTCATCTCGCTAACCTTCCTCATTTTGTAGGCCGGCGCCCACGGCCAGGACCCGACGGCCTCGTACGTCCTCCTCTCGTACCTCAACGCTGCCTCAGTCGCCGGCCGCGTCCTCCCGGGCTTTCTCGCCGACTGCTGCGGTCGCTTCAACGTCATCGTCATTACTATCGCCCTCTGCGTCGCCACCGTCAGGTTATTAACTAGATCCATCGGCTGTCCCTAACTTATCAAGTCTAGATAAAATGAGCTGAGCTCTGGCCGCAAATACTTCCAAAGGGCGTTCCTGCGTCGCCAACTAAACCTGAAGATCAAGCGCAAATCCCCCGGATATGCGACGGCCTTTCTGTTCAGAATGGGGCGGTTTGGCGACCCGGTTGCTTTGCAGGAGGATGATGGTATAAGAGATTCGGTGTACTGGATCCGGAGTGGCAGCGAATTTGTGGATGCTGACTTTGTTAACTGCTCGACTCTGCAACATGAAGTCGAGTAAGTGAGAACGAATCTCACTCCGAGGTTGTGCGCTACCCAATACTTGCCAGATCGAAACTGGTGTCCGGCTTTTTGGAAGTAATTTCTTCCCCCTGGTCTTATAAGTTGTCGGATAGAGCAAGAGAGTACGGCCGAGAAACTTGACAAGACGGCCGCGGACATTGATCGGTTCACAAAGGTCTTGGTCTCTAGCTGCTAGATCGTGGGGAACGCACCGCCGAGGAAGACGGTCAGAATCGCGAGGGCCTAAAGCGCGCCAGGGAATATGCTGGGATCCTCTCCTCGGCACTTCAAAATCGCTTCAAAAGAGGATGTCATACGCAACATAAGGCAAGCTTGTTACACGAGGATCGACATACAGCAGCCAGTATACTCGATACAAAGCACAAGGTGCCACGGAAATTATCTTCAGGTTGATGCTAGCCATGCAGACGCAACTACGCTGCTATCTCCTCCACCCTACTACTATCTACGCGCAAGAAAATGATATTAGCGTGACTCCCTCAAGCCCCTCCCACGCCAATGTCCAAGCTACGACTATGGCGGTTGCTCAAGTGAAAGACACGTCAGTCTACTTGCTGGGCTCGTCACGGGTGCATTTCTAAGCCACATCTGTCACGACTGCTCTCAGATCGCACCTCACACCACCTGGGACCCCTCTCGGGGTAGTCTGGGTCAAGTACATATGCTTCGCTCTCGAACCAATGGAAAACAACAAAGCTTGTTTCCTGCTTCCGAAGGACCAGCACTTGGGAGTCAGGAAGCATATTAATACACAGCCGCAACATCTTCTGAATACGATAGAAGAGCAACGATGCATGAGCTTTTCTCGAACTGCAGCAACTTACCACAGGAGAGACCCTGAAGCTCAGAAAGCTGCTGGCTCTCAGACTGGCATCTAACCTTCACCAACTCTATTAAACCAGGGCAATGGTTACAAATCTATTGTTCTGGTGATTTCCAGACTCTTCTTTCTGACAATTAGTGGAAAACGCGATCGCAAGTGTGGCAGAATTAATTATAGTCACTAGTCTTTAAGTGCGCTAATGTGGGTGATGCGCAGGGTTAGGGTTATATATGGTAGAAAAAGTGGGCTACTGTACACCGAGTCTAAAGACTACTGTACCCCTAGACATTCTCTAAAAAACCGCAATACCTAACAATATAGCAAGCTTAGACCCCCATATTATAACTGCCTTCAGGTTACTAGATGGGGCCAGAACCGGTGGGGATAGCACAGATCGGGAGAACGGAATGCTCCTGAACCGATGCTCGGGGTATCGTAACGCAAGTATCGCCATCGATGTGTACATTAGCGTCCAGGAACAAACAGATACCCTCGAGGCGGGAGGTAATCGAACGTAAACGAATAGCTAGGCATTGGAGAACACCTGCAGAACCTTTGCCGATCTTCGTCCTTATATACTCAAGAGGTAGTATATACTCAGAGGTAGCATAGGCAGTTGTGTAAAATATGTTCGCTCGTTGTATATGGCTTTAACCAATTACCTCAAAGCTAAAGGTCATCAGTCAAGATCGATAAACCGACCTTGAAAACCCTTGCCTCCGCTGTGTTGCAAAGTGTACCTGCCAAACTCATCAAGGTATCTCAGCGTCTCGCGGTCATAGCAGAATTAGCAACTAGACAGGATCCGTCATTTAATATACAGGAGTTCGTTACAGAGGTTAAGCAGGACTTGCTTCAGGGACTTCAGCGGTGTCCATGCTGCTGATCTCTAGCCGTGGATTCGTGAGTAATGCGTAAGTTGGGTGACCAGCTTTTTGACCGCCCCCCCTTTCGACCACAAAACCCACCAAAACCACTAGATTCCACAACATCACCATTCAACCACCACTACACCAAAACTAATGCAACGTCACGTATGGTTTTATAACACTATTATAAACATACTGTGAGCTTTTCAACTTTACAGTATTTTTATTACAGCTGTTATAAAAATAATACGTTTTACATACTAATTTAACCCTTTTATATCTCTACTATCTTACGTAATAAAAATTTAATATAAATTAAGTAAGTAATTTACCTATATAAGATGCCAGAATTAAATACTAAAAATACACATCTCATTAAGTGGTTATAATAATTAGGATCGGAAAAGGTAGAAGAAACTCCTACTATAACCCTAAGGGTTATAGCTGTAAAAAAAGATCGGAAATTAAAACAGTTATTATTTAACCACTTTATAAAACATATTTTTTATGAATTTAGCTTCAAGTTATATTATATCTATATTATGTATCAAATTAATATTATAACTTTATATGATAAAATGGTAGAGATATAAAAGGTTTAAATTAATATGTAAAAACGTATTATTTTTATTACAGCTGTAATAAAAATACTGTAAAGTTGAAAAGCTCACAGTATGTTTATAACAGTGTTATAAAACCATACGTGACGTTGCATTAGTTTTGGTGTAGTGGTGGTTGAATGGTGATATTGTGGAATCTAGTGGTTTTGGTGGTCGAAAGGGGGGGCGGTCAAAAAGCTGGTCACCCAACTTAAAACGGGAAATAGACGCTCCGATTAGCATCAAAACAAACGAGCTACCTTCTCGGCCCTCTTGTTGTCCTCCTTGCCCCACCGATCCCTCCACAGGCCGGTGTTAATGTATCGCCATCCCACAGGCGCGCCGATGCCCCACTGGTTTCGCATCTCGACCAACGTTACGGGCTTGGCCAGCTTGTAGAGCTCGAGGATAGGGTATCCGTATTTGGACTGTTTCAGGCCGGCGTTAAAGTCATCGTTACCGATGCCAAAGGGTTCGACCGGTACACTGCCGGGTGTGTGGCGGACGTCCTTGGGGATAACAGCGATGTGCCTGACGTTGAAAGGCTATATTAGCAATAAGAAGAGGAGAGGGGAGGGGGAACAAACGTGATGGCGGCTCGCCCTCGCCCGCCGTCGCTGGTCTCGTATAGCCACAGCCGGACAACCTCGTCACGTAGGCGGTATTTACGATACTCGTGGTTCTTTTTCTGGCCGGCGATACTGGCTAAGTGGATTCGCTGCTTTGCCTGCTGATCCCCAGAGGTAGTACTGTACTTGTCAAGAAGATGACGCGCGAGATATGATCTTTGTAGATATATAAAGAGGTTTGCAGTCCCTGTTGCTGCTGTTAAGGCGTTTTGGCAGGCAGAAATGTCCAGTTTCCGGAGGCTTACCCTTGGCTCCTCGCCGATGGCATTGCATCCCCTACCCCGTTTGATCCGTGTGCTGCTAGCAATCAGGTACCAACTGCCACATTTTGTGTGTGGACACAGCTAGGTATGTAAACCCATCCTGTCAATTGACTCAGCTGGCCCCCTCTGATGGCTCGCCAGGGCTTGTTACAGCAAACGCTCAGCATTACCTGGATATAAATGGAAGTTTCTATTCCTCTACGTTTCGAAGAGTCCCAAAGAGGCCAAGCCAGCTGCTTTCATCTTCGGACTGATCCTAACCACCCCGGCACAATTTCCAACAGGCTCACCAAAGCCGCTTCTATCCTCCTTACGGCAAGCCGGAATGGATAGCCTTCCGCCAGACAATACCCAGGGTCACCTAACGGGGGCAGATGCTGCCACTGCTGCCGGGCTCTTGGTTCGGCTTCTCAGGCCAGTTCTAGAGAGAGACGGAGGAACCGGTTCAGCGATACAGTCACCCGAGGCCAACAATGAAACTTGCACCGAGATACTATCGGCCATCCAGGCTCCCAGTCAGAGTTTTTCTCAGGCCCTTCGATTCCCAGCATCCTCAAGTACGTCATATCCCGTCATGCAATGCTGGGGCGCCAGCTCTCGCCAAAGCACGGTGTCCTGGCGCTCCGTGCCGCGTGTCCGGTCGACGGGTGCGGCCTGGTTGAGAAGCACGGCCTGCGCAACGCCTACGCAGAATCAGCTATTCCCTTCTAGTGTCCGGAGCACGGCAAACACGCCATCCGCGTGTCGGAGCCAGCCGAGGTGGCCCGCCTCGAGGCCAACGCGCCCACGTGCAACCTAATTCGCGGCATGGCGCACCTCCTTGACACCAAGGCGCACAACATCCGCGTCACGGGTGGTGACTACGCAGGGACCTTCCAGGAGATGTTCCTGTACCGTCCGCTAGCGGCGTGGTCGAGGGAGACGGGCCTAGCGGCCGGGAGGACGACGCCACATATCTTGTATGCGTCCGTCATCGTGGACTGGAGCGGCGCGAAGCTGTACAAGAGTCTGTACGTTCGCGAGGGCGCGTACGACGTCATGAAGCTGCTTGGCACCGATGGGCTCTGCAGCTTTGAGCGCCTGCGGGCCTACTTTGGCGACGACGGCGCTGAGGGGCTGCGGAGGATTTGGAGAGGTTGGGAGCTGGTTGAAGGGCCCTAAGAAGCTGTTTCGATCGTATTCAGTCGATTACCTGCAGGTCACTTTTGAGAACAGGGCGGATGGAGATTAAGGTCATCCAAATGAGAATGCGATTCTGGAGTGGAAAGAGCAACCATCTTCCATCTCTGTGAGCACCACGAGATTGGTCCTCTCGTTGCCCGAGCCTCAAGAGCAAAAGCTAACATTTTAAGCTGGCCGAAGTAGGCCATTTGTGGTTATCAAGTGGGAGAATATGGCTGAGGGCGGATTCCACAACGTTATTAGCATCCTGCGTCGGATTGTCCGATGACTTATGGGCGAACTTGGGGGACTTGGTCATAGAAGGAGCGCCGCGTCAATGCCAGAAAAAAACCACCGCAACACACACACAAGTCCAACTAACAACTATTTGCCCGTCTATATCTATATCCTCCTCTCGTTCTCCTCTTCTCCATCTCACTCTTGTCGTGATCCTTTGCCTCCTCTGCCTTGGCGCGCTCCATCAGGCCCCCATAAGCAGACCAAGGGTGACAAAGTGGCTTAGCGGGGTTGATCCGTCCTCGCGCACTACCTTCCTGTCCATCTGGTCCAGGATACGCTCGATGTAAGCTCCCGCGCCCAAGAGGTGCAGGATGTGGGCGACGGCGGCGTGAAAGGCTAGCAGGCGCGGCGACGGCGGATCGATGGATGCGTGTTCGAACACCCTCCTGGTGGCTGGTAGCTGGTCTCGGGCGATAAAGGGGTGGAGAAAGGCGCCGATGCGGTACATGTGCGGCGGAGCGCCGGGGACAGCCTCGAAGAAGACCTTAAAGCTACCAAAGTGCTGATGCATCTTCTGGCTTAGGGTAAGAGCGTTGTACGGCCGGTCGATGTCGGCGCCCTCGATCAGGTGGATGATGCCGTGGTCGAACATGCTAAGGATAGATAAGGCGGCTTTCTTAGCGTCGTCCTGACTCACGGTCAGCTTATTCTCCGGCTCCTCCTGGCTATTGCCCTGTTAGAGGCAAAGAAGCTGTTTAAGGTGATTCGGAACAGGAGGCTGGTTATTACCGACAACGTGCATGCCAGATAGTGGGTAAGGCGCTTGCGCTGCGGTTGTCGCTCACGGTACAGACTTTGCCGGGTTTCGGAGAGTAAGTTCTTTATTATTTCTATAACTCTGTTATTCACGGTAATGTTTTGTTCATAGTGATGTGTTGGCCGGCCTTTGCCCTGTTCCTTCTCTTTAGCGTTGTGACCACGTAGGTGTCGTGGCTGACATTTACTTTGGGGTGCTAGGCGTGTTGTTATCGTTGCAGCGGCTCGGCATTGGAGGTGATGACGAGTTCTTTGGACGAGACAAGGCAGAAGGGGGAGATGTCAGAAAGGGACCAGTGCTCACCGTCTCGGCCACTGATTGGCTTAACCTTGCTGAGCAACATGGCCGCAAGATCGCCTGCAAGAATATCGCTGCGCTTGTGCATTGGCAACAAGTGCATTTGGCGACAAGTGTTTTCCTGACTTGTTCCGCCTCTCCCAGCACTACATATTGGATTCAGAGGGTTGGAAGGCGTTGCCATTGCGTGGTTCCGTTGCTGTCAGAAAAGAGGGAGTTCTGGCCAGAGGCCAGAACAACAAGGCGAAGGCTCTGAAAAGTGCCAGAATCTGTGGGTTTGGCAAGAGTGGCCATAAGCCGCGTAATGGCTTTTTCACTATTCACCACTACAAATAAGAACGCATCCGTGTACTGTAGAATCCGTCTCACTTGTACTGTAGCTTTACATGAGTCCAGACTGCGCGCCTGAGGACTGCTTCCTCACAGGAGCTCTCATCCGTGTGGCCGGAGCCGGAGCCTTCTTCGTGCCAACGCCACCCACAACCCTCCCAATCCATCTCCTCCTTACCCTCCCAATCCATCTCCTCCTTACCCTCCCAATCCATCTCCTCCTTACCCTCCCAATACGTTCCCTCGCCCTCCTAACCTCCTCCTCCTCGTCCTCCACATACAACCACAAGCTATGTACCTCCTTTGGACAGTGGTATCCGTTAATTGCTATGTCGACCGTGTGCCACAATCCACGGGCACGACGGCAGAGAATGGTAGCAAGTGCAGGGCCAGGCATGGTCAGGTCACCCGCCCATGCCTTAACATAATACCCCTCAGCATCGCTAAGTTAAGTTAGCAGACACGAGCAAAGGTACGATGAGATGCACGTACGTAATCGGGGTTTGAATGATGTACATGATGGCAGGAAAGAGAGATGTTGCGGGTTGACTTGGATGACTTTGCTGACTGATAGACGGACAGACTTGGATAGCGTGTCGATTTGGTTGACTGACTGATGCTGACGGAGAGAAGCTGTGCCATGGCAGCAGACATGGTCTTATAAGTGCGCAGCTGAGGCCGCTCTGTTGTCTGGACGCTGCCTCCTTTTTTTCTTTCTTTTCAGAGTGAGGCTGGTGCCAAACCAGGGCGCCGCGAGCCAGGAGGGTGGGGCGCCCTAACCACGCCGCTAGAATTAGTTTGGAGATGTCTCGTTCCTTATGCGCTCTGGGGGGCTTGCCGATACGATTCTGGTCAACCTTAGCAACTTCCCCTTCGCAGCGTCTCCCTTCCAGCGACTCGGCGCGCTGCTGGGGCTTGTGCCATGCACAACAATCCCGACAAGATTGCTCGAGAAACTACATGTGTGCGACCTGCTTCCGCAGGGAGGAGGCTGTCCTGCTGGGGCCGGGGTGAGGTGTACGGCTGCGTCGGGGGGCGCAATCGACCTGCGTCGCTTCGTCCCCACAGAATCGAGCTACAAAAGAATGCGTGTTCTGGTATTATTGAGAGGAACGCATTTGGATGTTTCTGTCGTGCCGTGTGGTGGGGACAAATTATTGGCAAGAAAAACAAGGTTCGGCTAACAAATACCTGACCGATTGCGTGGTCGAGGCATGGAGAAAAAGAGCTGTAAAAGAGCTAATAAAATATGCAAAATGCGAACAGGTGCAGGGGTTTGTGGTTGACGCGTATCAATTAGCTCGATTCGCGGCGGAGGTGCACATGGTGGTGACTATGTGCGGCGTGCCCTGCAGCTCTATCGGCAGAGTTCACTCCGGGGAAACGCCGTTATTTAGCAGAATGATGGATGATGGTTCGGTCGGGGCGTGAAGCAATTGGCAAGAAGCGGCGCTGCGATTGTCAGGGGAAAATGGCGCTGTCAAAAATGCGCTGTCAAAAATGCGCTGTCAGAAATGGGCTGTCAGAAATGGCGCTGTCAGAAATGGCACTGTCAATTTTTTTTAAGGAGGGATCAGCTCAGCTCTGGTCGCTTGGTCGCGTTCCCGATCGCCCTCGCTAATCTGCCAAGCCCCGACGATCCTTCGCATAATCTCTTCTCCCATCCTATTCTTAGCATGCACGCTTACACAGTAGTTTGCTTGGCTTGCTTGGGCTTGACTTGCTTGGCTCGATCAGAGCGCTGCTCTCCGAGGTATCTGTGACACTCCGATCTTGCATCCTCTGTTGCTAGCAAACCAGGGCTTGAATATTGGTGCACCAAATACCGTTCGGTGTGTAATTGGCAGGAGAATCCCGATCATGGCTTCGTTTCCGTTTTGGCCCAGCTTTCACGGCGATGAAAAGGTTTGAATGTACGACCGTGGTTTTGTCAACCCCTGTCTTTGCCTGCAGCGCAGCGTAGATTGCAGCACGACGTAGATCGCAGCACGGTGCCGATTGCCACACAGCGTAGATTACAGCACGCGTTTCGTTTCTAGTGTACGCAAATACGTTTGTTTTACTTCCCAACAAACGCGGTGGCTCCCTAATAACATATACACGCTACTGCCCCAAGATGGATATGGAAGAGCTCGCCAAGCAGCTTGCGGAAGCCAAGTTTCACGCTAAAGGTAAGTCGTCGTAAAAAGCTATCGCTGATTGCTAACAACGTCCCCGTAAAGAAGCTGAGAAGGCCGCCAATGCTGAGAAGCGACTCCGTGAAGAAGCCGAGAACACCGCCAATGCTGAGAAGCGACTCCGTGAAGAAGCCGAGAAGCGACTCCGTGAAGAATCCAAAAAGACTGCCAATGCTAAGAAGCGCCGTGAAGAAGCTGAGAACGCCGCCAATACTGAGAAGCGACTCCGTGAAGAAGCCGAGAACGCCGCCAATGCTGAGAAGCGACTCCGTGAAGAAGTCGAGAGCACGACGCGCAGCACCACCCTCGTTAAGTACCTCCACCTCTGCCACAACTACCTGTCGGCGCAATTCAGGGTCCAGACCAACCGACGGTACACGACGCAGGGTAAATGGACAAACCCAGCGGGCATGCGCTGCCCCCGCCGCCTTGCGCCCTGGGACGGCTTCCTTGACGAGCAGCGGGCCGCGCTTGGCAAGGTTGTCGCTTTCCTCCCCGAGACCATGCAGCTGTTCGAATCACAACATCTTATCGAGGGGACCGGCCGCCGCCTGGCCGACACGTCGCCCATCGGCAGCGAACGGGACCTCGAGCTCTTTCACCACACCGCCGTCGAACAGCCTGTGCAGCTCATCACCGACAAGCTCCTGCGTGTCCAACACGACTCCAACTCGCCATTTACGGCTGTTGGGGACAGCGTCTTGTTTGAGAACCATATGAATGTTCTTAACCCCGATGCCCCGCCTTCCACAAGCGTGGCCCCGTTAACACCGCCACCGCCTGCCCGCAGCAGGAATAAGAAGATTGCGATCCGTCCCGACCAGATCTGCGTGTACCAGTCCTCCCACGGCAAACGAACACTTGCTTACCTGCTCGAATACAAGGCGCCACACAAGCTGACAGCCCCCCATGTGCGCGAGGGGATTAAGGCCCTAGACATGCTAGACGAGGTGATTAACTGCGTGGCGATACCGACCGACGACGAAGGCCGCTTCCGCTACTATGCCCGGAGGCTCACTGCCGCTGCCACCACCCAAGCTTACTGCTACATGATCCAGGCGGGGCTTGAAATGGGGCTTGTGTCGACTGGCGAGGTTATTATCTTCCTTAAGATCGACTGGACCGATCCGTCGACGCTGTACTTCCACGTGGCCGAGCCGGCTCTGGAGACCCAGGCACAGCCCCCCGAGGGTGGCGCGGCGCCCTACTGCACTGCCGTCAGCCAGATGCTAGCCTTCACCGTTATGGCGCTGCTCGGATCGGGACCGCAGGGCTAGGATGCGCGGGACCGCGCCGTGTCGAGTGCCCCGACCTGGGCAGAGGATTGGGAATCGATTCTTGACGGAATGGAGGCCACGCTAGCCGCGCGTCAACCCCCTTCGTCGGGGCGCTGCTGGGAACCACGAACCTATGTCGGGTACGACCGGTCGCCCATCCCGTTCCGCCACCTAAGACGGGTCTACACGCCACCGGTGGAGGATCTACCCCCCCTTCGTCAGGGGCCTCCTTCTGACGACGACGACGACGACAACCACGACGACAGCGGCCACGGCGGCGGCTGCCACGGCGGTGGCGGCAATACCAGCCACCGCTCCGTTTCTCCGAGCAGCACCAGATCAACAGAGAGACAGTCATCCCAGGCCGGAGCGGCGGCGGCGGCGCCGTCTTATCATACGCACTCTGTCCCTCTGCCAACACTCCCATTCTGCACCCATGCGTGCTTGCTCGGTCTCACCCAAGGGGGCACTCTCGATCCCACCTGTCCCAACGTGGCCCTCCATTGCCAGGCCCCCTTTGCTCCATTAACACCGTCATCGTCGCCAACGCTGGAAGCGACGCACTTGCTCTCTCTCAGCGACTTTCTGGAGCGGCTTGGCCAGCAGCTGCGCACCACCTTGGACACGGGCATCGAGCCTCTGGGGCTCCACGGTGCACGGGGCGCCCTGTTTCGGATCACACTGCTCAGCCACGGCTACACGCTGGCGGCTAAGGGCACGACGGCAGCCTCGGTGGGTTGTCTTGAGCACGAGGCCGCCGTGTACCAACGCCTCCGGCCGATCCAAGGCTCGTACGTCCCTGTCCTGCTGGGCGCCATTGACCTTCGGGTGCTGGGGCGCCGCTATTTCTACGTGCCCGATGTCCACATCGTCTACTTCCTCCTCCTCTCGTGGGCCGGCAAGGACCTGTACGAAACCCGGGAGCAAACACGTGGTGTCGGAAATCGGAACCTGCTGCGTGGGCATGTCCTCCGATCGCTCCAGAGCCTCCACGCCCTCGGTGTAGCCCACGGTGATGTCCGGCGGGAGAATCTGGTCTGGAGCCAGGTGCCAAGCGATCCTGTCATGATTATTGACTTTGAGCGGTCCGTACTTACCCAGGTGGCCGACAACCCGCTTTTCCAGAAGGATGTCCAGGCGGCTGCTGCCATTTGGGTATAAGTTGGACTCTAGATTCCATCTTGGTATCTTGTAGCTTGGGATGGATAGTTGGGTTGCATACTTTAGATGGATGGACTGCATACTTAGATGGATGGAATTGCATACTTTGTTAGATACATTGATGGTGGAGATGCTGCCTTAAAATGTGACGCAAGGGTCTCTGAGAGATGCCTCAAAGCCCACTCTCCATTGCACCGCAAACGAAAACCGACAAAAACTTTGGTTTGTTTCGCCCAAACAGCAGGCTCAAGATGGAAGCCATCATGTGGCTACTCGCCCTTGTCGTCGTCACTGTCGCCTCTCTAAGACTCCTCCACACTCGCCGTGGCCGCGGCAAAGTGCCCGTTTCCATCACCTATCACTTTACTCGTCACCGTAACTACACCTGCGGGTTCTGCTTTCACACGCTAAGTTCGAGCTATATCGAGGTCCCCGGCCGCGCCAAGGAGGGCCTCCGCCTCCTCGCCCACGCCGGCATAAAAAAGCTCAACTTTGCCGGGGGCGAGCCCTTTCTCAACCCCAAGTTGCTCCGCGAGATGATCGACTTTTGCAGGCGAGGACCTCCACCTTGAGTCCGTCTCCATCGCCACCAGCGGGAGTCTGGTCAGAGAGAGCGCTTCCTCTGCAAGCACAGCGAGAACCTCGACATCCTCGCTGCCAGCTGCGATTCATAGAATCTTATTTAAGATTAACACGGTCGTTAATCGGCTGGATCGCAGGGAGGATATGAACGCCCACCTCGACACGTCGAGGCCCTTGTGCTGATCGTGGCGGGCGAGAACGACACGACCGAGACACTGAGGAACGGTCACAAGTTTACCATTTCGGACGAGGAGTTTGGGCAGTTCTGCGAGAGGCACAAAGGTCAGCCGTACCGGAGCCGAACAGCCTGATGGCCAAGTCATATCTCATCCTCGACGAGTACTTGCGGTTCCTGGACAGGACGGGCAAACAGCCATCGGGGCCGATATTAGAGGTTAGAGTGAAGAAGGCGCGGGAGAGTGTCTTTTGGGGTGAAGGTGCATTTTTGGAACGTGGGGGATTGTATGATTGGGCCAAGCCCGACGTGAAGACTTAGTCTGGTAAATAAGGTTCCAAATTCCACGAAACAAAGCGATTGTTCAAGATGAGATAATGCACAAAGACCAGTATCCTATTGTTCCCAGTTTCCAAGACTTAGCCATGTTACCTCGCCAGCATGGTTGGAGATATGTACAATACCAATCACTAAGCATGCATCCCGGTATGAGGGACAACATGATGGCGTGTTTTTTTGCCCACGACTAATCGGGAGGATCGCCATGGCCAGTTGACGGTTGCGGAGACGGTACTAAGCCATCAGCCAAATGCTGCGATGACGCGGAGCTGTTGGCGCCCCCCTTGCCTTCGACATCCCCGACTTGTCTCTGCTCTATGAGCGCGGCGCCCTTGGTCTTGTCGATTTCGGGAGCCATGGTGATGTCGCACGGGGTAAGCGCGGTGCTGCACACCTGCCCAGCGCCCCGCAACAATCGCTCGGGGCATGTTTCCGGCGATTAGGTGCCAAACGGCCTAAAGCTTGCGCCGGCGCCTAGTACACAAGGTATGATCTCCCTGAACAGCTGCTTTCCGTAGAAATATACCGCTATCTTGCAACCAATGCCCATCAGTCGTTTCGTTGCGGCTTGCCGCGATTATAGTTCCCTGCATCATGTTGAGGAAAGAGTAGGGCTGGGTTATGGCTGATTTGACTGTACTGGCATGCTGCTTGGTGTCGAGCGGGCAGAACTGTGGAGAATGTCGGCTTGAGCACCTTTTAGCTCAGATGCCCACTCTAGAGCTCAGCTCCGGTGAGCAGCTCCATTCAGCTCAGTTGACCACACCTCGAACGTGTTCTGGCCTCTGTTCTTTCTAACAGCTCCCTGAGCTCGCTTGCGGTAGGGGTGCTCTGCCCATAATGCGCTGCCATGGCAAAGACGTACGGGTCAAGCAGGGTGCGGTTTGAGTGGTTCATCTGCAGGAGCTGGGCCTCGTCTATCTTATCTCCACCATGACAAAAAAACAGGTACGCCAAAAACCTTAACCCCTCCCAAAATCATGATTGAGGGAAGAATTGCAATTGAGATAGCACTACAACAACTTTATCTTTTCAAATCAAATTTAGCAAAAACTCTTTCATGTCTTTGGGGTATATTCTGGTAATTTCTTCAAATTATTTGGTCGTGTTTTGACTAAAGGACTTGCATTCGAACATCTTGGTGTACCTGTTTTTTTGTCATGGGGGAGCTTATCTAGGGGGGGCGCGGCCCCTCCAAGTCTGAGCCAGAGGCCTGGCCGGTCAACTTCACGGGGGGCGTCCCTCTAGAGTCGGGACCAGTGAATACACCCTTTGTGGCCCATGCTCTCCAAAACACATTACGCACCCCAAGGCGTGAGATTATTGCCGGCTAGACAAGTTCAACGAGAGGCGTCATTCGGCTAGACGCGGCATTCGGCGAAACAATTGGACCTGAAATTGTGATCCAAGCCAAAATGGTAATTGCTCTTTTCCATTCCCAATGCCTACCCCTCATCGCCATCATCGCCATCATGGAAAACCCTGGTAGCGCTGTTCCCGGCACTCTCAACGAGCTGGTGAACCTGCTAGAGAATGAGGAATTCAGCACCTTGTCCCAGTTCCAGGGCAGGCACTTTTCGATGTCGATTGACGAATTTCTGACCTTCCGAGACATGGAACTACCCGAAGGGCTCCCTACGTTCGATTACGCTAACGGGTTCCTCCTCTTCAAGAGCGAAAGCTTTGTCCACTCCATGCTTGTGGGCTACCTAGGCGGGGAGATGAGTCGCGGCGTCCAGGGCTGGCAGACAGCCCTCGGACCGATCGTTGGGTTCCCATTCCACCTCAGCATTCCCGTCACCGATAGCCTTGGCGCACCGACATTCTTTCTGAAGCCCGACGTCGGCCTAGGCTTTTCAGACCTTGACCCTACGGCCATCTACGCCGCGATAGAGGTTTCGTACGCCTATCGCCTCCCACGAGCAGAATTGGAGCGGCGGTATCAGCTCCACTTTAAAGACTACCAAGGTCGTGTCAAGGTCGTCATCTGCTCCGATATCTATTACGGCGGCGGACAAGACCGTGTCAAGCTGACAGCTGAACATCTTGACCGTTCAGCTATTAGCATGTGGATCATGGACAAGGACGGCAACATCCGCACGATAATGGATTAGGTGCCATTGTCGGAGACTAATGCGAGTCTCGACCTCTATGCTTCTGATTTCTTCCCAAACGAAGATCTCCCTCAAGGTTTCAACCGCCAGCTGTAAGTATCCTATTCGCCAAGGGGAAGCTTACCTTTTATCGTGCTAACCGCCTTCCAGGGGTCCTACCAACGGTTCACCTATCCGCATTCCCTACACTGCTATCACCGAGTGGCTTAAGAAGGCTTGCAACCAACAGCTGGCAGCCGACAACCTCGCTCGTACTTCTCGCCAACCTAAGCCCAAGAAAAAGAAGCAGACTGGGAAGGCGGATGAACTGAAGCAGCAGCTGGATAAAGTGAACCAGGAACTACGTCAGCTGCGGAACCGTATGGCCGGTCATCAGGGCAAGACTGCACGAGAGACGCGCATAATCAACCGAGAGCTGCGCAAGAAGGACCAAGACATGCGCAAGAAGGACCAAGAGATACAAGAGCTGCGTGAACGTCTGGCTGTCGCGACGAAGCCGTCGCTTTCGTAGTTTATGATTAGGCTGGTGGAGGGATGGAGCCGAGGGAGTGGCCGGCATGGACGATATTGGAGGCTTGTACTTAACTTAAATTACATTTGAGGAAAGTCGGCTTATCTAACACATGTAGCCCACCAAACACATGCCAACTTCCGTGGGGCGCACCATGGTGCAGAAAAGCAGTAAAAACAGAAAAGCAGTGAAAATCGGGCTGTTCTACCGCTATTGTGTTGTCTTATCTGGCTAGCGCGCCACAGACCTAGATGTTCTGATCAAGTTCGATATCATCACCAACGGTTTCCATATCCAAACCCCGGGGAGGCAGCACATGCTAGCTAACTGTTTGCATACCATCACGCGTAAGAAGCACTTTGAGTTCCAATAGGGGATGGTGTCAGAATCTAGCACTTTGGGGCCAATAATTGTGATAACTGTGAAATTGATTGCGTTGTTGTTCTGTGGAAGAGAATCTCTGGCCTCCAGGGTCCCCTATTGCCAAGCCGGCTACTTCCGCGAATGGCTCCCCACAGCCCCATATAAGCTGACAAATGGCGACAGCTACTCCTGCATTGACTAAGGTCTGCTCGGCACTAGATCTAGTCGTAGCACGCCCCATCGATCTGGCCTATTCAGAATACAACGGTATGGGAAACTTAATTTACTACCTGCTGCGCGATGGTATTCTCACGAAGGCTGCTAGGTCAGAGTATGGTCTTTGGCTACGCATATGATAGTTTCCTCCTGGATGGGGCAGGTTGCAGTCGCCTATCTACCATCTCGCCAGTTATAAGATGTCCAACCATGCACAGTGGATCGTGGTTGTGCTAGTTTTGTTATTGAATTGGCTGAAGTACCACGTTAAGCTAAGCTTCTACTAGAAGGCACATATCAAGACGGGTGGTAGTGACCCCGTTGAGTTGATACATGAAGCTCGCCCATCTCGCAAAGGTTCCCAGGGTTTGACTTTGCAGACTATTGGATGTCCTCGCTCAGACCTAACATGACAACTCGTGTCGTTTACCAAATGATGCGCACGCTCGGCGGATATCCCATCAGGCCGGAGAACAAGGCGGTGCCACACCTGTGGGTCCTAGGCGCGCTGGCGCTCTGCTTCCTCCAGGCGGCGCTGTAGTTCCTGGATTTTCTTCTGCGTTTCATCGTGACGCTTCTGTCATTCCTTCTGCGCTTCGTCATAACGCTTCTGCCATTCCTTCTGCGCTTCGTCACTTCTCTTATCGTCGCGCTGCAGCTCCTCGTTGGTGCGGCGCCGCTTTTCTGCTCTGGCGACTCGCTGCAGCGGTTGTTCAGCGCCGTGCTCGCGGTCTTCGGCGCGGGAGTGCCGCTGCTTGCGCCGTTCCTCGCGATCCTTGTTCTGCTGCGCTCTTTTTTTCTCCGCGTCGCGCTGCTCTTGTTGATGTTGCTGCAGCCCTTCGTCGCGTCGCTGTGGTGCCCGGTGCGCAAGCTGGCCCGCCATCCAGTTTCGAGTAGCGGCCTTGACGGCCATGGCGACTGTCAGCTCCAGTTCGTCTTCTTGAGTTGTCTTGGGGCGCAAAAACACCTCCTCAAAACCAAGGCGTATGGGGAGACCAGACCAAACCTAATAGTCAGAGTCATCCCCTCCGACGAGGGGCGGGGGGTTCTCAGCCGACCTGAGCTGGATTGTGGCCCGTCTGGCCGCCTGATTTCTGCCGCGACGCCAAAGCTCAAACTGGATTGTCGACCGATCATCGCTGACAAGGTAGGTGATGAGCACAAGCTTTACATCGCCTCGTGGATGTTGAGGATCCGAATTCTCGAACCACCAGTCCTTGGCCTTGCGGACGTGGGTGAGGCTTTGTGCGTTGGCAACCTCGAGGACAAACGTCGGAAAGTCGCCGATGCGCCGAGCCGGGAACGGGGAGAAGCCGTCGTCGGGTTGCTTCGCAGCAGCAGCATTCTGGTGTACTGACTCATATAAAGGCGCCCCGATACGGTAAATCTCCTCGCCAAGGCCCATAACGACACCCTGATCACGGACACCATTGCCTATGACGACAACGGCCTGTTCGTGCTTGTGGTTCGCCATCTTTACCAGGAGGATACCGCTCTCGGAACCGAAATACGTCACACGACCACGGCGGCCGAGCTGGTGGTGCAAGCGTTGGAAGACTTGCGGTGTGATGGCAGAGAATTGAAGATGGTCGCCACGGCCGTCGTCGGCGTCGATGCGCTGGAGAAGGCGCCTGAGTTCGGGCGCAAGTTCCGAGGTGCTGCCCTCGTTGTCTGTTGCTAGTCGAGTCCGAGTTAGCAAGTAATCTAGAGACCAGATTCGGCGACTTGAGTTCCAACCATGTGGTGACCCAATTGATGACCCAATTGGCGGCGGCCAATGTGCCGAAACGGCCTGGCGCTGATTCTCATCGCCGTCAGCCATGGTGTTGCAGGGCGTTGCAGGACGAAGATTGGTGGTTGGCAGTAGGAATCTGGTACTTTCAACAAGGCGTAAGCAGAGCATTCCCATGAGCTACGTTGGTCCTTCCTCTTGTATTGTAATGATGGCGTGAATTCCCTCGTGCGCTTTCCTTCGCCCGTGACGCGGCTTTTCCTGGCGCGCCTTCCTCGTATGGGCCCACTTGTTCATGCGGGATACGATAACGATTCCACTTGATGTTCCAACCTGTCTCGTCCCATGACGCTTCTGGTGTCGTTTCCGAACGATATATTTCGCCTCCGGAGCGGACTGACGAGCGCAATGGCAGAGTCTCTGTTGTCGTAGAACCTGCTCATGGCGCCCCCACCCAGCATCTTTGCCCGTATTTGGTCATCAGAGTTCCTTCCTTCGTGAGCTGCTTGCCGACGCTCTCTTTTGATATGGGAGGTAGGTACACCAACCCCGGATTCTGTCCAGCTGGAAGTCCTGAAATTCTCAACCAACAATTTTCTCTACAGAAATAATCCTCGAGTTTCACAGCACACTCTCGAGTTCATTCATTTTCACCTTCGATTCCGTCAATCCCCACTCGGCTCGGACGCAAGCTACGAAATCTGGCAACAGACCGAGGGTCCATACGTTCCATATCTCAACCCGGCCACTCAGCCTTCATAATCAGCACGACGGCGCCCTCTACGACGTGGCCTGCCGGTTTCTAGGCTCGCCTTCAAGACGAGGCCCGGTGCGGTCCAACGCCGCCCAATGCAGACCGCCCAAGCAGCTGCAGACTACAAGACGCGCGAGCGATCAGTTTGCGCGCATTCCGCTCGCCCCGACCAATTCCCACGCTCAACGCACCCCGACAAGATTCCCTTCAATGCTCATCTCTTCCCAGTCTACAGCTCACCTCCACCATGTAACACACGCACCGGTTCCCACGCTCGACGCATCCCTCCTCAGACCTCCTCCACCAGCCCCACAACCCCTCATCAGAGGGCCTCGTCACTTTCTGCTTTCTCGCAGAGAGCACGGCCCGTGCTCACGCTCAGCTTTTCTTTGTCTTGGCCTGATATCTAGCGTCCACCGCTGTTTCGCCATGACCGAACCCGCTAGCAACGAGGCGGCGGTCGGGGAGACGCCCGTCGCCGTGGCCAATACAAAAGAGCCACCACCTCTTGCGCTCACGGCCGACATCATGGCCGAACCTTACAAGCCCGAGGAACCTCTTGCTCTCCCTCGAGAGCCCAAACCGGAGGAACCTCAACCACGTCTTCCTCTCGCCAAGGAACTTGATCAGCCATTCCCCCTCACGCGAAAGAACCTGACTCTCCTCAACGCTCTGCACGGCGTCGGCAACAAGAAGAAGAAGCACAGCAGCTACTTTGAGAGTAGCACAATGACTATCTCCACCACAGCATCCGAGTCCTCCGGAGCTGTTCCCAGCCATTGGGGTCCGGTTGGGGTCCCCGACTGGCGTCGCGAGCGGCAAAGAGCTGATTGCGTAACTGTTTGGGTCGGCGTCAGATTGCCACTCAAGTCTCAGGTAGTGGTTGGGAAGCGTCGTCCGAGATCGTCGAAACCGTGAAAAAAAAGGAGAAAAATACTGAGAACCCGCTAAATGAGCCACGAAACTCGTCTTGAGCGAGACGATGATGACTAGACAATGCCGGAGCTGGGCTGGTGAGCGGGGAGCGGGCTTGTCGGAATGGGTGTTGTTGTACACTTGCTGACAAAATGCGTCGCGCAAAATCATCATTTGCGCATCTTCCTAGTGAGTTGGTTCACATCAGAGACCGAGTCCTAGTGAAGCGAAGTAGTGCGGCTATTGCCATCACCATCGTCCTTCCGGCTATCCTTATATCAGCTGCCGAGCTTCCGAGGCAATGTCCTGAATAATCAAGCCTACTCGTCTTCTGCTTGTCGGCCTTAACCTTCGACTTTGTTGGCTTGGTGACGGACTTGGTCGTCCGTTTGACGTCGGGTTTGGCGATGTGTCCTTCCTCTCCGGTAGGCGGAGCAGCCCTAGACCTCATCTTCTCCACCTACAGAGTGTCCTCCTCTCGAGCCGGGTGCTTGGGGCCCCAAAGCTGCTAGCTATGGTACCCTGACCAAGCGCGCCCATAATATTTGTCCCCGGTAGATGGCCAAACACGCTCTGCTTCGGACCCTCAGTAACGATACCGACGGCCGCGACGAGCTTGGTGGCGCTCTTGAGGGGGGGCCTGCTGCAAAGAAGGTGATGGCTCTTAAGCAAGAGTATGTCGAGAAGCGCAGTAAGAAAGTCCAGCCCCCGGTGCCGGCGACCAGCGGCCTGGAGACACGGGCAAAGCTTAGGGACGGTGTGTTCTCTATTTTTCCCTAGAAGCTGCAGTACGAAGGTGAGGTCGATGATGGCGACATGTTCGTTAGTTAGGCTCCCTCAGCCGAAACGGAGTGTGCTGAGCCTTTTTTAAAGAACAAGCCCCGGTCGCGGACGGGGCCGTCAACCTGTGACTATCATCCTCAAGGTCAAGGGACAGATCTAAAATCTGGTGCCGCAACCCAGAGCCTCGACGGGCCTGAGACGCAGGAGGACCAGTGGGTCTTCTAGCGCCTCTAGAGATTTGACAATGGCCCCGCTTCCCACCAGATCTGGCCGCAGACCCGGCATCGGACACTGGTGAGCCCTGTTTCGACTCGGCATCTCCTCTGGGAAGTGCATCGATGGGACTGCGCATATCAGGCGTGACGGCGGGTGTGTATCCCGTTGGGGGGG
>Ga0247758_1000422_pt1 | contig 38110 bp, 40 predicted proteins | sample UWRJL156409C4_FD_180950 | JGI IMG/M metagenome (GOLD analysis project Ga0247758, IMG submission 180950) | Plant litter microbial communities from Arlington Agricultural Research Station in Wisconsin, United States - UWRJ-L156-409C-4 | ecosystem: Environmental > Terrestrial > Plant litter >...
AAAACAATAACCATCATTCGGTCCTTATCAACTGTTCTTTAACTTTATTCGTCTTTGTTCTTCTTCCAATAGCTCAAGGCAACCTTCCTTAAAATGCACTTCACCAAAGTTTCCGGTCTCGTCGCGCAAGTCAGTCTGACAACGGCTAGCGTTGTCGGTGCAGACGATATGGTGTATGTTTAAGTCCCATTCCTCACCATTCCCCAGCAAACGCCTATTTATCACTACCCATTTTCTTTACTTCCACATCTCCTTCCCTTACTTGCCCCTTTGGTTACCCTTTTACTTCCCTCCGACACCCCTTTCCTTCCCCTTTATTTACCTTTATTATTTTATTCCTAACTATTTCACTACTCTCTCCATCCACGCCCATTTTGTTACCATTTCGTTACCCCTTTGCTACCCCTTTACTTCTCCATTGCTTCGCCTTCGTCTCCCTACTCATCATTTCATTACCCCCCCTCTCTCCATCAGCTCCCCTTTCACAACCCTTTTGCTCCCCTTTTGCTCCCCCGTTTATTACCCCTTCGTTACCCTACCTCGCCACTTCATCACCACTTCACCACCCCTTTCCCGTCCCACCCCTCTCTATCTATCTACTAAGACCCCCGCCCAGCCGCCGCGACTGGAGAGCCGCCAAGGCCGCCGCCCTCTCTCGCGCCGCCGAATTTGAGCCCCGCGCCCCCGTCATCACGGCCCCCCCGGCCCTCGCTGCCCGCGACTGGCAATCCGACCGGGACGCCGGCCTCGCCGTAGCTGCCGCGGCCATGTCCTCCGCGCGCGATGCCGCCGCCGGATTCCGCGCCGAGTTCGGCAACGGCAACGTCCAACGCGACGACGCCAACGGCGACAACATGATGGGCCCGGACACGTACGCGGGCGTGTGGCCGAACGGCCAGCCCGCGGCTGCCGATAACAACAACAACAACAACAACAACAACAACAACAACTGGCAGGACGTGGCGTCGTCGTGGCAGCAGTACGGCTCGTCGGTCGCGGCGTCGGCGTCGTCACAGTATGCCGGGCAGGGCGCCAGCTGGGAGGTGTACGGGTCGTCGATTGCGGCGTCGGCGTCGTCGCAGTACCAGGGCAATGGGGACTGGCAGCAAACGGCGGAGAGCGCCAAGAGCATGGCGAGCAGCTACCGCTCTGAGTATGGCGCGCCTGAGATGACGCCGGCGCCGACGATGGCGCAGCCTACCATGAGCAAGGGCAGCATGGGCACCACTGTGCGTGGGGGATACGCCAAGCCCACACAGGAGGTGGTGCAGGTGAATGGAGCCGAGGGAGCCGGAAAGGGCGCTGCCAATGTGCTGTGCGCTGGTGTGGCTGTGCTGGCAATCGCTGCTGGCATGATCTAGGTGTCTGAGAGAGAATGTGAGAGACCGCTGAGCGGGACATAAACAATTGAAACCCGTGGATGGCAGTTGCCCCCCGGAAAAGCTTATAGAGACCTCAGATTGTCAGTGTCATCAAGCGCCAGGGAGTGGGGCTGGTTGAGACATGTTTGTTATACAGTACAAGTACATGGTATTTATCGATACCTAGAATAATAATAACACCCCTGTCTATCCCTTCTATAACACATTGGGTATAATATGCTTGAAAGCTTGGGATGGCTGTACAGTTTATACACCTGTGGTCGTACATTCAATACAGAGAGCTTCATTCCTTCTTTGGGAAGGCAAGATGGTATGTCTGCAGCTGCTCTGCGGTGATTCGCCCTGGGCTCTTGACGGTAAGGTCCTCGCCCTTCATGGATTTGGGAAAGGCGATGACATCGCGGACGGAATCAGTATGGGTGAACACCGCGACGAGACGGTCAAAGCCGAGGGCGAATCCCGCGTGCGGTGGACAGCCCGCTCGCAACGCCTCGAGCAGGTGCGAAAACTGGGCAACGCCTTCGTCTGTCATCTTGAGGACCTCGCGCATGACATATTCCTGCATTCTCGCAACATGGATACGTCGACTTCCTCCGCCGAGTTCAACACCATTGACGACCAAGTCGTAATGGTCAGCCTTCGCACTCAAAGGATCGGTGGCGAGAAGCTCCATGTCTTTGTCTGTGAGGGGGGCAGTGAAAGGGTGATGCGTTGCCGAGAATCCCGCTTCTCCACCCTGCCCCGGATCTGCTTTGTTGCTAGGTGTGAACATCGGAAAGTCCGTCACCCACAAGAATTTGAAATCGAAATTTCGGGGGAGGAAGCCTTTGGAGACAGCTTCCTGGTAGATATGATTTCTGAATGTACCAAGAGCCGTCGACCCCCCCGAAAACGGCTGGTTATTTCGAGCCTGGAAGACAAGAATATCACCATCTTGCAAGTCTTCAAAGTCTTCGAGGCCGGTTTCTCCGCTTGTTAGGCCTGCGAAACCTTCATAACCGAGTGGTGAAAGCCCCCGGAGTGGCCGCGTTGTGTTGAAGATGAGTGTCACTGGAGCGCCGTCGCGATTCTTTGCAAGTGGAGTAGGGAGGTTGGTCATCAACTCGTACACGAACTTCCCAATGGCTTTCGTGTCGTCGTCGTCTACGATTGGGTTGGGGCGAAACTTGAATGCCTCCACGATAGGGTCTTTAAGGTTGGTGATCATAGAGACAAAGTCGGACGGCAGGACTTGGTCAACCCGCCGGAGCTGAAAGAGGTTAGACAGGGCCAAATAAATGTACTAGGCGTGAATTTACCTCGAACGGAATCCGCAAATCGGGTTTGTCAGACCCAAATCTGGCCATGGCCTCCTGGTACGGGAGTCGCGGGAATGGTGCTGGCAAATCTGGCCATCGCAGATCTTGACCATCACCGTCTGTAGCTTTCTTCATGACTGTTAGATAGGTAACAAAAGCTTGGCTGATTGGATACACACCAAGCTATGCTTAGGGATGGGATAGACATCATCTCTCCTCTTCACCATGCTGAACTGGGCGTTCAGGGCGGCAGGCAAGTGGGACACAAGGGCCTCCACCGTCTGCATAACGTCTTCGCCTGTAGCAAAAGACATTTCCAAGTCAAGCTAATGATTGGTTAGTGTAATTCTCTCTCTAACGAGGCGCATCAACCCTACCTGGGTGAATTCGGGCTGTCTATCGGCCCGTAAATCCTCGTCGCGAAAGCACCGGGCGAACTGGTAGTACCGGTGGACACCGCTTGACATGAGAATCTGCTTATACTGCTGGGGGCTTTGAGGCAGGGCATAGGCTAGACCCGGGCGCCTAGTTGGGACCAAAAACTCTCTTGCTCCTTCGGGGGTAGACTTGAAGAGGATGGGAGTCTCGACCTCAGTAAAGCCGAGATCGTCAAGGACCTTCCTCATCTCAAGACCTATCCGTGGGCGAGCGACAAGACGTGCGCGCAATGCTTCGGAGAATCGCATTTGCAGGTGACGTGACGAAGCCGGGAACTGGACACCTTCTGACACGATGATGTCCTTTGGGAAGGCATTTAGGGATTGGATGCTCTCTAGGTCGATGTCAATACGGGTGATACCAGTTGGGAAAAGGGGTGATGATGGGGATGTTTGTGTTGTCGCTGGGATGCTGTGCAGTTTGGAAATGGTCCCCGTCACAGATACAGGACTGTGAAGAGGAATGGCCCTCAGGGTCTGGGTGATCAAATGCTCTGGACTTTCGAGTTCCTCAAAATGGGAGGCGATCTGAATGGCCGGCCCATTGTCGACCTGAATGTCGGCGAATACGAGTTTAGAGTGCTTCACTCTGCGTCGGGACAGAAAGCCATGGACGGTGACCTTTTCCCCATGCTTGAACTCAGGGGCCGTCGATGCCCTCGGGAACTGACCTGTGCCGGACTAGTCAGTGGAGCTCAACTGGCCGAGTGGACATCTACAGAGAACGCACTGTACTTTGACCACTCCTCACGCAATTGCTGGCCGAGGAGTTTTTGGGAATTGCTGTCTGCGTCACCGGAAGAGCTGCTGCTATGTGAGAAGTGGGCTGCGCATACTGAGCTGACCAAACTCAGCGATGGCCACGTCTTGCGCAATTGGAGAGGCAGTCTGCGCCTGGGAGAACCTAGCCTTAGGGTCGTAAGACTGCAAAGGCGTCTCAGAGAGACGCGTGACTGGGCCATTCGTTCAGTCGAAAGCTACTCTGGAAATCACCTAATCTTCATTGCAACTTCCTAGATCTGGTATCCAACGATTTACAGATTATCAGATGTCGAAAACGCTTGGGTCCCTTGCTGGCCAGGGTACCCCATCTAAAGCAATATGGTGCTGATAAAGCGCAGAATGTACCCTAACCCCGAACATTTCCATGATTTGTTCACCGCCCCCACAGCTCGGGATGGACGGAAGGAGCAAAGACTAGCTTTAAATACACATTTTGTATCTTGCCTGATCATGGTATGACTTGATGACATTGTAATAGGCCAGAGGATAAAGGTTGCTCTCTCCATGGGTGCAAGAAAAAAAGATTGAAGGTGAGGCGCCAAACAAGGTTTGGTGCTCTTTATCGATTGTTGTTTGTGCTTTAGCCGAAGTGAGCGCGTGAGATGATTGGGCTGATAACATTGAGGTGGGTCCAGCGGCATTACTTAAGGTCGGTCGTTTCTGCCAAATTTTTAGAACTGTTCATCCTTCCAATTCAAAACAACGTGAGTCCCAACAACCACATCCCGAGTCCTCGGACTATCGACTAACAACGAACTGCAGATGATGAAAGCCTGCGTGCTTATATGATGAAGCTTCCTCCTTCTGGACCTTCAGAACTCTCTCTTCGGGGCTTAAGTGGTTCTGTTGCGAAAGAGGGCTGGAATTTTGAAATAAGCGTTCGGCACACCGACCTTGTTACTCATCGAACGCGATCACGGCATCTCTGACCAAATCTGAATTGAGAAGGCTCTTATATTTTTCATTCTGTACTGTTTCACCCGGCGGATGAGCGGATCACAGCTCTCTGAGCAGGCACTCCAAGTGGAGGCTTGCTCGTTATTTAGACAGACGCTCGAACGAACAAGTATTTGCACAACCCATCGCGTTTTCTTGAGTGATCTTGTTGGTGAAATGGTGAAACCGGCCCAACGGGAAGGAAAAACGATTCGCCATCCAGTGTGTAAGCGGAGTTCGAATATCTACTCAACCTCGTAACCAGGCTTCGAAATATGTCCGTCATGTTTCTTTGGAAAGAGCTTGCGCAGCAAGCTAGGCTAATTCCTTCGCATCCGAACAGTCAACTTTTCCAGAGAACTGTTCCCAGACTTATCCCACACATCGCCCGCATAGAACATAGTGACCCATTCTTGGTGGGGGCTTCAAGATCCATGATGCAATAATCCACCCGACCGTTTTTGAGGCTCGAATGAGCTGGGATTGCCGGCTGGTCGGCTGCTGCATGCAAACGGTTACACAATGCATTTGAATGCTGAGAAGTTCCGTGGATCCTCAAAACCCGTTTTCCGATCGACCCGTGCACTCGTGCCTGCTGGTGGTCTCTTTGACATTCCTCTGGTCAGTGGCCCGCAGTTTGCTGAGACAGGGGTGGTAGGCGGCTGAATCGTCTTATGCTTGACTCTTGGGTGGCCGATCAGAGGCGATCGCTTGTCCGACAACACACAACCCAGCAGCCAGGTTTGGAGCGCCGCTGCCCGATCGCAGCCAGACCCAACCGCCATCTCCACGGCACCCCCCTCCTCATTTCCGCATCTTAGCCATCATTGAACAATTCCCACCCCGGCCGGCTGACTACGCCTGCGTCCAAAGCGGCTTTTTCGAGACCAGCGATCTGGTGCTGTTCGGGGGATCGCATCAAGGGAACCCATCAACGCAGTCCGTCCGCACCGCTTGCTTGCGGGCAGCCAACGAGAGCAATGGCGAGCTCCTTCGAGAAGTCGGTCAAGGGCGCAACCAAGGTTAAGGTCCGTCGCTCCTCCTGTCCTCGCCGCCTCCTTTCCCCCCCTCCTTGTAGCGACAGTGGTGCTGATCAGATACCCGTTCGCACAGGCTGCGCCCCCCAAGACGAAGTACATCGAGCACATCCTCGTCGCGACGCACTCGGGCGAGGCCGGAGTAGGCGAGGTATTTAGGGCGCTACAGTACCGTCTCCGTGACGCGACATGGACCGTGGTTTTCAAGAGTCTGATCACCGTGCACCTCATGATCCGCGAGGGCTCGCCCGACGTCACATTAGCGTACCTCGCCAGGCACCGAAACATGCTGGCTGTGAGCCTCTCCGATGGTCAGTCGCCTCCCCAACCGTTCATATCCGACCGCTAACCCCTCCGGTACAGCCCAAACCCAAGGCAGGAATATACGGCACTACTCTACTTACCTATCAGAGAGGGCACGCGCATTTAAGGATACAAAAATCGACTGGGTGCGAGGGAAGGAGTCCCGCTTGGAGAAGCTGTCGGTTGAAAGGGGGCTATTACGGGAGACAGAGGCTGTACAACACCAACTGACAGCGCTTTTGAAATGCGATGTGAGTGTTTTGTATCCTTGTGCGATAAGCCGAGAGCTCACACGCGCAGGTTATGGAGAACGAGCCAGAAAACGAAATCACCGTCACGGTCTTCCGGCTCCTGGTGCTGGATCTGCTTGCGTTGTTTCAGGCTCTGAACCAAGGAATGATCAACATTCTAGGTGAGACCGGCCCACGATGATATGTCGCAGCCGATCTGCCTACTAACTTCACGACAGGCCACTTCTTCGAGATGTCTAAAACTGATGCGGAGAGGGCTATGAATATCTACCGAACGTTCACTCGGCAGACCGATTTTGTGGTGCAGTACCTCAGTATTGCCAGGCAGTTCGAGCATCATACGAGAGTCGAAGTTCCCAAGCTTAAGCATGCTCCGGTGAACCTCGGGAGGCAACTTGAGGAGTACCTCAAAGACCCCGACTTTGAGATTCATCGCAGGCAGTACTTGGCCGAGCTTGAAGCGAAGAAGTCAAAGGGCGGGTCACTGGGAGCATCACTGGGAGCGTCAAAGGTCGTGAGGATGGAGACGGCTTCAAAGAGTGACACGGCCAAGGCTTTCTCTAGCACAAACGGGTCACAGGCGGCGAAGCCAGCGCCAACCACCAAGGGCCCAGACGCCGATCTGATCGACTTCTTCGAGTCCATCGAGCTAAATCAGACGCCCATGGCCGTACAGACGCAGGCGCAGGCGCAACCCCAGCCCCAACCCCAGACACAAGTGCAGATGGGCATGTCGCCTTGGGGTCCTGCTCCTTTCCAAGTTCAGCCGAGCCAGCCATTCCAGCCAAATGGCTTCATTGCTCAGCCAACCGGGTTTCAGACGGACCCCTTTGTACAGCAACAGGCCATGGCAAACTATGCTCAACAGCAGCAGCAACCCGCCCCGCAGATGCAGCCGGCCTTCACGGGTGCCGGGTTAGGAGCTTTCTCCCCCCAGTCGAGCTTTCAGCCTAGCTCTCTGGCACCGATACCCCAGGAATCAGTTGCGAGTTTCCAGACTGGCGCAACCCCTGGCTTCCAGGGCGGGCTCCTGTCCCCACAACAAACGACAAATCCCTTCCGGCAGTCTATACTTCAACAGCAGACTGGCTCGCCGTTTGCGGCCGCGAGCCCGACAGCGTCAGCGTCTCCGCTGCAGCGTTCCAACACCCAATCGACGAACCCTTTTGCGCGGTCCTCCCCACAGGCTGCTCAGCCCTTCACTACACCTAACTCGAGCTCGCCATTCCAATCACAATCACCGGTTCAGCAGCAGCAGCAGCAGCAGCAGCAACAACAACAACAGTTGCCCACGGCGCCTGCACCTGCGCCTACTCTCCTACCAGCACCCACCGGAACAAATCCCTTCGCAAAGAATTTTGCGCCCGCCCCGCCGCTCCAACCAGTCCCACAACAGCCCCAACAGGTGCAGGGCTTGATCTCTCAACCCACTGGTACGAACCCGTTCCGACAGGGCGCGTTTGTGAATCACACCACGGGCTTAGGCTGGCAGCACACTCAGCAACCAATGGGCGGCGGACTTGACCAGGTCGAGACTATACCTGTTTTTCCGAGACCGGCAGCCCAAACGCCCTGGCAGCAATAGCAGGCTCCCAGCAGCTGATTTGTGGCTCTTGTACCAGGAAAGCCGACACACCATAAGCAGAGTTGGGTTTTCTGCCCCAGGATTCCTGTAAACACTTTGACTATAGCCGAGTCTCATTTAAGTTTTAGGCTTTTTTTGGCATTACATGCGTTATTCCTAACTTATCATTCTCTTTTTGGCGGACAGGACGAGGCTCCAAAGGATGGCATTTCATCTAGCGATGGCGTTTTTCTCTAGTGAAGGGCTGGGTTCCGAACTGATTTCACCTTCAGCCTTGGTTTTTATCTTCTCTCTTCAATTCCAAAGTGCTTCTGTTGTTCATAAGACAATCCTTCTTTTCACGGTGGGGTCTGTAGCTGTAGATTGGCGGGCTCGAATAGAACAAGGGACCGGGGGAGAAGGGGGGGAGGGGGGGAGCAAAAAGGTTCCTAGCATCCAGTGGCTCTCTGGGATCGATGTGCTTGCTCTTACTGGTGGTAGATTGGACGTTCGAGGGGATGCGGTGGATGGGCTTATACCTTTAATGGATATCGTTTGAAGTCGTAGACTTTGGATACACTACGTGGTGCTTTACACCTACTAAAACGGATCCTCTGCATTGTGTGATTCGGGTGGTAAACACTGCATTTTGTATAAACAGCATGTCAAGCCTTTACTTTCAAGACTGTAAGCGCCAATTCCGGCTGGCATTCCCCTGCTCTTGGTATCAACCTATCTTCAAATTGCCCTTTCTATTTCCATTACCGAAAACGCAACCTCCATTGAACGCCAGTGCTATGCCGTGGACTAGGGAGCCCAGTGAGATGCAAATCAAGAAATAAACCACTTTCTGGTCGGGATTCCCCTAACGTAGGGCAAGGCCCCCCGTCTCAATCCAATTCCATCCGATCGCCAACGGCAGCAATTCCTGCTCCTATTGTTGCGACAGTACTGGCAGAGAGGCCGATGCCGACTTCCTTCTCGTCCTCAATGAAGACACCCAGCCCAGCAAACGCCTCGTACATGACGCGGGCCGTATACTCATCGAAATCGTAGCCGCCAGTTGTGTGGCCTTGATCGTAACGATATTTGTCGATCTGGGGATGCGACAGCCCCGGGCCCAGCTTATACCGGCTCGGCACAAAGTCCATACCGCCAAAGGGATCGTATGGACCCTCCGGTGCAGGTGGCTTCTTCTTCTCCTTGAGGCCACGGATGGACAGCCGACCGACATCAGCCGTTGTGATGGCCGTGTTGACAGCCGTCTCGACTCGGCCGAGCTGACCGCGGCGCTTGAGTTGCACGCGCTGCCCTTCAGGCGCCGAGGCCAACGAGTCGAGTTCCGCTTCGCGGTTCAGCAGGCGCTCACGCTTCTCCTCCTCTGCTTCCTGGAGGGCTTCGATGCGGCGCTGGCGCGCAGCTTCCTTCTCTGCCGTCAGCCGGCGGCGCGCCTGCTCGTCGGCCTCACGGCCGGCCTTGCGATTGCGCTCAATATCCGCTTTGTGCGACGCCTCCCACTGCTGCAGTTGGGCTTCAGCAGCGCGCCTCTTGCCCTCGCTCCCCGACACCAGGTCGAAGGTCAAATCCTCCACCATCTGTAGGTAATTGTTGAAGTCGCGAAGGGTCTCGAAATCCTCCTCGGCCTGGTTGAACACGGCGGCAACCCGCCGGCGGATATCGACCTCGCGCTCGACAGTTAGATCGCCAAAGAAGGCGGATCGGAAGCCCTTGCGACGCAGCGTCCTGTGGCACCCGGCGTAGGGGCATTGGTTTGGTCCATCGTTGAAGAGACGGTTGACGCAGTTGCTGCACATCGAGTGGTAGCACTCAGGGTTAATGAGAAACTCCATGTCTTTGTTCAGGTAGCGGATCGTCTTGCAAACGGGGCACATGTCGTCGGTGGTGGGTAGCAGCGCCGTTGTCGCCGCGCCGCCGCGAGCGGCGGTTAGGGGCGCCTTCCGCGACATGATTGCGTGTGCCTTCTTTCTAGCTAGGAAGAAGAGACCGAGGATCCGGGTGTCAATCGGCCTATCATGTAGCCGTCTCGCACTGGCAGTGATGCGGTTTGGAGTTGTGTCGTCGTCGGCAGACACAAATTCGAGTCAGTCGCTTGCCGCGAGGACAAAACATTTGACGTTGTAACAAAAGAGCCCATGCAACTTCAAGGCTGTGCTGGTTTAAGCTGGAGTGGGGCGTGGCTGCTTGAATGCGGGGTGGAGGGGCAGCTCTAAAAGTCGCCCCGCTATGAGGTAAACCGTCAGCCTTTCAGCTCTACACTTCCATCAACTTCCAGAGCTTCCCAGCTACGAACACCATTGAGGATCTCTGCGCGACTGCTTGTAATCACTTGTCAGTGCTGAACCCAAAATGTCAGGTATGTGTATCACCCTTCTGTATCACAAACTCAATAGGTTTCAATTACCCCGCCGTTAGCACAAAGATGAACTAACACCAACAACCCTCCAGCATCCGAGCCAAACCCGGCCGAAGAGGCCGCCGCGCGCGTGAAGGAGCAGGCCGAACAGGATGCCCTCCCCTACAAGTGGACACAGACAATCGCCGATCTCGATATCCTCCTTACCGTTCCCGGGAATCTCAAAGGGCGCGACCTGACCATCGACATCAAGAAAACCACTATTACCGCCGGCATCAAGGGCCAAGAGCCCATTATCAAGGTACACTCGCCTGAATTTGTTTGTATCTTGGTATGTGTAGCTTACCATTCATAGGGGGATCTCGCGCACGCAGTCAAAGTCGACGACAGCACGTGGACGTTGACGTCTGCGCCGGACGGCACCAAGGTCGTCGAGATCCATCTCGACAAGGTGAACAAGATGGAATGGTGGGAGCACGTAATCACGACGGCACCAAAGATCGACGTAACCAAGATTGTGCCCGACAATAGCAAGCTGTCGGATCTGGATGGCGAGACACGCGGCATGGTGGAGAAGATGATGTTCGACCAGCGGCAAAAAGAGCTCGGTCTGCCGTCAAGCGAGGAGCAGAAGAAGCTGGACATCCTCAAGAAGTTCCAGGCTCAACATCCGGAATTGGACCTATCCGCCGCTAAGCTCACAGGGTGAAGGGTGAAGAATAATGATATTTTCTCTGCGTTCTCTCTGCGTTCTGCCGTGATAAACATGATGGTATAGATACCCGAAAATTACCCCTGATATCGGTACCCCTACCCCTTTAGATCCCCTAAAAGATCCCTGATGTTGTCACCCCCTGATTCCAAGACCCCCCAAAACATGAGCCCATTTACCACTCTTTACGTCCTCTAAAATGATCCATTCCGCCTCCCATTTCACCACCCCTTGTTTAATTTCGATCCTCTAAAATCGAGCGGTTACCCGTCCTACTTCCCATTTGCTGCTTCCTTCTCTTCTCGCTTTCTCTTTCTCCTAGCGGCGGCTTGTGCTCGGTCTTTGACTAGACGCGCCTCTCTCTCCTCGGCGGTCTCATTCGCCATCTTTTCAGCGTAATGAGCTCGATCCCTTATGCGTTGTTCCTCCTTTTGCGCTGGCGTTAAAGCCACCCTGCGAGCCTGCTGCTTCTCATCTGTGACGGGCGGCTGTCTCTTCCGATGTTTCCCGTGCCAACCAACCGAGTCGGCTGACCTTTCGTTGAACTGCGCGTTTGTCTTTCTGCTCTGATGACTCACCCCACACCTTAGCCATCCTCGCCTGTCTTTGCTCTGGTGTCTCTGCTACCATTTTCTTAGCATATTTGGCGTTCAGCTTAGCGTTATCCTCGGCGCGCTTCTCTTCTGTTCTGCGGTTGAGGTGCGACTGATTACCTATGCTTTCGAGCCATGGCGGAACGCTTCACAATCTCCTCCAGCGTCGCATTCTTCCTGTTTCCATTCGCCACGGCTCGTACCTTAGCCTGGCATACCTCCCCCTCCTCTTGCGTTTCTCTTTTAGCACACATGAGGGAGGAATAGAACACTGTATAAAGGCTCGGGGCAAATGAAAGGGTCCCCTTAGCCAGTGCGAGCACTACCATTTTACTATAAAGACCGCCTATACCCGTAGCTTTCGTTATATTAGGAGAATGTCTATTTGCACTATGACTCCGGTCTATTTGCACTATGACCCCGCACTACGCTATACATAACCCTAACCCCCGCCCGCGTTCAAATGCCCAGTCGCATCCACGGATCCGCGGTCGCAAATGCGTCCGCGATTCAATTGAACACTCGCAATTGATCGATCGAACAGGGCCAAAATCGCTCGATTCTGCAATAAAATTACAATTGACTACTAACTATTACTCGCTGACTAAGCAGCTCCTACGTCACCTGACCGGCTGGAACGTGTGGTTCGGCCACTACCTTATGTGTTCTTCGTGATGCCTGCAGTTGACGATGCCTTACTGGATCCAGAGGCCTTTCTAGCTCTGCCTCTCGTTCTACCTCTGGCCTTGCCACTATTCACAGGCGTGGCAACGGCTTGGCCACCCCCTACGGCGTGGTTTGGCTACCCTCTAGAGTAACCCCCTCCTACTGGGAGGCCTTACGCTGTATAGAAGGCCGTACGCCTCCACGAGCACCACCACGAGCACGTCCCTTACGGTTGCTTCCTCGGCCTCTGGTTGGCTGGCTAGCGGGTTCGGGGTCCTCGAAGATAGCATCGTTATTGACATCGACCTTGGGGTCGGCTTGTATCGCGCCATCGCGCGGCGGGCTGTTTTCGGCCATCTGAACGCTCAATTAGCCCGGGAAATCGTGCGCCGAACGATTACTTACCCTTGCGCGCAGATAACTGCAGTGCGCGCGACCGTGGAATGGCGATGTCTGGTTGTGGTGGGGGAGCAGAGTGGTGGTAGAATAGAATAAATTTCATGGCACAATGCAAACGGGCATTTGAGCGCGGGCGGGGGTTAGGGTTATGTGTGGCGTGGTGCGGGGTCATAGTGCAAATAGACCGGAGTCATAGTGCAAATAGACATTCTCTATATTAGGCCATCTCGTATTCCGATAACATCTACATGAATACTGAAAAGGCCTTACTGCATTCTTATAACCACCTTCCTACATTCTGAAAAGGCCTTGTATTTTGATAACATCTATATAAAAACGGAAAGCACCTTCCAACAACTCCAACAGTCCTTGCTACATTTTAATAACACCTATATGAATAGTTAAAAAGCCTTTCTGCATTTCAAAAAGACCGTCCCGTGCTCTGAAAAGGGCTTCCTATAATTTAAAAATTCCTCCCTGCATATTAAAAAGGCCTATGATATAATAAGCCCATGCCTTGCCGTTCCGGAACAGGACTGTGTGAGGATCCAAGAAGACATTTTCACATGGAAAGAGACCATTTCTTTTGGCCCGAGCCTTCATATAAGCATAGTGATGTAATTAATCTCAAACCCCTCTCCTCTGCCTTTTAGATATTGACAGGAACGACTCGCCCGCGGGCCTTGTGGGACATAACTCGCAGGCGAACAATGTCATTATAGCTTGTACCCGATTCCGTAGATAGGAGGCATAATATCCAATGTGGGCAATCTCGAATCCCTCTGATCGAGACTCGGGCTGGCATACGGTTGCGACTTGAACCACGACAGGAGTGGTGGCGAGTCGTCCGATAGTATCTCCCCAAGACTGCCGCAAAAGGAGAATCCTGTGTCGTAGATGATATCTTGGATCACCTCGTCCGTCTTGAATATTTGCTTGAACTGTCTACCCGGAACAGAGACCCTCTTGTCTATCTCATAAAGCACAGCCAGGCGTATAACTGGTGGACAAGTGGTAGGAGTGTGGCATTGTCAATATCTAGTCTATAAGTACTAGTATGTATTATCTACCATAAAAATGTGAGGGGTGAAACGAATCGCCAAAGACCACGGAGGTATCGTTGCCAAGGGTCTGGCGTCAGAGAGCCCATCTGATTTAATCTTGGAATCGCCCAGTAATGTGAATGCAGATAGAACGCTGCAAACCATCAATTGTCAGACAATTTGGCGTTCCGACGGGAAGGAAAGAGGCAGATTTGTGCGAAGGCTCAGGCCATCTCCCATTCTGAAAAGGCCTTCCTGTATGCTGAAAATGCCTTTCACAATGCGGTCAAGGCCTGTCATGTCACAGGCCAGACCTTGAGCCTTCGTACGAAGGTTGCGGTTAAAAGAAAGGGATCCCCTAGCCAATGCGGAAGATGCCTTCTTACTATCGAAGCAGCCCCTGGTACTTGTTATAGGCCATCTCCGATTTTGAAAAGGCCCCCATGCATTCCAAAAGGGCCTACCTGCATTGTGAAAGGTCTTCATGCATTTTGAGAATGCCTTGATATATTCTGAAAAGGCCTCTCACAATGCAGTCAAGGTCTATAATATGAGAAGGCTAGGGCTTGCTGTTCCGTCATAGAACTGTGTGAAGAATGTATTTTCACATGGAAAAGAGAGACCCTGTCTTTTGGTTGGAGCCTTCGTACCAACACGGGCTGATCCTAAGCCTTAGGAAAGGGGGTTGCTGGGAAGCTGGGAAGGACAGCATGGGAGGGAAGGCCTGGACTAGTCACATAACTAGAAATGTAATCGGAGGACGCTGGTCCGTTTCGATTTGTATGGACTATGTGACAGATAACAGAAGAGGTAATTCTGTTCGATGAAAATACCAAAAGAACGCTAACCCGAGTCTAAGACAGCCTCTCAGTAACACTCGTCCAAGAGGATGTATTAGGCTATGGTTTCGCCAGTCGAGCAGCCTTGAATCGGCTCAGTCGTGGAGGACCGCCCTCCTCCTCGTCGAGCGGGACGGTTGGGGTCTCCTCCTCTTTCAAAAAACCACCTTGTTGCTGGATCATCTTGTTCCGCAACCGGTTGTACTCGACAGCAGCGGCTTGGTACAACAGCACGTCGTCCATATCGTCAGGTTCTTGCGAGGTGGACGAGACATTCCGTTCTACCACAGAGGCTGCAAGAGTTTGTCCCTCAGGAGGAGCGGGCTCCGAAACTTCTTGGCTCGGTGGCTGGTGGAGAAATTTTGGACGTATTTGGAGGGGTCCGGGAGGAAGAGAAGACCCTGGTGTCACGGGTGCGGCGGCGCGTTCCTTCTTGAATCTTGAGACGCGCTTTGGCGGAGCCTCGTCGTCTTCCACTTCTCCTAACGGCGCAGTTCTTTCAACAATATCTCCGATAGGATTGACCAATGGCTGAGGGGTTGGCTGAGGGGCCTTCTCCTCAGCGATGTCCAAATCAGTCGCAAACCTCACGCTCTTCGGCTCCTGAGAGACTGCCACTGAGCCCGACGCATTGGTCTCCAACGACTTAGGTTCCGTGATCACGGTGACTCGCCCTACGCCTCCATCTTGGGCATGCGGCTCCGAGCGGCTGACCGCAAAGGCAGTCTGACTCTTGAGGCGCATCTCGAGCTCCTGCATGCGCTTGACGTAGTTGTCGGTGATAACACTGTGTTTCGAACGCCCCAGTTCATCTTCGTCTTCAGTTTCATCGTCAGTTGCGACCCAGTCGTCATCATCGTCGTTGTAGTCTTCAGAATCACCCTCTTCAATCTGTAGTTCGGCAACGACAGGTCCAATTTCTGACATGCTGTACTCGAGCATCTCACGGCGTAGTGCGCTCTCTTCCGGGGATTCGTTGTCCGGAATGACGGCGGTTGACATGTCCAGTGTCTCACTTTCCTTCGCTTTCCGCATGAGCTCCGCAACCCTCTGTGCAGTCCTGGACGTAGATATATCGCCAGCTTCATGGCCTGGCTTCGTGTCCTCGGCGAAGGATACGCTCTTGCGGCGGCCTGGTAGGCTTTTCGTGTCCTTTTTTGGCTCGACTTGTTGCTGGAGGCGGGGCCTATCTCCAACGTCTGACGAGGACGGGGTGGCTGCTACTTTCTCCTCTTTGGGAAGCCCTGCAGAAGACTGATCTTTGGCCAAATGGGTGTCGCTATCGGCATCGGTATCGGGCAGATCATTAATGCCCGCCTTTTTGAGGGCCTCAACAACTCTCGGCTCGATGTCTGCGCCGGACTGCAGACGGGATTGAACCACATTGCCATCCTCGTCTAGTTCTTCGATAATATCCGTAATGGGCAAGCCGCTCTCTTCGTCGGTTCCGCCATCCGGGTGGGCGATCACGCTTGCGGCGGAAAGTCTATCCTCTTCGGCCTCGAGCTGCTTCCTGAGCGACGTAACATTTTTCTCCACATAGTCGATGCGACGCGAGAGCACACTCGTAATCTGATTAATGTCCTTCAGGTCGTTCTTGCCAAATATTTCGTTGATTTCCTTCTTAGTGAGAAGCTCGCTGTCGAAATCGCGGCGGATGCGCGCGAGGTCCTTTCGCGGTTGGGGATCCTTCGGCAGGTGCTCAACCTCTTCTTTGAGAGCCGAATACTCCAGGTACCATTGTTGCCAGTGAGTTAAAGAAGATCGCAACTGCTTCACCTTTTCCTCAAGCTGTTGCATGTGGCGGTCCAAGTCGGACAAGTGGTTTTTGGGTTGGGCCATGTTGGGCGTATGACGAGGTCAAAGAGGTTGCAGAAAGGAAAAAGTACGGATCCGTATCGTAATGGCGGAGAGCGGGCCAAAATTTGGTTATCTTCCACATACATAATTGGTGTAGCATTTATGCGATTAAGCAACACTGTACCAAACTCCCTCGCCGGAGCCAGCATTTCTCTCATTTCCATCTTTATGTATTCGTATTTTGTTACACCAAACTAACGGCATGTGATATACTCTCTTGGTTCTATTTCACACGTACCAATCAGGCCGATAAGTAACTTGAGGAATACGGATTAGCAGCGACAGCGAGGTTGCGAGGTCGACAACCGTGCTTTTTTAGTGTTATGAAATGTCTCAACTCATATTGGAACAACTTAGAATAACGGTAGCAGAATGATGCTGGTGAGACATAGGACCGGTAGAGCTTGCTGCATTCCCCTGCGCACTTTACTCTTCTGTTACCCAATACTTTGTTTGTCTATTCTCGTAATCTTACACACCCACAGCGACAAAATACAAACATCACTGGTCCAGTCTGGCCAGTTCTCCGGACCAGCTGCTAGATTTAGAACTACATGTTTGGTTCTCCTCCGTATCCCTCCAAGCTTCCCAGTCCTTTCTTCATCTCATCCATGTATGCAAAATTAGACAGAAATGACAGCTAGGAGGGAAAATATACTGAAGTTACAAGCAATGCTACTTGCTGATGCATGCCGATATTAGATTGCTGACGGGTATCAAACATCACGCGCCAAAAATGAGATATCTCGCTTCATCTGAAAGCGACGAAACACATTACGTGTCATGGCGGATGTGAACCAGGAACCAGGGAAAAAGCACTGTTTCAAAACAGCCGGCTCGGGCCGCAACCCAACCCACTCAACTTACCCGGAACGCATAATTCGGTACCGGGAATGTTGTTTTCTAGTCGACGGTTCATTTATAAGACTCGGCATAGTAGGTTTGGGGTTGGACACGCCTCCCGTCCAAGAACTTGGGGCTTCTCTCATCATAATAGAGATTCCTCGCCTGTTCGCTTTTCTTCTGCTCAAACGCCATGCGCTCCTCCTCGTCGAGCGAGAAGGCTTTCTTGAGCCACCCAAACGCACTCCGTTTCTTTTTCAGGGCTTGAGAATTGCCCGACTGCTGCGACATCGTCGTTACGTTGCTCAACATGCTCATACCCATCGCTGACGGAATGTTGCGTGGCGGGGGCTGGTGGTGTGCGGGTCGCGACGACCCCGAGGTATGAGGTCTCTGCTGCAAAGGAGAATGTGGGCTCGCCTGTACAGGACGAAAAAACTGCTGGTCTGAGTGTGGTGAGGGGACCATTTTGGGACGAGGGGGTGGCGTCGGGAACTCAGCCAGGGAGCAGTTCATTGTCACTATTGAATTCACTGGAGGACGCTCCATATCAGACCCATAGGCCGAGTCAGGCGCTTGGTAAACCCGGGGCGAGTGTGTATACATCGGCCGTTGCATCTCGAGAGCATTGGGTGGCGGGATTTGTATCGATTCTGGTGGGGTGGTCTTCAAAGAGACACGCTGTCGGAGGGATGTCCTCTGTTTCGGCAGCATCTCGAGGTCTGCTTCTGGTGCCCGGGGCACTTCTGGTGGCACCCCAAGTTTGGCTTCCGGTACCCGGGACACCCTGGGCTCCGGTCTCGAACCGATCGCTACCAGCTTCGGCTTCGATGGCTGCGATCTAAGCTGTGCTTGCTCAAACCTTGGCGACAATGGTTCCCTCTGCTGTGTTGATGCCTTGGATGCCATGGACAGGGATTCCACCCTCAACGGCTTCACTGATTCCATCCTCAATGGTTTGATGGATTCCACCCTCGGCTTAGGCTGTTCGTTGGTGACACGAGGCGAATAGTCGTGCACGCGAGGAGATGGGAGTGGTGAATAATCGATCACACGAGGAGACGGGAGCGGTGAAGGCGGTAGAGGGGTGTAGGTCCGTGGCTGCAACAGGTATAAGGAGTCACCTGCATCATCGCCGTCTTGGGGAGGAGACTCCAGTCGAAGGGTTGGACGCTCCGAAATCCGGCGAGGATTCCGAGCTGGCGGAGATTGTGGCGCATATTCTGGCTCGTCCTCTTTGCCTTCCCCCTCTCTTTCTTGTGTTTCCTCTTCTGGCTCTACTACTGACTCCATCGCCCACGCCGGGGCATCTTGCTCTGGTACCTCCAATATCGGAGGTTCGATCACGGGTTCCTCATATGCCACAGACCCAGTCCTCAGCTTCACCACCGACAGCCGAGCTGTTTGGATCTCAAAAAATGACGTGTCTGAGGACTCCATCGCTGACATAGAGCTGAGTCGAAGAGACAGGCGAGGCGGTGCACTCGCTATCTTCAACACAGGGGATGCAGGCCGCATTGTCGATGTGGAGGCATCAGAGCCTCGGGGGCTGTGTTGCGGAGAGCTTCGAAGGCTGTCTTGCGGAGACGAGTGTGCAGACGAGTAAGGCTCTACGCCAGACTGCTAGACGAGTTAATATCTGTCGGGAAAAGAGTGCAAATACAATGGCTCACCTCTGTCCTCCGGCTGACCTCGGCGGCCTTCCGGTCCATCTCCGAGACCATCCCATTCAGCCGCACAATCATAGCGTTAAGAGCACTCGCCTTGGCCTGCAGGTCGATGAATGCGTTAAACCAGCCGTCGGTGTTCCCCTTCATGGCGTCAAAGATATCGATGACATCGGGGCGGTCCCGGCGCCAAATACCGTTCTCCTGTTCAGCCAGGTAAATACTGAACTCTCTCGTCGCGCTGACGCCCTCGGCAAGATCCTGCACCGTCTGTTGAAGTGCAATCTGTGTCCTGGCCACAATATGCTCGATCTTTTGGTTGCCGTCGAGGATTTGTAAGCGGAAGTTGCGATCCTCGAGCATGTTTTCGAACACCACCAGGTTGTCCATGGGTAACTTCAGGTGTGAGATCCGATCTTTCAAGTCCTTTGTGGCAAGACCGATATCCTCTAGTGTTGTCTCCAAATACTCGTCGACCTCGTCGATGTGGCCTTGCAAGATGGACACGACCAAGACTTGGCTGTTGGCCATGCCGTTGAGTAGCAGATACACGCCAAAGGATATCTGCGCCATCAGCCTCCGCAGCTCGTGATTCACCTGGCCCGGACGATAACGCCACGAAGCTACTGGTGGAGGGCCGGATCTCTCCTGGTCAAGAAGCTCCTCGCGGCGAGCTTTCGCGTCGCCCGACCGTAGCTTGGGCTTCGGCACCTGACCACCCTGTGTGGCCTCGAACAAGGATTCGGCAAACGCATCTTGCATAGATGATATGGGATGCTGAGGCGCCGAGCTCTCCCCCGGCTTCCTGCGCGAATCAACCTCAAGATCCGAGCGTGAGGCCGGCCCAGCCCCGGCTGAGGTCTTTTCCCGTCCATCTGCGGAGACAGCAACGGCCGAATATTCGTCGGGTCGAGCCGACAGTGGATGGGTTGCGGTAGTCATCCCTAAAAGGATAGCGACGAACCAGACGCACCGTCAAGCGTCGGATCGGCACCGCGATCGGCAGGCACCTGTGTGGGACGGCGACGTCCGCCGAATAAACCCTAGTTACCGTACCCGCTTGATCCTACACCTTCCCGTGAAAACCGGCGGGGTTGTACGAGTTTGCGCAGCCCCGAGGCCGGCTGCAGCAGCCAAGCGAGACGGGACGGATGAATCGTCAACAAGTCGCGGCTCAATCTTATCAAGAGCACTCCGCTAATCGAGACATAACGGCTCCCGGGTTCTGGAGCGGACGAGATGGGGGCGGAGCTGTTCGTGTGCTCCAAGTCGAACAGAGACGGGACTGTCGCCGTCTTGGAGATTCGAATATTATTGGAGGAAGGTCAAGATCTCAAACGATGAAGGCGGTGGGACCCAGCCAAGCTGTAAAACGAAGGTCGGAGGGCTGCAGAAACTTGGAAAACCTCGAACATCGAACTCCGAGTGAGGACAGGCGATCGAGGACCGAACATTAGGTAGTGTATAATCCGTAAAGATGCCAACACCAAGATTACGAGCCTTACGATATCGTCTGGCGGCAGGACCAGCGGGAGCTCGAAGAAAGAAAGGAATCCCAAGCTGCTGGCGCCCGAAGGAATAACTAAGAACTGGAAGGGGAGCCCCTGGTTCAGTCCGTTCTGACCGGCCCTCCACATCTTCCTGCAGATGGGTTGCTCCCCTCTCTGTGCCTGGGGCCCGGGCCAGCGTTGCAGCAGAGAGCGACGCCACCGTGCAATCCCTGGCGCGTTTATCACGAACGAAAGAACTGGTCCAGATTGGGACGATGGGGACGATTGTGGGATTTGGGACCCGTGCGGGCGCCAGGGGGTTGAGTCCTTCCATGGGGGACCCCTGCCCAGACTACCCTCCTCGTCCGGGTGGGCTGGCAGTGCGGTGCCTTCCCCTCTCCGACTGCATGCGCCAGTCAATACCGCAAATTGGCCTTCCCGGTTGGCGGCGCTCGGATTCTCACTTTCTCAAGTGTTGCATCTCGACCAGCCAACCGGCTGCTGACAGTGCTGCACATGATCCAACATCCCACGCCAGCGCGGGTTCGATCTAACTATTGATGACCAGCATGGCCGGTAAGAACGCTACGATCTCGCCGTGGTCGCCGCGGGCTAGTTGCGAATTGACCCAGCATGGCGCGCTTCCAGTGAGGGTTGCAATGATGGAGTCCTCCAAGGAAGGAAGTGGGGGAAATCCCTACCCGTCTTGATCCCCGGCGCAATGCACAGCGTCTCCTAGCTGCGGCTAGGCTTCATATTTCCATGGCCAACGCCGGTCCTCTTCACGTGCTCCCTGTTTTGCTTCCTTCTTCCAGATGCATTTGCTGGCCATGCCATTGACTGCCAGATCAAGCTGAGAAGCACCTCACTTCCTGCTCGTCCGCCAATTTCATTCCCTCCCAGGCTGCCAGGCAGCTGCTTTTCGTGGTATCAGGTAAGAACCAACAATTGTCTCACGTCTGTTTGTTACTGCAAGTACCTAAGGTAGTTTTGCAGGTTCTCGTCGTTCAAGAGATACCACCTCAACCTGCAAGACACCCATGTCCACAATGCACACCAGGGTCTTCATCAACTGCATGAGAAGTGCATTCTACCCCTTTTCTTGCTCCGAATCCTGTATAATTCAACCATTCCATTGGTACCTCAAGGTACCTTTGCACGCAGGTTTGCGCCCGCAGCTTTGGCCTCCAATTCAGTCGCAGTCTGCCATTGCAGACATTAATTATTCCTCCTCACCCTGTCAGCGCTCGTTCTCCAAACTCCTGCAACCACACTGGATCGAATTTCATTGCCCCTTGATTTGCCTGCCCCGACACCGCCTGCGGATTACAGCCAGCCGATTGCCAATCTTACAATTGCTGGTCCGGCGGGTAGCCCACCACCCAATTTGTGGTGGGCACAACTTCGAGTCACCAGATTTAATATTTCTCAGCTCCAAATGTCGTAAGAAATGCTGATTGGCCACGGGTTGCCGACGTCTAGAAGCCACTTTCAGTGCGTGTGCTCCGTTGTCATCGTAACATGCCGTGCCCAGTCTATCCGTACTTATGGGGTTCCCCTAAACGTGATGGGATGAATACGGAATCCCGGTGAGCATCACTATCCAGCAGTTGTCTTCCTTTCACAACGGCCGGTAGGGTATCGGCAAGACCGGCGGGATTGCGGAAGAGGCTTGGCAACGCCCAAAAATGTTACTGTAAAGTGGCGCTCCTAACGTCGCAAATACAAAATGATATTCCATTATACTCACCCACACTACTGGCATCTTCCGAGTGTCGTTGCTTTCAACGACTAAAATACGGCAACGGTCATGGAGGTATCATATTTCTTTATTGTGCTGAAAAGTCCCGACTTTAGTGATCCGTTGAATGATGACATGTGGTAGAGAACCAGCACTGGCTGAGACCCTTCATCGGGAATGCCCGCACGTCAAGTTTGCATTAATGGCCTCGGCAGCCAGCACCACCTTCCCGTCACAGAACTTGGAACACCAATCAAGCGTACAAGATTTCCCCACGATCCCGCACTGTCCAATCTCATCCTGTGGATAGCAGTAACTGCCTTGCAGTAGACCAACTCTAAAACGGCCTTTGCATTTCGAACCTTCTTTACCTTCCACAAACCTCTCCTTCATCACCAACACCTACCACAGCGATCCTGAATCGACAACGACCATGGCCGGAAAGCCGTTCTCTTTCGGCACCGACATTTGGGACCCAACCCATCGGTTTGAGACGTCGTGGCTTCTCTCGCCGTGGGTGCTGTTCTTCATCCGTGCCCTGTTTGTAAGTCGCAAACCTCCAAGCCGAGCTCATTCAATTGCCCATCTCCAGGAATAATAGCTGTGTGCAATGTCCCACCATTCATCCACAATCGCTGACTCAGGGCCCCGTTCTTGTCCAAACACAGTCCCTATACGCCTTCTTCACCAGCGTCTTCGTATTGATCTGGAGATGCGAGTTCTCGCCCATTGGCTGTCTCGAATCGGAACAGCGCTTCAGCTACTTCACCATCCTCACATACTGGGGATTGAGTTTCTACTTTCTTGTGGCGGCGGTACACACCTTTACGTATGCACGCAGCGGTGTCCCGCTCCTGGATCGATTCCCTAGACCCTTGCAAGCACTCCATTCGGCCTTCTACACGACCATTGTCACCTACCCATTCATCGTAACCATCGTCTACTGGGGCCTGCTATACTCCGGCCCTTGGTTTCCTGTCGCCTTTGATGGCTGGAGCAATATCTCCCAACACTTGCTCAACAGCGTCTTCGCCCTCTTCGAGATCATTTTTCCGCGAACAAACCCCATGCCGCTCGTCCACATGACTTGGTTGATCCTCGTCTTAGCGCTGTACCTAGCCGTGGCCTACATTACGCATGCTAGGTGGGGTTACTATCCGTACAGTTTCCTTGATCCCGAGAAGCAGCATGCCTTTGTTGCTGCCTATGTATTCGGCATCGCGATCGCGGCCCTGATCATATTCGGCATTGTGTGGGGTCTGGTTGCCCTCCGGAAATGGATCACCGAGACCAAACTGGGGAAGCAGGGGAAGTTTTCGAAGCAGTCGCCGCGCCGACTAAGTACCGGAGAGGAAGAGATGACTCATGTGAGCTCGGAGGCGTCACCAGCATCTAAACAGTCACGCGCGACATAAGCCAGAAGTCCATGCTCTCTGTTTAATCTTCTTTCCCTTTTCGCATAGCGCAAACCTTGCAGTGGCTGCAAGCGGATATACCCCAACGGATTAGGTAGTGCAAATAATAACAGACTTATGTATTTCTTGTCGTTGAAATATGATTTTCTTGTGTTGCATGCAGAAGGCGGAAGTTCGGCAGTCATCACATCTCACCGCATAACCTCAGCCATCTCAACTGGCACACAGTCACACAGTCACACCTGGTACACTCAGTATCCAACATGTAGGTTTCGTGCCCGCGTACCTACATTAAACGATATTCTATTATACAGTTCTAAAACCTCAAGGTTCATTTTACACACATTCCAGCTATGAGTAGTATACCTTTGCCAGGCCCGTTGGTCATATATCTCAGGGCAACGCAGCCCTTAAAACTTGAGATTGATACCCTTTCGCCTTTCCTCCTCGCGAACCTCAAACATCACCTGGACGCCCACAAACAACGCTCCGCACGCTGTGACCAGGAAAATAAGACCTGTATCCCATGAGTTAGCAATCCGTCTCCGAATTAGAAAATAGAGAAACAAGGCCAAAACATACCAGAGTAATCCCGGAATATCCCCTCCACGATCTCCTTCAGCCCGTCCGCACCGACGGCAAAGCCGACCAGGTTCGCCGAGATCATCATCAGTACGTTACCGACGGCGCCAACACAGCACAGCATTCGGTACGCTGTAGGACGCGATTCCCATTTGCGTTTCGGGAAGAGATACCGGGCGCCGATCTCAGGCAGGAAAAAGAGCACGATGAGCCAGCTCCAGATAATAAGCTTCATGTTGATGTCGTGCCAGAGCGCGACAAAAGTGAAGACCATGAGGTATGTCGCCACGGAGCGGGCGGAGTCGCGGTACGTGCGGAAGTTCACGCCGCCCAGGGGAATGTAGATGTATCGCAGGATCCAGCGGTTAAAGGAGCGGTGCCAGGAGCGCCAGAAGGAGAGGGTGCTGAAGTTGTTGCTGACGCAGCGCACCAGGTTTTCAGGCGGATCGATGCCGTCGGTAAGTGCCCAGAGGCGGAAGAAGCGCCAAGGGAGCAGGAGCTTGAGCCAGATGATGTGTAAGTTGAAGAAGGACAGCATGCTGACCTGGGCCGGCGTGTATGAACCCCAATCTGGGTCCGCTTTGGAGATGGCGCTGACGTAGTCAAAGTGCAGCAAGAGCTCGATTGTAAGCGCGATGACAAGGAAGCGGAGGCCGTAACGCAGGGTGCGTCTCATGTCAATGCTTGCTGGTCTGTACCGCTGCTGCGCCATGTAGTCATTGAATGTGAGAATGGGCCCTGTAAGGTACAGTGGCGCATAGATCGCGTAGGCGATATAGTTGCGGAATGAGAAGTCATTTGTCGGTGCCGGGATGCTGACCCGGTCCCGGTCTGAGAGGTTCGCAGGGTCAAGCTGTTTCTTCTTAGGGGCGTCAGTTGGAACCCCCGAGAGGGGGTAGCTGGTTGTCTTGGAGGGAAAGGGGTGCCGTACCTCAAGCGGGCTTCCGCTCCGTTGATCCAGGCTCCAGTAGTAATCCAGGTTGAAGCTTATCAGCCGGAGTACCGTGATGTTGAACAGAACATCCCATCGAGACATAAGACCACCATGACTGTCCATCCATTCTCCCAGTTCGACCAGCGTAGATGGGCCAGACACAAGGTTCTTGACTGGGGGTGGGGGGCCTGAGAAGTACAAGGCGATGTTACGAAACTTGTAACCATCGAATATCTCGTTCGATAGCAGAATGCCGATGTTGAAAATCCACGTGGCGGCGGGCACGTATTTGCGCGGCAGCTGCGTCGCAATCTTGTGGTTCATGGTGAGGATCAGCAGGATCTTCACCGCCGAGAAACCGTGCAGCACGACGAGGAATATCAGCGCAAAAACAAAGTCAAACGAGACACGCTGGCGCTTCCGTTCCTCAGCTTCTTCGGCCGTTGCACCTATCCCAACAGCTGGCCTAGCCTCTAGGCCGCCACGTCCGGCCTTCCATACATATTCCCACGCCCGGCGCAAGAGGGGATGCACTACGATTAGGCCGGCCATAGCCGCGAAGTTCTCGCGAAGGAGACCGTACTGCGCATCCGAGACATCCTGAAAATATAAATTTAGCAACAGAACGTCGTGCGGAGAGTATAGCGGGCGAGCATACGATCTTGCGACCTGGGATCCATCCATCTGATAGGAGATGTTCGAACTTATGGTATCTAGGGTCCGAGGCTACGGAGAAAACGGTGGGAATTAGCGACAACCGTCTATAATGCAGAATTCAGAATCCGACATACGTCTCGATACTGTATATGCGATCCAGAACATCGAGGGAATTATCCACGATAGCAGCAAGTAGTAAAGAATAAACTCCGGCGTGGCCCATCTTGATGGCGATGTTTGCGCCAATGCCAATCTCTTGTCGTCCTTCTTGCTCCTCCCCTCGTCCACGGCCGCCGGAGATCTTGCGCTATAGGGAACCGTCGAGGGCGTGACGAGGCGCGTATCGAGCGTGTCGATATCGTACACGCCCTTGAGAAATGAGAGAAGCCCCATGGTCGCTGCAGCAAAAAAGAGAGAACTGAAAAAACAATTGTCGCCTCTATGTCATTGTTGCATTGTCAACTCTATATCGAAACCTGGAATGAGCGACGGCGCTGAATCGTGTCTTGTTCAACAGGAGGACCAATTTCGTGCCTTTTGCCTCAACGGATGGAGACGTCGCAGGTCCGCGACACACCGACGTCAGCCGAGCCGTTTGGCAGCTGACAGCAACCGGTGCGGGGTGGTCCCAGCCCCTGAACACTTGTCAACAGGGAGACAGCAGCCTTCAAGGTGCATCCAAGCAATAACCGCCCGTAGAAGTTCTCATGAACTTGTAAATAATCATCACATACCTATCTACAGCGCCAAACATCGCGTTCTGAGACACCATCTCTTCCACAATCAATAACCGCGTCCTATTTCCGTGTTCAATGAAGGTTGCATTCGCGGAGCTCTGGTGTTCCAAAGCAGCGCTACGTAACCGAGGTCTTCAGCCCTCAAGGACAACCTTAGGCACCTACCCTACCTTACTATAAAATAAAATGAACTGGTAACTCGAGGCGGATCATGGAAATCTAAGTTCGTAGACCAAGACGCAGAAAATCATGCGTTAGGTAGAACCGGCAACTAGACGCGATTTGGAGGAACAGCCATCATCCAAACGCCCTCTGATCTCCTCAGGATGTCTACCTACTGTGGGTATCTACCTCGGAGAGGCGCTAAGTATGCAGGGAAGATCGGATAATTTAGTGCTTTCAGGTGCGACGATGCCGAGACCGGTGGTCGGCAAGACGGTATCTGTGCGGATTTCTTTTTGGGACCCGCCGCAACATGCGATCGCTCGGGCGCTTTCTGTTTCCAGTGGCCAACGTCCATTCATCGTGCTAATCCCCTAGATGAATCATCACGGACCTGTCGTCTAGAGTAGGAGCTCCGCTGGTTTGCTAGCTATGGATCTGTTTGCCGATGTTATATCAGGTGACCTTGTACGATTTAGACTACCCCATCCTAATGCCCATGAAACCAAAGGAGAAGTGCTGAGTAAATAGTTGAAACTGCTAGGGAAAGGGTCCCCAATACGATGACATGCAACAATGAACTATAAGACCTCGCCCTCACACTTGCAACTGTCGGTACATAGTTTCTCTTTCCGAATCAGTTTCGACTTTCAGTTCTTGTATCAATAATCTCTTACTCCGGTTGGACTGTCTTCTATCGATTTGCTCTCCTTGAAATAGTAGTATTTCACAGACCCAGACGTCTCACACGATCACGCCAAGATGTACCTTAAAGCAGTCGCCATCTTTTCTCTCATCCCCTGCTGGCTCGCCCTTCCAATCCTCTCGGCACAGAATTACTCACAATTCCAAGTCTCAGACGGGTTAGGGGGGAATGCCCTCGCTGAAGTTTCACAGAAGTTCCCGGGAGGTTTAAAACACAACCAGCAGTTGTCTGTCTCGGTTTAACGATGTTTATCCTCAAGATAGCAGAGAGCAACCTCGCTAACGTCGATGCACAAGATTTGGCAATCCTCAAGGCAGCAGGCAAGACAGCAGAGCAAGCTGAGGTTGGGAAGGGTGGCTTCAACGAAGCCATTGACGCCGCCGGCGGCAAGAACACAGCAGCAGGAAAGGCCTTGCAAGTGGGGAAAATAAAGAACAAAGTCCTGAAGCTCCAGCTCTCAGTACTCTCCCTTGGAGTTGACGTTGCTCGTGGTCGGCAGGACCGGGCAGCCAAGCTGCAGGATCAAAAGACCAATCTAGCCAAGAATGTTGCGCTTGATAAGGAGGCAGCTGGCCAGACGAGCACGCCCGTCAACTTTCAGGGGAGCAGCCAGCCATGAGGGAAGAGATCCGCCATCTAAATGATATCTGGGCCCTGGAGCCCGACAGATTGGGATGCTGACGCGCGCCCGATAGATGGTGTAGTAAATGGCAAGAAAAGAGCTGATATATGCTTGAATGTCACCGATGCTCGATGGGAATAGTCCACAAGACTTCTCAGATACCTTACCAGATGATCGATAACTACCCGGGTAGTGACCGGGCGGCTGCGGCCCATCTTGAGAAAGAAATAAAAAGAAACAAGACATGAACCAGATAACTCGCTAGCAGTATTTGAGAGCACTGATTGAGTGGTACGTACATGGAATCAACTATACTGTATGGGCACATTTGGTGATGTGACACCAGAGTTGGTGCTTTGCGTTGGCTTTTGCTCCGTGCAGAAGTCCAAATGTCTTGGCAGGTCCACAATGTAGGAGCTGGGTCGGACAGGAACCCCACTTTGGAATCGCGGGAGATCATCGCCGAATATGATTGGCTATACTCCCTGTCCGCAGGTACGTACCCCGAACTTCCAGGACCGCTTCCTTGCTCATCAAGCATGCAACCTTCGAATGCCAAATGCGCGCCAGCATCCACCACCCGCGAATCTACACTGGAAGAAAGCTTTGAGTAAGCAAGCCATTGTCTAGCAGCAATACTTTCCACAAGCTATATTATTACAGTCCCCGACTACTTATCACTTAGGCTGAAGGACGGGCTCAGCCTTAAAGCCCCGGAGGACTGCTGTATTTCAGTTGACATCGCGCCTCTACGTCACGCCGCATAGAACCCTCGACCGATCCGATATCCGATATCCGACATACGCAAACCACTACGACGCCAGGTGCATGCTGCTTGTCCTCTGGGTTCCGCCAATGGTGTCTGTATTGCTTTCCAGCAACTATATTAAGAGGAGCGTGCCCGAGCGCGTTGAATGAATGCAACCTCTAAACCCATTCCTGAGCGCCTTCTCCAAGAGCCCCCTCCTGGCCCAGTGCTCGCCCACCCAGCAACACGTCCTCCTTGTCCCCTCGACCGATGTCCTCCTCGACTCCCGCGACGCCGAGACCGGCGCACCGCTATCAGCTACGATAGCCTCGGAGGAATTCCTCGCGAGCCATGTCCTGCGCATTCCAGCTCCTCGGAGCCACGTCGCGGGAGGGAAGGAGGCCAGTCAGAACCTGCGCGAACTCAGGGGAAAGCAGAAGATCTACAACACCGTGAACGGCAGGAGTATCGTCATAAAGGACAGTTACATCTACAGCAATAAGGGTACGTTTCCCCCAGACCCGCCCAAGCGCAAGTCCCGCGCCGGAAGCTAACGCGCAAGCTTAGGATTCAAGGCCCTCGCGCAGGCGAATTTGCTGAGCGATGCTATCTGGTACCCCGACACTCTGGACCCCAGGTCATTCTTGATCTACTACATATCTCGACCGCTGGTTGGATCGTGGGAGGAGGTCAAAATCGTGCCAGCCGTGCTCACATCAGTGTCCAGCAAGGAACTGAGCTCTCAAAAACCAGCCCCCTCGGGATCCAGCCAATCTACCGGCCTTCTGCGGAAGAAAGACATAAAGAGTTTCCATGAGCTTCTCAACAACTTCCCGGCCATTGCTAGGCAGATGCAGTCCGGCCTCGAGAAGCTCTTTCGCGAGTTTACCGACATCTTTGAACGCCCATTGCCGCCTCCCCCATCTTCAAGCGATATCCCCGATCCCGAGCCCGAGGGTTTGATAGCGAGTGCAATCAAGAAAGCGAGATCGAATAGTACTGGTAACTTAAGCAGTGCTCGAGGGACTAATGGGTTCCGGCCCCTGGATGGATACTCCGTCGAGGACGACGAAGACGTGATGCGGGCTTCGCTGGAGACAGCCGTGACGGCCGCTATTGATCTCTTCCAAAATGTCGACAAACAGCAGCTCTCACTTCTTGGAGCAACTACCGAACTCACAGGACCCATTGTGGAACGGCTGATTGAACGTTACGTCGCCGAAAATGTGCATCACCTCCTATTCCCACGTCTGGCCTCCCTCAAGCGACCAGATGATCTGGAGCTGGAAGCCAAGATTCGACAAATGGACTTCATTGACCTGTCACAACTTGGCGTCCTTATTGATGGTGGATCTGACGTTAAGCGTGATGTTATTGCGCGGTTAGGACGTGCCATTGAGGAATTTCGGAAGATGCCTAATGCTAGTTCGCCGCAAGAGATGGTAGAGATTCTTTTGTCAACAACGAAGGCCGCTACCCAACTCACCGAAGCTCCTGAGTCTGGAGATCCAAAGACGCAAGCCTCTGAGAAGGCCATCATGACTATCAACGCCGACACTCTCGTGTCCCTTTTACTATACGTGGTAATAAAGGCGCAGATAAAGCACCTGCAGGCAAGGCTTATTTACATTCGCCATTTCATCTTTATTGGAGACATCGAAAGCGGCGAGATGGGATACGCTCTCAGCACTTTCGAGGCGGTCTTGTCATATTTAGACCGAGAATCTGGGGGGTTACGAAGAGCTAGTCGGCGGAACAAGGCCCTTTGGGATGCAGCGTCCAAAGGTGAAATGACCGAACTCAAGAAGATCATGGAGCCAAACGACGACGCGATGGATGAAGATGACTTTGCGATCGACTCCGCCCAGTCCTCGAGAAGGGCTTCCTCCACTGGTTGGAGCTTCGCGAATGGAACCTCGGGGCCAACATCGACAGCCGTTTCCGTCTCCGAAACATTTTCGCTCGGCTCTGGGCTCAGCCACGTGTTCCCTTTCCAGAATGGAGAAATAGAGGGTGATACTATTCCACCGCCTCTTAAGCGGGCAAAGAAAAGGGTGGCGATGGACACGAGGAGCATGTCGAGCAGCTCTGAGGTGTCCTTCCGATCCCGGACAGCGAGCTTTGGTACATTTACAAGCGGCATTGAAGGTGACACTTCGATCGAGCGTCTCTCACAAACGCAGAATGCGCTTGGAGAATCGGTCCCCATGATGGCCATCCAGCACAAACAGTCGGAAGTCTTGAAGTACTTGCTGTCTCTGAAGCAATACTATTCTGCGCGCTTCATCCTTGACGACAAGAACAACGAAGGAACCACGTTGTTCAGTGCTGCCGTACAATTAGGAGCCGAGCCACTCATCAACATGGTTCTCGACTCTATCCTTGATTCAACGGACGATGAGAAAATACGCCACTACTTTTCGCTCCAGGACATATGGGGACGGAGTGCCGCGCATTATATGTTCCATGCGCCCCAGCTAATGCAGAGGATTGGGCGGATGCTTCCGTGGCGGCAGAAGGATAAGAACGGACAAACACCCTTGTTCGCCTTGTGTCGATCTTATGACCACCACAGGTATCTCGAAATGGTGCAGGAAGCACTCGAGCTTGCGACCAAAGCCCAAGGAGATGGTCAGCCTCTCCACGTCGATGACCATGTTGACGCGAAGGGCAACACACTGCTCCATATCGTCACCGATGCCTCTCTTGCCAAGCAGCTACTCCAACACTGCGACGTAGATGTCAACGCCACGAACGAGAAGAAGTTCACAGCACTGATGGTAGCAAGCAAATACGGCCGCTTCGAGATGGTGCGGGAGCTGTACAGTGACCCCCGTGTTGACCCAGCGGCGAGGGAGCTGCGCGGGCTCACGGCGGTCGAGCTGGCCAAGGATGAGGAGGTGAGGAACAAGATTGATGACCTCGCCTTGTTTGCTCTTGCTCCCGAGGCCGACCTCCGCACTACCGGGGTTGTGCGATCCTATCTGGTCGAGGACGCCTCGATTCGCTTCGTACTCAAGTCTGGAGCGCCGGTTGACAACCATTCATATGGGGTTACTACGTGCCGTCGATCTCTGACTGATTTCGAACACCTTGTCAAGCTTCTACATATGGAAAACCCGGCGTCGTGGATCCCGACACTGTCAGATTTGAGGTCACCAACACAGATCCCGTCAAAGCCAAGCCGCTCAGTGCTCAAGGATTTACAGGTGCGGATGGACTGGTTCCTCCGGGTCCTCTTGTCCCACCCGACCTTCGCCACCCACGAAATGCTGTGGGAATTCTTCTTGGTGCAAGAATTGCAGCTTGATACGATGGCAGAGCGAAGCAAGCTCAAGGCCGACGCGCTCATAGAGAAGGTGCACGACGAATACGAACCAGTCGAGGACCTGCGGGAAGTGGAGCAGTTTGTTGACCACGCCCGTGATATGGTCCGAAGCGTGCACTTCTCCACAAGGAGCGTCGCAAGACGGGCAAGTGTTGTAGGGAATGTTTGCAACGGTAAGCTCAGTCCCAACTTGACCATTACGCTGGTTGCTTCATGCTGACAACCCCGGAGATCTGTATGACGCCTCCCAGATACTGCTCAGAGCGGTGGGTGCGCTGGCGTTCTTGCCGCCGTCGCATATCTCAGCCTTTGAGGTGTACGTGCACAACCTGCAACCATCGCAGTCCTCGCCCCACGCCGCCTTCTTTGCGACCTTTCTGGCTCTTTACGCCAATGTTGAGGCGATCCTCAAAGCGCTTGCGAGGCCGCCGCAGACCATCACCAAGATCATCAGTATCAGGCGCGAGGCTGAGCGCAACTATAGCTCGCTTAACCGCTCATCCCGATGGCCGCTTGGCCTGCTGGACGATACTCGGCAGCGGATGAATGAGGAGCGGGAGGAAAAGGCTCGTCGCAACGAACATGATGCAGAGCTGTTGTGCAAGGAGCTCCGGTACACGCAGCAGACTGTAGCGTCCGAGCTAGCGGGCTGGAGGGACATGCACGAAAGATTGGGACGCAAGGCCATCAGGGATCTGGCCAAGGGGATGTTGACGGTGGAGAAGATGCGTCTGGAAGGCCTGAAGCGGGCGCTCAGGAGAGTGCGGGAGGTCGCCCCAGGAAAGCCAGGCGACGAGCAGCCCGGCCGGTGGAACATGGATTCCCACAAGCCAAATTCCAGTGAGGACGACGACGATTGCCTTTTTGGCAGCGACGATTCTGGGAAGGGCGGGTTACAGAGGCCGCCAGTGTGATGGCGATGAGGGTGACCGGCTTTTTGGGTCGTCAGTGAAACGTCTTGACACGAACGGCACTCGCCTCAGGTTTGGCCGTCAGGTCTGCTGGCTTGGGAAAGGTGGCGCAGTCCTATCTTGACGAAACGGCCAGATGGCCTTCGGAGAAGTCACGAGCTATGACCTCGGGCTGAGAGACGGAAGAGAGTTGGATGGGGAACTGTGGGAATAGATTTGTTGATGCTTCTGCTTCTCCTTTGTTGTTTAACTTACTTTTGATTTCGGATCGATCCTCCTTGGGTGTAAAACAGGAACAGGATAGATACCCCCCGCCCTTGCACCGCACTAGTTCCGAACTATGCAATTGATAATACATGAAAATAGCTTCACAATGGGTTAGAAAGAGCGCCGCTTTGGTTCCATCGAAGTGCACTGCGTAAGCGCGCTGTCATCTTGTTACAGGAGGGAGCGTTGCACTCGAGGAGTTTACGGGCGGGAGCCCGAACAAAACGCACGGCAGTCAGACTAACAGGCCAGCGGCTGGATATATTCGGGCGGACGCACAGGAGATTAAAACTGCGGAACGGCCTTCTTTTCATAAGGTTGCCGCAAAAGAGGGCTGCCCTGCGCGACCCTGCATGTCGTAGGGCGAAGCTTGGGCGGGCGGGTAAAGACGGAGGCGGCGGGAGGCGCGAGAAGTGGGAAGGAAAGGGAATTATTCGGGGGGAGGGGTGAGGGCTAAGCTTCTTCAGCGACGGGGAGGATTGCGTCTTGCTTGCATTGCGAGATGACCGAATGCACGACCAGGCTGGGAGAATGGGCCGGTTGTCCAGAATGGGCGGCTGAGAAGAGGATACGAGACAGGAAATAGAAACGGGTTGGCGGATTGGGCCGGTCTGTCTTGCAGGAACTGCTCAAACTGCGTGGAGCATTATGCTGCATGTGTCAAGTTGAAGGGGGAAAGGCTCGTGGCAAGTGCTGAAACAGTTGAACGGTGAGACTTCACGGTGAGGAGCGAGGTGTTTAGGTGAGGCGGTGATGATTGTTGAGCGCCGGGTCTGGAGGTCGGGTGTTATGGCTGCGGACGGACCTCCTGCTCCCGGCGCTGTTCCCCGAGCCGGCGGGGCCTTCGTCACCGAACGCTGATATGTCATATGTCGCGTGTCGCGTGTCAGTTGAGACGAGTCATAGCCATCACAACAATGAGGATGCCGAGAAACCATGGAGTCGTAAACACTGCATGCGCATTCCATCACATAGTGGGTGAGTCACCGAGGAGGAGGAGACCGAAAGCTGAGAACTGTTCTGATGAAACAAACGCCAAGCCTGAAACAGACCTTCACCGCACTGCCGGGTAGCTGCTTTGACGTACAATGTGGGTGATGCTCGGGATCGGGATGCCTTCGGCTCACTCTGTCCGCCATTATGACTCTTCCTCGGGTCTGTGTGTCCGCATTGCAGAGTGGGAGAAGTGCAAGGTGGGGATGTGAAGATCTCGAAAGGTTGGCGATGGCTGCTGGGAGCGGTGACAGCCAATCGACGGGTCTGATACACGAAAGCGACGGGAGGTTGACGTTGGATGGAGCGCATTCATTGGCCACCATTGACCTACGCTAATTGACGCGCCGCATGGAGGCGGAGCAGGGGTTGCGCGCGTGCTGGCCAGCGAATTGCGGATCTGAAGATCTGGTGTTGCACCGCGACCAAGATTTGGCGATTGACAACGAGCAAGGATGGGACGAAGGACGCTCGGACTCCCGCGACTTTCGCGCCAGTTTCCCGCCAAACCGCGCAAATTCAGGGAAAGGTTGGCGATCATCGCGCTTGCTTGCTGTCCCCCGTGGCGACACAGCGGGCGAATCTTCTTGGTCCTCGGCTCTTCAGCACCAGCCGCCGCGCTAAACCTCACCCACACAGGAGCCGAGCATCGCCTATGTGCTAGGCGCCTGGTATTTTGGATGTCCTTGTGGCTGTGGCTGTGTAATAAGGAGTCTGCTGGATAGCAGTCCGGAAATGAACGCAATCAACGGTGCAATGCCGCCTCTGACAGAGGATTGGGCTGATGGACAGGTCTGGGGCTCTAACAATTTCAGTAACCGCCAGTCTTCAGGTTCAGCCCGCCAAACCCGCCGCCGGGACCCGACGGCGGTTGCAGCGTCCTGGGCTACCAAGGAAGCGCCAACACCTGTTAGTGTCCGATGCCGTGTCTGGGCGCCAGGCCTAACTCAAAAATATCTGCCAGCATTAACAGCCGCGTACCGGCGTCAAGGCCACTGCAAGCGCCCGCGCTTCTAGCATGAATTTGCTCTCTCCTGGCGCCTGCGGCAGCTGCCCGAGTCAAATTCCATATTACCCTCCGAAGCCGTCCTTCCGTCGGCAAGCTGTCCAACCGTGGCCGCGAGACGGCTTCCCCAGGTTCTCGTCAAACAATGCAATTTCAATAGCCGCTCGCATAACCAGATCTCCCATCGGAATCGCCTGCGCCTTCATCGCAACCTCCCGAGACTCGATCTCTTGGAGTGGAGCGGGACGAGCGGCCACCGATCAAAGCGGACGAAAATAACCGGGTCGGTTTTTGCCCTCTGGACTGCACTCCAGATTACACCAGGCCTGAGCAAAGAAACACAAGGCGGCAAAGCGCAACCGCAGGGGATCAAAATCAAATCATCTGGACCGGCAAGACGGGAAAGACGGGAGTGCCCAGCCAAACGCCCAAACGCCGACAACGGCAGCTCGAATAGAGCTTCGGAGATGGATGCCCAATGTACATGTGCTGGCAGATGGCAGAGGTGTCTGTCGACATGCAATGCAAGAATGTATGGATATCAAGCAACGTCGGGACAGACGGATGGGTGGACGTATGCGGGGCGACAGCGCCTTGAACCGTTGCGATTCGAAGTCTTATCTAGAGGGGGGAAGCATTGAGAAGCTGTCCGCCTCGCATCCTCGCATCCGTGCCTTAGGCACAGAGGGTGAAAGCCACAGCTGTGGCTCGTCAGTGCTGATCTTCCTCTTGACCCCCGACTCTAGGACGCGCGCGATCAAGTGGTCTGCTCATTACGGCACGAAGATCGCGAACAATGTGCGGTTGGGCTTCTCGACAGTTGAAAATGGTCGTGTCGTGTCCCGAGTCGCCAAAAAAGCCGCGCCGCGTGGAGCGTGGCGCCCACCCCCGCGCCGAATGGGAGACGCGGGCTGGGATGACACCGTTGGGACGCAAGCCGGCTCTCCACATCAGAGTCTTGGCGCCCGCCCGCCCTGCTTTCTGGATTCTCGGGGCATCGGCGCTGGGCATCTGGGCCGTTGCCGTGGCCCGTCCAGCAGCAGCAGTGATGCACCTTCTCGCTGCGGGCCATGTGTCTAAATATGAATGACTCATAGACGCCTGCAGCTCTGCTCGCAGGGTGCATGTTCCCGAGCCAATGGCGGCGCCAGATCCTGCAGCGACTGGTCGTTTCTCAGGACGTAGCGTCCCTCTTTGAGCAAAGCTCTCTCCATTGTTCGCCTGTTTCGAGTGAGAAAGTGTGGATGAGGTGTGGGTTGAGCTGTCGCGGGGGAAATGCCGCATTCTACATTCCGGATGTTGAGGGGACGAGGACATCATTAGACGAGACCTGCGTGCAGTACGGGGTACCTACTTTCGTCCTTTGCAATTTCATCTGTATTACGCAGCACAGTCAGGTCGGCAATGCCTCACGTAGCCGCTCGCCTCGCAGACAGAGCTGTGGTGTAATTACCTGTCCAGGCGGTAGTTGTCGCACCAGCCAGTCGCCTCTCGACTTCAGCTTCTTGCGGGGTTCTGCCATCTGATAGTCTGGGCACGCCAAATTACAGAGCCGCCCAAGCCAATGCTGAGAGGTACCCCGGTTTTCAGGCGCTTTTGGAGTAGGCGCGAAGTACCTCCGTACTTGCATGGGGGTGCGGTACGTACCTTTTTCCCCAGCAACGTCTCATGGAGCTCTTACACACCTCACGCAACGATGGCTTCCTCTATGGCCGCGAGGGACATGATGGTGTGCCAGGAGCGCCATTGTCTCCGCGTTTCAGGTTTACCTATTTTCATCCGGGTACAATCAGCGTTGACATTTGGCTGCAGCCCTAGACGGGTACGTACCTCCCGGGGTCATCGTTCTGTCGCCCGCTGCAAGCCTTGCAAGCCCCCCCCTCCACCTTCGTCCGCAAGCATCCGCGGGATCTGCTGGTGGTACGGTACTGATGTACACCGATCCACATCCACGTCTACCGCGCCCACGTCTACGTCCACGGTCCACGCCTCGCGTACTCTCCCCAGGTATTCCGCATCGCGCCGGAAACCACTCATCGTCCCGCGAGTCGGCTGGTGCATCATGGGCCCGCAATGGCCGGCCGCCCAGGGCCTATGGTCTCCAAGGTGCCCGCGTCCCATCTGGCGATGAGGATAAGTATAGCCCTCATTCCCACGTCTCGAATCTCTTGTTTGTTCATTCTCAAACATACCTTCTCCAGGCAACCAGAAAAGCTTCCGACTTTCTCAGGAGAGGTTGTTTGTTGACCCTTCTTTCCTTCCCCTTCAGCTCTCTTCACACATCGCCCCGGAGCCGGCCTCCTTTGCCTCTCCTACCAGCCATCTAATCTATAATCTGCTGTTTGTTGTGTGTCGTAGTCGACATACCCTCCCGACCAGTCGTCACCATGTCCACGTAAGTGCCCCCTATCTCTGCCATCCCTCTGGCACCGGCCACCGCAGATAGCTAACTGTGCAGCAGTCTGGCAGCGGATGTCACATTTGACTTCACCTTCCCATCATGCGGTCCTACTACCCCTCCGAGCTTTTCATTTGACCCTTCTCTGCTTGAGATTCCCTACAACCCCGGCCACGTTCGCTCCAGTTCACATGGGTCCAATTACTCCATGGAGTCGTCGCCCTCTGGTTCATTCTCCACGACCAGCACCCGCCGCACCACCCCGGCTCGGTCCCCCATCCGAACTCACGGCCCAGTGCTGCTGCCCAAGATCCGCAGCCAGGACCAAGCTATCGGCCAGTGCACTGCTGCTCCGCCCCCGAAGCGCGCCAGGACCTCGCCGGCCCCAGCTGCCACCAACACAAACCGCGCCGCCTTCCGCCCGAC